>Ga0307296_10000411_pt1 | contig 20014 bp, 25 predicted proteins | sample ER_DNA_153_FD_194467 | JGI IMG/M metagenome (GOLD analysis project Ga0307296, IMG submission 194467) | Bulk soil microbial communities from the East River watershed near Crested Butte, Colorado, United States - ER_DNA_153 | ecosystem: Environmental > Terrestrial > Soil > Floodplain | place... | reverse complement strand
AGTAGGCGAAGCGGACCCGGCCGACGAGGGCGTCGGCGCCGACCGGCCCGAAGTCGCGGCCGTCGGTGCTGGCCGCCCGGTGGTCGCCCAGCACCAGGTACTCCCCCGGGCCGAGCCGCAGCTCCAGCTGCCCGGCCCCGGGGACCGCCAGGTAGGGCTCGGGGACGGCCTGGCCGTCGATTTCCAGCCCTCCGGCAGCCAGCCGCACCCGTTCCCCCGGCAGCCCGACCACCCGCTTGACCAGCTCGAGATCTCGAGGGTTGCGGAGGACGACCAGGTCGCCGCGGCGGGGCGGGCGGACCAGGGGGGCGACGGCGATCCGCTGGCCGGGGGCGAGGGTCGGGCGCATGCTGCCGCCGGAGACCAGCATCGGCTCCAGCCGGGCCCGCCGGACGGCCAGGACGGCGGCCGCCAGGGCGCCGAGGGCCAGCGCGCCGGCGCCCATGGCGGTTGTCCTGCGCATGGCCGGATCATCCCGCGTGGCGGGGTGCGGCGAAAGCTGGGGTGGTAGTAACGTCGGTCGGAGACATCAATCGGAAGGGGAAGATGCGCATGATCGCCGAGCGCTTGGCCACATGGATCCGGCCCACCCGGGTCGTCCACGCCCACTGCGACCTGCCCTGTGGCGTGTACGACCCTGCCCAGGCCCGGATCGAGGCCGAGTCGATGGCCAAGATCGTCGAGAAGTACCACGCCAGCGACGACCCGCTGTTCCGGGACCGCGCCATCCTGATCAAGGAGCAGCGCGGCGAGCTGGTCAAGCATCACCTGTGGGTGCTGTGGACCGACTACTTCAAGCCCCAGCATCTGGAGCAGTTCCCCAACCTGCACGACCTGTTCTGGCAGGCGACCAAGGCGGCTGGCCAGGCCAAGCACTCGGTCGACCCCGCCGACCAGCAGAAGCTGCTGGACCTGATCGGCGAGATCGACGACATCTTCCAGAAGTCCAAGAGCGGGTAACCACCAACAGCCTGGCGGCCGGCCCCTGTGGGAGCCGGCCGCCTGCTGTGGGGGCACCAGGTGCCCGCTGGGCGTTGGCTACGGGTTGGCCAGGCGCTTGCCTCGGTAGTTGGGGAAGATCAGGGGCTGGTGCTGCCAGCACATGCCGGTCTTGTTGTAGATCGACAGGCGCGTGTCACAGTCCGGCTCCCGGCAGATGCGGCCGACCCGCTCGACCTTGGAGGGCGGCGGGTCGCTGCCGGGCCGGTGGCCCTTCACGTTGTCGGAGCGCATCGCGTGCTTCACCGTCCTTCCGCCACCATCTATACGCCGGTGGACATAAAGACGGTTTCACGACGGCGAGGAGTTCCCCCGCAGGATCGTCCGCTCCACCCGGACGCGCAGCGACTCGACCACGGTGGTCGGCACGGGCTCGGGGGGGTCGGCGCAGCGGCGGACCAGCTGCTTGAAGCGCCGGTCGAAGCGGACCGCCCGCTGGCAGTGCTCGCACTCCCGCAGGTGGGCCTCCAGCTCCTCGCACGTGGTCGGCGGGGCCTCGTGGTCCAGGTAGAGCCAGACGAACCCGAGCACGTCGTGGCAGTCCCGGCACTCGCCGCCGCCTACTTCGGGCGAACCCATTCCTGTCCCTCCTCGAGCAGCCCACGGTCGGCGGCGAACTCCCACAGCCGCCGCTGGAGCTGACGCCGGCCGCGGTGCAGCCTGGACATCACGGTCCCGATGGAGGTGCCCATGATGTCGGCGATCTCCTTGTAGGAGAAGCCCTCGACGTCGGCCAGCAGCACCGCCATGCGGAACTGCTCGGGCAGGGCGTCGAGCGCCTGGCGAACCTCCTCCTCGGGGATCTGGTCGAGCAGCAGCTCCTCGGGCGTCTCGGCCCCGGTCGGGTTGGCGTTGGCGATCCGCTGGTACAGCGAGAAGTCGTCGACGTCCTCGGTCGGCACCGACTGCGGGTTGCGCTGCTGCTTGCGGTAGGCGTTGATGTACGCGTTGGTCAGGATCCGGTACAGCCACGCCTTGAGGTTCGTGCCCGGCTCGAACTGGTGGAAGGCGTTGTAGGCGCGCAGGAACGTCTCCTGGACCAGGTCCTCGGCGTCGGCCGGGTTCCGGGTCAGGCGCAGGGCGCCGGCGTAGATCGTGTCCAGCAGCGGGATGGCCGTGTCGGAGAAGCGCTGGCGGCGCTCCTCCTCGGACTCGCCGACCGGGGCCCGGGTCCCGTCGGGCGCGGGTGGGATGACCTCGTCGCCGAGGTCATGGGTCGAGTGCGATGGCTGTGCCAGGAGGTCCTCCGCTCCGATGAGCTGCGCAACGGCCCAGCCGGCAGGGATGACTGCCGCTTGGCCGCTGCCCACGTGGGCAGGATAGCGCACCCTTGACCCTCCGCAGCTCGAACCGGGACCTGACCTTCCGGAGGGTGCAACCGAGCCCCGGCGACGGGCATTCCCGCTAGCTGGAGACCACGTCGACCTGGTCGTAGCCGCTGGCCCCGGAGGGGTGGGGCGGCGCCTCCCTGGGCGTCTGGAGCTCGCCGCGGCCGTCGGTGGCCCGGACCTTGATGGTGCGCCGTCCCTGGGTGCCGGGCGGCAGGGGCAGCCGCCACTGCCGCCAGGCGGCCCTGGCCAGCTGGCGGCGCAGGGTGGCCGGGACCCAGCTGGCCCCGCCGTCCAGCGACACCTCGACCCGCCGGATGCCGCGGTCCCCTGCCCAGGCCAGCCCGGCGACCACCGCCCCGGCGCCCCCGAGCGCGGTCAGCTCCTGGGGGACGTCGATGCGGCTGGCCGTCTTGATCACGGCCACGTTGTCCCAGCCGTCCGAGCGCTGCCAGTAGCCGCGGTAGTCGTAGTCGACCACCTCGATGCGCTCCAGCCACTTCACGTTCTTCATGCCGTAGATGCCGGGGACGATGATCCGGGCCGGGAACCCGTGGGCCCGGGGCAGGCTGCGGTCGTTCATGCCGTAGGCGACCACCGTGGTCGGCTCGAGCGCCTTGGCCAGGGGCAGGGAGTCCGAGTAGCCGCCGACGGCGTGGAACACCACCCGCACCGCCCCCGGCCCGGCCCCGCCGGCCCGCTCCAGCACCCTGGCCAGCGGCACCCCGGTCCACTTGGCCGTGCCCACCAGGTCCCCTCCGACCAGGTTGGAGATGCACTGGAGGGTCACGTACTGCTCGGTCGACGGCATGGCCAGCAGCTCGCCGTAGCCGAGGGTCACCGGGCGGCCGACCAGGCCCTCGACCCGCAGCCGCCACGAGCCCTGGTCGATGTTGGGGTCGATGATCGACTCGTCGACGGTGTAGTGGAGCCGGTTGGGGGTGACCTCGGCGGTGAGGCCGGGGATGTCCCAGGCGCCCGGGTCGTCGCCGGCCGCCGGGGCCGGCGCCGGGCGGACCGGGCCGGCCCCGGCCGGACGGGCCAGGGGCCGGCCGCCGGCGTCGCCGACCCCGCCGCTGAGCCGTCGGACCACGAACCCGGTGGCCAGCAGCCCGGCGGCCCCGACGGCGGCCCGCAGCAGCTCCCGGCGGGTCCGACCGAACCCGCCGGCCGGGGCCGGCACCGGGTCGCGCTCCAGGCGGCCCAGGGCGCCCTGGAGGACGCTGACCCAGGCGACGGCCGCCACCGCCACCACCGCCCCGTACAGCAGCAGCGACGGCGCCCCCGGCTGGGCCCGGTAGCCGGCCAGGGCGGCCACGCCCAGCAGCCCCCCGGCCAGCCAGGCGGCCCGCCCCCGGCGCGGGCCGGGCGTCCTGGCGACCAGGACGGCCGCGGCCCCGCCGGCCGCGACGGTGCCGACGGTGAAGCCGGCCGCGAACAGCCGCAGCGCCCAGTGGCCGAGCAGGTCGATGAAGAACACCGCCACCGGCCCGGGGACCAGCCGCAGCAGCCGCTGGGCGAGGCCGAGGGGCGGGAACGGGAAGCTGGCTTGGACCAGGTGGACGAGCCCGAGCACGGCCAGGGCCACCACCATGGCCGCCGCTCCGGCCACAAAGGCCTCGGAGGTGCGCAGGCGCCGTTGCATCTCTCAACGATAGCCGCGCCGCCCGGCTTTGGTGCTCCTCCTCAGCGGCGGCGTTCGTGCCGGCCGGCGCGGCCCGGGGCGGGCCGGCGCAGGTGGCGGCCGCCGTTGCCGTTGCCGGCGGCGTCCGGCTGCGGCGGCGCCGGATGGCCGGGGACCGGCTGGCCGCCGTTGGCCGGGGGCTCGCCGGCCGGGCGGCCGGTGGCCGACCAGTACTGGGCGACCACGTGGGCCGTCTCCTCCAGCACCATGGCCTCGACCGCCTCGGGCGGCTTGCCGTCCATGCGCCGCAGCCGCCGCGGCAGCACCTCCTCCGCGGCCAGGGTGCGGCGCTCCAGCCACTCGCTGGCGGCCAGCACGCCCATCAGCCCCAACGGGAACAGCACCGTCAGGGCCAACGCGACCAGCAAGTTGGAGAACAGCATCTCACCATGAGGGACGCCCGGACCGGCCGACCCGTTTCACCCTGTGGCGCTCCCGGGTCCGCCAAACCCTACCGGCTCGGCCCGTCGGCGCCAAAACCCCTGTCCACGCCGGGACGCGACCTCGACGAAGGCGCGCAGCAGCCGGTGCTGGGCCGGGTCGGCGGCGGCGGTGCTCTCGGGATGCCAGAGCACGCCCACGGTCCAGCCCTGGTCGCGCTCGATCCCCTCCACCAGCCCGTCCGGCGCCCAGGCGACCGGCCGGAACCCCTCGCCGAGGCGGTCCAGGCCCTGATGGTGGTGGGACAGCCCCTCGGCCTCGAGCTGCCCGATGGCCTCGGCCAGGCGGCTGCCCGGCTCGACCCGCAGGCCGTGCAGCGCCTGCTTGGCCTCGTTGCGGTGCTCGACCTGGTGTTCGGCTCGGCCGTCGCCCTCGGGCAGGTGCTGGACCAGGGTGCCGCCGAAGGCCACGTTGAGCAGCTGGACCCCGCGGCAGATGCCCAGGGTGGGCGTCCCCAACCGGACGGCCGCCCGGGCCAGGGCCAGCTCCAGCTCGTCGCGGTCGGGGTCGGTGCCGTACTGGGCCGGGTGGTCGCCGGCCCCGAAGCGGGCCGGCTCGATGTCGCCGCCGCCGGCCAGCAGCAGGCCGTCGAAGGGGGCCAGCAGCTCCTCGGGCTCGTCCGGCTGGGACGGGGGCAGCAGGACGATCCGGGCCCCGGCCGCCCGGAGGGCGGCCACGTACGGCTCCGGCAGGGCGTAGGCGCCCTCCCAGTTGCCCACCTGGCCGGGGCCGAGGTGGTAGGTGGGGATGGCGATCAGCGGGGCCGTCACCGGGGCTGGGCGCTCTCGCCGAGGATGTCATCGGCGACCTCGGCGCCCCGCTCTCCGGGCGGCCGTTCCGGGCCGGTGGTGGTGTCCCCGGCCGTCTGGCGCTCGGTCTCGGCGTTGAACTCGGCGCCGAGGAGCACCGCGAAGGAGGAGAGGAACAGCCAGAGGAGCAGGATGATCACCGCGGCCAGGGCGCCGTAGGTCTGGTTGTACTTGCCGAAGTTGTCGACGTAGTAGCTGAACCCGGCGGAGCCTAGCAGCCACAGCACCAGCGCGACCACCGCCCCGATGCTCAGCCAGCGCCAGCGCGGGTCGGCCCGGTCGGGGCCCCACCGGTAGACCACGGCCAGGGCGACCAGCACCAGCACGGCCAGGACGACCCAGCGGGCGACGGACGCGGCCACCTGGCCGGCCTGCCCCAGGTCGAGCCGGTCGATCGCGCCGGGGAAGACGGTGATCAGGGCCAGGGCGGTCACCGCGACCACGATCGACCCCAGGGTGAGCAGCAGCGACAGGCCGCGCAGCTTCACGAAGCCGCGCGTCTCCTTCTCGTCGTAGATCACGTTCAGGCTCTTGATCAGCCCCTGGACCCCGCTGGAGACGCTCCAGAGCAGGGCCAGGAGGCTGATGACCAGCCCGATCGACAGGGCCTGGCGGCCGGCGTTGACGACGTTGGTCAGCTGGCTGGTGAGCAGCTGGTCGGCGCCGGCGGGCAGGCTCTTGGTGAGCTCGCCGACCTGTTTCTCGACCTGGGCGGGGTCGGCGACCATGCCGTAGACGGTGACCACGGCGATGATCGCCGGGAAGATGGCCAGCATGGCGTAGAAGGCGACCCCCGCGGCCAGCAGGGAGACGTTGTCGTCCTTGACCTCGGCCTTGACCCGCTTGAGGACGTCGAACATGCCCGCGACTCTACAACCCCGGGGTGGTCGAGGAGGAGCCGGCCTGGCGTGCCTCGGAGGCGACGTCCTGGGCGTTCTGCCTGGCGCTGTCGGCCAGCTCCTGGCCGTGCTCCTGGGTCCGCTGCCTGGCCGTGTCGGCGGCCGTGCCGGCGACCTCCTGGGCGACCTGCCTGCCGCGGTCCAGGGCCTCCTGGCCGGTCTCTTTGGCCTTGTCCTTGACCTGGTCGGCCACCGGGCCGAGGCGCTCGTCCTCGACCCGGGTCGAGGGCACAACCAGGCCGGCCAGGAAGCCGACCGCGGCGGCGCCGATGGCCAGCCCGAGCGGGTTCTCCTTGGCCAGCCCGGCCACCCGCCGGGTCTGCTGCCTGACCTCGCCTCGGCTGGGTGTGGCGTCTCCGACCCGGGAGGTGGTGCCCGAAACGGCCTCCCTGGCCCTGGTCGCCGTGTCGCTCACCTTGGACTTGACGGTCTCCACCTTCTCGCTCACCGCATCCTTGGCTCTGGAGGGCACGTCGGCCTTGTAGCCCACGGCCTCCACCGTCTCGCTCATCTCGGCCCTGGTCTGCTCTATGTCCTGTCGGATCGCATCTGGCTCTTGGCCCATTCCACGTCCTCCTTCACCGTCTCGATGGTCTGGGTGGGCACCGGCGGGGTCGCCCGCCTGACCCTGGCCTGGCCCTGCTTGACCAGGACGAACGCGATGATCGCGTAGACGACGGCCACGATCAGGGCGGCCAGCCAGGCCGGCACGACGGCGTCCAGGGCGAGGATGAAGCAGGCGGTCAGGGCGCCCAGGGCGGCCAGCCCGAGCGCGCCCGCGCCGCCGAACATCCCGGCGCCCATGCCGGCCTGCCTGCCCTTCTGCTGCAGCTCGGCCTTGGCCAGCTCCAGCTCCTGGTGGACCAGCCGGGTGGTCTGCTCCGAGAGCTGCTTGAGCAGCTCGCCCAGGGACCGGTCACGCAGATCCTCGGTGTCCCCGGGAACCTGGGAGGACATCACGACCTCCGCTCGTCGTAGCGGCGGCTGCTGGACGCCTTGAGGAACCGGGAGGCGGCGAAGCCGAGGGCCAGGCCGGCGGCCGCGACCAGCATCGGCTGGCGGCGGGCGAGGTCCTCGACGTCGCGCAGGATCCGGTCGCCGCTGGCGTCCCTGAGGTAGTCGCCCACCCGGTCGGCCTGGCCGGCGACCTGCTCGGCCAGGTTGGCCGGGCCGTCCTTGCCCTGGTTGCGCAGCTCCTCGGCGATCGAGCGCACGTCGCCGGCGGTCCCGGCGATGCGCTCGCCGGCCTGGGTCGAGCGCTGGTCGACCTGGTCGCTGAGCCGGCCCCTGGCCTGGCCGAGCGCCCCCTGCGCCTTGTCCTGGGCCACCTGGGCCTTCTCGCGGACCTGGTCCTTGACCTGGTCGGCGGTGCCACCGCCGTCGCCGGTCGACCCGACCTCGACGGTCGAGCCCTCGGTGCGGTACTGGCTCATGGCGTCTCCTTCCTGCTGGCTTGAACGCTCCATCAGCTGGCGGCAGGCGCCTGTGTAGCCCGGGAACTGGCGTCAAAACACCCGATCTCGCGACGCCTCGGTCCGGCCGGGTCAGGGGCCGGCGGCGTCCGGCATCAGGGGGAGGTGGAGCTCGAAGCGGGCTCCGCGCCCGTCGCTGGGGTCGACGACCAGCAGGTCGCCGTCCTGGCTGCGGGCCAGCTGGCGGGCGATGTACAGGCCGAGGCCGACGCCGCCGGCGCGGCGCTGGCTGTGGCGCTCCAGCTGGGTGAAGCGGTCGAAGATGCGCTGGCGCTCGACCTCGGGAATGCCGGGGCCGGCGTCCTCGACGGCCAGCACGGCCTCGGCGCCCTCGCGGTTCCCGGACAGCCGCACCGGCTCGCCGTCGGGCGAGTACTTGCAGGCGTTGTCGAGCAGGTTGCCGAGGACCTGCACGACCGCGTCCTGGGCGACCCGGACGGGCAGGGCGCCGTTGGTCTCGATGGCGATCCGCCGGTCGTGATGGCGGGCCCTGGCCTCGGCCCCGGCCTGGCGGAGCAGCTCGGTGGCGTCCAGCTCGGTCCGGGAGGCTCCCAGGGAGGCGACCCCCTCCGGCTGCTCGAAGCGGGCGGCCATGAGCAGCTGCTCGATCATGCGGTGCAGCCGCTCGCTCTGGTCGATGCCCATCATCACCAGCTCGTCGCGCTCGGCCTGGCTGAGCCGCTCGCGCCGGACCCGCAGGATGCCGAACACGCCGACGATCGTGGTCAGGGGGTTGCGCAGCTCGTGGGAGACGGCCGCGATCAGGTCGGCCTTCAGCCGGTCGGCCTCCTGGAGGCGGCTCACGATCTCGTGCTCCTGCCTGGTCAGGCGGCGCTGGAGCTCGGTCGCCTCCTCGGCCACCGCCTGCTGGGCCTTGGCCTGGAGCTCCCCCTTGGAGGCCATGAACACGGCCCCGAGCGGCACCACCAGGGCCGGGAGCAGCAGCAGGCTGCGCTCGGCCACCACCACCGCCACCGGGGCCAGGGCCAGCACCATGGCCGAGCTGCCCAGCTCCACCCGCAGGGGGTCGCGCCGCAGCCCCTGGAGGACGGGGACGTCGTTGGCCAGGCTGACCACGATGCTGACGAGCAGGAAGTTGACCGCCATGAAGGCGAGCCCGCCGGCGGCCAGGGCCGGCAGGGTGGCCGTGGTCACCTCGTAGCCGCCGCCGAGGGCGTGGTAGACGGCCCCGCCGGCGGCCAGGGCGAGCACGTACTGGGCGGCGTTGAACAGCGTCTTGACCGCGCCCCGGTGCCGGGTCAGGTCGGCCACGACCGAGCCGAGGATGAACACCAGCACGGCCACGGTGGTGCCGGCCAGGGGGACCAGCCCGTAGGCGAAGGTCGAGGTGATCGAGATTTCCTTGAGCCGGTTCTGGTCGTCGACCCGGAGGGTGACCAGCTCGCCCACGACCACGAAGGCGGCGAACACGGCGATCGCCCCGGCGACCTCACGGGCCCGGTCGAGGTCGAGCCGGGTCAGGAGGAAGGCCAGCACGAGGCCGCCGGCCACACACAAGGTGCCGACGTACCAGCGCAGCCTGGTCGACATCCCCCTGCCCCTCCCCGGCGAGGTGACGACCGTTTCTTCTGACTAGCGTACCCCGAGCTGATCCGCCCGGGGTACGTACTTATTGACGCTTTTGAACTAGCACCACCTCGAGTGCCGGTGCGACCGCAAGCGGCTCCACTCCTTCCGTGGTCGTGCTTCGGCTTCCTCGGTTTGCGGGCAACGGGGCTCTGACCCCTTCCCGCCTCTTGTATCTCCCGCCGCTCACGAACCACTAATCGGCATGGGACCTCCGCGCAGAGGCGTGCGTTCGGCACATGAAGGGCATACCACTCGACCGGGTGGAAGCCGTAGGATCGCGCCGTGGGCTCCTCGTACCTGGCCGTCCTGCGGCTCCCCCACGCCCGACCGCTGCTGCTCGCCTCCCTGGTCGGGCGCCTGGCCAACGCCACCGGGCCGCTCAGCGTGGTCCTGCTCGTGCAGGAGCAGACCGGCTCGTTCGCCCTGGCCGGGGCCGCCTCGGGGACCATCGCCCTGGCCAGCGGGCTGCTGGCCCCGGTCCGGGGCCGGCTGGTCGACCGCTACGGCCAGCGCCGCTGCCTGGCCCCGATGGCCCTGGCCTTCGCGGCCGGCCTGACCGGGCTGGTCGTCGTGGCCGGTCCGGGACCGGCCGCGGCCATGGCCACGGTCGGCCTGGCCGCGGCCACCGGGGCGGTGGCCCCGCCGCTCGGCGCCTCCATGCGGGTGCTGTGGGTCTCGCTGGTCGGCCAGGGCCCACGGCTGCAGACCGCCTACTCCCTGGACGCGGTGCTCGACGAGCTGCTGTTCGTGGTCGGGCCGCTGCTGGCCGGGGGACTGGCCACGCTGTACCGGCCGGCGGTCGGGGTGCTGGCCACGGCCGCCCTGGCCGCCGCCGGGACCCTGGGGTTCGTGGCCTCGCCGGTGTCGAGGGCGCAGGCCGGCAGCCGGGCCGAGGGCGCCGGCCGGGCCGGCTGGGCCGGGGCGCTGGCCGCGCCGGGCCTGCGGACGCTGGTGCTGTCGCTCGCCGGGGTCGGCGCCGCCATCGGCATCTGGGAGATCGGCCTGGTCGGGGCGGCCAGGGCGGCCGGCGCGGCCGAGGCCGCCGGGCTCCTGCTGGCCGCCTGGGCCGCGGCCAGCGCCGTCGGCGGTCTCTGGTACGGGAGCAGGACCTGGAACCGGACGGCCGGCCAGCGCTACCTTGGCCTGCTGGGCGTGCTCGTCCTGGCCTGCGCCCCGATGGCCGCCGCCGGCTCGCCCCTGGCCCTGGGGGCGGTGGTGGCGCTGGTCGGGCTGGTGCTGGCGCCGCTGGAGAGCTCGGCCTACGTGCTGGCCGCCGAGCTGGCGCCGCCGGGGACCCTGACCGAGTCGGGCACCTGGCTGAACACCGCCATCAACGTCACCAGCGCGGCCGGCCTGGCCGCGGCCGGGGCGCTGGTCGACCGGGCCGGGGTGCCGGCCACCCTGGCCGTGGCCTGCGCCTGCACCGCCGCCGGCCTGCTGGTCGCCCTGGCCGGCCGGGACCGCCTGGGCGCGGCCCCCTACCGGGGCCGGCACGAGGTGGGCCACGCCGCGACTCGACAACTGCGGCGGGAACGGCGCATGCTCTGATATCACTCGATATCAGTTCGGGTATCAATCGAGAGGGTGCAACGATGTCAGAGCTGTCGCGGCTGATGCTCAAGGCCGCCCGTTCGCTTCCGGCCGAGGAGCAGGACAAGCTCCTGGAGGCCATGCTGGAGCCCAAGCTGGCCCCCTGGCCCGGCCCGGGCGGCCCCGGCCTGCCCTCGCCCGACGTGCTGACCGGCCAGACCTCGGTGCACCGGGTCTACGGCCAGGATCCCCGCTGGGAGGTCACCCTGCCGCCGCTCGGCCCCGAGACCGGCGGCCCCTGGCAGAGCGTCCCCGTGCGCCTCTCCACCGACCAGCACGAACGCCTCAAGCAGTGGTGCCAGGCCAACGGCTTCACCATGGCCGTGGTCCTGCGCGGCCTGGTCGCCCGCTTCCTCGACGACCAGGCCACGCGCCCCCGCCCCCCCGCCGAGGAGGGCGCCGAACCGTCGGTCGGGTAGCCGGTCGGCCGCGAGCCCCGACCCCGGGCTGTTGGGGCCCCTTACGGGAGGGTAGCCGACAAGCGGGAGGGGGGCCGCTGGTTGTCCACAGGGGTCGCGCTGGACCGGACCACCAGCTCGGCCGGGACCGGTGGGTCGCCCTGGGGCACGGGCAGGCCGCGGATGGCGGCCAGCACGGCGTCGCCGGCCCGGCGACCCACCTCGTAGCCGTCCAGGCGGACGGTGGTGAGGGGCGGGTCGAGGCAGTCGGCCATGGGGACGTCGTTGTAGCCAACGATCGACAGGTCGCGGGGGCAGTCGAGGCCGGCGCCGCGCAGGGCCCGGACCGCCCCCATGGCCATGGCGTCGTTGTGGGCGAACACGCCGGTGGCCTGGCGCCGGTCGGCCAGGGCCAGCTCCATCAGCCGCTGGCCCTCCTCGACGGTGGGCACGCCGGCCGCCGACACCGCCCAGACGTCGAGCCCCAGGCCGGCCGCGGTCTCGGCGAAGCTGTCGTGGCGGTCCCGGAACGGCTGCACGTCCAGCGGCCCCGGGAGCTGGACGACCCGATGGTGGCCCAGCTCGGCCAGGTGCGCGGCCGCCAGCCGGCCTCCGCCGAGGTCGTCGTGGGTCACGGCCGGGACGCCGGAGCCGGGCAGGCTGCGCACGGCCAGCACCACCGGGACCCGCGCCGTCCACCCGACGACCCGGCCCAGGTCGCCGGCGCGCACGGCCAGCAGCACCAGCCCGTCGACCTGGCGGGCCAGAAGATGGCCGACGGCCCGGTCCAGCGCCTGGGAGTCGTCCCGCGACTCGGTGACCAGGGCCATGTAGTCGGCCCGCTCCAGGCTGCGCTCCAGCCCGCGCAGGACCGGCGGGGTGTAGGCGTTGCCGAGGTCGGCGACCACCACCCCGACGGTCGAGCTGAACCCGCGGCGCAGGCCCCTGGCCATCATGTGGTGCCGGTAGCCGAGCTCCTGGGCCACCCGCTGGACCCGGGCCCGTGTCTCCCGGGAGACCGGGTGGGCGGTCTCGGCGTCCAGGGCCCGCGACGCCGTGGCCACGTGCACCCTGGCCGCCGCGGCGACGTCCCGCAGCGTGACCGCCCGGCGGACGGTCCGGTTGCCCGGCGGCGTCCCCATCGCTTCCTCCCCCCCCGCGGGGCGCGCCCCGTCGTCGTCCTTTCTGCGAGCCTATAGACCGCTACGGCCCGATGGGAAGAGGGCCGAGGACGCAAGGGGCGCGGACGATGAAGTATGTGGTGCTGATCTACAGCAACCCGGCCACCTGGGGCGCGCTGCCGGCGGGCGAGGCCGACCGGGTGATCAGGGTCCACAACGACCTGATCGACGAGCTCACCGGGTCCGGTGAGTTCCTCAACATCTACCGGCTGGCGCACGCCGGCAACGCCAGGACGGTGGCCCTGCGCGACGGGGTGCCGACCGTCACCGACGGCCCGTTCGGGGAGTCCAAGGAGGTGCTGGCCAGCCTGTGGGAGATCGACGTCGAGGGCCTCGACCGGGCGCTCGAGATCGCCGGCATCCTCATCCCGTACGCCACGGTGGAGGTGCGGCCGCTGATGGACGCGGCCGGCATGGAGATGTGAGCGGGGCCGGCCGGGTCGAGGACCTGCTGCGGGAGCTGGCCCCGCAGGTCCTGGGCGCCCTGGTCCGCCGCTACGGCCAGTTCGACCTGTGCGAGGACGCGGTCCAGGAGGCGCTGCTGGCCGCGGCCGTCCGCTGGCCGCGGGCCGGCGTCCCCGAGCACCCGCGCGGCTGGCTGGTCACCGTGGCCACGCGGCGGATGACCGACCAGGTCCGGGCCGAGAGCGCCCGCCGGCGCCGGGAGGAGACGGTGGCGGCCCGCACGCCGGCGGGCGCGCTGGTCGCCCCCGGCCCCGACGCCGACCTTCCCTCGGCCGCCGACGACACCCTGACCCTGCTGTTCCTGTGCTGCCACCCGGCGCTGTCGCCGGCCTCGCAGGTCGCCCTGACCCTGCGGGCCGTCGGCGGCCTCACCACCGCCCAGGTGGCCGCGGCCTTCCTGGTCCCGGAGGCGACCATGGCCCAGCGCATCAGCCGGGCCAAGCAGACCATCAAGGCGGCCGGGGCGCGGTTCGCGCCGCCGCCGCCCGAGGAGCGGGCCGACCGGCTGCTGGTCGTGCTCCAGGTGCTCTACCTCGTCTTCAACGAGGGCTACGCGGCCAGCTCCGGGCCCGACCTCCAGCGCGCCGAGCTGACCGCCGAGGCCATCCGCCTGGCCCGGGAGCTGCACCGGCTGCTGCCCGACGACGGCGAGGTGGCCGGGCTGCTGGCCCTCATGCTCCTCACCGACGCCCGCCGCCCAGCCCGGACCCACCCCGACGGCAGCCTGGTCCCGCTGGCCTCCCAGGACCGGTCCCGCTGGGACGCCGCCGCCATCGCCGAGGGCGTGGCCCTGGTCACCGCCACCCTGGCCAGGGCGCCGATCGGCCCCTACCAGCTCCAGGCGGCCATCGCCGCCGTGCACGACGAGGCGGCCCGGGCCGAGGACACCGACTGGCCGCAGATCCTGGTCCTCTACGAGCTGCTCGAACGGCTCGCCCCCAGCCCGGTCGTGACCCTCAACCACGCCGTGGCCCTGGCCATGGTTCGCGGCCCCCGGGCCGGCCTCGACCTGGTCGCCACCCTGGACGACGACGGCCGGCTGGCCGGCCACCACCGCCTGGACGCGGTCCGCGCCCACCTGCTGGAGCTGGCCGGTGACCCCGCCGCCGCCCGCGAGCACTACCGGGCGGCCGCCCGCCGCACCACCAGCCTGCCCGAGCAGCGCTACCTGGAAGGCCGGGCGGGCCGCCTCGAACCCTGACCCGGACCAGGGCCGCCGCCGGCGGCCTGCGGGGCCGCGGCCACCTCGGCCGCCCAGGCCCGGATCCGTTCGGGGTCGCGCCAGTCGCCGGCGCGGGTCCTGGCCATGGCCCGGGCCGGGAACCCCTTGGCGTCGGCCGGCAGCCGGCCGCCGAAGGTCACATGGCTGCGGGCCCCGATCTGCCTGGCCAGGGCCCGCACCTGGGCCACCGGCGGGATCTGCCCGGCCGCCGAGTCCTCCAGCGGCCCGCTGCTGAACAGCCACACCGGCCGCTCCCGGAGGGCGGCGGTGTGGCGCTTGACGAACCGCCGGGCGTCCCGGTGCCAGCGGCCCGTGTACAGCGCCCCGCCGACGACCACGGCGCCGTAGGGGTCGAGGCCCGACACCTCCGGGGCCGGCCGCACGTCGGCCTGGAGGCCGGCGTCGCCCAGGGCGCCGCCGACCAGCTCGGCGATGCCCGCGGTCCCGCCCAGCTTCGATCCGTAGGTCACGAGCACGCGCATGCTGCACCTCCTGTCAGTCAGCCGACCGGGTCGTCGCTGGTGGCCTGGCCGGGACTGACCGTGGCCCGGCTGGACCAGGACATCAGGGTCCGCACGTAGTTGGCCCGCTCGAAGCCGGCCGGGTCGGGCATGTGGGACCGGCTCAGGGCCAGGTCGTGGGCCTCCTGAACCGAGCCGGCGGCCAGCATGGCCCAGCCGGTGGGGCGGGCGGCCATGACGTCGGAGTGGTCACCGGCGTCCCGGTGCTCAAGTGGGCCCTGGGCGTGGTCGCGGCCGGCGCCGTGGTCACCGCCTTCCAGCCCCACATCGTCCTGGCCACGGTCGCCTTCCTGGCCATGGCGGCCGCCCTCGGGCTCGGCAACGGCGCCGTGTTCGCCCTGGTCGGCACCGGGGTGCCCGCGGCCAGCGTGGGCAGCGTCACCGGCCTGGTCGGGGCGGCCGGCGGCCTGGGCGGCTTCCTGCCCCCGATCGTCATGGGCCTGGTCTACCAGGCCACCGGCGACTACGCGATCGGCCTGATGCTGCTCAGCGACGTCGCCCTGGCCGGCCTGGTCTTCACCGCCTGGCGCCTGGGCGCCGGTGCCGAGGCCCGCGCCGCCCGCCGCACCGGCTGAGCCGGCGGGTCACGGGCGGCGGGCCCCGACCGCCAGCGCGACCACGGCCAGCGGCACGAAGCTGCCCAGCCCGAGGCCGGCCAGCCACCAGCCCGCCACCGGCAGGACGCCGGCGACCAGCACCAGCACCCCGAGGTTGACGGCGGCCACCCGCAGCGGCCAGCCCAGCTCGAGGATGCCGGTCAGCCTCCGGTTGCCCCAGGCGCCCCGCCCGAGCACCACCGGCAGCAGGTAGGTGAGGGCCCCGGTCAGGGTCTGCAGGGCGAACCCGGCGACCACCACCGGGACCAGCCTGGCCACCCGCCCGTCCAGGTCGACGACCTGGGGGCTGGCGGCCAGCGCGCCCAGGTCGCCCACGACGGCCACCACCAGCCAGGCCATCCCGGCCCCGAGCATCCACGACGCCGCCGTATGCGGCGGCCGCCGCCGGGCCGTGCGGACGAACGGGACCAGGGCGACGCCCAGCCCGGCCGCGTAGCCGGCCAGCCCGACCAGGGCCACCACCCGCCGCTGGCCGGCCAGCCCGGCCGCGGCAACGGCCAGCCCCCCGCCCAGGGCCGGCAGCGACCAGCGGACCGCCCGCTCCAGCCCCGGCACCATGCGGGTGCGCAGCACCGTCGGCCACAGGGTGAACTCGGTGCCGACCACCGCCAGCCCGACCCAGCCGAGCACGTTCAGGTGCACGTGGGCCAGCCGCAGGGCCAGGTAGGCGTCCGCCGTCCCGGCCACCCCGCCGGCCAGCCACAGCCCCAGGCCCATCCCGGCCAGCAGGGCCGCGGCCGCGGCCACGTAGAACCAGACCGTCCCGGCCAGGCGGCCCGGCAGGGCCCGCCCGATCCGGGTCGCCAGCCCCAGGGCATGCGCCAGCACCACCACCCCGGCCAGGCAGGCCCCGCCTGCGGCCAGGGCCGGGCGCCCGGTGTGCACCCCCCAGAGCACCCCAGGATGCCGAGATGCAGCGCCAGCACCCTGACGGTGGCCGCCCCCTCGGACGCCGGCCGCGCCCGCAGCAGCGCGGCCGCGAAGTGCTCGCTCCAGACCACGATGGCGTTGGTGGCCGCGCCCAGCAGCACCAGGTGCAGGGCCAGCCAGCCCCCGCCGGCCACCCGGTCGCCGAGGAGCAGGGTCACCCCACCCGCGGCCAGGTAGCCCAGCACGAACCCGGCCACCAGCAGATGCCGGCGCGCCCGCCCGGTCCTCGGGGCCGCCGGTCGGCGCCACCCGGTATCGGTCGGCTCCCGGGATCGGGCGCCGGGCGCGGTTCGGTCCTCCGGATGACGGCCCATCACCCTGGAGGATAGGCGACCGCCCGGGCGATCACCTTGAGCCAGGCCGCCGGGGCTGCGACGATGCCGTCATGAGCACCCACCGCTCCGGGTCATGCTGGTCGACGACCACCAGGTCGTCCGCGACGGCATCAAGCTGCTGCTGGCCGACACCGAAGACGTGGTCGTCTGCGCCGAGGCCAGCTCGGCAAGGGAGGCCGTGGCCGTGGCCGCCCGCCCCAGACCAGCGTCCTGACGCTGACCAGCTTCGCCGACGACGAGGCCCTGTTCGCCTCCAGCATCCTGGCCAAGCTCGAGGTCGCCCGCCGGGCCGAAGCCGCCGCCTACCTGGCCCGCCACCACGGCCAGCTGTGATGCCGGACCACCTGATCTTCGGCGTCCCCGTGCTGGAGGACGGCGTGCGCCAGCTCGAGACCCGCTGGGGCGTGCGGGCCCAGCCCGGCGGCCACCATCAGGGGCTGGGCACCCACAACGCCCTCCTCGGCCTCGGCCACGGCGCCTACCTGGAGCTGATCGCCCCCGACCCCGACCAGCCGCCCCCACCCAGGCCGCGGCCGTTCGGCCTGGACGCCCTCGACCAGCCGCGCCTGGTGGCGTGGGCGGTCCGCGCCGACGACCTCGACGCCCGCGTCGCCCATGCCCGCACCCAGGGCTACGACCCCGGCGACCCGCTCGAGCTCCAGCGGACCACCGCCCAAGGCACGCCGCTGCGGTGGCGCCTCACCCCCAAGGCACTCGCCGGCGGCCCGATCCCGTTCCTCATCGACTGGGGCGACGCCGTCCATCCATCCAGCTCGGCGCCGACCGGGCTGACCCTGGTGTCGTTCCACCTCGAGCATCCACAGCCCGAGGTCCTGACCAGGGTCCTGGACGCGCTCGCGGTGCAGGCCGCCGTCGTTCGGAGGCCCACCCCCGGGCTGGTCGCGAGGATCGACGGCCCCGGCGGTCCGGCCGACCTACGGTAGCCGGGCCTGGTCCTCGGCGATCAGGTGCGTTCCGGTACCGCGAGCTCGCCAAGCGCCGACCAGTCGTCCTGGGGAATGGTGAAATTGACGATCCGCGGCGTCTCGGCCAGGTGGGGCGGCAGGGTCTGCTGGGCCTTTCTGAAGTGCTCGGACTGCACGTGGGCGGCCCCCGCGGCATCGTCGCGGAAGGCCTCGACCAGCACGTACTCGTTCGGGTCCTCGACCGAACGGGACCAGTCGAACCACAGGCATCCCGGCTCGCCGCGGGTGGCGGCCGTGAACTCACCGGCGATCTCCGGCCATGCATCGGCGTGTTCGGGCAGCACCTGGAACTTGGCGGCAATGAAGATCACCTGGGTCCTCCTGTCCGTGGCATCCATCGCGCGCCAGCATCCGACAGAACCGGCCAAGGCGAAAGCCGGCGACACCACGCACGCCGCCACCGCCGCGCACCGAACCGCTCCGGCGGTCGGGAGGCCCTTGGGCTGTCCGAGCTGGAGTCGTAGGATCGACCCCCGGGCTCGAGGTGTCAGCGGACCTTGGCCGGCGCTGCGCCCCCGACGGGCCAGATGATCCTGATCAGCGACTGGGGGGAGATGATCCATGGATCCGAAGAGACTGGCGGAGGCCGCCGACCCAGAGGTTCTCGGCCGCTTCCTGGTGGAGCTGCCCGATGCCCCGCATACGCACCAACCTCGGGTCGACCAGTACAAGGGCCATCGGATCGCCATCGAGACCCACTATGAGATCACCGTGGACGGAACGCCGGTGCCCGTCCATCTGACGGTTGGCAACGACGGGAATGTTCACTGCCATGCGCTGCCGGAGTATGAGTTCGTCTCGGCCGTGGACATGGTCCGTGTCCTGATCGACACCTACCCCGATGATTTCCCGGCCGTGCCCGGCCCGGCCGGCGGCACCGGGGACCGGCGTGGCGGGACAGGCCTTGGGGTGGAGGGGGGCTGAGATGGCCGTCATCCGCCGAAATATCCTGACCAACCCGGAGGTCCGCGATGCCTATGTCCGTGGGGTACTGCTCCTGAAGCAGCAGGAGACGAGCTTCCTGACGTCCGCCTACAACATCCCCGGCACGGCGGTGCCGGTCCGGACCTATGACCTGTTCGTGATCTGGCACCACAAGACCATGCGGACGCCCGTCCCTCCCGACGGCGACAGCGGAACCAGGAACGCCGCCCACCGTGGCCCGGTCTTCTTACCGTGGCATCGGCTCATGCTCAGGTTCATGGAGCTGAATCTCCAGAGGGTCCTCGAGGATCCGACCTTCGGCCTCCCCTACTGGGACTGGACCGTCGATGGGTCCCCAGCCGCCGATGGTTCGCCTCCTTCCCCAGCGTCCTCACTGATCTGGGACAAGAAATGGATGGGAGGACAAGGGGACCCGGTCAACATCGGACCATTCGCGTTCGATGCCGGCTTTCGAGTCCGGATCGAGTCCGACGTGGGCCTTGCCCTCCGCCAGGTCGACCGAGGTCTCCGCCGCAGCTTCGGGCAGCCACCTCCGGTCGGCTCGCCGACCCTCCCATCCGGAGACGACCTGAGGGCCGCCTTCGATACCCAGGCAACCCCCGACCTCGCCACCTACGACGTTCCACCGTGGGACAAGAGCTCGGGCGGCTTCCGCAACCGGCTGGAAGGCTTCAAGGGGACAGGTCTCCACAATCAGGTCCACCGCTGGGTGAACGGTGACATGGCGCCGGCGCACTCCCCCAACGACCCGGTCTTCTTCTTGCATCACTGCAACGTCGACCGGATCTGGGAGGGATGGATGCGGCGCCATGGACGGGTCTACCTCCCGGACATGACCGAGTCGGACACCCTCAAGGGCCACCGGATCGACGACCCGATCGTGTCCCCACTCGGCAAGGACGGGACCCCTGGCAGTGTCCTGGACCAGACCGCCGAGGTCACCTACGACGGCCTCCCATGAGCCAAGGCGCCGGAGTCGACCTGAGACCCCGGCACACTTGACATGAGGTGAGGTAGCCTGACCGGCCGATGGTCAGGCCGCGGGGAACGTACACCTGGTGGCGGTGGCCGACGGCCGCGGCCGGTGCCAGCAGCCTGGCGTGGGACCTGACCCTGCTGCGCGACCCCGGGCCCACCACGTACTTCTGGGCGCACTCCTGGTGCTTCCAGGGAGGGGACGTCGGCTACTTCGGGCTCCAGGCCCACGACCGCCGCGACGACGGCAGCCAGGGCAGGCTGGCGGTCTTCTCGGTGTGGTCGGCGATCGGCTGCGGCGACAACCCCGGCTGCCACCCCGGCGTGGAGGGCTCGCCGTTCTGGACCTGCCGGCTCGCCTACCAGTGGCAGCCAGGGCGCACCTACCGGCTGCGGGTGACCCGGGCCCGTGCCGGCTGGTGGCGCGCGTCAGTCGCCGACCCCGCCGGCGGCGTCGAGACGACCGTCGGCGCCATCCAGGTGCCGGCGAGCTGGGGCGGCCTGGACCTGGCCGCCCGCGGCTCGGCGATGTGGGTGGAGTTCTACGCCGCCAACGCCCCCGGCGGGATGTCCTCCCGCGAGCTGGTGCCCCACACCCGGGTGCGGTTCGGCACGCCGACCGCCGCC
>Ga0307296_10000410_pt1 | contig 20018 bp, 16 predicted proteins | sample ER_DNA_153_FD_194467 | JGI IMG/M metagenome (GOLD analysis project Ga0307296, IMG submission 194467) | Bulk soil microbial communities from the East River watershed near Crested Butte, Colorado, United States - ER_DNA_153 | ecosystem: Environmental > Terrestrial > Soil > Floodplain | place... | reverse complement strand
TCCGGCGCGTACGTCCTCGGGGACGGCACCCTCGAGGCGCTGTACTTCATCTCGCTGACCGGCATGGGGATGCTCACCACGGTGGGCGTGATCGTGTCGATGGATACCTACGGGCCGGTGTCGGACAACGCGCAGGGGATCGCCGAGATGTCGGGCGAGTTCGAGGGCAGACCTGCGCAGGTGCTCACCGGCCTGGACGCCGTCGGAAACTCGACGAAGGCGATCACCAAGGGGATGGCGATCGCGACCGCCGTGATCGCCGCGACGTCACTGTTCGGCTCGTTCGCGGAGGCCGTCCTGCTCGCCCTCGGCCGCGAGGGGATCGAGTTCCCGATCCGCGTGGACCGGCCGAACGTGCTCGTCGGTCTCCTCATCGGCGGCTCGGTCGCGTTCCTGTTCTGCTCGCTCGCGATCCGCGCGGTCGGTCGGGCGGCCTCCCAGGTCGTGGTCGAGGTGCGGAAGCAGTTCCGCGAGCACCCGGGGATCATGACCTACGAGGAACAGCCGGACTACGCCCGCGTCGTGGACATCTGCACCAAGACATCGCTCCGCGAGCTCATGACGCCGGGGCTGCTCGCCGTCCTGTCGCCGATCATCGCCGGCTTCGCGCTCGGCGCGGAGGCGCTCGGTGCCTTCCTTGCGGGCTCGATCCTCACCGGCCAGCTGCTTGCCGTGATGCTCTCGAACTCCGGCGGCGCGTGGGACAACGCGAAGAAGTTCATCGAGGAGGGTCACTACGGGGGCAAGGGCAGCGAGTCGCACAAGGCCGCGGTGATCGGCGACACGGTCGGCGATCCCTTCAAGGACACGGCCGGCCCGGCGCTCAACCCGCTGATCAAGGTGATGAACCTGGTCGCGCTGCTGTTCGCGCCGGTGATCGTCGAGCAGGCCGACAACGAGGTGGTCCGCGTCGTCGTCGTCGTGATCGCGGTCGCGGTGGTCGCGGCCGCCATCTGGGTCTCCAAGTCCCGCAAGTCCGAGCTCATGGTGGAGGCGCCCGAGCCCTCGGTGCGCGCGGGATAGGCTTCCCCGAACTCGGGACCAGGGGGCGGGCCAAGCCGATGGGACTCCTCGATCCGTTCCGGCGGTTCCTCCGCCGGATGGCGGAGAGCGACGAGTTGCGCTACGCAGAGGAGATCCGGGCCTGGGCGGAGAGCGTCCCGGGCAGCGTTCGGATCGCCGAGGCGTCCGCGCGGTCGCGGGTGAAACTCGCCGGCGTGGTCCGACGGATCACGGTCCGGCCGCTCGAGGGCCACGAGTCGCTCGAAGCGATCCTGTCCGACGGGACCGGAGAGGTCACGGTGATGTGGATGGGCCGTCGGACGATCCGCGGACTGAGCCTCGGCACCCGTCTCGTGGTCGAGGGCCTGCTCGCCGACCAGCGAGGCGAGAAGCGGATGGTGAACCCGAGCTTCGAGTTCCGTGCGTAGGCGACGTAAGGGACCCCGAACGGCCGGTCAAGCTCCACGAGCCCGCCTGCCGATACCTTCTACATGCAGCGAGGCCACCCGCAACGTGCGTGGAGGGCCTGGCGGGACACGATCATCGCGGTCGTCGCGGTGATCGTGATCGGTTCGCTCGCGTCGGCCAACCCGTCCCTGCGAGCGCCGCGGGGCCCGCACGAGTCCATCCTCGTCGTCCCCACGGGGGCCACGGGGGCGAGCGGTCCGCCGGGACCGAGCGCTCCCACTGAGACGACCACCCCCGGGGTCGAGCCCGCCGAGAAAGGCGAGCCGCCCTCGGACGGCGTCGACTTCACGGCCTGTGAGGGCCTGACCGGGCTCGACAACGCGATCTGCCGACACGAGGCGCTCCTCGTCGTCCACCCGGACAACCAGGGCCTGCAGAACTCGCTCACGCACCTCCTGGAGCGCAGGGCCGAGCACGATGCGAAGGCCGGCGAGGAAGACGGTGGGAACGTGCCACCGGGGAATGGATCCTCATCGTCCTCGGACCACGGACAAGGTCACGGCCAGAGCGGGGAATCCCACGGCAACGCCGGTGGCAACGGCAAGGGCAACGCCGACGGCAACGGCAAGGGCAACGGCAAGGGCAACGGCTAAGACCACCGAGCCCGTCGAACCGCTTCCTCGGACCGCCTGCGAGACGATCCTAGGATCCCTCGCCCTCCCCCAGTACGGCGGCCCGGAGCGCGCTCTCGGCGTCGGGCACGGTGAGGGCGAGCACCTCGTCGCCGTCGGTGATCACGGTCTCCGGCTGCGGGATCACCACGTGTCCCTCCCGGATGATCGCGACGATCGTCGCATCGGGGGGAAGCCGCATCTCGTAGAGCGGCCGGCCGGCCGACGGCGAGTCGGCCGGGATCGTCAGCTCGACGATCGAGATCCCACCGCGTTCGAGCGGCAGCAGACGGACGAGGTCGCCAACCGTCACCTCCTCCTCCACCATCGCCGTGAGGATGTGCGGCGGCGAGACCGCGGCGTCCACGCCCCACTGCTCCGTGAACAGCCATTCGTTGTCGGGGTGGTTCACGCGCGCGAGCACGCGCGGGACGCCGAACTCTTGCTTCGCGAGCAGCGAGGTCACGAGGTTGTCCTCGTCGTCCCCGGTGGAGGCGACGACGACGTCCGCGGTGTTGAGCTGGGCCTTCTCGAGCACCCAGGGTTCGCACGCGTCGCCGATCATGTGATCGACCTGGGGGGCCCACTCCTTGGCGATCTCGAGTACCGCCGGGTCCTGTTCGATCAGCGTGACGTTGTGACCGCGCTTGGCCAGGTCCGACGCGAGATGCCGTCCGACCGCGCCGGCACCGCTGATCACGACCCGCAACTCAGTGCTCCCCGATCGGTTGCATGAGCTCCTCGAGGGTCTCGAGCGCGTCCTTCTGCACGATCACGGCGGCGTAGTCGCCCTCCTGGAACGTGCTCGATGCCACCGGGATGAACCCTTTGCCCCCCCGGTCGACCCCGGCGACGAGGATCTTGCCCTCCAGGTTGAGCGAGGACACCGGCTTGCCGACGAGGTGCGTCGGGATCTCGACGCGCATCCGGAACAGGTCGCCGGCCGCGAGGGTCTCCTTGATCTCCTCGCCGGGGTGCGTGAGCATGAGGATCATCTGCTTCACGCCCCATCGCGTGGTGGAGACCGTCGGGATGTTCAAGCGTTCGTAGATGTCTGCCCGCATCGGGTCGTAGATGCGCGCGATCACCTTGGGGACGTGGTAGGTCTCGCGCGCAACCCGGGCCGACAGGATGTTGGAGTTGTCCCCGCTCGAGACCGCCAGGAACGCATCCGCCTCCTTGATGCCGGCGTCCTCGAGCACGTCCCGGTCGAACCCGAGCCCCACGATCGTTCGGGCCTCGAACCCCGGAGGCAGGCGGGCGAACGCCGCGGCGTTCTTGTCGATCACGGTGATCTCGTGACCGGCCTTCGAGAGCTCCTGCGTCAGGAGGATGCCGACACGTCCACAGCCCATGATGATCACGCGCACGGCTGGCTACCTTAGCCTGCCCGGACCCCACCCGCACCCGTGGGCGTCGGGTCCCCTGACGGCGGGGCCGTCGGAGTCCGATGCCGTGCGAAGAAATAGGGGACGACGGCCACGTCGACGTGCTCGTAGCGGCCGAGCGCCCGGGCGATACCGCGGCTCGTCCGGTCGTGGAGCAGACGCTGGGTGAACCGAGCGAAGTCCCGCCGGGGAAGCACCACCGTCACCTCGGTGTCGGGCGCCATGAGATCGACCACGTACCGCTCGACGGACCGAGCGACGTCCCGGTCCCAGCACTCCACCAGGTCCAGCGCGATCGGGACGCGCAGGTCCATCCAGCTCGAGATCAGCTGTTCCTGCTCGTCCGGGTCCACGGCGGCGTGCACGGCCACGACCTCCTCGACCCCCAGCGCGAGCGCGTAGCGCACGGCCTGCATCGCCGCCCGATCGGGCCGATCGACCAGGACGACAACGCGGTGGATCGGTCGCGGGAACAGGCGGGCGTCGCTTCGTCCGGCGACCGGATGAGGCTCGGAGTGATCGCGCACGAGCGTCACACGCGCGCGGGGGTTCGGTGCCAGGTCTCGAGCCAAACGCGCGCCGGTCCGCCCGCGGCGGAGCCGCTCGAGGCGACCCATCCGGGCGGGGCCCGGTACGATCACGGTGACGTCTCCATCGCCGGGGAGCTCCTCGGCGTAGGCCGCGATCGTCGCGGACGCGTCCCCCTCGATCGGGAGGATCCGCAGGGGCATGTCGGTCCCGAGCCGGTCCCAGGCGGCAGCGAGGCGCTCGTCCTCGACCGGGTCACCCTCGACGTGGACGGCGTGGGCCGTGCTCGACCGGATCGTCTTCGCGTACTGGAGCGCGTGCATCGTCTTGCGATCGAGCTCGTCGACGATCAGCACCGAGGTCGGTGACCGACCCGGGCCTCGCTCGAACGCCTTGAGCCCGACGTCGAGCTCGGCATGCTCCCGCTCGTACTGGTGATTCATCCGCACGAGGACCCACACCATCACGGGAACGAACACCATCACGGCCCACGCGCCGTGCGCGAACTTCGTGATCGCGATCACCACCGTCACGACCGCGGTCGTGAGGGCGCCGAGACCGTTGATCGCGAGGCCGTGGCGCCAGCCGGGTTCTCGCAGGCGGAGGTGGCGCTTGGCCATGCCTGCCTGCGACAGCGTGAACGAGGTGAACACGCCGATCGCGTAGAGCGGGATGAGCTTGTGCACGTCGGCGCGGAACACGACCACGAGCAGGGTCGAGGCTATCGCGAGGCCGATGATGCCGTTCGAGAACACGAGCCGCTGGCCGCGCTTGGTGAGCGGACGCGGCATGAAGTGGTCCCTCGCGTGGAAGTTCGCCAGGCGCGGGAAGTCGGCGAAGGAGGTGTTGGCAGCCAGGATAAGGATCAGCGTGGTGGCGAACTGGAGCATCAGGAACATCGCGGTGCCGATCGTGCCGCCGCCAAAGACGGCACGCGCGACCTCGGCGATGACGGTGGTGGTTCCGCTCGGCGACACCTGCAGTTTCATCGCGAGGAACGACAGCCCGAGGAACATCACGCCGAGCAGGCTGCCCATCCACATCAGCGTGGTCCGGGCGTTCCGCCACTCGGGCGGCTTGAACGCCGGGACGCCGTTCGAGATGGCCTCGACCCCTGTGACCGCGGCGCCGCCAGACGCGAACGCGTGCAGGATCAGGAAGAGGCCGATCGCGCCGGTCGTCTCCGCAACCTCAGGCGGGACCGGCAGCGGGTGCAGGTCGCCGGCGAACGCCCGCACCATCCCGGTGCCCAGCAGCACGAACATCATCACGATGAAGAAGTAGGTCGGGACGGCGAACAGGCGGCCGGATTCGCGGACCCCGCGAAGGTTGCCCCATGCGATGAACCAGATGAACGCCACCGAGAGCCAGACGCGGGCCCCGTACAGCTCGGGGGCCGCCGAGGTGATCGCCGCCACCCCCGCGGCGACCGAGACCGAAACCGTGAGGACGTAGTCGGTGAGCAGAGCGACGCCGGCGAGTTGGGCAGTGAGGAGCCCGAAGTTGTCCTTCGTGACGATGTAGGCGCCACCGGCGCTCGGGTACGCCCTGATCGTCTGGCGGTAGGAGAACAGGAGGATCGCGAGCACGGCCAGGATCGCGAACGTCACCGGCATCAGGATCGAGAAGGCCAGCACGCCCACCGCCGGCACCGCGACCTTCAGGATCTCCTCGGTCGCGTAGGCAACCGAGGACAGGTTGTCGCTCGCGAACACCGCGAGGGCCGTCGGCTTGCCGAGCCGTTCGTGTTGCAGTTGCGCCGTCGGGAGCGCCGGCCCGAGGAACAGGCGCTTCAGCGCGTGAGCGGGTCCGGGCGGCAGGGGGTCGACGGCGCCCGGCGGCCGGCGTCCCGGTGGCGTCCCGGGGGCGTCCCCGGTCCGGGCGGGTTCGGTCGTCTCGGGGCGCAGGTGGGTGCTCACGCCTTGAGCGTGCGCCCGTGTGCGTAAACGTCGTGTGAAAGCAGCCCGCCAGGGCGTGAAGAACCCGTAGCCAAGCCGTAGCGTGAACCCGTGAACGTGCTCGGACGGCTCCGGAGATCGTCGAGGGCGCGGGCGGTGGGGACCGCCCTGCTCGCGCCCGCGGTCGCGACCGGTCTCGGGCTTCTCCTTCAGCCGGGTCGCGAGTTGGGTGCGATCTCGATCTACCTCCTTGGTGTGGTCGTCGCCGCGGCGGTGGGCGGGCTGTGGAGTGGGCTGGTCGCGTCGGTCCTCAGCCTGCTGTGCATCAACTACTTCTTCACCGAACCGCTGCACACGTTGCGTGTCACCGACTCCGAGGACGCGGTCGCGCTGGTCGCGTTCCTCGTGGTCGCGGCGATCGTCGGTTCCCTCGTGGCGCGGGCGCTCGAGGAGCGCGCCAGGGCAGCCCGTGGAGAGCGCGAGTCGCGGCTGCTGAGCTACCTGGCCACCAAGGTCCTCTCGGGCGAGCGCCTCGAACGGGTCCTGGAGGACTTCGCCGGCTCGCTGCTCGGCCCGCTGCACCTGGCGCGGTGCGAGATCCGGGCGAGGACGGGAAGCGGCACGTACGAGATCGTCCAGTCCCGTGACCACACGCCGCCCGGTGAGGAGCGAAGGCTCCCCCTCGACGTCGGGGGCGAGGTGTTCGGGACGCTGGTCGTGGTCCGTGCCGAGGGCCAGCCACCGATCGGCCGCGAGGACGTCCGGTTGCTCGAGGCGGCCGCGCGGCAGATCGCGATCGCGCTGGAGAGGGCCGGGCTCGACGCGCAGGTGAACCTGGCCCGCCTCGACGCGGAGACCAACCAGGCGCGGGCCGCCCTGTTCTCAGCGGTCACCCACGACCTGCGTACCCCGCTCGCGTCGATCAAAGCAGCGGTCACGAGTCTGCTCGAAGACGACGCCGCGCACGACGACGCGCAGCGTCGCGACCTGCTCCAGACGGTGCTGGAGGAGACCGACCGGCTCAACCGTCTCCTCGGCAACCTGCTCGACCTCGCCCGCTTCGAGGCCGGCGCGCTCACCCCGTCGAAGCAGCCGGTGGCGATGGACGAGATCCTGGAGTCCGTGCTGCATCGGTTGCAGCCGAGACTGTCTGGGTTCCGAGTCCGGACGCTGATCCGCGACACGCCCGAGATCGCCGCCGACCCGGTGCAGCTCGACCAGGTGCTCACCAATCTGCTCGAGAACGCCGCCCGCTTCTCCCCGCCGCACGGCGAGATCTCGATCGCGATCTCGCCGTGGAAGCACGCCGTCCAGGTCCGGATCTCGGATCAGGGCAAAGGCATCGCGCCCGAGGAGCGCGAGCGCGTGTTCGAGGCCTTCTACCAGGGTGATGCCGGCGGACACGGCAGCGGACTTGGGCTCACGATCGCTCGAGCGATCGTCCTCGCGCACGGGGGGCGGATCCGGATCGAGGGGTCACCGACCGGCGGCGTGTCCGTCGTGTTCGAGCTGCCCGCGCTCGAGGGTCCGGTCACCGAGGCAGGCGCCTCCGGCCGCTCCGTGGAGGCCGCTCGGGGAGCCACCGAGCGAGGCGCGTGACCCGGGTGCTCGTCGTCGACGACGAATCGCAGATCCGGCGCGCGCTGCGGACCAGCCTCGAGGCTCACGGTTACGAGGTCCGGACCGCGTCGAACGGCGAGGAGGCGATCGTCGCGGCGGCCGAGACGGCGCTCGATCTCGTCTTCCTCGACCTCGGCCTGCCCGACCTGGACGGCACCGACGTGATCCGCCGCGTCCGCTCCTTCTCGGATGTGCCGGTGATCGTGCTGTCGGTCCGCGACCGACAGGCCGACAAGGTCGCCGCGCTCGACGCCGGGGCGGACGACTACGTGACCAAGCCCTTCGGGATGGAAGAGGTCCTGGCCCGGCTCCGCGCCGCGCTCCGGCGCAGCCCGGCCGATCAGGCCGAGCCCGCGACCCTGACGTTCGGTACGCTCGTGGTCGACCTCGGCAGGCGGCTGGTGACCCTCGACGGCGAGCGGATCCACCTGACCAAGACCGAATACGCCCTGCTCGAGGCGCTCGTGACCAACCCTGGCAAGCTCCTCACCCACCAGTGGTTGCTGCGCCGCGTCTGGGGTCCGGGCTACGCGAACGAGAGCCATTACCTTCGCGTGTACGTCCGGGCGATCCGCCGCAAGCTCGGCGACGCCGCGAGCGCCCCCCGGCTGATCCTCACCGAGCCGGGCGTCGGGTACCGGTGGATCGGCGACGAGTCACCGCCGGCCCCATGACGCCCGGCCCGCAGCCTAGAATCCCGCCCGATGGCGACGGCGCAACGAACCCGGGCTCCCCGCGGCGTGGTCAAACGGCTGCTCCTCGGGCGGGCCCTGGCGACGAACAAGCAGGACCATCAGCTCCTACCCAAGCTCCTGGCGCTCCCGATCCTGTCGTCGGACGCGCTCTCGTCGGTCGCCTACGCCACCGAGGAGATGATGCTCGTCCTCGCGCTGGCGGGCGCGACGGCGCTCAGCGCGATGCTTCCGATCGGCGGGGCGATCGCGCTCCTGTTGGCGATCGTGGTCACGTCGTACCGGCAGACCGTGCGCGCGTACCCGCGCGGCGGCGGCTCGTACATCGTCTCCAAGGAGAACCTCGGGACGATACCGGGGCTGATCGCCGCCGCGGCGATCCTGACGGACTACGTGCTCACCGTCGCCGTGAGCGTGACGGCGGGCACGGTCGCGGTCGTCTCGGCCGCGCCGTCGATCGAGTCCTTCCGGGTCGAGATCGCGATCTCCTTCATCCTGCTGATCACGGTCCTGAACCTGCGCGGCGTGAAGGAGGCGGGGAGCCTGTTCGCGGTCCCGACCTACGGCTTCGTGCTCATGGTCTTCGTCACGCTCGCCGTCGGGGCGGTGCGGTGCCTCGGCGGGTGCCCCGTCGCCGCCTCCGCCGACCTCGAGCTTCCGGTGGTGCAGGCGCTCAGCCTGTTCGTCTTGCTCCGCGCGTTCGCGTCCGGGGCCACGGCGCTGACGGGGGTCGAGGCGATCGCGGACGGCGTCCAGGCGTTCCGGCGTCCACAGTCGAAGAACGCGGCGACGACGCTCGCGACGCTCGGTGTCATCAGCATCACGATGTTCCTCGGCATCACGGTCCTCAGCCGCGCGCTCGGGATCCGCGTGAGCGCCGACGAGATCGCGCCGTCGGTGCTCGCGCAGATCGGCGAGACGGTGTTCTCGGGCGGCTTCCTGTTCTACGTACTGCAGGCGTTCACCGTCGGGATCTTGATCCTGGCGGCGAACACCGCCTACCAGGACTTCCCCCGGCTCTCCGCGATCTTGGCGCGCGACCGGTTCATGCCGTCGCAGTTCCGCAACCGCGGAGACCGCTTGGTCTTCTCGAACGGCGTGATCGTGCTCGCGGCCCTCGCGTCTCTGTTGGTGTGGGTGTTCGACGCGGAGCTGACGCATCTGATCCAGCTCTACGTGGTGGGCGTGTTCACCGCGTTCACCCTGTCCCAGACGGGCATGGTGCGCCGGTGGATCCGGCTCAAGGCGCCGAACTGGCAGCGGTACGCGATCATCAACGGCATCGGCGCCGTGACGACCGGCATCGTCCTGGTGATCGTCACGCTCACGAAGTTCTCGCGTGGCGCGTGGATCGTGATCCTCGCGATCCCGGTCATCGTCGGCTTCTTCCTCGCGGTGCACCACCACTACGAGAAGGTCGGCCGGATCCTGCGCGAGCGCCGGCTGGATCCCACCGCCGAGCCGAGCAACACGTTCCTCGTGCTGGTCGACGACCTCGGCCCGGCGATCCTGGACGCCGTCCGCTACCTGCGAGCCGTGCGGGCGGAGTCCGTCGTCCCGCTGTTCGTGGGTCCGCCGGACCGGTTCCGCGAGACGGCCGCCGCCTGGCGCGATCTCGCACCGCGGCTCGGGGAGCTGGAGGTGCTCGAGGGCGGGGACGATCGACCGGGCCGGGCCGTGAAGCGCCGACTCCGGGTCCTCCCGAGGGAGGAGGGCGACTTCGTCACGGTCGTGATCCCCGAGGTGCTCGTCTCGCGTTCGTGGATCCAGTTCCTGCGCCGGCGCCGGGCGCTGTTCGTGAAGAGCGCGCTGTTGTTCGAGCCGGGCGTCGTCGTCACGGACGTCCCGTTGGTGCCCGAGGAGCTCGAGCGCTCGGCCGGTTCGCACGCCGAGCATCCGACCGACGTCGTTCGGCACGTCGTCCTGGTGCCGGTCTCCGGCGTGCACGACGCCACGGTCCGGGCGGTCGTCTACGCGAAGTCGCTCCGGCCGACCCACGTCGAGGGGCTCTACTTCATGGGCGATCCCGAGGAGGCGGAGAGCGTGGTCGAGGCGTGGCACGAGCGTGGCATGGACGTGCCGCTCGTGATGGTGGAGGCGCCGTTCCGCGACCTGGGCATCCCGCTGCTAGACGAGATCCGCAAGCAGACGAGCCGCGGGGACACGATCGTGACGGTCGTGCTCCCCGAGCTCATCCCGGCCCATTGGTGGGAGAACATCCTGCACAACCAGACCGCCTTCTACATCAAGCGCCTCCTGCTGTTCGAGCCGTCGGTCGTCGTGACGAGCGTGCCGTTCCACCTGCGGACCGTGCCGATCGAGGTGCCCGCCCACACCTGAGCGCGCGCCGATGAGCGTTCGAACCGCTCCGAAGCCGGCGGGGCCCGTCCTCAAGCGCATCCTGCTCGGCCGGGCATTCACGAGCGCCCAGCTCGAACACACGCTGCTGCCGAAGGTCCTCGCGCTGCCCGTGTTCGCGTCGGACGCGCTCTCGTCGGTGGCGTACGCGACCGGCGAGATCTTCATCCAGCTCGCGATCGTGAGCGTCGTCTTCAAGGGGTTCGTGATCCCGATCTCGGCCGCGATCGCCGCGTTGATGGCGATCGTCGTGATCTCGTACCGGCAGACCGTGCGCGCGTACCCGTCCGGAGGCGGCGCGTACATCGTGAGCAAGGAGAACCTCGGCTCCTGGGCCGCGCTGATCGCCGCGGCCGCGCTGCTCGTCGACTACATGATGACGGTCGTCGTATCGATCGTCGCCGGGGTCTTCGCGATCGGGTCCGCGTTCCCGGCGGCCAACGATCACAAGGTGCTCCTGTCGATCGGGTTCGTCTGGCTGGTGACGATCGCCAACCTGCGGGGCGCCCGCGAGTCCGGGACCTTGTTCGCGGTGCCAACGTACGGGTTTGTCGCGGCGATCATGGCGACGATCGCGATCGGTCTGTACCAATGCGTCGGCGGCTGCCCGGCCACCGCTCCCGTGGAGCCCATCGCGAACGCCGCCACCGTCGCGACCGCCATCGGCGTCTTCGCCGTGCTCAAGGCCTTTTCGTCGGGCGCGACCGCGCTCACCGGCGTCGAGGCGATCTCCAACGGGGTACCGGCGTTCCGCCGTCCACAGGCGACCAACGCCGCCGAGACCCTGGCGATCATGGGTGTCATCGCGATCACGATGTTCCTGGGGATCTCGTGGCTGGCGGTGCACGTCCCCGGGACGGTGGCGAGCGACGTCCGCTCGATCCCGGCGCAGATCGCCTACGCCGTCTACGACGGGGGCATCGGCTTCTACCTCGTGCAGTTCTTCACGGCGGCGATCCTGATCCTGGCCGCGAACACGGCCTACCAGGACTTCCCGAGGCTCTCGTCGATCCTCGCCCACGATCGCTACATGCCGCGGCAGTTCGTGAACCGTGGAGACCGGCTCGTGTTCTCGAACGGCATCGTCGTCCTCGCCGTCGCGGCGTCGATCATCATCTTCGCGTTCGACGCCGATCTCACGCGGTTGATCCAGCTCTACGTGATCGGCGTATTCATGTCCTTCACGCTGTCGCAGAGCGGGATGGTGGTCCATTGGTCGCGCGAGCGGCGTCGGGGGACCACGCCGCGTCGTGTCTGGCGCCGTTCGATCGTGATCAACGTCATCGGGGCCGCCGCGACCGGCATCGTGTTGGTGGTCGTCACGATCTCGAAGTTCACTGCGGGGGGCTGGCTGTCGATGCTGTTCATGAGCATCCTCGTCGTGATGTTCCTGTCGATCCACCGTCACTACGCGGTGGTGATGCGCCAGCTGCGGCGGGACGCGGTCCGACCCGGGGACATCGGCGTCAACCACATGGTCCTGGTCGTCCGGGATCTCGACGCGGCGACCGCCGAGGCCTGGGGGGCCATCCGGTCGATCCGCCCGACCGAGCTCCGGGTGGTGCATCCGGTCGAGGAGGCCGACGGCGACGTGCCGTACGAGCTGCAGGAGCGGTGGCGAGGGTTCGCGGGGGGAAGCTCGCGACTAGAGGCGCTGCCGATCGGAGGGGGGAGCCTGCTCGACGCGCTGCGGGCCTACGTGGGGCTGTTGGAGCGCGCGCCCGAGGACTTCGTCAACGTGGTCATCCCCGAGGTGGTGCAGAGCTCGCTGGTCCGCTACCTCCTCGGCCGGACGCAGCTCGTGCGCCTCAAGGCGGGTCTGCTCCGGGAGCCCAACATCGTCGTCACCGACGTGCCCGTCGTGGTGCCGGACGACGAGCCGGCGCCGAAGGAGGTCCGCCCGCTGATCCCCGCGCGGACCGTCGCGCTCGCGTTCGTCTCGACGGTGAACGACGCGACGAAGCGAGCCGTGAACTACGCTGAGACGCTCGAGGCATCGGAGACGCGCGCGGTCTACTTCGAGCTCGACCGCGAGCAGGCGAGCGAGATCCAGGAGCAGTGGGTGGACGAACGGATGCGGATCCCGCTCGACATCGTTGAGGCGCCGTTCCGGGATCTGACGGGCCCCATGCTGGAGGAGGTTCGCCGGTTCACCTCGAAGCCGGGGACCCTCGTGATGGTGGTCATGCCCGAGCTCATCGTCTCCAAGTGGTGGCACGTCGTGCTCCACAACCAGAACGCGCTGTTCGTGAAGCGGCTCTTCCTCTTCGAGCCGAACGTCATCCTGTCGAGCGTTCCCTATGTGCTCGGGGATGATCGGGAGCCGGCGGCGGCGGCGGAGTGATGGATCGTGAAGCCGCCGTCGCGCTGTGCCGCGAGAAGTGCCTGAAGGAGACCACGGTCCGGCACCTGATCTCGGTCGAGGGTGTGATGCGCGGGCTGGGCGGGCGGTTCGAGCAGGACGAGGACCTGTGGGGCCTGACGGGTCTGTTCCACGACCTCGACCAGGACCACACCGGTGATGACGCCGCGAACCACGCCCGGCTGGCGGCGGAGTGGCTCCGCGAGGCAGACGTCGACGAGCGCGTGATCAACGGCGTGCTCGCGCACGCGTACGAGGAGTACCGCACCGACCTGATGTCCAGGGCCGTGGTCCACGCGGACGCGGTGGCCGGGCTCCTGGTGGCCGCCGCGCTGGTGCGTCCCGAGCGGAGCGCGGGCATGAAGGTCTCGTCGGTGAAGAAGAAGCTGAAGGAGAAGGCGTTCGCGCCCGGGGTGAACCGGGACGAGGTCGTGGACGTGGAGGAGAGCATCGGGCTCCCGCTCGACGAGTTCCTCGCGGTCTCGATCGGAGGGCTGCAGCTCGTCGCCCCCGAGATCGGTCTGTAGCGGTCCGTGCTCGATGCGATGGGGTGGGCGCTCCTGGGCGCCTCGTCGCTGCTCCTGGGCGCCCTCGTCGCGTTCGCGGTCCGGATCCCTCGCAAGGTGTTGGGGTTCATCCTGGCGTTCGGGTCGGGCGTGCTGACCAGCGCCGTCGCCTACGAGCTCGTCGAGGAGGCGGTCACCGTCTCGGCCAACTCGTACGCGGTCGGGCTCGGCTTCGTGGCTGGCGCGCTCGCCTTCTTCGTGGGCGACGTCGCGATCGATCGATGGCTGAAGGAGTCCTCGGGGGGAGGTCTGGGGATCGTGCTGGGCGCCGTCCTCGACGGCATCCCCGAGTCGGTCGTGATCGGCGCCTCACTGCTCACCGGGGAGACCGCGAGCGTGGCCGTGATCGTGGCGGTGTTCCTGTCCAACATCCCCGAGTCGATCTCGGCCTCGAGCGACCTCGTCCGCGGGGGGTGGTCACGTTGGAGGGTGCTGCTGCTCTGGGTGGTCGTGGTCGTGGCGAGCACGCTCGCGGCCGGTCTCGGGTACGTGGCGCTCGAGGGCGCCTCGGGCTCGTGGATCGCGGGGATCCAGGCGTTCGCGGCCGGCGCGATCCTGACGATGCTCGCGGACGAGATGATGCCGGAGGCGTTCGAGTACACGAACCACAACAAGACGGTGGGGCTCGCGGTGGCCCTCGGGTTCGCGCTCTCGGCCGCGCTGTCGTTCGCCGACTAGCTCGTCCGAGCGGTAGCCACGGCGCGTGCCGCCTCGTGGCTCACGGGATGGCCGGTCACCGCGAGCAGGAACGGCTCACGCTCGAGCGCCAGGAGGCGGAGCGGCGTCTTCGCGGTGACCGTCGCCGTCCTCGGGACGTCGCGGAGCAGGGCGATCTCGCCGACGTACGCGCCAGGCCCCTGCTCCGACACGTGTTGGCCTCGGCGCGTGATCGCGACCTCGCCGTCGACGATCACATAGAAGCGGTCGCCGGGGTCGCCCTCGCGGATCAAGAGGTCTCCGGCGGCCGCCTCCGTCGCGATCAGGTCGGCCATCACGCGTTCCATCGCCGGGGCCGGCAGGGGAGCGAAGAAGGGGATCTCGCGGAGCAGCCGGAGGATCTCGGCATCGGGTGCCTCCGCGGAGCGGTCGATCGAGAGCAACCGTCCCGACGACAGGAGGATGACGACCGGCAGGAAGGCGCCGACCACCACCAGCGCGGTCTGGACGCCCGAGGTCTCGATCAGGACGGCGGCCCCCACCGACCCGATGACCAACGCGAGCATCGTGAGCCCCTCGAGGACGCCGAACACCCTCGACAGGACGTCGTTGGGGGAGATCCGCTGCAGCAGCGTCCGCCCCGAAACGTCGCCGACGCTCCGACCGGCGCCGGCCGTGGCGAACAGGACCGGGGCGCTGACCGCCGACGGGGCGACGGCGACCAGGCCGATCGGCGCCCCGAACAGCAGGGCTCCACCGGCCAGCGACGGGGTGAGGCGGCGACGCCCGACGAGCGCGACCGTCGACGCGGCGCCCACGATCGCGCCGGCGCCGAAGGCCGCGCTCAGGTAGCCCGCCCCGCCCGCACCGATGCCGAGCAGGTCGATGGCGGTCGCCACGAACAGCACGTCGAGCGCGCCGACGACGATCACGCCGGCGGACAGGAGCAGCACGACGAGGCGAGGCTCGCGAGAGCGACGGAGGGTGTGGAATCCCCGGAGCGTCTCGTGGAAGACATCGGCGGCGTCGATCCGCGCGTCGGGCGTGACCGCTCCGACGTCCACCCGCAGCCTCGCCACGAGCAGCGCACCGAGCAGCGCGAGGACCGCGAAGACCGCGAAGACGGCCGCGGATCCCGAGGTCCCCAGCAGGATGCCCGCGATGATCGGGCCCAGCATCTTCCCGGCGCCCTCGACCACACCGGAGACGACGTTCGCGGCGGTGAGGTCCGCCGGTGTCGGCGTGAGCGCGGGCAGCAGCGAGTTCTGTGCCGGGCGGGTGAAGGTGATGCTGATGGAGGCGACCGTCGCGGCGGCGTAGACGAACCCGGCCGGGGCGTCCGCGTACAGGGTCGCGGCCGTCGCGCCCATCGCGACCCCCTGAACCACGTAGTCGATCGCGAGCACCCGGTCGCGCCGGAACCGATCGCCCGCGTACGCGGCGAACGGCGCGACGATGGCGGACGGCACGAGCAGGATCGCCGAAACCGCACCCATCTCGGCGGCCCCGCCGCGCTCGAACGCGTAGACCAAGATCGCGATCCACGTGGCGGATTCGGTCATGTTGAAACCGAGGAACGCGAGTTCGACTCTTCGCAGGTTGCGGTCGGCCAGGACGGTCCGGAAGCTGCCGAGACGCTGGGTCATCGCTCGGATGGTCGCACCGCCGTTCGGCGCGGTCGAATCGGCCGACCGGGCTCAGTCGGTCGGCGACGGACCGGTCGGGCGATCGAGCAGGACCGCAGACACCTCGGCGCCGAACACGAACAGCCCGCTCGCGAGCCGCAGGAACAGGAGGAGACCGACCACGGTCCCGATCGTCCCGTACAGCAGCGTCGCCCCGTTGACGTAGTAGGCGAGGAGCATCCCGCCAGCGAGCTTGAACAGCTCCCACCCGGTGGTCATCACGAGCGCCCCGGCCAGATGGGACCTCCAACCGATCGAGCCGGGCGTGAGCGCCGTGTACGCGAGGAGGAACAGGCCGAACTCCATCGCCGCGGTCGCCGCGAACCCGAGCACGCGGAACGGGATCTCGAGGCCCGACGAGACCCGAACCGCGGAGACGATCCCGGTGACGACGGGCAACGCACCGACCAGCACGATGAGGGCAAGGGTCGTCCCGAGCGCGCGGAGGCCTCCCCGCACCGCGTCCTCCGGGCCGGTGCGGAAGATGATCGTCAACGCGCGGCTCGCACGACGTGACAACCCCGACGCGGTCCACAGGAGCGCCAGGAGGCTGACGACGCCGAGGGTGGCGCTCGAGCCGGTGAGGTTCGCGAACTGCTCCCCCGTCCCCTCCGGGAGCTCGAACGGCAGCAGGTCCTCCGCGAGCCCGATCAACGCGAGGCCGACGAGCGAGAGCGCGAGGGTCGACAGGAACAGCTGGTACGCGAGCGCGGCCGCGTGGGTGCTCACGTCGTCGGCTCGGGAGCGCACGCCGATGGCTCGCACCAGCGCCAGCGACCGTGACTGCGCTAGGGTGGCCATCCTCGGAAGCATGGCACGGGGGGCATCGTGAACATCCGGCCCGCGACGCACGAGGACGACGGGTTCCTTCGCGAGATGCTGTACGAGGCCGCGGCGTGGAACCCCGACTGGCCGCGCGAGCGGATGATCGCCGCGCTCGCCGACCCGATGCTCGAGCGGTACCACCGCGACTGGGGCCGGGAGGGCGACGCCGGGGTCATCGCCGAGCTCGACCGGCAACCGGTGGGCGCGGCCTGGTACCGGCTGTTCACCGCCGAGCAGCCGGGGTACGGCTTCGTCGACGAGAAGACGCCGGAGCTCGGCATCGCCGTGGTCCCGCTCCACCGTCGAAAGGGGATCGGCGAGACCCTCCTGCGAGCGCTGATGGTCCAGGCGCGCGAGGACGGGTACCAGGCGCTGTCGCTCTCGGTCGCGGTGCACAACCGGTCAAGGATGATGTACGAGCGCGTGGGGTTCGAACCCGTCCGTGAGGAGGCCGAGGGCGAGTTCTGGGTGATGCGCGCCGAGCTCGGCTGACCCGACCGCCGGGCCAGGAAGCTCAGGTCTCGTCGACCCGCTCCGCGGTGCCGGTGGGGATCGTCCCCTCGAGCTGCGACACGCCCGCGTCCGGTGCGCGCGGGGAGGCGACAGCCCGCCCGGGGACGTCCGGCGGCGGACGGGGGGCCCTCGCCGCCTCCTCGCGCCGGATCTGGCGGATCCGGTTCCAGACGAACCACACGAGCCCGATCAGGAGGGCCCCGGCGATCACCCAGGCGAACGGCCGGATGATCGCCTCCGCCCGGTCCCACCGCTCGCCGAGCAGGGCGCCGATCCAGGTCAGCGCGATCACCCAGGGGAGGCAGCCAAGCACCGTGTAGACGGTGAAGCGCCCGAACCGCATCCGGACCACGCCCGCCGGCAGGCTGATGAAGGTGCGGATCACCGGGAGGAGACGGCCGAAGAAGACGGCGGCCTGCCCGTGCCGCTCGAACCACGCGTGGGCCCGGTCCACCTCGTGCGGCCGTATCAACAGGTATCGACCCCACCGGTCGATCAGCGGCCGGCCGCCCGAGTAGCCGGCCCAGTAGGCGAGCCACGACCCCGCGAGGTTGCCGAGCGTGCCCGCGAGCACGACCAGCCAGAACTCGAGCTGCTGCTCGGGCGCGAGGAAGGGGGCGGTGACCAGCGCGCCGCCGAACAGCATCGTGACCTCCGAGGGGATCGGGATGCAGGCGGATTCGAGCAGCATCAGCACGAAGATCGCCAGGTAGCCGTACCGGGCGATCTCTCCGGTCACGAAGTCGGTCAACAGGGCGAGCAGGCCGGTCTCCAGGATCGGGCGGGCCGAGCGATCGGCCCAGCGGGAATGAACCGAGCCTAACACCGCGTTGGAACCGAACCGGGACGGGCGCACGAGGCGGTCTCTCTTTACGGACCGGCCCGACCCCGCCCCGACTCGGGGCCCCGAACGGGCCTTGGCCGGGCTCGGTGAGCGAGCCGGGATCCCGAGCTCGGATGTCCCGGTGCCCGAGGAAGGGGCTGGTACCCTGCCGCGCGGAGGCCCCCGCCACGGTCGCCGGGCCGCCATCCCCAACGACGAAAGGGAAGTAGCAGGTCATGAGCAAGACACTGGTCGTGGTCGAGTCTCCGGCCAAGGCCAAGACGATCGAGAAGTACCTGGGCGGCGACTACGCCGTCCGGGCTTCGTACGGGCACATCCGGGACCTCCCCAAGAGCGACCTGGGCGTCGACGTCGACCACGGGTTCGAGGTCTCCTACGAGGTCCCCGAGGATTCGAAGAAGCACGTCGCCGCCCTGAAGAAGGCCCTGAAGGCCAACGAGGACCTGATCCTCGCGACGGACTACGACCGGGAGGGCGAGGCGATCGCGTTCCACGTGGCGTCCCTGCTGGGGGTCGATCCGGAGCACGCCAAGCGCGTGACGTTCACCGAGATCACGCGCGACGCGATCCTGGAGGCCTTCCGCCGCCCCCGCGAGATCGACCTGAAGCTGTTCGACGCGCAGGAGGCGCGGCGCGTGCTCGACCGGCTGGTCGGCTACAAGATCTCGCCGCTGCTCTGGCGGCGGGTCCAGCCCGGGCTCTCGGCCGGGCGCGTCCAGTCGGTCGCGTTGCGGATGATCGTCGAGCGCGAACGAGAGATCCGCGACTTCACCCCGGTCGAGTACTGGAGCGTCGACGCCCGCCTCACCCCGCGGGGGGAGGATCGTCCGTTCCTCGCCCGGCTCGTGAGCGTGCCCGAGGGCAGGATCGCGAGCGCGCCCGACAAGAAGGGCGTGCTGCTGACCGCGGAGGCCCAGGCCGCGGCGCACGTGGACCGGCTCCGCGAGGCGGACTACCGCGTGGCCAAGGTGGAGAGCAAGGAACGCAAGGAGGGGCCGCGGCCCCCGTTCAAGACCTCCACGCTGCAGCAGGAGGCGGCCCGCAAGCTCGGGTTCGGCGCCCGGAAGACGATGACGCTCGCGCAGCGCCTCTATGAAGGAGTGGACCTGCCCGGCGAGGGCACGGTCGGGCTGATCACGTACATGCGGACAGACTCGCTCACGATCGCCGAGGCCGCGCTCCGTGAGATCGCCGAGCTCGTAAGGACCGAGTTCGGCGCGGAGTACGCCTTGGCCGAGCCTCGCCGGTTCAAGACGAAGTCGCGGAACGCGCAGGAGGCCCACGAGGCGATCCGGCCGACGTCGGCCCTGCGGACGCCCGACCGGGTGGCCGCCGCCCTGGACCGGGACCAGCTCCGCCTCTACACGCTGATCTGGCAGCGGACCGTGGCCACGCAGATGGCGCAGGCCCGGTTCAACCAGGTCGGGGTCGACATCGACGCGACCGCGGGCACGGCCCGGTACCGGTTGCGCGCGAGCGGCCGGACTATGATCTTCGACGGGCACCTCCGTGTGTACGCGGAGGGTCGCGACGACGGCGCCGACGACGACGGCGAGAGCCGGCTCCCCGAGCTCACGGCCGAGCAGCTCCTGTCGCTGCTCGAGCTCCTGCCCGAGCAGCACTTCACGCAGCCGCCACCGCGCTTCTCCGAGGCGTCCCTCGTCAAGACGCTCGAGGAGCTCGGCATCGGCAGGCCGTCGACCTACGCGTCGATCATCTCGACGATCCAAGACCGCGGCTACGTCCGGCTCGAGGACCGCCGGTTCTTCCCCAACGACGTCGGTGAGGTCGTGACCGACAAGCTCGTCGAGCACTTCCCCGACATCGTCAACGTGAACTTCACGGCCGAGATGGAGGAGGACCTCGACGAGATCGCCGAGGGCGACCTGCAACGCGTGCAGGTGCTCCGTCAGTTCTACACGCCGTTCGCCGACGCCCTCGAGCGCGCGGAGGAGAAGTTCGAGCGGTACGTGGAGGAGCTCGACTAGGACTGCCCACGTT
>Ga0307296_10000409_pt1 | contig 20030 bp, 21 predicted proteins | sample ER_DNA_153_FD_194467 | JGI IMG/M metagenome (GOLD analysis project Ga0307296, IMG submission 194467) | Bulk soil microbial communities from the East River watershed near Crested Butte, Colorado, United States - ER_DNA_153 | ecosystem: Environmental > Terrestrial > Soil > Floodplain | place... | reverse complement strand
GGGCAGTAGCAGGGCTTTTAGTACCACAGGGCCGGAAGGACTCGAACCTTCAACCCCCGGTTTTGGAGACCGGTGCTCTGCCAGTTGAGCTACGGCCCTAGGCGGAGCGCATGATACCGAGGTGCGGCGGAGACCCCTTGGCATCCTCTTCCTCGTTCTCGCGGTCGGCTTCGCGGCGATCGCGATCTTCGCGGCGCGGGCGGGCGGTGGCGCCTGGGTGATCGCGGTCGCAAGCGCGGTGCTCGCCTTCTGGATGGGCGAGCTTGGTTACCGGGCGCTCCGCTAGGCCCCGTATTCTCTTCTCTGCGATGGCCGACCAGGCAACCGATACGCGTGTTCTCTGGCAGGAGTTCAAGCGCACCGGTGACCGTTCGCTCCGCGACCGGCTCATCCTCACGTACGCGCCGCTGGTCAAGTATGTGGCCGGCCGGCTGGGTAGCGGGCTGCCCGCGCACGTGGACGAGGGCGACCTCGTTTCCTACGGGCTCCTCGGCCTGATCGGGGCGATCGAGCGCTTCGATCCCGACCGCGACATCAAGTTCGAGACGTACGCGATCGCGCGGATCAAGGGCTCGATCATCGACGAGCTGCGCTCGATGGACTGGGTGCCGCGCTCCGTGCGCGCCCGCGCGCGTGACATCGAGCGGGCGATCGGCGACCTCGAGTCGCGCCTGACGCGCGCCCCGACCGACGAGGAGATCGCGGCCAAGCTCGGCATCACGGAGGAGGAGTTCCAGGACTCGCTGCTCGAGATCTCGCGTTCCTCGATCGCAGCCCTCGACGAGCTCTGGGCGAGCCCGGGATCGAGCGGCGACGCGGTCGCCCTCATCGACACGATCGAGGATCCGAGCGCCGCCGAGCCGCAGTCGGCGATGGCGCACACCGAGCTCCGCGAAGCGCTCGGCGAGGCGATCTCGCGCCTGCCCGAGCGCGAGAAGCTCGTCGTCACGCTCTACTACTACGAGGAGCTGACCCTACGCGAGATCGGCGAGGTGCTCGGGGTGACGGAATCGCGGGTCTCGCAGTTGCACACGAAGGCGATCCTGCGCCTCAAGGCGCGGCTCTCGTCCTCGATGAACCGCCAGCCCCGGGACTAGGAGGGACCCACTCGTAGAGCGCGTCGGGCTCCCCGGCCTCGTTCCCCGAGCCGTCGGTCAGCTCGACGATGCGCATACCGCGGTGCTCGTAGAACTCCCGCGCCTGCGTGTTTCGCTGGAAGACCCAGAGCCGAAAGCCGTCCGGCCGCAACTCCTTGACCAGGTCGAAGAGGGCGCTGCCGGCGCCCTGCCCGTGGAGCTCCGGATAGACGTAGAGGTGGTAGAGGAGATCCTCGCTGAGACCGAAGAAGCCGATGACCTTCCCGTCGAGCTCGGCCACCCAGACCTCCTCGTGCGCGAGCATGACCTCGCGTATCCACTCGAGGACGTCCTCGGGGCTGTGCGTGTCGGGAAGATAGGACATGGACTCGCGCCGCGCGCGCACGTGGATGTCCGTCAGCGCGGGGGCGTCCTCCGGCATGGCTCTCCTGATCGAAAACGGCATGAAACCATCTTTGCACCACCCTTTTCGCTAGCCGATAGACTCGCCATCCGTGGCTCCATCGGAACCGGGGAAGATCCGCAACGTCGCAGTCGTCGGCCACAGAGGGACCGGAAAGACGTCCCTCGTCGAAGCCATGCTCTTTCAGGCCGGGGCGACGAACCGCCTGGGCGCTGTCGAGCAGGGGACGACGGTGGCCGACTGGGAAGAGGACGAGCAAAAACGGCAGATGTCGCTCTCCGCGGCGGTCTGCCACGCCGAGTGGCAAGACCGCAAGCTGAACCTCATCGACGCGCCTGGCGATCCCGGCTTTCAGGCCGACGCGATCGCCGGGCTCCGCGTCGTCGAGGGCGCGCTCGTCGTCCTGAACGGCGTCAACGGCGTCGAGGTGCAGACGACGAGGCTCTGGGACCGCTGCGACCAGCTCGGGCTCTCGCGCGTCCTCTTCGTGAACATGCTCGACCGCGAGCGCGCCGACTTCTTCACCGTCCTCGGACAGCTCCGCGAGCAGCTTTCGAATCGCTGCGTCGCCGTGCAGATCCCGATCGGGCACGAGCACGAGCTCGAGGGCATCGTCGACCTCTTCCACATGCGCGCCTACATGTCGCCCGAAGGCGGGCGCGAGGGCGATCCCGTCGAAATCCCCGAGGGGATCGCGGCGCAGGCGGCCCAGTACCGCGAGCAGCTCGTCGATGCCGTCGTCGAGACCGACGAGGCGCTCATGGAGCGCTATCTCGAGGAGGGTGAGGTCTCCGGCGAAGAGCTCGCCGCCGCGCTCAAGAACGCCGTTTCCAACGACGACCTCTTCCCGGTTCTCTGCGGGTCGGCGACGAAGAACCTGGGGACGACCGGCCTCCTCGACCTCCTCGTCGAGGGCGTGCCTTCGCCGGCGAAGAAGCCGCTTGACCTCGGCGTGCCGGATAACGGCGCCGCCGCCTTCATCTTCAAAACCGTCGCGGATCCCTTCGCCGGCCGGATCAATGTCTTTCGCGTTCTCTCGGGGCAGCTCGGCTCCGACTCGAACCTCGTCAATCCGCGCACGAAGGGCAAGGAGCGGCTCGGGCAGATGCTCCTCCTCCAGGGCAAGGAGCACACGCCCGCCGAGGGGCTCGCGGCCGGCGATATCGGCGCCGTCGCGAAGCTGAAGGACGTGATGACGGGCGACCTGCTCGTAGAGAAGGACGACGGCTCCGAAGCGCCCGCCCTCGAGTTCCCGCAGCCGGTGATGAGCTTCGCGATCACCCCGAAGGCGAAGGGCGACGAAGAGAAGATGGCCACGGCGCTCCGTCGCCTGGCCGAGGAGGACCCGACGCTCGTCCTCCGCCGCGACGAGCAGACCGGCGAGCAGCTCCTCGCCGGCCTCTCTCAGATCCATGTGGAGGTGGCGGTCGACCGCCTCAAACGCCGCTTCAGCGTCGACGTCGACCTGCACCAGCCACGCGTGCCGTATCTGGAGACGATCCGCAAGGAATCGCGAGCGCAGGGGCGCTACAAGAAGCAGACCGGCGGGCGCGGCCAGTTCGGCGACTGCCAGATCGTCCTCGAGCCGCTCCCGGGGCACGAGGGCTACGAGTTCGTGGACAAGATCGTCGGGGGCGTCATCCCGCAGGGGTTCAGGCCGGCGGTCGACAAGGGCATTCAGGAGGCGATGGCCCGCGGCGAGCTCGCCGGCGCGCCCGTGCAGGGCGTCCGCGTCCAGCTCGTGGACGGCTCCTACCACAGCGTCGACTCCTCGGAGATGGCGTTCAAGATCGCCGGCTCGATGGCATTCAAGTCCGCCTACGAGAAGGCCGACCCCGTGCTCCTCGAGCCGATCATGTCCCTCGAGGCGACGGTCCCGGACGACGCCGTCGGCGCGGTCAACGGCGACCTCAACTCCCGGCGCGGACGGCTGCACGGCATGGAGCCGCGCGGCGGGATGACGACGATCAAGGCCGAGGTGCCGATGGCTGAGGTGCTCACCTACTCGCAGTCGCTCACCTCGCTGACCGGCGGGCGCGGCGACTACGCGCTCAGCTTTCTGCGGTACGAATACGTTCCGGCGCAGATCGCGCAGAAGATCATCGAGAACGCCCAGAAGGAGCGGGAGGAGGCGAAGGCATCCTGATTGTTCGCAGACAGGACGTCTATCGCCAGTGCGCGGTGTGCCACCGCACGCTCTTGATGGGCGAGCGGTCGTTCCGGTTCACGCCCGGCGGCGAGGACTGGGTCGACGTCTGCGCTCTCTGCATCGATCAGGCGGACGAGCACGGGTGGATCAAGGAGGGCAACCCCACCACGCCGCTCGTGCCCGATACGTCGCGGAAGCGGCGGCGCTTCCCGGGCCTCGGGCTCATCGAGCAACACCGCAAGGTCGAGCCCGAGTCGGTCATGCCGGAGCCCATGCTGCGCCGCCTCTCCGGGACCGAGCAGGCAATGGTCGAGGCCGCCGAGCTCTTCAACGACAGTGCCTACAGGCGCACGATCGCCGGCATCGCCAAGAGCCTGGGGGAGGCGCGCGTCAGCTTCCTGCCCCTCTCGGGAGTGAATCCGGAGGTCGTCGTCTCGGTCGCCTGGGACATCTCCTGGTACCAGTACCGCGTCGTCTTCGAGTCGGCGCAGCCGGTGCGCCTGGCCGAGCGCGGCTACGAGCTCGACGAGCTCGACGACCGCTTCAAGGACTGGAACGGGCACCTCGGGCCCGACGGTCGTCTCTCTCCCGATATTCCCAGGTTGTAAATCGGTCACTACACTCCGGCGGAGATGATCTACTGCGTCATCCCGCCCGAGCTCAAGGACGAGCTCTTCGACAGGCTCGTCGAGTACTACAAGGACAACCCCAACGTCGAGGTGATCGTCGACCGGCGCTCGGGCCCGGACCGGCGCCAGGGGAAGCCGACGGAGGAGATGAAGGAGCGGCGGCAGACGCGGGACCGCCGGCGCGGACGCTTTCCGGGGACGTTTCCGTCCACCGACGTCTCCGGCGACTAGCCGGTTCCGTCCCTGTCAGATTCGTGCTCGAAGGCGCAAACGTCAGTTCGTAGTCGCCGTACGTAGAATCGCTCTCCGACACGGATAAAGGGGAGCAATGGCGACGACGGGCACGAAGACCTACAAGAACTACATCGGCGGCGAGTGGGTTACCGCCGCGGGCGGAGAGACCTTCGAGAGCACCAATCCGGCGACCGGCGAGCTGATCGGCGCCTTCCCGAAGTCCAGGGTCGAGGACGTCGACCGCGCCGTCGACGCCGCCAAGCAGGCGTACGAGAGCTGGCGCCTCGTTCCCGCGCCCAAGCGCGCCGAGATCCTCTTCCGCGTTGCGCAGGCCTTCGTCGACCACAAGGACGAATTGACCGAGCTGATGGTGCAGGAGATGGGCAAGGTGCGCGCCGAAGCCGGAGGCGACGTCCAGGAAGCGATCGACATGACGTACTACATGGCCGGCGAAGGTCGACGCATGTTCGGGCAGACGACGCCGTCGGAGATGCCGGACAAGTTCCAGATGAGCGTCCGCCTCCCGGTCGGCGTGGTCGGGGCCATCACTCCCTGGAACTTCCCAATCGCCATCCCGAGCTGGAAAATCGCGCCCGCGCTCGTCTGCGGTGACACGGTCGTCTTCAAGCCCGCGACCGACACCCCGGCGCTCGGCGAGCGCTTCGTCGAGATTTTCGAGGAGGCAGGGCTCCCGCCCGGCGTCCTCAACATCGTCCACGGCGGCGGCAGCACGGTCGGCGAGCGGCTCGTCAAGCATCCCGACGTGCCGCTGATCTCGCTGACCGGCTCGCGCGAGGTCGGGATCAAGACGGCCGAGAACGGCGCCTCGCAGCTCAAGCACATCCACCTCGAGCTCGGCGGCAAGAACGCCATCATCGTCATGGATGACGCCGACCTCGACCTCGCGGTTGACGGAATCCTCTGGTCGGCGTTCGGCACATCCGGACAGCGCTGCACCGCGGCGAGCCGCGTGATCGTGAGCTCGAAAGTCTACGAGCCGCTCCAGTCCAAGCTCGTCGAGCGGACTGAGAAGCTCCGCCTGGGCTACGGCCTCGACGACGACGTCGACGTCGGGCCGGTCATCAACCGCTCCGCGCTCGAGAAGATCCACTCCTACACCGAGATCGGCGAGGGCGAGGGCGCCAAGCTCCTCACCGGCGGCGAGATCGCGACCGAGAACGGGCTCGATAAGGGCTTCTTCTACCGGCCGACGATCTTCGGCAACGTCGATCCCCAGATGCGAATCGCGCAGGAGGAGATCTTCGGGCCGACGACCGCGCTCATCCGCACGAACGACATCGATGAGGCGATCAAGGCGGCGAACTCCGTCGAGTTCGGGCTCTCGTCGTCGATCTTCACGCGCGACGTGAACAAGGCGTTTCGGGCGATGCGCGACCTGAACACCGGCATCACGTACATCAACGCCGGGACGACGGGCGCCGAGGTGCACCTCCCGTTCGGCGGCACGAAGGCGACGGGGAACGGGCACCGCGAGGCCGGCCAGGCTGCGCTCGACTTCTACACGGAGTGGAAGTCGATCTACGTCGACTACTCGGGCAAGCTGCAGCGAGCCCAGATCGATCAGTTCGAGGATCCCGCACCGTAGCCTCCGGGGCCACCCCGCGCCTCCACCCGCTTTCGAGCGTAGTGCCCGCGAACGCACCGGTGGCACGCGCACTGCGACGCGCGAGTGCCAGTCCGTCGCGCCTGTGTAAAGGTGGGCGCATGGGGAGGCGAACCTGAACCGCAAGCTCGTCGTCTTCGTCCCGCGCGAGGCGCTCGACGTCGTTCGCGATGCGCTCTTCGCTGCGGGGGCCGGCCGAATCGGCGACTACGAGCGCTGCTCCTGGTACACCCAGGGGACAGGCACCTTCAAGGGCGGCGCCGACTCCTCGCCCGCGATCGGCGAGCGGGGGAGGGAGGAGCGCGTCGCCGAGCTGCGGCTCGAGACCGTGTTCCCCGAGGAAAGCCAGGACGCCGTTCTCGCCGCGCTCCGCGCTGCGCATCCCTACGAGGAGCCCGCCTTCGACGTCTACCAGCTCCTGTGAAGGCGCGCCTCTTCACCGACGGGGGGGCGCGCGGGAACCCAGGCCCCGCCGCCGCCGCCTTCGTGCTCGAGGCGGAGGACGGCACAGTCCTCGACGCGCGCGGCGAGGCGATCGGGGTTGCGACGAACAACGTCGCTGAGTACCGGGCTCTCCTCGCGGGCCTCGAGAAGGCCGCGGAGCTTGGCGTGGACGAACTCGAGGTCGTGTCGGACTCCGAGCTCCTCGTCAAGCAGATGCGCGGCGAGTACAAGGTGAAGAACGCCGCCCTGATCGATCTATCCCTCGAGGCCTCTCGCCTGGCGAAGCAGGTCGGCTCGGTCCGCTACACGGCCGTTCGCCGCGAGCACAATGAGCTCGCCGACCGGCTCGTCAACGACGCCCTGGACCAAGAGGCCAAGCGGGTATAATCGCCGGGCTCGCGGATGTAGCTCAGTTGGCTAGAGCGTCTGCTTGCCATGCAGAAGGTCGTGGGTTCGAGTCCCATCATCCGCTCCTCGAAACCCGCTGGAAACGGCGGGTTTTCGTGTTCTCAGACGTAATGCTGGCCGCAGGCGAGGCCCCCAAAGTCAGCTTTTAGTCAGCCTTCTTGGGTCGGCTTACCGGGGGGCGGCCCCTGCGCCGGCCAGAGATAAGACCAAAGGCCCAGAACTCCAATTCCCAGACCCAGCGACCGTCCGCGTTCAAGTGCCAAGCGTTGGTACTCGAAGGGCAGGCGGAGTCGATGAACGGCCTCGCAAAGCGAAAGGCCCGACAACGTGGTAAAGCGCGACCTGGGCACGTCACGAGCGGACACTGCGCGATGGTCTCCCACCCGGCGGCTTCGGGTGACATTCCGGAGCACTCGCGCACGCGAGTCTCCACTCCCCTCAACGAGCGCCCCCCGGGCCGCTGCAAGCTAAGGCGTCTCGGAGCCAAGAGGCTTGAGACCATCGCGGCGTGCTCATGGTCGCGGAAACTCGGCCGCTGCGTAGCTGCAGGTTGGTGCGCGTCAACTGGATTCGCGCGAGACTTAGCGTGTGGAGGCTCCCGAGACGCGCTACGTCAAGACGCCTGACGGCGCGCACATCGCCTACCAGGTCTTCGGCGGCGGGCCGTTCGACCTGGTGTACGTGCCAGGCTTCGCCTCGAACGTCGAGTACATGTGGCGTGTCGAGCCGTTCGCGCGTGGCCTGCGGCGGCTCGGGTCGTTCGCGCGGGTCGTCGTCTTCGACCGTCGCGGCACCGGCCTCTCGGATCGGATCGACGAGACGAACCTGCCGACGCTCGAGGCGAGGATGGACGACATCCGCGCGGTCATGGATGCCGCCGCGGTCGAGCGGGCGGCGCTCTTCGGCTCCGAGGACGGCGCCCTTCTCTGCGCGGTCTTCGCGGCCGCCCACCCCTCGCGCGTCTTCGCCTGCGTGCTCCACGGTACCGGGGCCCGTGGCCTGCGCGCGCCCGACTACCCGTGGGAGTGGAGCGCACAGCAATGGGACGAGTACCTCGGAGACATCGACCGCCAGTGGGGGACGCAGGACATGGCCGACCGGCTCGCGGCGCGGTGCTACCCGTCGCACGCGGCCGACGCGGGCTTCCGTCGAGAGCTCGCGTCGTTCCTGCGCTTCTCGGCGAGCCCCGGCGCCGCCTTGGTGTTCGAGACCCTGTATCGGGACGTTGACATCCGCGACGTCCTTCCCGCGATCCAGGTGCCCGTGCTGGTCGCGCATCGCGTCGACGACACGGAGGAGCCGATCGAGTGCGCGCGCCATCTCGCGGCAAACATCCCCGGTGCGCGGCTGCTCGAGCTCCCTGGAGCCGACCACTTCCCGTTCTCGGGCAACCAGGACGAGCTCTTCGATCCCGTCGAGCGGTTCTTCGCCGCCGCGCACGGCGCCGAGGTGGACTTCGACCGTGTCCTCGCGACCGTCCTCTTCACGGACGTCGTCGCCTCGACCGAGGCCGCGGCACGGATGGGCGACCGGGCGTGGCGAGACCTGATCGCGAGGCACCACCAGCGCGTCCGATCCTTGCTGGGACGTTTTCGCGGGCGCGAGGTCGACGTCGCAGGCGACGGCTTCTTCGCCGTCTTCGACGGCCCCGCCCGTGCCGTTCGCTGTGGCCTCACGATCTGCGACGACGCCGGCGCTCTCGGCTTCGACGTACGGGTCGGCGTCCACACCGGCGAGGTCGAGCTCGACGGAGCAGCGGTTCGCGGCCTCGCCGTCCACATCGGCGCACGTGTCGCGACGGAGGCGGAACCCGGTGATGTGCTCGTGACGAGCACGGTCAGGGACCTCGTCGTCGGCTCGGGGCTCGTCTTCGCGGACCGCGGCCGGCGCAGCCTCAAAGGGGTGCCAGGGGAATGGAATACGTATTCGGCCTCCGCACCCGACAACGCCAGCGCCATCTGACGACCTTGGGGAACATTCGCGCGCGCTGGGGCAGCGGATGGAGTGCTTCCCAGGCGGTCGTCATCCTTGTGTGAGGGGGCAGGGATGGCAAGAATCCGTGGATGCCGCCGCTTGAGCTGTCCGCGGAGGAGTTTGATGCGCTAGCTGCACAGGTCATCGACGTTGCTTCTGAGATCGTTCGCAGCCTCGATCAGCGGCGGACGATTCCCTCCACCTCCGGTGCTGAGACTGCGGCGGCGTTCGACCTGGCTGCTCCGCAGCAGGGCGTCCGTGCTGCGGTGGTCGCTGACTTCGAGGCGATCACGGCACACGCTCGTGCGAGCACGGGCCGGCTGTTTCCCTACGTCGTCGGTTCCGGCGAGCCGGTCGCCGCGCTCGGCGATTTCCTCGCGTCGATCCTGAATCAAAACGTGACCGCGTGGCGGTCGGCCCCGTCGGCGGTCACGGTGGAGAAAACCGTTGTGCGCTGGCTGGCGGAGGCGATCGGCTGCTCCGGATTCAGCGGGAACCTGACGAGCGGGGGATCGCTGGCAAACCTAATGGCGCTGGCGATGGCGAGGGAGGCGCATGCGCCGGCGAACGACGCCGGGGCGCGGCCATGTCTGGTCTACGCCTCGGAGGAGGTGCACATGTCGATTCCGAAGGCAGTCGCGCTTCTCGGGATCGGCCGCGATCACCTCCGCCTGATCGAAACCGACGATGCGTTCCGGATCAAGACCGACGCTCTCGAGGAGGCGATTGCGTCGGATCGGGCGCATGGATTGCGGCCGGCCGCGATCGTTGCGTCTGCGGGCACGATCACGACCGGAGCCGTCGACCCACTCTCGCGCCTCGCAGAAATCGCTCGCGAGAATGAACTTTGGCTTCACGTCGATGGGGCGTACGGCGCTCCGGCAGCGATGGTCGAGCCGGCACGTTTCAACGGCCTCGAGCATGCCGACAGCATCTCGCTGGATGCCCACAAGTGGCTGTACCAGCCGCTTGACTGCAGTCTGCTGCTTTACCGCGACCCGGCGATCGCTCGGACGACGTTCGCCTACACCGGGGACTACGCACAAACGCTCAGCGAGGATCCAGTCGAGGGCTTCGCCTTCTTCGAGGAGTCAGTCGAGCTGTCGCGCCGGTTTCGCGCTCTGAAGCTCTGGCTCTCACTCCGCTACCACGGGCTGGCAACGTTCCGCGCGGCAATCGAAGAGAATCTCCGCCTCGCGAGGCTCCTCGCTCACCTGGTCGAGCAGGAACCGTCGCTCGAGCTCCTCGCGCCCGTTGAACTAAGCGCGGTCTGCTTCCGCTGGACGAACGACAGCGAAGACACACTCAACACCCGCAACGCCGAGATCCTCCACCGCACGGCGGCACGGGGAAACGTGGCGCTTTCGCACGCGATCGTTCGAGGCCACTTCGGCCTCCGAGCGTGCATCGTCAACCACCGGACAACAGAAGACGACGTCCACGCAATCGTGCACGAGGTGCTCAGCGCCGCGCAAGCGCCGTAAGTCTTTGCACCCAGGCGACCGAGGGACATTCCTGAACACTCGTCCAGGTGACGCAAGTGTTGTCCTTCCGCCGCCCACCATCCCTTATCTGGGGTGCGGGTGGATGGGACAGGCGGGTGAGCCAACGCAGCAGCCCGCCCAAGCCTTTCCGCAAGCGTTCCGGCCTACGGCTTCCGCCCGAACAGCCGAGCGACGAGCCGTCGTAGGAGCTTCCCAGAAGATGGCGACGTGCCGGGAACGACTGAATCCCGGATATTCAACAAATATTGAACCCAAACACATGTCTCTCAAGACTTTCACGATCGCCTGGAGCTCTTTTAGGCGACCGTCGCCCTATCGAAATATCATCCCCCTTGAGAGTCAAGGCAGACGAGTACGGGGCATTAGAGATCCCGCCATGCCGCTAGGTTTGACTCCCCGCCAGGGTGGTGGTTCGATGGGCAGATGCGCCAGCCCGTTCTCCGGGGGGCGGCAAGACGCCTTCTCGTCATTACGTTGAGCGCCCTTGCCGTCGGCGCGGTCACGGGCCAGGCGCAGGCGGCGTCCGGATGCTTCGGCCATAAGCCGACCATTGTGGGAACGAACGGGCCCGACGGCCTCGAGGGGACGCCTGGACGTGACGTAATCGCCGGCAAGGGCGGACACGACGTCATTAACGGGCTTGGCGGAGACGATCTTGTCTGTGGAGATCGAGGCAGGGACAAACTCTTCGGGCAGGGCGGCGTGGACAAGCTCCGAGGTGGTCGGGGCGACGACTCGATCTTCGCCGGTGTAGGCGACGATCTCCTCTACGGCGATAGGGGCGCCGATCTCTCCCACGGACAACGAGGAGACGACGTGGTTCGTGGTGGCGCTAGCCGAGACACTCTCGGTGACGAGGCCGGCCAGGACGTCATCCGTGGGGGACGTGGCAGAGATGCCATCTTCGTGGCTCACGACTCCCGCGATGATGTCTTCGACGGAGGAGCGAGCAGGGATGAAATTTTCTTCGCGATTTTTGGAGGGCCGGTGACGGTTGACCTCGCGACCGGTCAAGCGAGCGGGAATGGCGATGACCTCGTGAAATCGATCGAGGTCGTGCTCGGGACAGACCGCGCAGACACCCTCCTCGGCGATGGTCGAGCTAACTTGCTCCTTGGCTTCGGGGGCGCGGATGACATAGAAGGACGAGGCGGAGACGACTTCCTCAGCGGCGGGGGCGGCACCGATTCCCTCGACGGGGGCAACGGGACCGACACGTGCAAAACGGGAGAGACAGTCCTCAACTGCGAGGCGTGAACAATCATCGTTCCCGCCTTTGTGCTCCTCGCCGGCTAGGGCTCCCGCCCGAGCAGCCGAGCGACGACGGCGCGGAGGAGCTTCCGCGGCGAGCGGTGGCCGTTGTCGAGCGCGGTAGGCATTTACCTGGTTCGCACTCGCCTGATGGACGTCGTGATATCGAGCCTGCGATCCAACCAGCCAATATCGGTGCCACGCCCACCGAAGAGCAGATCCTGGATCCCGTCTCGTGCGTGAAAGTCGTCGTCGCCGGCCCGACCAAAGACGCGATCATGACCCTCACCGGGCCGGAGGACATCACTGCCCGGCCCCCCAATCAGGAAGTCTTTCCCGCCGTAGGCGACGAGCTCATCGACACCGGTGCCGCCGATAAGGCGATCGCTTCCGCCACCGCCGCACCCACAAAGCAAATCGCCCCCTGCTCGACCCGACAAGGAGGTCGTCGCCTCCCAGGCCGTTGAAGGCATTTCTCCCCCCATCGCCGTAGAGCTTGTCAGCTCCATTCGTTGCGACCACGTCTTCAATGCCAACGAGCGTCTTGGCTCCTTGCCGAGTCGCCGTGCCAAGACGAACGTCAACGACGACTCTTCGCTTCCAGACGCGGAAGGCGACACGGTCGTATCCCGCGCCGCCGTCGACGAAGTCGTCGCCGCCTCCCGGAACGATGGTGTCGTTTTGGCCGCGTGCGTCGATCGTGTCTTTCCCGCGACCGCCACGAATCCCGTCGTAGTAGGCACCTCCCGTCAAGCTGTCGGGCCCGGCACCGCCCCAGAGGCCTGAGCCTACGTTCCCGCCTTGAAGGAGTCGCCTCCGGAGTCGCCGACGAGCAAGCCGTGACAGTGCGCGCACAGAGTGAGGTGGTCTTTGCCGCCTTGGCCAACCAACGTAAAGAAGGCAGAATCCGCTGCGACCAAGGAGGCCGTGTCACCGAGGTCGCCGAGGCGGATACCTGGGTTATGTGTCACCCCGGAACAGGTCACCTCGTGGGCGCTCACCTGATTACAGCCGTTCCCCGCATTGATGACGGCGCCGGTGTCGGTGATCGAGACGGTCCCCGCGAGTTCGCTGAGCTCCACGACGTTGAGCTCGCCGGGCGCGGCCGTGTATGTCACACCACCAATCACGTCGACGGAAACCGTTGCACCGAACGCGGTCGCGGGAAGGGCCGCGACCACCACCGCCGCGGCCACCGCAAATTTCCTTCTCAAGACCCCCTCCGCCGTTAGCGCCCTTCGATGACTCCTAGTTTCTCACGCCCCCTCGACCAGCGGACAAGAGCCTCGGCGATTCGCTCGAGGTCGCGCCGGCGCTTAATCCAGACGCTTTCCACGCCAAACGGAACGCGAAAGGGGCTACCAGCTCCAACCGCTCCGATTGCTCGTCTCAACACCTCTTGCAAAACCGCAAGGCACGGTGGCAGCGCCGAGTAGAGCGAATCCATCGAGGAAACGTCGGATCAGCCTCTTGCTCATGCTCGCTAGACGTGGCCGACATGCGAGGTCTTCCCTTCGAGCCCCACGGGACCACGAGCGAGGCGCCTGCGGCGTCGCCGTGACTGAGTTGTGTGCATACGGTGGAGGGCCATGGATCCGAGGCCCGATACACCCGATGTGAGCGTGGTAGTGGTCGTTGAGGGCGAGAGCGATCAGATCGCAATCGAAGCGATGGCTGCGCGACGCGGCATCGACCTTGTAGCGGCGGGCGTCCGGATTGTTGTGCTCGGAGGCGCGCACCGCATCGGACGCTTCCTTGACGAACTCGGTCCACTGACCGATGGCTTGCGGCTCGTGGGTCTCTGTGATGCCAACGAGGAGCCCGTGTTCCGCAAGGCACTTGAGCGAGCTGGTTTCGGGTCCGACCTCACTCGTGCGGAAATGGAGCAGCTTGGCTTCTACGTGTGCGTCGCGGACTTAGAGGATGAGCTGATCCGCGCGGTGGGTGCGACGGCCGTCGAAGAAATCCTCCGCGCCAACGGCGATCTTCATCGGTTTCGAACGCTCCAGCAGATGCCGGCGTGGCGCGGTCGCGCCACCGAGGAGCAGCTTCGGCGTTTCATGGGGAGCGGCGGACGTCGCAAGATCCGTTACGCTCGCTTCCTCGTGGATGCGCTCGATCTCGAGTCTGTCCCTCGGCCGCTCGACCAAGTCCTCACCCATGCAGCCGAGCTTTAGGACTCTCCTCGCGACACCTCTTCGCTCGGCTGCTCGGTGCCCGAAGGCAGCCGCGCCCCTTGAGAGGAAGCCCGGCCGCGCCCCAACGCAGCCGGGCTCACCGCAGACCTCTAGTGATTCGACGTCACCTGATAGCAGGCGATGTCGTATTGGGAGACCGCATGGGAGCTCCCGTTTGCGAGCGATGGCGTGCCGTCGCTTCCCGCGTAGACGGTCTCCGCGTGTGCAAAGCCGGCAGTGAGAAAGCCCGGGGGCTCCATCGTCGCTCCATCCGCACCGCACTCTGCCCCAGGCTGCCCTGTGCCAGCCGGATTCGGCGCGGCAAGCGCGGGTGCTGTGGGGACGGCTGCGAGCAGGCCGCCGGCGAGCAGTGCAACCAGGATCTTCTTCATCGTTCCTCCCTGCCTGCCGTCGACTAAGGACTACTACGCGCAAGAGCCTCCTTCGGATTCCGATAGGGCCCTGCCTCGACAACGGGCCGCTCACCCCCGCAAGCTCAACGCGCCGTCGTCGCTCGGCTGCTGGGCGGAAGGCCTAGAAGCGGCTAAACCTTGGCGCGTTCTAGCGCGCGGTCGAGCTTACTTCCGAAGCAGCCCTTTCGATGAGATCAGCAACGAGATCCGGCTGCGACACGTAAACCGAGTGGCTGGCCTCGACCTCGACAACCGTTGAACCCGCCCGCTCAGACATTTGGCGCTGGGCCGGTGCGGGGATCATCCGGTCCTCGGTCGTGACGAGGTACCAGCTTGGCTTGTTCCGCCACCCGGGCTCGCTGATCGTGCCGCCCAGTGCCTCAACGCCCCACGGGACCTGCGAGTCGGCCATGAAGGCGGCCTGTTCCTCGCTCACGTCACCCGCGAATGAGTCATGGAACTTTTCCTTGTCGAGGTACAAGAACCCGTCCTCCGGCGGCAGAATCGGCGGCACGGGTGCGCCGGGCGGAGGATCTGCGATCAGGGTGTTTACCGACTCGTCCTTGTCGGGCGCGAAGGCCGCGATGTAGACGAGCGCCGCCACTTTGGGATTACTACCCGCCTCGGTGATCACCGCTCCCCCGTAGGAATGGCCGACGAGAGTAACCGGTTCGCTCTGCGCATCGATTACCCGATTCGTCGCGGCGACGTCGCCTTCGAGCGAAAGCGTCGGATTCTGCACGACGGCGACGTTGTAGCCGTCTTTCTTCAGGTGGTCGTAGACACCCTGCCAGCCGGAGCCGTCCACAAAACCGCCGTGAACGAGAACGACGGTCCCAGGTACTGAGTCAGCAGCCATGATGATCTCCTTTCCCCCCGGGGCACGTTGATGTTACTTGGCGTCGTAAGATGAGGCCGCGCCTTGTTGGCGCTCGGGAAGGAGCGCGGGTGTCCGGGGGTCGAAAAGTCTCGCCCGGCATAGCCCCCTTGTCCGAAGCGCGATGAGGTGAGAGGCTCGCGGCGAGGCCGGAGGACATACCGGTGACCGCAGGCGAACCGCAGCCCTGCGCGACCCGCTCCCGCCTCCGGCCTCCTTTCCTCGGCCGACTCATGGCGCCTCCTGGAAGCGAGGGGACCGCATCCCCCGCAGCACGCTGCGGATTCGAGCCGGAGAGTAAGGCTTTCTCTGCCGTCGGGGGCCTCGACGGTCGACGTCGCCCTGACAGCTAGATGATCCAAGGGATGAAATGCCGGGGCGTCGCTCGCCGGTATGCGGCGTATTCCGGGTAGCGCTCGGCGAGCCAGGCCTCCTCGCGGATCGACTTGAGCCAGAAGATGCCTGCGAGGAGAGCCGTGGGTGCGAGGACAAGCGGCGAGCGGTGGAGCGACAGTCCAAGGAGGAGGACGAGGAGCCCGCCGTAGATGGGATGACGTGCGCCGGCGTAGATGCCCGTGGTTCGAAGTGTCGAGCGATCACGTGGTCGCGGCAACGGAGTGAACGACCGACCGAGGGTTACGCGGCTCACAATCAGAATTCCCGCGCCGGTGGCTTCAAGCGCGAACCCGATGACTCGGAGCCAGGACTCACTGTCGTTGGGCCAGGAAGGGCCGATGACGGCACACGCGACCGCGGCGACAATGACGATCGACTGAAGGACGACCCAGCCTTCACCGCGTCGTCCCAGAGCCGGGGGATCCACCGACCGATGGTACGACTTCTTCGCTGCGATGGGATGAAGATGGTGAGCTTCGTTAGTGGACGGTCCAGCTCCAGGCATCCGGGGTCTTGTCTGCGTTGCCGGCCTTGTCGACCGCGCGGACCCGGAAGACGTGCGCGCCCTTCTTCAGCCCGCTGTATGTCCTAGGAGACGAGCAGGCCAGCCATGCGCCGCCGTCGAGGCGGCATTGGAACCTGGCGCCGCCCTCCGAAGACGAGAAGCCGAAGGTTGCCGACTTCGAGCCCGTGGACGCTTTCGGGCCCGACGTGATCGTCGTGTTGGGCGCAACCGTGTCCACCCTCCACGTCCGCTGCGCCGGCGAGTGGTCGCGGGTCCCGCTCGCATCCTTCGCCCGTACGCGGAAGGTGTGCCTGCCCTGCGGGAGGGAGGAGTAGCGCTTGCCGGAGCTGCAGCTCGACCAGCTGCCTTCGTCGAGCTTGCATTCGAAGATCGCGGACGAGTCGTCGGAGGAAAACTGGAAGGCCGCGGACGTCGAAGAGGTCGGTCCGGATGGACCGGCGGTGATGGCCGTCTCAGGCGGAAGGTCGACCCGCCACGACCAGATGGCGGGAGTCGGATCGACATTGCCGGCACGATCCCTGGCCCGGGTGCGCATGACGTGCTTCCCGCCGTCGAGGCCCGACACGGCGCCGCAGTCGCCCCAGCTGTGGCGGTCGAGCCGGCATTCGAAGGATGCCCCGGCCTCGCTCGTGAGCGTGAAGGTGGCGGTCGGCTTGTGCGAGACGTCTGTCGGGCCGTCATCGATCGTCGTCTCCGGCGGCAAGGTGTCGACGGTCCACTTGCGGCTCGCCGGGGAGGGGTCGGGATTGCCCGCGCCGTCTACCGCGCGGACGCGGAATCGATGCTCGCCGTCGTCGAGGCCGGAGTAGCTCTTGGGGGTCGCGCACGGCTCGTACTTGCTCTCGTCGAGCCTGCATTCGAAGGAAGAGTGATCCTCGCCCGAGGTGAATTCGAAGCGCGCATCATCCTGCGAGAAATCGTCCGGAAACCCGGTCAGTTTCGTGCTCGGCGCTTTCACGTCGACCTTCCATTCGCGTCGCGCGGGGGTCGGGTCGGTGTTGCCGCCGCCGTCGACCGCCCGCACGCGGAAGTTGTGCGCGCCCCGGCTGAGCCCGGTGTACGTCTTCGGCGACGCGCACATCGCGAAGGGCGCGCGGTCGAGGCTGCACTCGAGTATCGCGCCCTCTTCGTTGGACTCGAACTCGAAGGTGACGACGGCGATGCCGTACTTGTGCGGGCCTGCCGAGATCGTCGTGTCCGGGACGACGGTGTCCGGGAAAATGAGAAATGGGCCGAGATGGACGGTGCTCGTCCAGCGGCCGTTCTTGCCGAGCGTGCGGAGATTGAACCAGCTCGTCCCCGGCCGCAGGTGCCCGGTCGTGCCCGTCGCCGCGCCGGGAAGGTCGACCGACTTGTCGGGGGTCTCCGGCTCGGGGCTCCACGAGACCGAGTAGCCGCTCGCGTCACCGCTGGGGCTCCACGCGATCGCGACGCTGGGGTCGGCGGAGCCGCGCTCGGTGCTGTGCGACGTGCTGTGGACAGAGGTGGGGTCGTGGACGCCCGGGCCGCGCGCCGCGTAGTAGGCACCCGCGGTCGCGGCCGCGGCGAAAAGGGCGATCGCAGCCGCCAGGACGATGGGCTTGCGGGGGAGCGCGATCGGGGGGCGCTGTCTCCGGGAGGGCGGCTCGGGGGCTGTCGTGGCGGTGGCCCAGATCTGCTGCTGGAGGCCGGCCGGAGCGGCCGCCGGAGCAAGTGCCGCGAACACCGCAACCGGAGAGATGGGTGACTCGACCGCGCCTTCGAGCTGATCGCGGAGACGCTCGAGCCTGCGGTCGACGGTGCGCGCGTCCAGGCGGAGGGTTCGCCCGAGCTCCGGGTCGCGGAGACCATGCCGAAGCTGGAGGTCGAGAAGGAGATAGTCCTCGACGGGAAGCGCGGCCGCTGCTGTCCAGACCGCGTCGACGATTGCAGGGTCCTGGGCAAGCGCCTCAGGGTTGGCGAGCCTGTCCGGGTCGATGGTGGCGAAGCGATTGATCTCGGACGGGCGCGATGCCTGCCGCCGAGGGAGCTCGGCGGCGAGCAGTCCGTACAACCACGGCCGCAGCTCGTCGACGGAATGCCGCTTGAGCTCGGCAAACGCGCGGACGAACGTGCGACCGACGGCTCCGGCAGCTTCGTCCTCGGACCCGAGCACCCGCACCGCGACGTCGTAGATCGGGGGGAAAAAGTGGTCGAAGAGAGCAGCGAGTTCTTCGTTCGTCCACGTTCGCTGCTCGACGACGTCCATCAGTCCCTCCGAGAAGTCACGAGATTCTCGCAGGCGGGTCGGCGAATGAGAATGTCGAAATGCGTCAGGCGGCGCCGCGGCTGCGGCGGCGCGAAAGAATCCAAATGATGCCCGCGACGGCCGCAATAATGATGATGATCCAGAAGATGGTCATGCCAGCCTTCCTTGTCAGGGAGTCGAAGCCTGATTCTGGCCTTTGCGCGCGAATCCTCCGCTACCCGGTTGGGGGATTCTGTCCCCCTCCAAGGATGAGGGGCGCGGGCTAGTCGCCCGACAGCCGGCGCCGCAGCTCTTCGAGCGGGAGCGACTCCGGCTCGTAGCCGACCTCGCGAAGCGCGCGCTCGAGATCGGCGATCAGGGCGGTGCGAAAAGCCTCGTCCTCGACCGCGCGGCCGACGATGTCGTCGAGCTCTCGTCGGCTGCGCGGGAGCTCCTGGGCGGCGCGCACCCATCCTTCCGGGGCAGGCGGGAGCGCCCGAAGCAGCTCTCCGAGTCTCTCTTCGTCGTATCGGCCTGTCGGGGTCATCGTTCTCAGGACGGTTCAGGGGCCGTGTTTCTTCCCTCGAGCGCTTCGCGCAGTTTCGCGAGGCAGCGCGAGATGCGGCTGGCGATTGTGCCGGCCGGGATCTCGAGGGCTTCGCCGATCGTCTGGTAGCTCTCGTCACGGGTGAAGAAGCGGTCGAGGATCTCCTGGCACGTCTCGGAGAGCTCCGCCAGGGACTCCCGCACGGTCAGCGCCTCGTCGAGCCGGTCGAGCGTCTCGTCGGCCCCGGTCGGCTCGATGTCCTCGTCGCTCAACTGCTCTCTCGAGCCGGCGCGGATGCGGTCGATGGAGAGCCGGCGGGTCAGTTGCGCGATCCACGGGCGGATCGCCTCGTCGTCCCGCAGGCGGTCGAGGTGCTGGAAGGTGCGCGCGAAGACCTCCTGGAAGACATCCTCCGCATCGTCTGCGCGGAGGCCGAAGCCCTGCGTGGCGATGGCGTAGACGTAGCGCGAGAAGCGGTTGACGAGCTCTGCCCAGGCGCTCTCGTCGCCGGTACGGCAGCGGGCGACGAGCGCGGCGTCCGAAAGCGAGGCTTCCATGCGGGAAGATTACGCCTGCTTTCTCCGTCTAGTAGGCGTGCAACCCGAGACACACCGCGCCTACGAGCGCGAACGCCACCTTGATCTCCTACGCCGTGCCCGGAGCGGAGAGCTCGCGGCAGAGCTTGCCGCCGGCCGCCGGGCCGAGCGTCGCACGCGGACGACTGCCCTCCTCCGCGCGGGACGCCGGCTGGCTCCGGGCGCGGCGTAAACCGGATCCGCGAGTTCTTCGTAGCCATAGCGGAGCCCCGGTAGGGGGCCGGGGCTCCAGCCGCACCCTGCGCCATCAACCCCGGGACAAGGTTCGCATGATGCGGCGTGCGTCCATTCTGCGCACGTCAGGCGGTTCCTGCCAAGTGCCAGTTTCGCCCCGGTACGATGCGGTGGCGCCGGCGCGGTGGCCGAGAGGTTGGGCAGAGGCCTGCAAAGCCTCGTACAGCGGAACGTATCCAGCACCAGACCGAAGCACGCATGAAACCGTTGGTAGATGTGGATTGATTTCCCTGGCGACGTGGCCGAGTGGTTAGGCAGAGGCCTGCAAAGCCTCGCACGCCGGTTCGATTCCGGCCGTCGCCTTGTCACTCTGCGCCTTCCACCAGCGCGAGGTCGCGAG
>Ga0307296_10000408_pt1 | contig 20040 bp, 21 predicted proteins | sample ER_DNA_153_FD_194467 | JGI IMG/M metagenome (GOLD analysis project Ga0307296, IMG submission 194467) | Bulk soil microbial communities from the East River watershed near Crested Butte, Colorado, United States - ER_DNA_153 | ecosystem: Environmental > Terrestrial > Soil > Floodplain | place... | reverse complement strand
GCCCGCCGGCCGGCTCGGGTACTGCCCGCCGGGCGGCCCCCATCCTCCGGGCTGCTGGCCGTAGCCGCCAGGTTGCTGGTAGCCACCCGGCTGCTGGCCGTACGCGCCGGGCTGCTCGTAGCCGCCGGGCTGCTGGCCGGAGCCGGCCGGCGGCGGGCCCCAGCCCTGGCCGCCCTGCGGTGGGGGCGGCGGGGGCGGCGGATAGCCCTGGGGAGGCGGCGACGGGGCGCCCTGGGGTGGTGGCGGCGGGCTGCCCTGGGGAGGCGGTGGAGGGAGGGCGGCATGGGAGGGTGGGGTGCCCGGGGACTCCCAGCGGGGGGCGTCGGAGGGACCCTGCGGCTCGTCGGCCGGGCGGTGGTCCGGGGGCGGCCGGTCGGCGGGCGCCTCGGGCCCGCCAAGGGGCTCACGCGGCGGTTCCTCCCGCGGGTCGCGTGGGGTCGGCCCCTCGGTCATGGTCGTCCTCCTGTCGTCTGGCTCGGCCCACCCAGCTGGGCGAGCCGGTCTACACCCACCCGAACCGGTGGAGCTGGAACGCCCAGCTCGCGGCGGCCAGCACCCCGGCCACCCAGTAGCCTTGCCGGCGGCGGGATTCGGGCCATTGCGCTGGCGGGGCGACCCACCCGAGGGCCCTGGCGGCCATCAGCACGGCCATGACCAGGGTGAACCCGGCCAGCAGGAGCACGAACGGGTTGGCCGCCAGCACCGCCCCCAGGTCGCCGGAGGCCAGGCCGGTGGCGGCGGTGGTCATCCCGCACAGCGGGCACGGGATCCCGGTGAGCGTCCGCAGCGGGCAGGGGAGCCACAGCCCCTCCCCGCCCAGCGCCGCCTGGTAGGCCGCCGCGGCCCCGGCGGCGGCCAGCCCCGCCAGACCGAGCTGCTCGGGTACCGAGCCCGGTCGCCACGCCCCCGCCGGCTGGCCTGTCCCCGCGAGGCGGGCACGGGAGCTCCCCTGGTTCATCTTCCGCGGTCCAGCTCCCTCCGCCTGGGGCAGGCTGCTGCATCCGTTCTTGCAGGCTGGCGCAGTGAACCACATGCGCAGGAGTGGTTCAATCCTCCCAGCCGGCCCACGTCCACGGTTGCCGGCGCCGGCCCCCGATGGCAGCATCCGCCCGGGCCGAGAACCAGGTGCCGAGGACCGGGGAGGCCGTGGCGGACGACAAGCGAGTGGTCGTGCTGGTGTCCGGCCACGGCTCCAACCTCCAGGCGCTGCTGGACGCGGCCGCCGGGCCCGGCTCCGGGATGGCCGTGGTCCTGGTCGCCGCCGACCGGCCCGACGCCTTCGGGCTGGAGCGGGCCCGCCGGGCCGGCGTCGACACCGCCGTGGTGCGGCCGGCCGACCACCCCGACCGCCCGGCCTTCGACCTGGCCCTGCGCGACCTGGTCGCCGCCGCCCGGCCGGACGTGGTCTGCCTGGCCGGCTTCATGCGCATCCTCGGCCCCGGGTTCGTCCGGGCCTTTCCCGACCGCATCGTCAACACCCATCCCAGCCTGCTGCCGGCCTTCCGGGGCGCCCACGCCGTCCGCGACGCCCTCGCCTACGGGGTCAAGGTCACCGGCTGCACCGTCCATCTGGTCGACGAGGAGGTCGACCACGGCCCGGTGCTGTTCCAGTCGGCGGTGCCGGTGGAGCCCGGCGACGACGAGGGCCGCGTCCACGAGCGGATCAAGGCCGAGGAGCACCGGCTGCTCCCCTTGGCGGTCCGCCTGGTCGCCGAGGGCCGGGTCCGGGTCGAGGGCCGCCGCGCCCGGGTCGTCCAGCCCGAGGAGGTGCCCAGGTGAGCCCGGAGGGGTCCGGGGAACCCCGGGGGGGTGCCCCGGTGGATCCGGAGGAGCGCCTGCCCGTCCGCCGGGCCCTGGTCAGCGTGTTCGACAAGGAGGGCCTGGACCGGCTGGCCGGGGCGCTGGCCGCCGCCGGGGTCGAGGTGGTCTCGACCGGCTCGACCGCGGCCACCCTCGAGGGCCACGGCCTCGCCGTCACCCGGGTCGAGGAGCTGACCGGCTTCCCCGAGCTGCTCGACGGGCGGGTCAAGACCCTGCACCCCAAGGTCCACGCCGGCCTCCTCGCCGACCGTGCCCGCCCCGGCCACCAGGCCGAGCTCGAGGCCGCCGGCATCGCCGCCTTCGACCTGGTCGTGGTCAACCTCTACCCGTTCGAGGAGACCGTCGCCAACCCCGACGTGGACCACGCCCTGGCCATCGAACGCATCGACATCGGCGGCCCGGCCATGGTCCGAGCCGCCGCCAAGAACCACGCCTGGGTCGCCGTCGTCTGCGACCCCGCCGACTACCCCCTGGTCGAGACCGCCCTCACCAACGGCGGCACCACCCTCCCCGAACGCCGCACCCTCGCCGCCAAGGCGTTCGCCCGCACCGCCGCCTACGACACCGCCGTCGCCACCTGGATGACAGCCACCAGTGGACAGGGCAGCCTGCAGCCTCCTGGTCCGGTGCCGGGTCCCCCGGTGGGGGAGCGTAGCCCAACCGCGGATGGGGCTGCGTCCGGCCGTCCACAGGGTCCGGGAACTGGGAGCTTCCCCCAGCACTGGAAGGTCGAGGGGCGGCTGCGCCAGACCCTGCGCTACGGCGAGAACCCGCACCAGGGGGCGGCCTTCTACGCCGTCGAGGGACCCGAGGGCCCATGGGGGCTGGGGGCGGCCACCCAGGTCGCGGGCAAGGAGCTGTCGTACAACAACCTGCTCGACGCCGACGCCGCTCTCGCCCTGGCCGCCGAGCACGCCGGCCGCCCGTTCGCGACCATCGTCAAGCACACCAACCCGTGCGGGGCCGCGTTCGGGGCGATCCTGGAGGAGGCCTACGCCGGCGCCCTGGACGGCGACCCGGTGAGCGCCTTCGGCGGCGTCGTCGGCCTGTCGCGCCCCCTGGACGCGGCCACCGCCAGGCGGATCGCCGGCATCTTCACCGAGGTCGTGGTCGCGCCCGGCTTCGACGAGGAGGCCCTGGCCGTGCTGGCCGGCAGGCCGTCGCTGCGGCTGGTCCGGGTCGACCTGGCCCGGCCGGCCGGCTGGCTGGCCGTCCGCTCGGTCGCCGGAGGCCTGCTGGCCCAGGAGCCCGACCCCGGGGCCGACGACCCCGCCGGCTGGGCACTCCAGACCGGTGACCCGCCCGGCCCCGAGCTGCTGGCCGATCTGGCCCTGGCCTGGTCGGTGGCCGGGCACGTGAAGTCCAACGCGATCGTGCTGGCCAGGGACGGCCGGGTCGTCGGGGTCGGGGCCGGCCAGCAGAGCCGGGTCGACTCGGTCCGGATCGCCGTGGCCAAGGCGGGGGAGCGGGCCCGGGGGGCGGCCGCCGGCAGCGACGCCTACTTCCCCTTCCCCGACGGCGTCGAGGCCCTGGCCGCCGCCGGCGTCCTGGCCGTGGCCCAGCCCGGCGGCAGCGTCCGCGACCCCGAGGTCACCGCGGCCGCCGCCGCCACCGGCATCACCATGCTCCACACCGGCCGGCGCCACTTCCGCCACTAGGGTGGACGCCAAAGAAGGGAGGCGCACATGGCCAAGCTGATCTACTCGGTGATCACGTCGCTCGACGGCTACATCTCGGACGAGAACGGCAACTTCGACTGGGCTGCGCCGGACGAGGAGGTGCACCGCTTCGTCAACGACCTCGAGCGGCCGGTCGGCACCTACCTCTACGGGCGCCGGATGTACGAGATGATGGTCGCCTGGGAGACCCCGCAGACCTTCGCCGACCAGCGGCCCGTCATGCTCGACTTCGCCGAGATCTGGCAGTCGGCCGACAAGGTCGTCTACTCCAGGACGCTGGAGACGGTGTCAAGCGCCAGGACGCGGATCGAGCGGGACCTCGACCCTGACGCGGTCCGGCGGATGAAGGCGTCAACGGGCCGTGACATCTCCGTCGGTGGTCCCGACCTCGCCGCCCAGGCGTTGAAGGCCGGGCTGGTCGACGAATGCCAGCTGTTCCTCACACCCGTCGTGGTGGGAGGCGGCACGCGGTCCCTGCCCGACAATCTCCGCCTGGGGCTCGAGCTGCTGGACGAGCACCGTTTCGGCAACGGCGTGGTCTACCTCCGCTACCGCACCATTTCCTGATCGCGCCCTACTCGAGGTTGCGGCGCAGGTCGGCGAACGCCCGGGCCAGGTCGGGGAGCTGGTAGTGGGCGTTGAGGCCGCTCGGGTTGGGCAGCAGCCAGGCCGCCGACCCGCCGATCGGGTCGGGCTGGGGGCCGACGGCGGCCCCGGGCCGGTCGAAGGCGGTCCGGTAGGCGCCGACCCCGAGCACGGCCACCGTCCGGGGCCGGACGGCGGCCGCCTTGGCGGCCAGGCGGGCCCCGCCCGCCCGGAGCTCGGCCGGGCCCAGCTCGGCCGCGCCCGCGGTGGCCCGCTCGACCAGGTTGGTGATCCCGAGCCCGAGGGCGAGCAGCTCGTCCTCCTCGTCGGGGGCGAGCAGCCGCGGGGTCAGCCCGCCCAGGTGCAGCGCCTTCCAGAACCGGTTGCCGGGGCGGGCGAAGTGATGGCCGACCGCGGCCGACCACAACCCGGGGTTGATCCCGCAGAGCAGCACCCGCAGCCCCGGCCCGAGGACGTCGGGCACGGGCCGGCCCTCGGCGTCGGCCAGCTCGGTGGCGGTGGGTCGGGGAGGTCCGGGGGACCGCCGGGGGGGTCCCCCGGTGAATCGGGCTGCCATGGCCCGAGGAGGATAGCCTGGCCCCGGCAGGGCACGGACGGTTCCCGGGGAGGGATGCCGATGGCGGCGAGGGTGCTGGACGGCAAGGCGGTGGCGGCGGCCATCCGGGCCGAGCTGGCGGACGAGGTCGAGCGGCTGGCCGCGGCCGGCCGGCGCCCGACCCTGGCCGCGGTGCTGGTCGGTGACGACGAGGCCTCCCACATCTACGTCGGCTCCAAGCAGCGGGCGGCCGAGCGCTCGGGCATCGGGTCGCGCCGGCTGGAGCTGCCCGCCGACGCCGCCCAGAAGGATGTGCTGGCCGCGGTGGCCGAGCTCAACGCCGACGACGGCGTCCACGGCATCCTGGTCCAGCTGCCCCTGCCGGCAGGGCTGGACCCGGTCGAGGTCCAGGACGCCATCGACCCGGCCAAGGACGTCGACGGGCTGCACCCGGAGAACGAGGGGCGGCTGCTGCGCGGCGACCCCCGCTTCGCCCCCTGCACCGCCATCGGCATCGTCGAGCTGCTGCGCCGCGAGCGGGTCCCGGTCGAGGGCAGCCACGCGGTCATCGTCGGCCGGGGCCTGCTGGTCGGCCGGCCCCTGGCCGTGCTGCTGTCGGCCAAGGCCCCCGGTGCCAACGCCACCGTGACCCTCTGCCACACCGGCACCAGGGGCCTGTCCGGCTTCACCCGGCAGGCCGACGTGCTGGTGGCGGCGGCCGGGCGGCCGGCCATGATCACCCCCGACATGGTCAAGCCGGGCGCGGCCGTGGTCGACGTCGGCAACCACCGCGTCGGCGGCCGGATCGTCGGCGACGTCGCCCCCGAGGTGGCCGAGGTCGCCGGCGCCCTCACCCCCGTCCCCGGCGGAGTCGGCCCCATGACCGTGGCCATGCTGCTGGCCAACACCGTGGCCGCCGCCCGCGGGCGGGACAACGGGCGCTGAGGTGAACCTCTCGCGCCTGCTCGGGGAGGGGCGCTTCGTGGTCACCGGGGAGCTGGTCCCGCCCCGGTCGGCCGACCCCGGGGTCGTGCGCCGGGCCGCCCGGCGCCTGCGCGGGCTGGTCGACGCGGTCAACGTGACCGACAACGCCACCGCCCGGGTCGGCATGACCCCGCTGGCCGCGGCCATGCTGGCCGCCGGCGAGGGCCTCGACCCGGTGCTCCAGCTGACCTGCCGGGACCGCAACCGCCTGGCTCTGACGGCCGACCTGCTGGGCGCCCACGCCCTCGGCATCCGGTCCGTGCTCTGCCTGTCCGGCGACCCGATGGAGGTCGGCCGCACCGGGGCCAAGCCGGTGTTCGACCTGGACGCGGTCGGCCTGGCCCGGCTGGCCACCGACCTCGGCCAGGGCCGCGCCCCCGGCGGGTCGGTGATCGACCCGCCGGCCCGGTTCCTGGTCGGCGTGGCCGAGGCCCCCGGCGCCGATCCCTCCGGCGGGGCCCGCCTGGCCGCCAAGGCCGACGCCGGGGCCAGCTTCGCCCAGACCCAGCCGGTCTACGACGTCGCCCAGTTCGGCGCCTGGCTGGACCGCCTGGCCGCCCGCGGCCTCCCCGATCGGCTGGCCATCCTAGCCGGGATCCTCCCGCCCACCTCCGCCGCCCAGCTGGAGCGCTTCGCCGCCCTCCCCGGCTGGTCGGTCCCCGAACCGGTCCTGGCCCGCATGCGCGCCGCCCGCGACCAGCGCGCCGAAGGCATCGCCCTGGCCACCGAGATGGTCGAGGCCGTGCGCGGACTCCCCGGCGTCCGCGGCGTCCACCTGATGGGCCTCGGCCCCGCCTCCGGCGTCCCCGAGGTCATCGAGGCCGCCGGCCTCCTGCCCCGTCCGAAGCCGGACTGACGCCGGGAGCGGTTACCGGCGGCCGCCGACGACCCTGACCGTCTCGATGTCCTTCCAGCGGGCGTCCGCGGTGAGGATCACCGCCGCCCCGAGGCGCAGCCCGGTCGCGACGATCACGGCGTCGGGAAGCTTCAGCCCCCGATGGGCCCGCAGCTCGACGGCATGCCGGGCGACGCCCGGCGAGAGATCGACGATCCGGACCTGCCTGGCAAAGCGCTCCACGACCTCGACCGCCCGCCCACCCCGCCGCAGTGGGCCCACCAGGATCTCGGCATAGGTGAGGGCCGAAATGGCCAGCGCGTGGCGGTCCCGTTCCTCCCGGAGGGCCTCGCCGGCCGCCTCGTGGAGCGCGTCGTCCCGATTGAGCGCGGCGATCACGACCGAGGTGTCGAGCAGCGCTACTCCCATTCGCCGCGAAGCTCCTCGAGGTAGCCCGGCGGGTAGACGTCGCCCCCGAGCGCGCCGAGCAGGTCCTCGAGGTTGTCCTCGGCCCGAGTGAGGACGATCCTGCCCGGACCCAGGGCTTCGACCCGCAGCTGCTCACCGGCCTCGACCCCGGCCTCGGCCAGGACCGCCACCGGGATGGTGGCCTGGTGCTTGCGGCTCAGCCGGGTGGTCCGCGGCCGGCGTCGCGGTTTCTTTACTTCTTCGCTCATAAGTAAAGCTAGCATGCCGGCTGGGGCTCGCGGTGTCGCCGAGCGCTCTTGACCGCCGTCCTCCCCGAACCTATGGAAGAAGACCGGCGCTACTTGCGGCGCTCGATGGGTCGCCACTGGCGGGGCTCGGGGCCGATGTACTCCGAGTCGGGGCGGATCAGGCGGTTGTCGGCGTACTGCTCGCGGATGTGGGCGGTCCAGCCGGCCATGCGGGAGGCGGCGAACAGGGGGGTGTAGAGGTCGGGGGGGAGCTGGAGGGCCGAGTACACGCTGGCCGTGTAGAAGTCGACGTTGGGGTAGAGGGTCTTCTCCGCCATGACCGTCTCCTGGACCCGGACCGAGGTGTCGTACCAGCGGGTCTCGCCGAACTGCTTGCCCAGGCGCTCGGCGATCTCGCGGAGCACGGTGGCCCGCGGGTCCCAGGTCTTGTAGACGCGGTGGCCGAAGCCCATGATCTTCTGCCTGGCGGCCAGACGCTCGCGGACCCAGTCGGGGGCCCGGTCGGGCGTCCCGATCTCCTCCAGCATCTCCCGGACCTCCTGGATGGCCCCGCCGTGCAGCGGGCCCTGGAGGGTGGCCACGGCCGCGGTGGCGGCGGCGTACATGTCGGCCAGGGTGGCCGCGGCCACCCGGCCGGCGAAGGTGGAGGCGTTCAGGGTGTGGTCGGCGTACAGCACCAGGACGACGTCGAAGTCGCGGGCGGTCTGGGGATCCGGCTGCTTGCCGGTGAGGGCGTAGAGGAAGTTGGCGGCGACGCCGAGGTCGTCGCGCGGCTCGACCGCGTCCGCGCCGGTCCGCAGCCGCTGGTAGGTGGCGATGATCTGCGGGGTCTTGGCGATCAGCCGGTAGGCCGTGCGGAGGTTGGCCTCGGGCGAGCCGTCGTCGGGGTCGAGGGCGGCCGCCGCCGACACCGCCGTGCGCAGGGTGGTCATGGGGCCGGTCCGCTGGGCCAGGGGGCCGATCAGCTCGACCAGCAGCGGCTCCAGGACGCTCTCGGCCCGCAGGGTGGCGACCGTCTCGGACAGCTCGGCCGCGGTGGGCAGCTCGAGGTGGTGCAACAGGTGGACGGTCTCCTCGAAGGTGGCGTGGGCGGCCAGGTCGGCGATGTCGTAGCCGGCGTAGAACAGCCTGCCCTGGCGGCCATCGACGTCGGAGATCCTGGTCTGGGCGGCGACCACGCCCTCGAGTCCCTTGCCCGTCGCGTCAGCCATCTCGGGATGCCTCCGGTCGTCTCGAGGGACGGTCAGGCGCAATCGTAGGGTTTTCCTCACGCATCCGCCGTACAGAGATACCCTTGGCGACATCGCGAGCAAAGGAGCTTCCCACCATGGCCCATCGCGTCACGTTCATCCCCGGCGACGGGGTCGGACCAGAGCTGTCGGAGGCGACCCGCCGGGTCCTGGAGGGCACCGGCGTGCAGTTCGACTGGGACGTCCAGGAGGCCGGGGCCGAGGTCATCGACAAGTACGGCACGCCCCTGCCCGACCATGTGCTGGACTCCATCCGCGGCAACGGGGTGGCGATCAAGGGGCCGCTGACCACCCCGATCGGCACCGGGTTCCGTAGCGTCAACGTGGCCCTGCGCAAGGAGCTGGACCTGTACGCCTGCCTGCGGCCGTGCAAGTCCTACCGTGGGGTCCGCTCCCGCTACGAGGACATCGACCTGGTGGTGGTGCGCGAGAACCACGAGGACCTGTACGCCGGCATCGAGTTCGAGCAGGGCACGCCCGACGCGGCCAAGGTGATCGAGTTCCTCAACGGCATCCAGTCCAAGAAGATCCGCGAGGACTCCGGCATCTCGATCAAGCCGATCTCGATCACCGGGACCCGACGGATCGCCAAGTTCGCCTTCGACTACGCCCGCGCCTACGGCCGCAAGAAGGTCACGGCGGTGACCAAGGCCAACATCATGAAGCACACCGACGGCCTGTTCTACGCGGTGGCGCGCGAGGTGGCCAAGGACTACGACGACATCGAGTACGACGAGTACCTGGTCGACAACATGTGCATGCAGCTGGTCCAGAAGCCGGAGAACTTCGACGTGCTGCTGCTGCCCAACCTGTACGGCGACATCCTCTCCGACCTCGGGGCCGGCCTGGTCGGCGGGCTGGGGGTCGCCCCCGGGGCCAACCTGGGGGACCGGGTGGCGGTGTTCGAGGCCACCCACGGCTCGGCCCCCAAGTACAAGGGCCAGAACAAGGTCAACCCGATGGCGATGATGTTCTCGGGCATGCTGATGCTGCGTCACCTGGACGAGGGCGAGGCCGCCGACCGGCTGGAGCGGGCCCTGGCCGCGGTCATCGCCGAGGGCGAGAGCGTCACCTACGACATGAAGCCGTCGCGGGACGACCCGACGGCGGTGGGCACCAGCCAGGTCGCCGACGCGGTCATCGCCAAGGTGGAGGAGGGCGTCTGATGCCGAGGGTGACCGTCGTCGGCGCCGGCAAGTACGGCTCGACCACCGTGCAGCGCCTGGCCGAGAAGGGCATCTGCGACGAGGTGGTGATGACCGACATCATCGAGGGCCTCCCCCAGGGCCTGGCCCTCGACATGAACCAGTCGCGGCCCATCGAGGGGTTCGAGACCCGGGTGGTCGGCAGCAACGGCTACGAGGAGACCGCCGGCTCCGACGTGGTCGTGATCACCGCCGGGGTGCCCCGCAAGCCGGGCATGAGCCGCATGGACCTGCTGGAGACCAACGCCAAGATCGTGGGCGACGTCACCCGCAAGGTGGCCGACGCCTCGCCCGACGCGGTCCTGATCGTGGTCTCCAACCCGCTGGACGAGATGACCGCCCTGGCCGCCGAGGTCTCGGGGTTCGCAAGGGAGCGGGTCATGGGCCAGGCCGGGATGCTCGACACGGCCCGGTTCAAGCATTTCCTGGCCGAGGAGCTTCACACCAGCCCGAGCCGGGTCGAGGCCATGACCCTCGGCTCTCACGGCGACACCATGGTCCCGGTGCCGAGCATGGTCAAGGTCGACGGCAAGCCGCTGACCGAGGTCGCCGACGCCGCCACCATCGAGCGCCTGGTCCAGCGGACCCGCGACGGCGGGGCCGAGGTGGTCGCCCTGCTCAAGTCGGGCTCGGCCTACTACGCGCCCTCCAGCGCGGCCGCGGCCATGGTCGAGGCCGTCCTCGGCGACACCGGCGAGGTCCTGCCGGTCTGCGCCTGGGTCACCGGCCAGTACGGCATCGACGGCGTCTACCTGGGCGTCCCGTCCAGGCTGGGCCGCGCCGGGGTCGCCGAGGTGGTCGAGCTGCCCCTGACCGACGGCGAGCTGGCCGACCTGCGCGGGGCCGCCGAGGCCGTCCGCTCCAAGCAGGCCGACGTGGCCAAGCTGGTTGGCTGAGCAGGAGGGTGCGCCGGGCTGTGCCCTGTGCGCGGCCGAGCAGGTGACGCCCTGGTTCCACCAGGACGACCGCTGCTGGGTCGCCGAGTGCCTGATCTGCCGCACCCCCATGGTGGTGTGGCGCCGCCACGGCGCCGACCCGCCGGCCGCCGAACGCGAGCACATGCTGGCCCGACTCTCCGAGGTGGCCGCGGCCCGCCTCGGCGACGGCGCCTTCCGGATCGACCCGGTGATGCGCCGCATCCCCGACCACTTCCACGCCCACGCCCGCGACCCCGCCTGGCCGGGGTTCGCCTGGAGCCGGTAGGCCGCCGGCGGTGGTGACCGAGCGCACGGTGGCGGCCACCGGGATCGACCTGCACCTGGCCGAGGCTCGAGCGGTTGAAGGCTGGCGACGAGTCGGACTTCCTTCCATGGGAGGAAGTCGCGGCCGAGTTCGGCCTCCGCTAGCCCGGTCATGTGACCTGGCTCGGCTGAGGTCAGCGGCCCCAGTCGTCGAAGGGCCGGTGGGTGCCGGGTTCCAGGAACCAGTAGTCGCGCCCGGTTGCGACCAGGCCGTCGAGGGTGAAGGTGAGGACCGAGGTGCCGATCAGGGTGGCCGGCTGGCCCTCCTCCAGGGTGGTGGTCCACCACTCGACCGCGGCCGAGGCGCCGGCGGCGAACGGGGTGCCGAACCGGGGGTCCTGGCCGGCCTCGGTGGCGTACGCCTGGCGGGTGTAGGCGAGGACGCCGTCGCGACCCAGGTGGGGGTCGCGGAAGGCCTCCGAGCGGTAGTGGGCGTCGGGGGCGTACAGGGCGGCCGCCGCCTCGGGGTCGCCGGCCCGCCAGGCCGCCTCGTAGCCCTCGGCCCAGCGGCGGGCGTGCTCCCGGCCGCGGCCGCCGGGGTCTGGATCGAGCTGGCCCCAGCCGGCGGGCGGGTCGACCAGGCGGTCGACCTCGTTCCAGTACTCGCGCAGCTCGCGGCAGCGGCCGTCGCCGGCGAAGCTGAGCAGCAGGCAGCCCACCACGGTGACCGGGCTGCCCTCCCAGCCCATGACCGTCCACCATTCGACCGCGACCCGGTGGCCGTCGACGATCGGGTCGCCGAAGCGGACGTGGACGTCCTGCTGGTCGGCGGTGGCCCGGGCCCAGTAGGCGGCGACGCCGTCGTGGCCGCTGTGGGCCGGGCGCAGCGGGTGGGCACGGTAGCCGGCGTCGGTGGTGAACAGGCCGAGCACGGCCGGGGTGTCGGCCTGTTCCCAGGCGCGCCGGTAGCCGTCCAGCCAGGCGGCGACCCGTTGGCGGTCCATGGCCGCCGATTCTACGGCCGGGGCGCGACCGCCCCTGTGGACGACGGGACCTGCACGGTCCGCTGACCCGGTACCCTGCAGAGCGCAACCACACGGGAACAGCGGAGGGCCGGACCATGGCGGGGAACAGCTTCGGGGCGCAGACGGGGTTGGCCGTCGGGGACCGGTCGCTGGAGATCTTCCGGCTGGACGCCCTGGCCTCGGTCGGCGACGTGGCCGGCCTGCCGTTCTCGCTCAAGGTGCTGCTGGAGAACCTGCTCCGCAACGAGGACGGCAGCGCCGTCACCGCCGAGGACGTGGAGGCGTTCGCCCGCTGGGACCCGGCGTCGACGACCGACCGGGAGATCGCCTTCTCGCCCGCCCGGGTCCTGATGCAGGACTTCACCGGCGTGCCGGCCATCGTCGACTTGGCCGCCATGCGCGACGCCATGGGCACCCTGGGCGGCGACCCGACCCGGATCAACCCGCTGGCCCCGGCCGAGCTGGTCATCGACCACTCGGTGGTGGCCGACATCGCCGGCCGGCCCGACGCCTTCGTCCGCAACGTCGAGCTGGAGTTCGAGCGCAACCGGGAGCGGTACGCGTTCCTGCGCTGGGGCCGGCAGGCCTTCGCCGACCTCAAGGTGGTGCCGCCCGGCACCGGCATCGTCCACCAGATCAACTGCGAGTACCTGGCCAGGGTGGTGTTCACCAACGACCGCGGCCAGGCCTACCCCGACACCCTGGTCGGCACCGACAGCCACACCCCCATGGTCAACGGCCTGGGCGTGCTCGGCTGGGGCGTCGGCGGCATCGAGGCCGAGGCGGCCATGCTCGGCCAGCCGATCTCGATGCTCATGCCCAAGGTGGTCGGGTTCAAGCTGTCGGGCGAGCTGCCCGAGGGGTCGACCGCCACCGACCTGGTCCTGACCGTGACCGAGCTGCTGCGCCGCCACGGGGTGGTGGGCAAGTTCGTCGAGTTCTGCGGCCCCGGGGTCGGCAACGTGCCGGTCGAGAACCGGGCCACCATCGGCAACATGTCGCCCGAGTACGGGTCGACCTGCGCCATCTTCCCGATCGACGCCGAGACCCTGCGCTATCTCCGCTTCACCGGGCGCCCGCCCGAGCTGGTCGCCCTGGTCGAGGCGTACGCCAAGGAGCAGGGCCTGTGGCACGACCCGCAGGCCGAGCCCCGCTACTCCGAGACGGTCGAGCTGGACCTGGGCACGGTGGTGCCGAGCCTGGCCGGGCCGCGGCGGCCCCAGGACCGGGTCGCCCTGACCGACGCCCGGCGCGGCTTCCGGGCCGCCCTGGCCGACATGGCCCCCCAGCCGCAGGCGCGGCCGGGCACCCCGACCGAGCACCCGCTCCGCGAGGACGGCCCGGACGAGGCCTCGGCCGAGTCGTTCCCGGCCAGCGACCCGCCGGCCGCCATGGCCGGGGTGACCGAGGACGCCAACCACGACGAGCAGCCGGCGGGCTGGTTCGAGCCCGACCCGGCCGGGGTCAGCGGCCGGCCCGGCAAGCGGGTGCCGGTCACCCTGGAGGACGGCACCAGCATCGACCTCGACCACGGGCACGTGGTCATCGCCGCCATCACCAGCTGCACCAACACCTCCAACCCGTCGGTGATGCTGGCCGCCGGGCTGCTGGCCCGCAACGCGGTCAACCGCGGCCTGACCTCCAAGCCGTGGGTCAAGACCTCCCTGGCCCCCGGGTCCAAGGTGGTCATGGACTACTACGAGCGGGCCGGGCTGCTGCCGTACCTCGAGAAGCTCGGCTTCCACCTGGTCGGCTTCGGCTGCACCACCTGCATCGGCAACTCCGGCCCCCTGGCCCCCGAGATCTCCCGGACCGTCGAGGAGCACGACCTGGTGGTCGCCTCGGTGCTGAGCGGCAACCGCAACTTCGAGGGCCGCATCAACCCCGACTGCCGCATGAACTACCTGGCCTCGCCGCCCCTGGTCGTCGCCTACGCCCTGGCCGGGACGATGGACGTCGACCTGCTCGACGACCCGCTCGGTCAGGACCCCGACGGCAGCCCGGTCTACCTGCGCGACCTGTGGCCGTCCAGCGCCGAGGTGGCCGAGCTGATCGGCCGGGCGGTCCAGTCGGACATGTTCCGCAAGAGCTACGCCCAGGTGTTCGAGGGTGACGAGCGCTGGAACATCCTGGAGGTGCCGACCGGCGAGAGCTTCGCCTGGGACGACGCCTCGACCTACGTGCGCCGCCCGCCGTACTTCGACGGCATGCCGGCCACCCCCGAGCCGGTGACCGACATCCACGACGCCCGGGTGCTGGCCGTGCTCGGCGACAGCGTCACCACCGACCACATCTCGCCCGCCGGGGTGATCAAGCGCGACAGCCCGGCCGGCAGCTACCTGATGGAGCAGGGGGTCCAGCCGCGGGACTTCAACTCCTACGGGTCCCGGCGGGGCAACCACGAGGTGATGATCCGCGGCACCTTCGCCAACATCCGCCTGCGCAACCGGCTCGCCCCCGGCACCGAGGGCGGGGTCACCCTGCACCTTCCCGGCGGCGAGCGGATGAGCATCTACGACGCCGCCATGCGCTACCAGGCCGACGGTGTCCCCCTGGTGGTCCTGGCAGGCAAGGAGTACGGGTCGGGCTCCAGCCGCGACTGGGCGGCCAAGGGGCCGATGCTGCTCGGGGTCCGGGCCGTGCTGGCCGAGAGCTACGAGCGCATCCACCGGGCCAACCTGGTCGGCATGGGCATCCTGCCCCTGGAGCTGCCGGCCGGCGAGACGGTCGAGTCCCTCGGCCTCAGCGGCCACGAGACCTTCGAGATCACCGGCCTGGAGGGCGCCGGCGCCGACGGCTTCCCCCGCGAGGTCGCCGTCCGCGCCGACGACCACGAGCTCACCTGCCGGGTCCGGATCGACACCCCCAACGAGGTCGAGTACTACCGCCACGGCGGCATCCTCCAGTACGTCCTGCGCCAGCTCCGAGGCTAGCCGGGACAGGGAAGGGCACGGTCAGGCCTGGGCGGATGCCGGCCGGGGGCCGGCCACCGGGGCGAACCAGGCCAGCGGGCCGGCCAGGGCGACCGAGGGGCCGCAGACCAGGGTGGCCGGGGGGGCGATGTCGGGGTCGCCGGCGGCCAGCTCGGCCAGGGTGCCGGTCACGACCCGCTGGGCGGCGGTGCTGGCCGAGGCGATCACCGCGGCCGGCTGGTCGGCGGGGCGGCCGGCGGCGATCAGCTGGGCGCAGACCTCGCTCAGGCGCTCGGCGGCCATCAGCAGCACGAGCGTGTCCGCGGCCGCGGCGGTGCGGGCCAGGTCGGCCGGGGCGCCGCCGGCCAGGGTGGCGCTGACCACCGCATAGCTGGCGGCCAGGCCCCGGTGGGTGACGGGGATGCCGGCGTAGGCCGGGGCGGCCACGGCGGCGCTGACCCCGGGGACGACCTCGAACGCGACCCCGGCCTCGGCCAGCGCCAGGGCCTCCTCCCCGCCGCGCCCGAACACGAACGGGTCCCCGCCCTTGAGCCGGACCACGGTCAGCCCCCGCCGGCCCCGGTCGACCAGCACCCGGTTGATGGCCTCCTGCGAGAGCGCGACCCTCCCCCTGGCCTTCCCGGCATCCACCCGCTCGGCCCCCCGGGGCGCCAGGTCGAGCAGTGCCGCCGGAGCCAGCCGGTCGTGCACCACCACGTCGGCCCGCTGCAGCACCTCGGCCCCCCGCAACGTCAGCAGCCGCGGGTCCCCCGGCCCGGCCCCGACCAGGTACACGATCCCGCTCACGCCACCCCCTCCGGCGCCGAGCTCGGGCGCGCCGGACCCGGACCCGTCGGCGTCGGGTCCCCCGGCGGGGGAGCGTAGCCCAACGGCGAATTGGGTGCGCCGGGCCGTCCACAGCCCCCGGGCAGACCGGCCAGGAGGCGGTCGTGGAGGCGGATGGCGGCCAGGTCGCGCTGGCCGGAGCCGATCAGGTGCTCCAGCTCCTCCAGGTCCAGGGCGGCCTTCCAGCGGCGGGAACGGTCCTCGAAGTCGGGCAGGAGGGGGAGGGTGGCGGTGCGGACCCGGCCGACCACGTCGACCAGCTCGGTCCACTCCGGTCCGAACCGCTCGCCGAGCTCGGCGCGGAGGCGGCTGGCCAGGGCGGGGGCGCGGCCGCCGGTGCCGATGGCGACCACCAGGTCGCCGCGGCGCACGATCGCCGGGGCGGCGAAGTCGCAGTTGGGCACGTCGTCCATGACGTTGACCAGCACGCCGGCGGCCCGGGCGTCGGCGGCGATGGCCGTCCGCAGGCCCGGCTCGGCGGCGTGGGCGACGCACAGCACGGCCCCGGCGAGGTCGCCGGGGCCGCCGTAGCCGCGCCGGTGGACCACCACCCGCGGGTCCCGCTCGAGCCGGTCCAGGGCCGCCCGCGGGCCCTTGGCGACCACGGTCACCTCGGCCCCGGCCACGAGCAGGCCCTCGACCTTGCCGGCCTCCACGGCCAGCTCGCCGATCACGACCGCCCGCCGGCCTTCCAGCTCCAGCAGCACCGGGTACCCGAACGCCATCACGCGTCCCCGGGGACGGGCGCCGGTGTCGCGACCGGGGCCGGGCCCTGGCGCGCCCGGCGGTCGCGGGGGCGCGGGCCGAGGTGGCGGCCCTCAGCAGCCACTGCTGGCCTCCCGGGCGCGGGCGTGGACGTCGGCGCGCAGCCGGTCGAGGGCGGCCGAGAAGCGGTCGCCCTGGCTGGACGCGGCGCCGCCGAGCCGGGTGTGCAGGCCGCACTCGCGGTCCTGGTCGGCCTCCCACCACCAGCGCCCGGCGCGCTCGTCCTCGCCGGGCCGGGTCGGGCGGGTGCAGGGTGCGCAGCCGATCGAGGTGTAGCCCTGCTCGTACAGCGGGTTCACGGGCAGGCGGTGGGTGCGCAGGTAGGCCCAGACCTGGTCGCGGGTCCAGTCGGCCAGCGGGTTGAGCTTGACGATGCCGCCGTGGGCGTCGTCCAGCTCGGCCTTGGGGGTGCCGGCCCGGCCCGGGCCGCCGTCGCGCCGCAGCCCGGTCGCCCAGGCGCCGAACCCGGCCAGGGCGCGGTCCAGGGGGGCGACCTTGCGGAGGTGGCAGCACAGCCGGCGCAGGGCCGGGTCCTTGTGGAACAGGTTGGGGCCGTGGCGGGCGACCATGGCCGCGACGTCGGCCGGGTCGGGGGTGACCACCTCGACCTGGAGGCCCAGGCCGGTGCGGACCGCCTCGATGACCTGGAAGGTCTCCTCGGGCAGGCGGCCGGTGTCGAGGGTCAGGACCCGGACGCCGGGGTCGACCCGGCGGGCCAGGTCGAGCACGACCATGCCCTCGGCCTGGAAGCTGGTGACCACGGCGAAGCGGCGTCCGAAACGCTCGATGGCCCAGGCCAGCAGCTGGTCGGCCGGAAGGCGGTCGAGCCGGGCGGGGTCGGGGTCGTCGTTGCGCTGGGGGTCAAGGCCGTGCGGCCAGGTGGTGGCGGTCGCCGCCACAGCGGGCTCCTCTCGACACGCTCGGGTGAGGTGGTCCCAGGCCCGGTCGGTCGGAAGGCACGCGAGCTACGTCGTCACACGGCACGACCGCCGAGCCCACGGACACGCGCAGGACACCACCCACCCGTGGTCGAGGGCGAGGTCGCGGGTCAGGAGCGTGGCGGTCATGGCCCGCCACGGTAAGGTACAGGCGACAAGGTCGCAACCCGCACAACGACAAGGATCAGGCCGTGCCGCGCATCCTCTCGGGCGTCCAGCCCACCGGGAACCTCCACCTCGGGAACTACGTCGGGGCGTTCCGGCAGTGGGTGGAGATGCAGCACGACTTCGACGCCCTGTACATGGTGGTCGACCTGCACGCCATCACCCTGGCCTACGACCACAAGGAGCTGGCCGACCGGACCCTCGAGGTGGCGGCCATGCTGCTCGCCAGCGGCCTGGACCCGAAGGTGTGCACGCTGTTCGTGCAGTCGCACGTGCCCGAGCACACCGAGCTGGCCTGGCTGCTCAACCACCTGGCGAGCTTCGGCGAGCTGCGCCGCATGACCCAGTTCAAGGCCAGGGCCGAGGTCGGCGGCGAGGGCGGGCTGCCCGCCGGGTACTTCAACTACCCGGTCCTGCAGGCCGCCGACATCCTCATCTACCAGGCGGACCGGGTGCCGGTGGGGGAGGACCAGCGCCAGCACCTGGAGCTGACCCGCGACCTGGCCGAGCGCTTCAACGCCCGCTTCGGCCAGACCTTCGTGGTCCCCGAGGCCTACATCCCCAAGGTCGGCGGCCGGGTCATGGACCTGCAGGTCCCCACGGCCAAGATGTCGAAGTCGAGCGCCTCCCCGGCCGGGCGCATCGAGATCCTCGACCCGCCCGAGGTCATCCGCAAGAAGGTCCGCTCGGCCGTGACCGACTCGGGCCGGGAGGTGGCGGCCCGGCCCGACAAGCCGGCCATCTCCAACCTGCTGGAGCTGTTCTCGGTCGCCACCGGCAGCACCGTCGGGGAGCTGGAGCAGGCCTACGCCGGCCGCGGCTACGGCGACTTCAAGGCCGACCTGGCCGACGTCCTGATCGCCTTCCTGGCCCCGGTGCGCGAGCGCTACCACGAGCTGCGCGGCGACCCGGCCCGCCTGGCCGCCATCCTGGAGCGGGGCGCGGCCAAGGCCCAGGGGATCGCCCGCGAGAACCTGGCCCTGGCAAAGGACCGCATGGGCTTCCTCCCCCGGGGGTGAGGTCCCCACGGCCCCCCAAGAGCGCCTGTCCCATGGTCTGCCTGATCCCATGACTCGGATGCGGTTGGGGGTGGTGGCGCGGCTGCCCGAGCCGCTCGGGATCCACGTGCAGTCCTGGCGGCGGGCTCTGGGCGACCCGGCCGCGGGCCGGATCGCCCCGCACCTCACCCTGGTGCCGCCCCAGACGGTGGCCGAGCGCGAGCTCGACCGGGCGGTGGCCCTGGTCGAGCGGGTGGCCGCCGAGGCCGTGCCGTTCCTGGTCGAGCTGGACGGCGCCGCCACCTTCCTGCCCGGCGGCCCGGTCGCCTACCTGGTCGTGCGCGAGGGCGGGCCGGCCCTGCACGCCCTCGAGGTCGCCCTCCAGGCCTCCCCGCTGGAAAGGGGGGCGACCCACCCGTTCCACCCGCACGTGACCGTCACCCAGGACCTGCCCGACGAGCGGATCGAGGCGGCCGCCCGCGAGCTCGCCGGGTTCCGGGCCACCTTCCCGGTCCGCGAGGTCGCGCTGATGCGCGAGGAGCGCGACAAGGTGTGGCGGCCGGCGGCCACCGCGACCGTCGGCGCGTCCACGGCCGTCCGCGAGGTGCCGTTCGCCGAGGCGGCCAGCGTCGCCCTGCTGCTGCTCGACCCCGACCCGCCGCGGGTCCTGCTCGGCCAGCGCACCCGCGGCCAGGGCCGCCGCTACCCGGGGGCCTGGGACGCGGTCGGCGGCAAGCCCGACGAGGGCGAGTCGCTGCTCCAGGCCCTGGCCCGGGAGGCGTGCGAGGAGGCGGGGATCGAGCCGCTCGACCTGACCGCCCTCGGCTGCTTCCACGACGGCGAACGGGCCGACGCCTACTTCCTGGCCACCGCCTGGAAGGGCCGGCCCAGCAACCGGGAGCCGTCCGAGCACCTCCAGCTGGACTGGCTCGCCCTGCACGAGGCCGCCGAGCGCCCCCTCACCCCGACCACCCGGGCGGCGGTGGCCCGCCTGGCGGCCATGCTGGCGTCGGGCCATCAACTGCAACGTCCCCGGTGATGTGCGATAACTCTTGCGGTGGCGGGGTAGAGAGGGCCAAGGGGCGGCGAGGCAGCCGACCCACGAACCCGACGAGACGACGGTAAGGGGTGACTGCCTTGGCAATCCAGGACCCGCAGTCGGGCGCGGGGACCAACGCGCGGCCCGCAGGGGCGACGCCGACCGAGCAGCCATCCACCACGGAGCTGCTGAAGGGGCTCGCCGACGACGCCACCACCCTTGTCCGGCAGGAGATCCTGCTCGCCAGGCAGGAGCTGCAGGAGGGGCTGCAGGCCAGCGCCAAGGCGAGCGCCCTGCTCGCCGCGGCCGGCGTGCTCGCGCTGTACGCCTTCTTCTTCCTGCTCTACACCATCGGCGAGGCGATCGGCGGGCCGCGCTGGCTCGGGTTCGCCATCATGACCGTGGTGCTGTTCATCGTGGTCGCGGTGCTCGGGCTCGTCGGCAGGAAGCGCCTGGCCGCCTCCAAGGTCGCTCCGGAGAAGGCCAAGGCCGAGCTCCAGACGACCGCCAACGAGCTGAAGGAGGAGATCACGTGGGGGAAACCTCAGCCGCAACCGCCCGAGACGTAGAAGAGACCCG
>Ga0307296_10000407_pt1 | contig 20060 bp, 14 predicted proteins | sample ER_DNA_153_FD_194467 | JGI IMG/M metagenome (GOLD analysis project Ga0307296, IMG submission 194467) | Bulk soil microbial communities from the East River watershed near Crested Butte, Colorado, United States - ER_DNA_153 | ecosystem: Environmental > Terrestrial > Soil > Floodplain | place... | reverse complement strand
CATGCCCAACGCCATCGACGCGCTCAAAGGCGAGATGAAGACGTTGGCTTTGTGCTGGGAAGCGTTGCCGGTCCGGAACAGGTCGAAGGCGAAATCGTTGCTGCTCGCAATAATCCTGTTCTCGGACTCCGTGAGAGCACGCGGCAAGGCGGTGATCGGTGCAATCGGAGACGGACTGGTTGCCTCCCGGCAGGCCGTCCCGATGAGAGCCACCGCAAACAGAGTCGGACGAAAAAGTCTCATGATTCCCCTCCTGAGGAGTACGTGAAAACTGAATCAGCTGATCCAAGTACCGAGTGCGATGGCCCAAACGCTCAACAACAGGCCCGCCGCAGCGAGCACGCCCAGAGCTGCGATTGCAGCGCAAAGTGCCTCAAGAGATGTGTGTAGGAGGCGGTTATCGCGCGCGGTTGCGCGAGCGCGCGCCCGATCGGCCAAACCCCAAGCGCCATAGGCGAAGAAACAGACCGACATGCTCACGAGCACCAGCCAAGCGGCCGGACGCCACCAGAATGCTCCCGATGCGCCGCCGATTCCGACGCCAAGGTCCAACGTCAATCGACGGATCGAGGCAGATCTCGCGCGGTGCGCGAGGAACTCGGCAAGGCTTGCGTCCGGTCGGAGCGCAGAGAGAACCATCATCATGAGGAATTCTTCACCGCGTTCAGCGATCCGCCAGCCCCATGTGATCGACTCACTCGCTCTCCTCTTCAGCTTCGTCGCCGTGCTCGACGATGTCGCCCGGCTGGAAGAGAATGCCCTTCAGGACCTCGCGCCATTTCGGGTTCCGGCGCATGAGAAACTCGAGATCCATCCCGAAGTGCTTGAACTCCTCGTGCTGCGCGTTGCGCATGATCGCTTTCGCCTCCCGGTCTTTTTCGAGCGCCAGGCGCTGCTCGTACCAGCCTATCGCTTCCGCTTCTTCGATGAGCGAAGCGATCATGCGCGCAAATGTGCGCGTCTTCGCAGACAGCTCGCCCGGCGGCTCGTGGTATTGATCGAATCCCATCAGACCCTCTTCGCTCGGAAAACAGGCGCTACGGCTTGAGTCGGTGCATCGTTCGCGGAAATGCTATTGCCTCCCTGATGTGATGGATTCCGCAGATCCATGCCACGGTTCGCTCGAGCCCGAGACCAAAGCCCGAGTGAACGAACGTCCCATATTTTCTCAGGTCCAGGTACCAGTTGTACGCTTCGACGGGGAGGTTCTCCTCCTTGATTCTCGCCAGCAGCTTGTCGTGGTCGTCCTCGCGCTGTGATCCGCCAATGATCTCCCCATATCCCTCCGGGGCCAGCAGATCGTCACAAAGGACCGTGCGCGGATCTGCGGGATTCTCCTTCATGTAGAAAGCCTTGGCTTCCTTCGGATAGTTGTAAATGAATACCGGCCGGTCGTGGCCTTCCACCAGCAACGACTCGTCCTCGGCCCCGAGATCCTCACCCCATTTCACCGCGCTGCCCTTCGCCTGCAGGATCTTGACCGCATCGCTGTAATCGGTGCGGGGAAACGGCGCCTTGATGGTTTCGAGCCTGGAGGTGTCGCGCTCGAGCTCCTTGAGCTCGGGCTGCCGTCGCTCGAGCACACGGGCCACGATGTAGGACACGAACTCTTCCTGAAGCCGCATGTTGTCGTCGGAATCGTTGAACGCGACTTCCGGCTCGACCATCCAGAATTCTGTGAGATGGCGCCTGGTCTTCGATTTTTCGGCGCGAAACGTGGGTCCAAAGCAATAAATCTTGCCGAGCGCGGCGGCCGCAGCCTCGCCGTACAGCTGGCCGGTCTGAGCGAGATAGGCTTTGCCCTCGTCGAAATACTCGGTCGCAAAGAGTCCACTTCGCTCCCCGACAGCCTTGGTCAGTATCGGCGTGTCGACTAGCGTGAAGTCGCGCTCGTAGAAGAAATCCCTGATCGCCTGCTCGACCTCGTGCCTGATGCGAGCGATTGCGCGCTGCCGGGGAGTCCGCAGCCAGAAGTGCCGGTTGTCGAGAAGGAAATCGATTCCATGTTCCTTCGGCTGGATCGGGTAGTCGATGGGACTCTCGCCGATGATGGCCAGCTCCTTCACACCGAGCTCGTACCCGCCCGGAGCGCGCGCGTCGGGGCGCGCTTCACCCTCGATCTCTATCGAAGTCTCCTGCGTCAGCTTGCCGAAACGCTCCCACGCCTCGGGCGAAACCGCGCTCTTGACGAGCACCGCCTGGAGCAGGCCGCTTCCGTCGCGCATGACCACGAACGCTACTTTGCCGGATGAGCGGACGTGCGTTACCCAGCCCCGGACACGCACTGTCTGACCGGCATGCGATGGCAGCTCTGCTATTCGTGAATACGGAGAAGTCATGTCGAATCGAGGGGAGGAGCGGTGGCGCGGCAAGGTAGACGGCGTTCGTATGCAGTGTCAACCGCACTACGCCAGAGGTTTGCCACATTGTAAAATCTGCGGTGAAGGCTCCTTTTGAGTCCGCAAGAAGCTTGACAGGTCCTGAGCTCAGCAACATTGTAGCAGACGACCAATACCAAAGCTGGGAACCCAGCTTCGGTAGTGGCTCGCGATGTTTACCACCCGGACTTCGCGAACCAACATATGGACCGAGTTCTCTCGGCAGCAGTGCTACTGGCTGTTGCTGGTTGTGCTTCAGTAGCACCCCCTGGATTGGCGGACCCTGGAAAAACAATTCCGGGGGCGCGTGCCGGCGGCACGCTCTTCATAGTAGGCGGCGGCACCCAGTCGGCTGACCTTGTCCGGAATTTTGTAGATCTAGCCGGTGGTCCCGGAAAAGCCCGGATTGCAATCCTTCCGATGGCAACGTCCGATGCCATTGCCACCGGGGCCGAAAAGAAAGCCCAGCTGGATAGCCTCGGAGCGGACGCGTTCGTAGTGAACGTCACTCGCGCCGAAGCCGACCGCGATTCCGTGGTCAGCCTGATCCGGACGGCCACGGGCATCTGGTTCTCCGGTGGAGATCAGTCGCTGCTCACCGCTGCGTTGTACGGCTCCGCCACGCTCAGGGCGATCCACGACCGATACGACGCCGGAGCAGTCGTGGGAGGTACCTCCGCTGGGGCCGCGGTGATGAGCGACTCGATGATCACTGGCAACCAGTTCTATTCCGGGATTGCCGGCCCCGTCGATTCTTCTTCGTTCTCACGGATCGCGCGCCACGCGATCGAGATCGTTCCGGGCCTTGGCTTTCTGCACAACGCGATCGTCGACCAGCATTTCATTCGGCGTCAACGCGCCAACCGGCTGTTCAGTGTCGTCCTGGAGCGACCCGCATTTCTGGGCGTGGGAATCGACGAGGGTACAGTGCTCAAGGTTACAAGCGACGGAAAATGGGCCGTCCTCGGCAGAGGCGCGGTCATGGTTGTCGATGCCAGGGGTGCGAGAGTCACCGCAGCGAGCCAGCGCGCATTTGGCGCAACTGATGTGAAGGTCTCTGTACTTCCCGCTGGCAGCACGTTCGACCCGGAGACGGGTCGCGGGAGTCTGCCGCAACAATAGACATGGAGGGAGAAAAACGGAGTCTGGTTAGATGTGCACGATGCCTTTGGTTGTTCAAACCCAAGAGGAGGAAGGATGATCAGAAAACTGAGTTGGAGTTGGAAATTGCTGGCGATGGCCGCGATTTTCGCAGCGGTACCGTTGCGACAAATCACGGCGCAAGGAGCGGGTGTAGTCCGCGGGGTCGTTTTGGATTCCCTCTCGCAGCAGCCAGTAGCGGGCGCGCAGGTACAGCTCGTCGGCACTAACCGCTCTGTATCGACCGACGCGTCAGGGGTGTACACGATTTCGGGTGTTCCAGAAGGTCCGGCCACGCTTCGGGTGCAGCGCATCGGTTACGCGCAAGCAACCATTCCGGTGACCGTGAGCGGCGGAACGACAGTCGCTCGTGACATCACGCTTCGTCCGGTGATCACGACACTGTCTCAGGTGGTTGTGGTCGGCTACGGATCGAGCAATCGATCCGAAGTAACCGGTGCGCTTACGACGGTGTCTGCCAGCGACATCAAGAACACGCCGATCGCAGGTGTGGATGCAATGCTTCAGGGCAAAGCATCGGGTGTCCAGGTAACCCAGAACTCCGGCAATCCTGGCAACGGCATCTCGGTCCGCGTGAGGGGGTCTTCTTCTCTTACCGCGAGCAATCAGCCGCTCTACGTCGTCGATGGAGCTCCCGTCCAATCGGGCGACTTCTCCCAGGTCGGATTCGGCGGGCAGGACTTGACGGCCGTTACGTCCCTCAATCCAGACGAAATCGAATCGATAACGATCTTGAAGGATGCTGCCTCAGCAGGAATCTACGGATCGCGCGCCTCGAATGGCGTCGTGATAATCACGACCAAGCGCGGGATCTCAGGCAGCAACCGCATCACTTTCAACGGCTACACCGGATGGCAGAAAGCCGAGAAGCAGCTGAAAATGCTCACCGGGCCGGAGTACGTCGCGTACATGGCGGAAGGCATGACCAACGACGGCTACACTCCAGCGGAGATTGCTGCTACCGGCTTTGCGGTCGGTGTCGATGATCAGTTCAGCACTGATTGGCAGGCGGCTGTATTCCGCACCGCTCCAGTAAGAGATGTGAATCTCGGCTTCACCGGAGGCAGTGGTCGCGTCAGGTATTATCTCTCCGGATCCTACTTCGGTCAGGATGGTGTCGCCGTCGCCTCGGCCTATAACAGGGCTAGCGGTAGAGCGAACATAGACGTCGATGCGACCGATCGTCTCTCACTCAAGGCCTCGCTCTCACTCGCTCGCGAGATCAATTACAGAATCGTCAACGACAACACCATTCAGGGGATCGTGGCGAACTCCATCGCTGATCAGCCGAACATTCCGATCCGGGATGCGAACGGCGCGTTCAGCACCAACGATTCCAACGGACTGCAATACACAAACCCGTTGGCGATCGCGGCGTACGATTACAACCCCACGACCACACAGCGCGCCCTGGCGAACGTAGAGGGTCGCTACAACTTTCTGAACTGGCTCCAGTTTACAGGCAGAGTCGCGGGCGATCAGCTCGTGCTTCACGAACGGACGTGGTGCTCGTCTCTCACCGTCGACTCGTGTGGCGGCGTGGCCGGCGATGCCGCGTCGGGATACAACACCGGTAACAGATTCCTTGGTGAAGGCTTTTTTACTCTGACGCCATGGGCCGGGAGCAGCAGAGGCACATTGACCGCAACCCTCGGCGCCAGCACGGAGCGGAACCGCACCGAGCTCAACTACGTCGAAGGCACCGGTTTCAGCAGCCCTGCGCTCCACGATGTCGGCAATGCGACGACCGTGACGATCTATGACGCCAGTCGAGGTGCGAACAATCTCGTCTCGTATTTCGCGCGCGCCAACCTCAACGTCGCCGATCGGTATCTCGCGAGCGCAAGCTTCCGCTCCGATGGGTCATCCAGATTCGGACCGAACAACAAATACGGCTTTTTCCCCGCCGTCTCCCTCGGCTGGGTCATTACCCAGGAGCCAATGCTGAGCGCGCTTTCCAGGCTCGGGTCGATCAAGCTTCGCGGCAGTTTCGGAACGACCGGCAACCAGGGAATCGGAAACAACACCTATCGGGCGACGTACGGGTCGGCGAACTATGGCAAGGACGGTGGGATTACCCCGACCAACCTCGCCAACCCCGATCTCAAGTGGGAGCAAACCAAGGAAAGAGACTTAGGATTCGATTGGACGATGTTCGACGGGCGGATCGGGCTTGTCGGAGACTATTACAACAAGAAAACGTCGAACCTGCTGGTGTCGCGACCCGTCACTGGCACGAGCGGCTTCACCAGTTTCACCGATAATGTCGGCAACATCGAGAACAAGGGCTTCGAATTCGAGCTCACGACCGAGAACATTCGGGGCAATGGCAACGGTGGTTTCTCGTGGCAGTCCAATTTCAACATTTCCACCAACAAGAACAAAATCACGTCGCTCTACGGCGGTCAGCCGATTTACAGCGGCATCGACGGCGTCAATGGTGCAATAGTCGGGGAGCCCATCGGATCGTTTTTCACGATTCGCTTCACAGGTGTGGATCCGCAGACCGGTGACGCTACCTACCTGGATTTGAACGGCGACGGCGACATCAACTCGGATGATCGGGTGGTTGTCGGCAATCCAACACCGACATACTGGGGTGGGGTGACGAACACCTTTGCATTCGGGCCCGTCGACCTGCGGGCTGCCCTTCAGTTCAGTGGCGGCAACAGGATTTATAACGGTGTACGGGCGTTCTCGGACGAAGGCGGCTTCTTCCGTGACAACAAGTTTGCCGATGTCCTGAGACGGTGGCAGCAGCCTGGTGACATGACCGACCAGCCGCGCCCGAGCTGGGATGGGAACTCGCTGGCCTACATCGGTTCGTCCCGATGGGTCGAACCAGGATCGTATGCCCGACTGCAGGAGGTATCGGTCGGCTTCCGCGTGCCGACTTCGTTCGCGCGCTACGCGGGAATGCAGAACACGCGGCTATACGTCACAGGGCGGAACCTTCACACCTGGACGAAGTTCAAGGGCTACAATCCTGACGTCAACAGCAACGGATCCGGATCAAATATTTCGCTCGGCACCGAATTCTACTCCTATCCGCTGGCCCGCACATGGATGTTCGGCCTCAGCGGTGAATGGTAGGAGCGCGTCCCATGAGAAACTCTAAACTCTGGATACCTAAAATCATGCGAATGAAACTATTGCTAGTACTTTCGGCGGCCGGACTAAGCGCATGCGGCAGTGTGCTCGACGTACCGCCGAGCAGCTCAGTTCCGTCAGAGACGGCTATCTCCGACGCTGCCGGAGCAAAGGCAGCGCTGGCGGGAGCGTATGCGGGACTACAACAGTCGGGGCTGTACGGGCACACCATCGTAGATTGGACTGAGGTGCTTTCCGACAACATGAGATTCGTCGGAACTTTCGACAACTACGCCGACGCGGATGCGCATCTTCTGCGCGCGGACAATTTTTCAGTCGCAGGGGTGTGGAACGACACCTACGATGAGATCAATCGCGTCAACGAGATCATTCAGAAGGTGCCCGATGTTCCGGACCTGTCCGCGGGAGACAAGAGCGAGATCCTTGGCGAAGCATATTTTCTCCGGGCGCTCCAGTATCACAATCTGGTAAAGCTCTGGGACGGCGTGCCCCTACGCCTCGAGCCGGTGAAGACTGCTGCAGAGGCAGCCGCCATTGCCCGCGCTACGTCGCCCCAGGTCTATACCCAGATTCTGGCTGACCTGGCGCAGGCCAAAACGCTTATCACCGCCGGACGCAGCCAGACTCGGCAGGCTTCGCTCGGTGCGGTGAGCGCACTCGAGTCCCGAGTGAAGCTGTATCAGCAGGATTGGGCAGGTGCCGAGGCAGCTTCAGCGACCGTTGAGGGCATGGGCTACACGCTAGCTCCCAACTTCCCGGAACTGTTTGAAGCCACCGGCAGCAACACACCTGAAGACATTTTCAGGATCACTTTTACTCCCACACAATCGCAGTCGGTGGGTTTTTATTATCTACCGAAGGCGCTGGGAGGGCGATACGAAGAAGCCCCAACCGTCGGCACAACAGGAATCATCGCGGCGTTTGATCCGGCTTCGGGTGGCAACATCGCAACGTACAACCCGACGGATAGGCGTGGAATCTGGTCGATTGCACGTGCAGGAACCCGGACTTACGCAGCCAAGTTCAGGAACCCTTCGGGTGACGAAGACATTCACGTCATTCGACTTGGCGAGGTGATTCTGATTCGTGCGGAGGCGCTTGCACAACTGAACCGCCTACCTGAGGCAGTGGCCGAATACAACCGGCTGCGGGTGCGCGCTGGACTGGCGGCAGACCCAGTTGTCGGTCTGACCCAGGCCGGTGTGTTGGCTGCAATCGCGCGCGAGCGTCGGCTCGAGCTTGCGTTCGAAGGCGACAGATGGCCCGATCTGGTGCGCACTGGAACCGCTGTGCCCATAATGGGCATACCGGCATTCCAGACGCTGCTCCCAATTCCTCAGGGAGAGATCGACACCACCTTACCGGCGCTGACACAGAATCCGGGCTACTAAGAACATTTCCTGAACGCAAAGGGGCACGTCTCATTGAGACGTGCCCCTTTGTTGTTTCTGTTACTGCCCCGCGTACTTCCGGTACGCGAATTATCGGGAGCGCGTCAGTCGGTAGATCAGGATCGCTGCACGCTCAGTGGCCGGCGCTATCGACTTCAGGTTGACTCTCTCGTCCGGTGTGTGCGATCGCGTCCCGATGACACCCAGCCCGTCCAGCGCATCGACGTAGTCGGAAACGAAGGAAATGTCTCCAGCCCCACGCCTGCCTGGATCGAGCGCCTCGATCGGGCCCCGACCAAGCGCGCGGCTCACTGAATCGAGCGTCGCAAGTAGTGCGTAATTTCCCTTGGTGGGCGGCATCGCGGGATTTCCATCCTCGAACGTTATCGTTGCGTCCGTGCCCGGAAGGTGCTGCGCCACGATCGCGCGCATCGCTTCGCGTGCCTTCGTCTCCTGCTCCCGGGAAATGAAACGAAGATCGCCCCGCGCGAACACCCGCGGCGCGATGATGTTGTCCTTTCCGGCGGCGGTGCCGGCGATTCGCGAGGAATCGTAGGTGACGTCGGTGCCGCCAACGATCACCGCGGGATTGAAGGTGAGATACTGCTGGCCCGAGAGTTTCTCACGGAACTCGTTCAGGATCCGCGCGGCCTCGTAGATCGCGCCATAGCTCGCGCCCTGCGAGAAGATGCCCGATGAATGGGCCTGCCTGCCCGTCACGACCAGCTGCCAGCCTCCCATACCCCGACGCGCCACTGTTCCCTTTCCTGCGTCCTCCTCGAAGCCGAGGGCGATATCGCTCCTCTTCGCCACATCGATCAGCGGCTGGCGGGAGACGTCGTAGAGAGCGCCGGCGTCCTCCTCGTCTCCGGTAAGAGCGACGATGATTCGGGTGTCGTCGAGAACCCCCGCGCTCTTCAGCGCCTTGAGGGCGTAGAGGATCACGAGATCGCCCCCCTTCATGTCGCTGCTGCCCGCGCCCGCCGCGAGAGTGTCGTAGCGCACGAATCGTTCGCCCTCTCCCTCAAACACCGTATCGAGGTGCCCGATCAGCAGCAGCCGCTTTCCTCGCGTCCCCTTGTGCTCGGCGAAGAGATGGCCGGCCCGCCCCACCGCGTCGGGAAGGGTGATCCATTTCGTTTCGAATCCGAGCGAGGCGAATTCGGGCTCGAAGAGTCTGCCGACGGCGCGCACCCCGGCGAGGTTGAGGGTGCCGCTGCTGATGTTCACCGCCTTTTCGAGCAACGCGATCTGCTCGGCTTCGTGCGATCGAACGTAGTCGCGGATCTTCTGCTCGACTTTCGAGAGTGGGGGTGCGGTCTGCCCCTGTGCGCCGGCGGGCGGGGTGACCACGAAAAGAGCCAGGGCTGCGCAAGCAACCAGCGAGGCGCGGGCGATCATGGCACCCGTGACGCCAGGTATCTGAATGAGAGTCATATCGCCTGAGAGTATCACGGTGACTCTGTTCCGTCCACCCGCTATCAACGATAGCTTTACCGGCTTGTCGAGACAGTCGAATACGGTGATGGAGTCCCCGCTGAAATGACATTGCGCGCGCGCCTCGGCTGGGGCTTGTTCGCGATCGCCCTCGTGCTGATCGTGCCACTCCTGATCTCGCTCAAGTCTCTGGAGCAACTGTACGAGACGAGCCGGCTGCTGCGCGACCGCGAATTTGCGGCCTCGATGCTGCTCGGGTCGTTCCGGGAACGAACCGACGACGCTCGGCGCGCGGAAGACGCCCTCCTGTTCATTCACGATCAGAAGAGCGCGACTCGAATGCAGCGCGAGATCGACGGTCTCGTTGCTCTCACCGACTCTCTCGAGCGTTACCGTCTCGACCTCTCGGCGACGCAGATCCGAAGCTCCCTCGACGCGCTGCGCGCGGCTGCCCGTGACGAGTACGAGCAGGCGTCAGCCGGCCGCAGCGCGGTCGCGGAAATGGTATCGCAGCAGCGAACGCGTCCCGCGATCGCATCGGTCGACAGCTCGCTTGGCGCCAGCGCCCTGACGCTTCGAAATCGTACGCGACAGCGCGTCGCCGACGCCACGAGCGAGACATTGAAAGCCGAGCGTCTGGTGGCGGGAGCGTTGCCGGTTGCATTGATCATTGCGCTCGTGATCGGCATCTGGCTGTTGCGATCGATCAGCGGGCCCGTCTCCGACCTCGAGCGGGGAATGCACGCCATCGCGGAAGGCGACCTGTCTTACCAGCTCGGGTTATCGCCTAGCCAGAAGGGCGAATTCGGGCGCCTCGCCGCGAGCTATCAAACGATGGCGAGGCAGCTGAGCGAGTTGGAGCGTCTCCGGGCGGAGTTCGTCAGCATAGCGTCGCACGAGCTGAAGACACCGATCAACGTGATAATCGGATATTTGGAGCTCCTCCAGGAAGGCATCTATGGAGAGGTGGCGCCCAAGCAGAAGGAGGTGCTGCAGACCATCAACAAGCAGGCGCAAGCACTGACCCGGCTGGTCAAGCGCCTGCTCGACGTCAGCAGGTTCGAGGCGAGCGGCGGCAAGCTGGACGTGCGGGAGGTCAACCTGCAGAGACTCCTGACGACTCTGGAAAGCTCTTTCACCGTGCTCGCAAATCAGCGTGACATCGCGTTCTCTGTCGACCACGGCCAGGGGCTGCCATCGAAGGTTTACTGGGACGAAGACCGGATCAACGAGGTTCTCGGCAACCTCCTCTCCAACGCGTTCAAGTTCACCCCCAGGGGCGGCAGGGTGGCTCTCTCGGTTGCGCCGGTTGACGACAGCGTGGCCATTACGGTCAGCGACGCCGGAGCCGGGATATCGGCAGAACATTTGCCGCACATTTTTGACAAGTTCTTTCAGGCCGACAACCAGGCGCAGGCGGCCACCAAGGGCACGGGGTTAGGCCTGGCGATTGCGAAAGAAATCGTGGAAGCCCACGGTGGGGAGATAACGGTGGAGAGTCGCGTGGGCGAAGGGACGACGTTCGTCGTAACGCTGCCGATCGAGCCGCCGAGTCCACGGCGGCGGCGCGAGACGGCGACACCGACTGAGGGAGCAGGATGAAGGTTTTCTACATCATGATGACCTCGCTGGCGCTGGTCGCATGTGCTCAAGTGCCCATAATCCCGCCGCCCGCTCCAAGTGATTATGAGCGGACGTTGTATCACGCCCGCCAGAACGTCGACGCCGGCAACTACTGGGCGGCGGAGCATATCCTCGACGAGTACGCGCGGACGCATCCTGACACGCGCGAAGCGAAGGAGATTGTGTTCTGGAAGGCCGCGTATATGGTCGACCCTGCCAACGATCGCGGCTCTCTTGCGGGCGGGATTGCCGCTCTCGACGGCTACCTCGCGGATTCGACCGGCTTGTACAGGAACGAAGCCAGACTGCTGCGCCGCACGGCGGCCGCGGCGGCCGCGGCGCAAGGTGCCTCTGTCGGCACTACCGCCAGCGCCCCCACTCCATCGACGCCCGGCACGACCGACACTGTGGTCGTCGTCAGCCGGTCACGCGATGAAGAGATCGCAGCACTGAAGGATCAGCTCGCCAAGAGCAAAGAGGAGCTCGCCAAGGTGAGCGCGGAGCTGGAACGCATCAAGAAGCGGCTGGCGAACCCCAGCAACTAGCCCTGGGCTGACGCGCGGCCGATCAACCCACTCTGAACAGCTCGAGTGCCCGCGAATAGCGTGCGCTGAGCACTTTGCGGATCCCGGCGTTCGCCTTTGATGTCAGCTCGGGGTCACGGTCGAGTAACACCTCCGCGGCAGTGCGCGCCTTGATGTTCAGCTCCTCGTCTCGGACGGGATCTGCAATTCTGAAAGTGGCCTCGCCGCTCTGCTCTTCGCCGAAGAGGTTTCCCATTCCCCTCAGTCGCAGATCGGCGCGCGCGATCTCGAATCCATCGTCGGTTTCGACGAAGATTCTCAGCCGCTCCGCGGCTTCGTCTCCGACGTCGCCGAGGAGAATGCAATAGGACGCTTCAGCGCCGCGACCCACGCGCCCTCTCAGCTGGTGCAGCTGCGACAATCCAAACCTCTCCGGATGCTCCACCAGCATCACGGTCGCATTCGCCACGTCTATGCCTACTTCGATCACTGTCGTCGACACCAGAACGTCGATCTTGCCGTCGCGGAATGCGCGCATGATCGTCTCTCGCTCGTCGGCGGGCACCCGGCCGTGAATCAGCGCGACCACCCTTCCCGCGAAAGCGCCAGCCGACAGCTGCTCATACATCGTCGTCGCGGCCTTGAGATCCGTCTTCTCCGACTCATCGATAACGGGATACACGACGTACGCCTGACGCCCCTTCTCGGTCTCACGCGCCACGAACTCGAGGACTCTGTCGCGGGCTTTTTCCGGACGCATTACCGTCGTAGCCGGCTGACGTCCAGCCGGACGCTCATCGAGGGTGCTCACGTCGAGATCGCCGTACACGGTGAGCGCGAGCGAGCGCGGAATCGGGGTTGCGCTCATGAGCAGCACATCCGGGGATTCCCCTTTTGCCGAGATCGCGGCGCGCTGCTCGACGCCGAAGCGGTGCTGCTCGTCGATCGTTACGAATCCGAGCCGGCCGAACACGGCCGATTCCTGAACGAGGGCATGCGTTCCGACGACGAGCAGCGGCTCCGTACCAGCAAGCTTTTCGGCTGCCGCCTTTCGCGCGCGAGAGCGGAGGCTGCCGGTGACCAGGACCGGCTCGATCCCGAGCGGCTCCAGAAGTCGCGCAACGGTGCGCGCATGCTGTTCGGCGAGGAGCTCGGTCGGCGCCATGATCGCGGCCTGGTACCCGTTCTCCATCGCCAACAAGGATGCAAAGAGAGCGACAATCGTCTTTCCGCTTCCGACGTCGCCCTGAAGCAGTCGATGCATTTTTCTGTCGCTCGACATGTCGGCGACGATCTCACGCACCGCTGTCGTCTGCGCGTTGGTGAGCGTGAACGGCAGCACGTTTTTCAGAGCGCTCGTCAGCTGGCGTCGATTCTGAAATGCAATTCCACTCCGGCGCTCCCTCTTCAGCGCATTGCCGCGCCGATGCAGCACGTGAACGAATAGAAGCTCCTCAAAGGCCAGCCGGGCGCGTCCCCGCAGGCCCTCGGCGATCGTTTGGGGGCGGTGGACCATTCGGATCGCATCTGCCAACGACGGCACTCCCGCCATCGCGAGCAGATCCTCTGGCAGGTATTCCTTGAGGAGAGGAAGCAACGAGTCGAGGTGCGCGTCGATAATCCCGCGAATGACCTTGAACGAGAGTCCTTCGGTAGCCGGGTAGACGGCGAGGACCTTCCCACCCTTGATCCCGTCGTCGTCCTTGCCGAGTTGGATGTACTCACGCGGTTGCAGTTGACGGCCGTGATAGAAGCGTACCGGGCCCGTCAGCAGCATGTAGTCGCCTTTCTCGATTGTCCGGTCCAGGAACGGCTGGCCTGGCCACGATGCCTCGATCATCCCTGTCTCGTCCTTCAACACCGCCTGAAAGATCCGCAGTCCCTTGCGGGTGGGGATGATGCCTTTGGAGATCACCTTCCCGATGATCGTTCCATCCATGCCCGTCTCGAGCGACGCGATCGGAGTGATCGTGCTCGCGTCCTCGTAACGGTGCGGGATGTGGAGGATGAGATCGCGCGCAGTGACGATCCCGAGTCTTCTCAGGGCTTCAGCGCGATGCGGGCCTACGCCTTTGAGGTAGTTGACGGGCATGTCGAGGTAGACCTTCCCCCGCGCCTCCGTGGCCGCCGTCATTTATCCCTCGAGAACCTCGCGCGCGAATTCCGCGGCATCGAACGGCAACAGGTCGGTCGATTTCTCACCGACGCCGAGGAATTTCACCGGGACATCCAGAGCTTCGTGGACGGCGAGCACTACACCTCCCTTCGCGGTTCCATCGACCTTCGTGACGACGAGCCCGGTGATGGGAATCGCTTCGGCAAATGTCTTTGCCTGCACGACCGCGTTTTGCCCGATCGTCGCGTCGAGCACCAACAGCGTCTCGTGCGGCGCTCCGGCGAGCCTCTTCCCGATGACACGGTTGATCTTCTTCATCTCGTCCATCAACGAGCCGCTCGTGTGTAGCCGGCCAGCTGTATCGACGATGACGACGTCCTTCCCACGACTGATGCCCGCGTCGACAGCATCGAAAGCGACCGATGCTGGATCGGAACCAGCGTTGCCGCCAACGAAATCAGCGCCCGCACGTTCCGACCAGCTGCGCAACTGATCGATTGCGCCAGCCCGAAACGTGTCGGCGGCGCCAACAAGAACCGACATCTTATTCGCCTTCAGTAGGTCGGAGAATTTCCCGATGAACGTGGTCTTCCCGGCGCCGTTCACACCGACGACGAGAGTAACGGTGGGAGGCGCCGGCGCGCGGATGGCGCGTGGATCGCTGTTCCCGGATCGGAGCGACGATTCGATGGCCTGCTGGAGCGCCAGGAGAAACTCGTCCTGGGTCTTGATGAGGCCGCGGCGCGCCTGTGCTTCGATCTCGCCGACGAGACGCAGTGTTGTCGGCACACCGAAATCAGCCTCGAGGAGAACCTCCTCCAGCCTCTCCAGCGAGCCCTGGATTGATCCGGTGCGTGCGATCGCAGTGACATCGGTGAGCGCGACGTCCTTTATCCTGTTCCAGAGTGAGCGGGTGGGAACATCGCCCGCGCGTTTCAGTATTCTGCTTGCCATTTGCCGCCGATTGTATGCTGGAAGGCGAAAAAAAAACCCGGACGCTGAGGTCCGGGTTGAAGATAAGCGCGAGAGCTAAGCGGCGGAGTTACTCGGCCGCGTTGGCGATGTGTGCCTGGCCGAGGCTCGCCAGCGTCTGGCTTCTCATTCTCTGGAACAGGGAACGCTCATTTGCCGGGATCGGCTCGCCACCGCGACTCTGGAGCGCCAGCTTCGGATCGTGCGCGACACCGTCGACCCGAATCTCGAAGTGGAGGTGCGGACCCGTCGCCCAGCCCGTCATGCCAACGTAGCCGATCGTCGATCCCATCGTTACACGCGTGCCTGGCCGCATGCCCGTCGCAAAATTCCGCATGTGACCGTAACGACTCACCATGCCGTTGCGGTGCCTGATGTCGATCATATTGCCGTAGCCGCCCTTTCGACCCGCATAGACGACTACTCCATCACCAATCGCGCGAACCGGAGTACCTTCTGCCGCCGCGTAATCGGTGCCGGTGTGATTGCGCCACTCGCCGAAGATCGGGTGCTTGCGGGCGCCGAAGATGCTCGAGATGCGACGGAACGCTACCGGCGCGCGGAGGAAAGCGGCGCGAAGCGACATTCCGCTCGCGTCATAGTACTCGCCGGTGCTGGAACCCGGAGTATCGAAGTGGATGGCCTCGAGCGGATTGGTACCGCCTGACAGCGCGAGACGCGCGCCGAGAACCTTGTTGACGATGATCGCGCCGTTGGGCTTCTGGAGCCGCTCAACCAGCAGGTGGAACTTGTCACCCTGCCTGAGGTCGCGGCTCATGTCCACCTTGTATTCGAAAATGTCGGCGAGCGACCAGGCAAGCTGGTGGCGGGCAGAGGGCGGAAGGACGCCCACGCCACTCTCGTTGAGGGCGTTGTAGAGACTCGAGTGAATTACGCCGGCGATCGCGAGCGTGTCGACTAGCTCGGTGTTCGAGGCTTCGATGACGAGGGGCGGGAGCATGAAATCCGCCGGCTCGAGCCCGGGTCGACTGACGACGACCGGCTCCATCGGGAATACCTGACGCTTCGGAAGAGCGGGTGTAAACCAAATGGCGACCAGTGCAAGGGTCGCCACAACTGCATAGCTCGCTGGCCTCACGTTGACCCGCTTCAATCCATTTGCCTTCGTATAAATGTCGGAATTTCCATGTCACTCAGGTCCTGCTCAGGAGACGATCGATCGCGCTCCGGTGTCACAGCGGGATTGCTCGTCGGAGTGTTCCGTCTGGGGATCTCGCCGAGGGTGTTTCTGGTCGCCCCATTTCCTCGAGCGGGACGGAGCGGAATGACCGGCGAGCCCCTCAAAATCGGCGAGGGCGTCGTGATCATGGCTGGGACCTGGACCGACGTCGATTGCGGTCTGTCGAATCCGGTGGCGATCACGGTGACGCGAATCTCACCCTGCATGGCGGGCTCGTGAACCGCGCCAAAGATGATCTCCGCATCCTCTCCGACGGCGTCGTGGATGATCTCGTTGATCTGGTGGACTTCGCCGAGGGTCAGGTCGGCGCCGCCCGTGATGTTGACCAGAACTCCGGTCGCTCCCGAGACCGAGACGTTGTCGAGGAGGGGGCTGGCGATCGCCTGCTGGGCCGCCTCGATGGCGCGGTTCTCACCGCGGCCGATTCCGGTTCCCATGAGGGCCGATCCGCCTTCCTGCATCACCGTCCGGACGTCGGCGAAGTCGACGTTTACGAGTCCGGTGACGCTGATCAGTGAGGAGATACCCTGAGTGGCGTGAAGGAGGACTTCGTCGGCCTTCTTGAGGGCGTCCTGGAAGGGGATTCCCTTGCCCACCACGGCCAGGAGTCTCTCGTTCGGTACGACGATCATCGTGTCGACGTGCTTCCGCATCTCCGCGATGCCGAGCTCGGCCTGGCGCATGCGCTTGCGGCCTTCGAACAGGAATGGCTTGGTGACGATTCCGACTGTCAGGGCACCAGCTGCGCGAGCGAGCTCGCACAGGACGGGTGCGGCACCCGTTCCAGTTCCGCCACCCATGCCGCATGTCACGAAGACGAGGTCAGCGTTGTGCATGGCGCGGGCGACTTCCTCCCGGCTCTCGTCTATGGCCTGCTTCCCGATCTCCGGCCGCGCTCCAGCGCCAAGGCCGCGAGTTAGCTTCTTACCTATCTGGATTTTGACGTCGGACTTCGAGTTGAGGAGGGCCTGGGCGTCGGTATTGACCGAGATGAACTCCACCCCTTCCAGGTGCTCCTCGATCATGCGATTGACGGCGTTTCCGCCCCCGCCACCGACGCCCACGACCTTCATGCGGGCGGCTTGTGACTGGCTCTCCTCGAATTCGAATATCATCGGGTTGGAAACTCCGGTGCTGCGGGATTTGTGGAAAAAAATCTCGGGCTAGTATACGACCGTTAGTCGATTCATACCATAGGCAAAGACGAGCGGGCGCGAAAAAAAGTACAACCGTTGTCAAGTGAGTTATCCACACTCGGTCTCGCAGCCTCAGTTTTATGATTTTATCATAGGGCGCGCTTCGAAAAACCGCGCGTGGACAGGCATCTTTGCTCTCGGTCGGCGAGGGTGTCCTCTTCGGCGGCGACGCTCGCTCGGGCGGAGCCCCTAACAGCGCTCCCTCGCTCCGCTCGGTCGCGGGTCTCCTGGTCCCTCGCTGAACGCCGCCTACGAGGACACCCTCACCACCTCCCTACATAGATCGGTCAACTGGGCGCGTGGTTCGACTGGAGCGCGTCCCGCCGCAGCCATGGACCTCGCGGCTGCGGAGCGGTCGCTCGGTCCGGCCATTGCCACCGGACGTCGCACGGAGCCACGCCGGCACAAGTGCGCGCGCGGGAGTCTCAGCGAGGGGATTCTTTGAAGCGTTCGCGCGAGGTCGTGCCGAGACACGGCGGCGGTCCTTCAGGTATGGTGGGAAGGAGGGCGTGGGTGTCCTCGTAGGAGACGTTCAGCGAGCGACCAGGAGACCCGCGACCGAGCAGAGCGAGGGAGCGTAGTTGGGGGCTCCGCCCGAGCGAGCGTCGTCGACGAAGAGGATACCCGCGCCCGACTGACCGGCGAAGTTGCGAGAGCCGCGCGCGACCACAAGGGGCGCCACATCGAGCAGAAGGCTAGAAGAAATCCTCGAGCCAGGTCTTGAGCCGCTTCGTAAACCTGTCGACGCCCGCGCCGGCGAATACGCGATGCTTGCTGGTCGGCGAGAAGCCGGCGGCGGCGCGGTGGGCACCGTAGAGCGCGAGACCGACCACGGTGGCGAAGCGCGGCGCGTCAACTGAGTCGCTCAAGCCACCGATATTCTCGGACGGCGAGCCGATCCGCACGCCGGTTCCGAAAACGTCGGCCGCCAGGTCCGCCACGCCTTCCATGGCGGCTGCGCCTCCCGTGATCACGACTCCACCGCTCAGGCGCTGCGCGTATCCGGCCCGCTGTATCTCGTTCAGAACGAGATTGAAGATCTCATCCATCCGCTGATGGATGATGTGGGCCAGAACCTCGCGCGGGATGTGCCGCTCGCCTTGAGCGACGGTGCTGGGCAGCTGGATGACATCGGTTGGATCGACAAGCGGCTCGTAGGCGCACCCGTAACGTTCTTTCAGCCGCTCCGCATCGGCCTGGGTGACACCCATGCCCTGCACGATGTCGCTGGTGACGTTGTTGCCGCCGTAATTGACCGTGCCTAGGTGTCGGATCTTCCCCTCATGAAAGACCGCGATGTCGGTGGTGCCGGCACCCATCTCCACCAGCGCGACGCCGAGCTCCTTCTCGTCTTCCGTGAGAACGCTGAGCGCACTCGCGAGCGGCTCGAGCACGAGCTCACGCACACGATATCCGGCCTTCTCGACGGACTTGCGCAGATTCATCGCCGGTGACGCACCGATGGTCACCAGGTACATCTCCGTCTCCAACCTCGTGCCGATCATTCCGATCGGATCGCGGATCCCTTGATTCTTGTCGACGGAGTATTCCTGCGGAATCGCGTGCAGTAGCTCGCGGTCCTGCGGCACCTGCTGCGCACGTGCGACGTCGTTGGCGCGGTCGACGTCGGCTTTGGAGATCTCTTCCCCGTTCACCGCCACGATTCCCTTGCTGATCATCGCCCGCACGTGCTCGCCGGCGATTCCGGCGTAGATCGCGTCGATCTTCGTGCCGGCCATCCTCTCCGCGTCTTCGACTGCTTTCTTGATCGAGCGAGTGGTCTCTTCGATGTCGGAGACGACTCCCTTGCGAAGGCCGGTCGTTCGAGCCTGACCGACGCCGAGGATTCTGAGCGACGGAGTGTTCTTCCTGTCGCCCACGGCTTCGGCGATGACGACCGTCGTCTTGGCGGAACCTATGTCCAGACCAGCGATAATGCGTTCGGGATTCATTGAAGCCTTGCGATCACTTGATCGCGATAACGTAAATCGATCTCTCCAACGCGGGCCTGACGTCGAGCGAGGTCGCTTTCCACGGGAAAGATATCGGCAAGGCGCTCGACTGACAGTCCTACCGGTAAGCGCACGCGCAGTGATTTGCGTTGCAGCGTCGTCGAATCACCGGCCGTACGAGCCCCGTTTTCAACTCGAGGAGACAGTGTGAGCAGGATTTCATCCTTGCCCACCCGTCTAGCCTCTTCGATGCGCGCGAACACGCGCGGCTCCGCGGCGCGGATCGCGCCAACGAGCTTAAGAAGAACGGGATCGGTACTCGCAACAATTGGCAGATCGAGATTTGTGCGAGATGGATCGATCGGGAGCTGTCGGCCCATCGAGTCGAATGGCAGCAATCCGGCTGCTGTTTGTACCAGCCCTACCGGAAGATTCTCCTGGATGATGACGACCAGCGTTCCCGGCATTCTGCGCTCGATCCGCACATCGGATACTTGCGGATGACGGCTGACTCGCTGGCGAAAGGGCTCGAGGTCGTCCCACAGGGACGCAAGCGTGTCGATCTGGAGCCGCGCTACGATCTCGTTCGGCTGCAGATAGTGGGCGCCGCGAATCTCGACGCTCCGCACGCGAAAGAACGCCATCCGCCGGGCGCCGGCCCGCGCGCCCCACGCACCAGCCATTATCAGCGCGATCAGGAAAAGCGCGCCCAGCACTTTCCAGCCGGGCTTTCGCAGGCGTTCGCGCTCGATCATCCGGACCGCGACTCGAGACGCTGCTTCAGCTCCGGTCCGGTCAGAGTGATGTCGCCGGCGCCGATCGTGATCACGACGTCTCCCCGTTTTACGAACTCCGCGAGGGCCTGCGCCAGCTCGGGTCTCGCGCCTTGCCAAACCGGCGGCCGACCAGCGCGCGACATCGCCGCTGCGATCAGGTCCGAAGTCACTCCCGGAATCGGCTGCTCACGCGACGGGTAGATCTCGGCGAGGAACACCGCG
>Ga0307296_10000403_pt1 | contig 20151 bp, 21 predicted proteins | sample ER_DNA_153_FD_194467 | JGI IMG/M metagenome (GOLD analysis project Ga0307296, IMG submission 194467) | Bulk soil microbial communities from the East River watershed near Crested Butte, Colorado, United States - ER_DNA_153 | ecosystem: Environmental > Terrestrial > Soil > Floodplain | place... | reverse complement strand
CGCGCCGGGAAGATCAGGCCGACACCGATGAAAGAGGAACCGATGGGCGACGTCCAGAAATGGATCGACGAGCTGCGGGCCGGAAAAGTCGTCGGCCGCATCGTGCTGAAAAACTGAGCCGGAGCCCGTTTTCGCGCTGTTCAGCGCCGTGCCCGTGAGCGAGTAACGTCACTTTTCGGAAAAGCGCGGTGGCGCTTTTTCGCAGCCCCGGTATCCATCTGCGGCCGGGCCTCTGCGATGCGAAGGCGAGCCCGAATTAAGCCTCATGCTGTCCGAAATTGCGGCTCATTACGACCCAAGTTCTCACGGAGAACCTGGGGCGAAAAGGATCGTGCATCGATCAAGTCATCACGGAGATGCAAACATGCAAAACCGAACCGCGAAATTGTTGTCGGTAATCTTCGCCAGCCTCGTCGCGGGCATGCCTCTCACAACGGTATCGCACAGCGCGGTGCCTGCCGCCGACGATTGCCTGTCCAGACCGAAGGGCCAGGCGCCTGAAGGCAGTCATTGGTACTACCACATCGATCGTGCCAGCAAACGCCATTGCTGGTACCTCGGCGACCAGCGCGAAAAGCTCTCCCGGGCTAAGCCCCAAAATTCGGCTCCGATCGCAGACCCTGCTTCGCCACAGAAAGAGATGGCTGCGCAGCGGCCGGTCGCAGATGCGCATGCCGAACTGCCCTTGCCACAGACGCGGGTCGAGCAGGAAACCAGCGTCTCCGCTTGGCAACGGACTCCGGCGACAACCGCGAATGCGGCGAGCGTTGAGAATGGCCAAGCTGCGAATGCACCGGATACGAAAACGCAGCTGTCAGTCGTCGCCTCGCGCTGGCCCGACCCGTCGGGCGTGAGTGCGTCAGCCAGTCCAGCACCGACGACGGGCAATTCGGGTGACGCCGTGCAATCAAATACAGAGCAAGCGCCACGGCTAAATACCGAGCAAGCGCCACTGCCCGCCGCCACCACTACGGCCGCAGCGGACCTGTTACCCGAGAAACAGTCCGGCTCGGTCCAGATGCTGTTGCTCGTCATGATGGGCGCACTGGTGCTTGCCGGGGTCATGGGGAGCGCGATTTTCAGGTTCGGCAGCATACGGCAGGCTGGCCGGCGGCAAACTCGCGGCGATCGGCGCGCGATCTGGGATTCGGTGGATACCGATCGCCCGTCGCCTCCGGCTTACCCGAAAGCGGAGGCGTCAAGGCGGAAAGTTGATATTCCGCGCGAGCTGCGTCAGGCGGATGATTCGAACGACAGGATCGCGGAAATGCTGGCGCGATTATCCAAAGGCGCGGTGACCTGACGTCCTGCTATTTCTGCAATTGCCGCTGCAACTCGCGCACGAACGTCGTCAAACCTGTGCGACGTTCGCGCTTCAGCCGCTCGGCCTTCAGGATCGACTGCACCTCGGCAAACGCTTCGTCGATATCGTGGTTGATCACGATATAGTCGTACTCCGCCCAATGGCTCAGTTCATGGGTCGCGCGGTTCATGCGCCCGCGTATGACCGCATCTGAATCCTGCGCACGGGTATGAAGCCGTTTTTCCAGGTCGGCGGCGGACGGCGGCAGGATGAACACACTGACGACATCGGCCCGCGCCTTTTCCCGCAATTGCTGTGTGCCCTGCCAGTCGATGTCGAACAACACGTCCCGCCCCGCCGACAAGGCGGCTTCGACCGGCGCGCGCGGCGTGCCGTAGCGATGGTCGAATACGGTGGCCCATTCGAGCAATTCGTTCCGCTTTGCCATCTGTTCGAATTTGGATTTGTCGACAAACAAATAATCGCGGCCCTCGGCTTCGCCGGGGCGCATCGGCCGCGTGGTCACGGATACCGACATCGTCAAGCCGGGCGTCCGCTCCATCAGGAGCCGCGACAGCGTGGTCTTTCCCGCGCCCGACGGCGATGACAGCACGAACATCAGGCCGCGCCGCTCAACCCCATCGAAGCCGTGGCCGCCAGCCGTCATATCTCACTCCAAATTCTGAACCTGCTCGCGGAATTGCTCGACCACGTTCTTCATCTCGAGGCCGGTATTGGTCAATTCCAGGTCGTTCGACTTGGAGCAGCAGGTATTGACCTCGCGGTTGAATTCCTGCGCCAGGAAATCGAGCCGCCGTCCGATCGGCCCGCCCTTGCCGATCATCTCGCGGGCCTGCGCGATGTGCGAGGCGATGCGATCGAGTTCTTCGCGAATGTCGGCCTTGGCCGCGATCAGAAGCGCTTCCTGATTGAGCCGATCGGGATCAAAGCGATCGGATGACTCCAGCAACGCCGCGACCTGCTCGGCAAGCCGTGCCTTGATCGCGTCGGGCCTGCGCCCCGGGGCGGCCTCCGCCTTCTTCGCCAGGCGCTCGATCTCATCCATTCGCTGCGACAGGATCTGCCCAAGCGTCAGGCCCTCGCGCTGGCGCATCGCCACGAGGTCCAGAAGGGCCTGGTCGAACGCCGCCGCGGCGGCGGCCTTCGCGGCCTGGTCCTCTGTCTCATTGCTCTCCGGCTCGACAACCTCAATCACGCCCTTGATCGCCAACAGCCCATCGATGCTCGGCGCTACCGCATCGATCTTGCCGGCCAGCACGCCGGCAACTTTCAAGATCGACGTAAGCACCTCTTCATTGACACGGACGGTGGAGACCGCGTTGGCGCGCTTGACGTTCAAATTGGCGTACACCGTACCCCGCGACAGCACTTCGCCGGCGCGTTTCTTGGCGAAGGCTTCGAGTTCGTCCCATCCGGGCGGCAGCCGCACGCGCAGATCAAAACCTTTGGCATTGACCGATTTCAACTCCCATTCGAACGCATACGGTCCGCTGGCGCCGTGGCTTCGGGCAAAACCGGTCATGCTCGACAGCGCCATCGCTTGAAATTCTCCGGCCGTTACGGGTGTGAGATTCGCAAAGAAACTGCGCGACCTTAGCGCGTATTCCGCAAGTCTGGATACCGGTTTTGCGAATGGAAGCGCAAGTTACAAGTCAGCGGCATTTTCAGGCGAACTGGAATTCGTTCCCGCAAGCTGCGGCCTGCGCTATTGCTGAACCACCGGAGGCGACGATGTCGATTGCGCCGCGCCCTGGCGGGCAGGAGGGGCGGAGCTGCGAGCTGGCTTCTTCGCGGGGGCCGGCTTCACCGTGGTCGCTGTCGGGTTCGTATCGGCTGGCGCACCCGCCGCGGCCGGCGGCGGGGCGTCGTCCGCCGGTTCTACGGCATCGATCTGGAGCTGCTTTTCCATGGTCCGCAGTTTGGCGACATTCTTCTGGTGCTGGTCGTAGGTCTCGGTAAAGGCATGGCCGCCGGTGCCGTCGGCGACGAAGAACAGATCGCGCGTGCGCGCCGGATTGGCGGCGGCTTCCAGCGAGGCCCGCCCGGGATTGGCGATCGGCCCCGGCGGAAGGCCGTCAACCACATAGGTGTTGTAAGGCGACGGCTGCTGGATTTCCGAGCGCTTGATGGGTCGGCCCAGCGTTCCCTTGCCGCCGACCAGCCCGTAGATGATGGTCGGATCGGACTGCAGCTTTATTCTTTGCCGCAACCGATTGACGAACACCGCGGCGACGCGACTGCGCTCGTCGGCCTTGCCGGTTTCCTTCTCGACAATCGAGGCCAGCGTAACCAGCTGGTCCGGCGTCTTGATCGGAATATCCGGATTGCGCCGCTCCCAGATTTCCGCAAGCACGCGTTTCTGCGCCTGCTGCATGCGCTGGATTACCTGGTCGCGCGTGGTGCCGCGCGGAAATTTGTAGGTTTCCGGCAGCAACGTGCCCTCACGCGGCATCTCCTTCACCGCGCCCGCAAAGATATCGCTGTCCGAAAGCCGGGCCACGATCTGTTCGGAGGTCAAGCCTTCGGGAATCGTGACGGCGTGCTGGACTACCTTGCCTTCGACCATGATGCCGATGACATCTCGCAGACTGGCGTTCTTCTGAAATGCATATTCGCCGGGCTTGAGTTCGGAGCGCGCCTTCAGCGCAAACACGCTGCCGATGAACGCCCAGCGATTGTTGTCGATCACGCCTTCACGCTGCAGAATATCGGCAATGTCGGTCATTCCCGCTCGCGACGGGATGTTGACGATCTTGTCTTCCTGCAACGGGCCGGGGGCCTCGATCTTCTGTTTGCCGTAAACATATGCCGCACCCACGCCGATCATCGAGACCAGCACGATGGTGATGATCGCATTGCCGACCACGACAAATGGATTGCGGGCGCGCTCGGACCGCTTTGGCGGCGGCGGAACCTGCTCGGGCTCCAGCGCGGCGCGCGGGCTCCGGGGTGAAATGGGCGGCCTCTCACTCATCGATGCTACCTGAAATCCTGTCGGTTCAATCGTGGCCCGGCGATTCTCGCACTGGCCGATAGTCTACGCCCAAATCTAGGATTTATCACCGAATGCGGCGAAACGGTGGAGTCTTCTTGATATGACGCGTCAGTTAGGCACGCGCCGCACGATCACGGATGCGTTGGTGCCTCCGAAGCCGAATGAATTGGATAGCGCGACGTCGATCTCGCGTTTGCGAGGCGCTTGTGGCACCAGATCGATCGCCGTTTCAACGGATGGGTTCTCGAGATTGATGGTGGGCGGGGCGATGTTATCGCGAATCGCCAGGATGCTGAAGATCGCCTCCACCGCTCCCGCGGCGCCCAGCAGGTGTCCCGTCGACGATTTGGTCGACGACATCGACACCTTGGAAGCGGCGTTGCCCAACAGCCGCTCCACCGCACCGAGCTCGATTTCGTCGCCTACCTGCGTCGAGGTTCCGTGCGCATTGATGTAGTCGATGTCGGATGCGGTGATCGCTGCCCGCTTCATGGCGGCGCTCATGCTGCGGAACGCGCCATCGCCGTCCGGCGTCGGAGAGGTGATATGATAGGCGTCGCCGGATAGTCCGTAACCGACCACCTCGGCATAGATTTTCGCGCCGCGCCTTTTCGCGTGCTCGTATTCCTCAAGCACCACGACACCTGCGCCCTCCCCCATCACGAAGCCGTCGCGATCCTTGTCGTAGGGACGCGATGCTTTTTCCGGAGTCTCGTTGAAACCGGTCGACAGCGCGCGCGACGCGCAAAATCCCGCCATCGCAAGCCGGCAAATCGGGGACTCCGTTCCACCCGCCACCATCACATCGGCGTCCCCAAGCGCGATGAGACGGCTCGCATCGCCGATCGCGTGTGCGCCGGTCGAACACGCGGTCACCACCGCATGGTTGGGGCCTTTGAGGCCGTGCTCGATCGACACATAGCCTGAAGCAAGATTGATCAGACGACCGGGAATGAAGAACGGCGACACCTTGCGCGGTCCGCGCTCTTTGAGAAGCAGCGCCGTATCGGCAATGCCGGACAGGCCGCCGATCCCGGAGCCGATCATGGTGCCGGTGGCGCACCGATCCTCTTCGGTCGCCGGATGCCAACTGGCATCGTCGAGCGCCTGCCTCGCCGCGCTCATTGCGAAAATGATGAAATCGTCGACCTTGCGCTGGTCCTTCGGCTCCATCCACTGGTCGGGATTGAAGGTACTGTCGCTGCCGTCGCCGCGCGGAACCACGCAGGCAATCCGGCTGGTCAGATCGGAGACGTCAAATGTGTCGATCTTCCTGGCGCCGCTCTCGCTGTTGAGAATGCGCCTCCAGGTCGATTCAACGCCACAGCCAAGGGGCGACACCATGCCGAGGCCCGTGACGACAACCCGCCTCATATCCACCACTCCAACCCACGATTCGCGGCCCAAAACAAGAAACCGGTGGACCGTTCGACCACGGCCCGGCCGGTTTCGTCAGCACCGCGCGAGGGCGTCAGCTTTTCGCGTTCTTTTCAAGAAATTTCGTGGCGTCACCGACGGTCAAAATCGTCTCCGCGGCGTCATCGGGAATTTCGCAACCGAATTCTTCTTCGAACGCCATCACGAGCTCGACGGTATCGAGGCTGTCGGCGCCGAGGTCATCAATGAAGCTCGCGTTGTCGACCACTTTTTCGGGCTCAACACCAAGGTGTTCGACCACGATCTTCTTCACCCGCTCGCCAATCTCACTCATCGTTCAACCTCGTGCTTGTTCCCATTAGACCCGTCCCCAAGACGATACGAGCCATCCTGGTCGGTAAACTTCCCTTCGCAATCGCGCATAGTCTTGATTTGGCCCAGTCACAGCCGACCAAGGCCCGGCGAACGACGGCAGGCTCCGCACCGCCAATATACAGGGTTTCAAAATCCCGCAAGGCGTTCTTTGCCCGTCCGTTGGTGGTTCGGTTATCATACTTCCAAAGCCTTGACTATAAGCCTCAATGGGCCGTCGGAAACCGCCTTTCGGCCCGCCGAGGGGTCAGTAACCGGCTCAAATCATGGCCATTCCACCATTGACGTGAATCGTTTGCCCCGTGATATAGCCGGCCTCGTTGGAGCTGAGATAGACCGCCGCCGCAGCGATTTCTTCCGGCGTTCCGAGCCGCGCTGCAGGGACCTTCGACAGGATCGCTTCGCGCTGCTTGTCGTTGAGCGCGTCCGTCATCGGGGTTGCGATAAATCCCGGGGCAATGCAGTTGGCGGTGATGTTGCGCCTGGCGTATTCCGCACCCAGTGTCTTGATCATCCCGATCAGTCCCGCCTTGGATGCCGTGTAGTTGCCCTGGCCCGGATTGCCGGTGACGCCGACGATGGATGTGATCGCGATGATGCGGCCGAACCGCTTGCGCATCATCAATTTGGTCGCGGCCCTGGCGAGGCGGAAGGTCGCCGTCAAATTGACCTTGATGACTTCGTCCCAATCCTCGTCGCGCAATTGCACGAACAGATTGTCGCGGGTGATGCCGGCGTTGGCGACAAGAATATCGACCTGGCCCATGGCCTTCTCCGCCGACGGCACCAGCGCCTCGACCTCGGCGCCATCGGAGAGATTGCAGGGCAGCACGAAAACCCTGTCGCGCAACTTGCCGGCTAGCGCATCAAGTACCTCACGCCGCGTCCCCGAAATCGCCACCGTCGCGCCCTGCGCGTGTAGCGCTTGCGCAATCGCGCCACCGATGCCACCGGTCGCACCGGTGACGAGCGCCTTCCTGCCGGACAGATCGAACATCAATATCTCCTCACGATCCTAGGCCGAATGCGCGGCCGCCATGGCGTCCTTTGCGGCGCCAATATCGCCGGGGCCTCCGACTGGAATGCCAATCGCGCCCTCGGCGATGCGCTTGACCAGACCGCTCAGCACCTTGCCGGCGCCGATTTCGAAGAACCTGACGACACCCTGGCTTGCCATGTAAGCCACCGATTCGCGCCAACGCACGGTTCCCGTGACCTGTTCGACCAAGCGGCGGCGGATTTCGTCCGGATCGCTGATCGGCGCGGCCAGTACGTTCGAGACCAACGGCGAAGCCGGCTGCTTGATCGTGACATCCGCGAGCGCTTTTGCCATCACGTCGGCTGCGGGCTGCATCAGGGCGCAGTGAAACGGCGCCGAGACCGGCAGCAGCATGGCGCGCTTGGCGCCCCTGGTTTTGGCGATCTCGAGCGCGCGCTCGACCGCGGCCTTGTCGCCGGAGACCACGACCTGGCCGCCGCCATTGTCGTTGGCGGCCTGGCAGACCTGACCCTGCGCGGCCTCGTTCGCGACCGCCACCGCGGCCTCATATTCCAGACCGAGCAAAGCCGCCATTGCGCCGGCGCCCACCGGCACCGCTTTCTGCATGGCAAGGCCGCGCGTGCGCAACAGGCGCGCGGTATCGCTGATGCTGAGGCTGCCGGCAGCGGCGAGCGCGGAATATTCCCCAAGCGAATGTCCGGCAACGAACGCGGCGTCGCGACCGACCGAGAAGCCGGCTTCGGTCTCCAGCACGCGCAGTGTCGCGAGCGAGACCGCCATCAACGCCGGCTGGGCATTTTCGGTGAGTTGCAGGGTCTCACCCGGGCCATCCCAGATGATGGCCGTCAGCCTTTCGCCGAGCGCCGCATCGACCTCGTCGAACACTGCGCGGGCCGCCGGAAAAGCTTCCGCCAAGGCCTTGCCCATGCCGACCGCCTGGGAGCCCTGCCCCGGAAAAGTGAATGCCGCCGTCATCAATACCCCTGAATGCCGCTATAAATCCCTAAAGTCGGGCCGAAAGACACTGCAGGGCATGGTTGTGTCAAGCCGGCGCGGGTTCCCGCCCACGCGGTCCGGGCGAATTGGGCCCGTTTCCCTTGCCATCGCGCTCAAAATCCTTATAAACCCGCCATCCGTGGATCCCGGCCGGGAGCTGAACGGACGGTCTCAGCAATCTCACCTTCAAGGCGATATTGATGCGGCAGGGCCAGTCGGTCCGTCGTCCCGTGCTTCCGCCTTCTGAGCTTATCCCGAGTCCTTTCCGAAGGCCTCGAAGGGCTTGCCGCCGGGAACCGCGCCAACTCTGAGGAAAGGACATCCATGCCTCTTTATGAGCATGTTTTTCTCGCGCGTCAGGATGCGAGCACCCAGCAGGTCGAAGAACTGACCACCCAGATGACCGGCATCGTCGAGCAGCTCGGCGGCAAGGTCGTAAAGATGGAAAACTGGGGCGTGCGTTCCCTGACCTACCGCATGAACAAGAATCGAAAAGCCCATTTCGTGCTGCTCAACATCGACGGTCCTTCGACCGCGGTCGCCGAGATCGAGCGGCAGGAGCGAATCAGCGAAGACGTGATCCGCTATCTCACCGTTCGCGTCGATGAGCACGAGGAAGGTCCCTCGGCGATGATGCGGAAAGCGGATCGCGACCGCGATCGCGACGACCGGGGCGGCGGTTTCCGTGGCGACCGCGATGGCGGATTCCGCGGCGATCGCGACGGCGGCTATCGGGGCGATCGTGGTCCGCGCCGTTCGCGCGATGACGACGCAGTGCTCGAGGAGTAAGAATCATGGCCGAAGCTGGTGCACGCCGTCCGTTTTTCCGCCGCCGCAAGACCTGCCCGTTCACGGGTCCGAATGCGCCGAAGATCGACTACAAGGATTCCAAGCTTTTGATGCGTTACGTCTCCGAGCGCGGCAAGATCGTGCCGAGCCGCATCACCGCCGTCTCCGCCAAGAAGCAGCGTGAACTCGCGCGCGCCATCAAGCGCGCGCGTTTCCTCGGCCTGCTGCCTTACGTGATCCGGTAAAAAAATCCTGATTGGCGGCGCGCGTGCCGCCAATCAAAAATCTTCATAAGGCTCCGGGTCGTCCGGTTGCCGATGGTTGAGGTGCTCACAAAACCTCTAACCGCTCGAAAGGAGCGGGACAGCTGATGATCGCGATCGTTCTTATTGCCATAGCCGCCGGCTCCGCGTCGGCCTTGATGTTCGCCTCGATCATCTCGGGCGCGCTGATTTCACTGCTGCTGTTTTACCTGGCGCCATTGCCGCTGATGGTGGCGGCGCTCGGATGGGGACCGCTCAGCGCCACCATCGGCGGTATCGCCGCCGCGATCGGTCTCGGCGCGATCTTCGGCCTTCCCTATTGCATCGCCTTTGCCGTCACGATCGCGCTGCCCGCCTGGTGGCTCGGACATCTCGCTCTGCTCGGACGTCCTGTGACCGGCGGCGCCTCGCCGGGCAACGGCGCCTCGCCGGTCGCGCCTGATCTGGAATGGTATCCGGTCGGCCGCATCCTGCTCTGGATATCAGGCTTTGCCGCTTTGACCACGATGGCGGCGCTGCTCACGCTTGGCACCGACGCCGCCGCCATCACCGGCGCGCTGCGCCGGGGCTTGCTGCGGATGCTCGGCCCCCGCGAGGTGGCCTCGACCGGCGAGGCCGAACAATGGATCGATGCTGTTGTGACGGTCGCGCCGGCCGCGGCCGCCATCGTCGCGATGATGACGCTGACGCTCAATCTCTGGCTCGCCGCAAAAATCACGGCGACATCGGGACGATTGCACCGTCCATGGCCCGACCTGAAAAGCGCTGCTCTGCCACCCATGACGCTCGTGGCGCTATGCGTTGCAATCGCATTCTGCTTTACCGGCGGGCTGCCAGCGATCCTGGCACTGATCGCGACCGCCGCCTTGATGGTGGCTTACGCGCTCACCGGCTTTGCGGTGCTCCATACGTTGACGCTGGCGTTGAAAAGCCGCGCGCTTTGGCTCGGTTGCACCTACGCCATCATGGTGATGTTCGGCTGGCCTGTCCTGGCGATGGTCGTTCTCGGTCTTGCCGACGCTATTTTCGGATTTCGTCAACGTTATCTGCGAGGCAGGCCACCGCCCCTCCCCGCATCCTGAACCCCATCCAACTCAACGACTCAATCTGATCAAAGGAGAACGAATATGGAAGTCATTCTGCTGGAACGCGTAGCCAAGCTCGGCCAGATGGGCGAAGTGGTCCGCGTCAAGGACGGATTTGCCCGCAATTTTCTTTTGAAGCGCGGCAAGGCGCTGCGTGCCACCGCAGACAATCGCGCCAGGTTCGACGGCATGAAGGCCGAACTCGAAGCCCGCAACTTGAAAGCCAAGGCCGAGGCCACCACGGTCGCGGAAAAGATCGATGGCCGCAACGTCATGGTGCTTCGTCAGGCCTCTGAAGGCGGTCAGTTGTTCGGATCGGTAACCGTTCGCGACATCATCGCGTCGTTCGAGAGCGATGGCGTCACCATCAGCCGCAGCCAGATCATGCTGGACGCGCCGATCAAGACCATCGGCAGGCACAACATCGCCATCGCCGTGCATCCGGAAGTCGAAGTCAGCGTGACCGTCACCGTCGCGCGAAGCGCCGATGAGGCCGAACGCATCAATCGCGGTGAAGACATCTCTACCCGCCAGGAAGATCAGGATGCGGCTGCCGAAGCGATCGCCGCCGCCGGCGAATTCTTCGATCCCGAGGCCCGCCGCGACGATCTCGAGCCGCAGGGAGAAACGCCTTCCGAGAAGTAACGCAGCAGCCCAACATCGAATTGCTCGCGTTCAAGCCCGGCCTCGTCAGGCCGGGCTTGATGATTCTGGCTGGCGCTTTTCGTCGAGCATCGCAATCGAGGCCAATGCCGTTGCGGTGTGTTTCTCGATTCCGTCGATCAGGCAAAAGACATCCGCGCCAACCACGGCGACCTGGCGTCCGGGCTTGATTACGCGCGCTCGGCAGATCAGGCGCTCGCCTGACGCCGGCGACAACAAGTTCAATTTGTATTCTGCCGTCAGCGCCGGCTGGCCGCGCGACGTCGCCGCGGCAATGGTGGTGGCATTGTCCACCAGGAAAGCCGTGACGCCGCCGTGAAACAAGCCGTTCTGCTGCAACAGCTCCGGCCGCCGATCGACCACAAGCGTGCATGATCCACGTTTCAGTTCGAAAAGTTCGGCGCCGATATGATTCATGAATCCCTGCTGGCCGATGCTTTCCCGGATTCTTTTTGCGATCGGCGTGAAATCCGGATCAAGATCCGCGGTCACGGCAGGCTTTCCGTTTTCTGAACGGATTCCGCAGCGACCAGCGCACGGATCGCGCAGGCAATCAAAAGATCGGCTTGGTGCCGTGGATCGCTGCGATCACGACCCGAGAGCCAGGCACGGCAGAAAATCTGCGCAGGTCCGATGATCTGGCTGAAGAAGACCGTCGACGGCATGGGCAACAGTTCGCCGCGGGCAATCAAGGGCGCGCGCCAACGCTCGATGCCCTCAGCGAGACGCGAATTTTGGGTGCGCTGCGCGTCGCGCACGGCTTCGGTCCATTCGCCGCGGGATATCTCGAACAGATAGCGCGCTTCGCGCCGGTTGTTCACCACCCAGTCCAGATGCGCGTTGATCAAGCGGCCGATCCCGTCCTGGGCGCTCAAGGAAGGATCGACGGCCGCGAGCGCCGCGGCGTGATAGTGCTGCAGTAGTTCCAGAAACAGGGTGCCTGCCAGTTCCTTCTTCGACCCGAAGAAATGGAAGAAGCTGCCGTTTGAGGCCCGCGCCCGGCTGCGAATAGCGGCAACAGTCGCGCCCTCAAACCCCTCGCGATCGAACACCGCCAATCCGGCGGCCAGCAGATCCTCACGCGCGCGCGCAACCATGATTCATTTCCGCCTTGCGTCTAGATCACTACTCTAGAGCGCCACTCTGGGAGAGGTCAAGCCGATGGCGTGTCGGAACTCAGAACCTATTGGGAGATCGGCGGCGCGGGCGGCCCAGCGGGGGCAATTGGAGGCGGGGGCGGCACAGAAGCCGTCACGGCAGGCGGCGCAGGCTGCACGGCAGGCGCTGGCGGTGCTGGCGCCGGCTCGGGCATGCCGCTTGAAACCGCAGCAGACACCGCGGGGGCCGCCGGCGGCGCGGGTGTGACCGGAGGAACCGGATCGGCCCGCAGTGCCGGACTCTCGCCGCTACCCGTCTCCTTCGGAGCCTCAATTTTAACCTCAGACGTGCCTTCGCCAGACGGCTTGGTGCCCTCGACCTTGCTGCCCTCGACTTTGGCGGTTTCGCTGTCGGACGCCTCGCCTTTCGCCGCCTCGCCCTTTGGCGCTTGCTCCCTGCCGGCGTCAGGCTTTGCAGCATCAGTTTTGGCAGCGTCAGTTTTGGCAGCGTCGATTCTGCCAGCCTCGGCTTTGGGCGGTTCTTCACCGCCGGGCTTGCCGCGCTTGCTCAGCCACGCTCTCGCGGAGTCAGGGGCCTCTTCCCCCGGCCGCGCCAGCCGCTTGGCGTTACGGCCCGGCCGTCCGGGCTCCGCTTGCGGGGAAACTCCGTCGACATCGGGCTTCGCAGCCTGACGCGGCTCGGCATCGGGCCTGGCCGCCTGTTGCGTTAACGGCGCAGGGGGGCGCAGCCTGCGGCCAAAGCGGTCGAGCTGGTCGGGTAAAGTGGCGGGCTTGGCCGCCGAGTCCTTGGCCGGCTTGGTTTGGCCACCGACATGGCGGGTGTCGGCCGCTCCATTCGCGACCAAAAAGGCGCTGAGCAGGGAGGCCATGTCGCCGCTGGTGGTGTAGTGCTGCCGCAGGAAGCCTGGCAGCGATCCGGCCGGCACGGTCCTCAACAGTCCCCGTGGGCTCTTGTGGCAGGCATTGCAAGTGCCCGCGAAAATCTGGGAGGGGCTTTTTCCGGCCTCGAGATTTTGCGCCTGCACCGGGATCACCGCGAAACAGCCGATCAGAAGCGCCACCGTCGCTAAACTGAGCGCTCGGCTCAACATTCCTATTCTCCAGATGCGGTAATTCGCTTCCCGCGCCTTCAATCCGACGCCGGCGGCGGTCACCTTTTAGCCGATTATCCCGCGAATGGAAGCGGACATATGACGCACCCGTGTGAACGCGCCGTTTCGGAATATCCGCTTTGTGAACAATGCACTAGCGTGAGGGAACCGGCACCCCTATGATCCGCCTTGAGACGCTCGGGAACCATCTCCGTATCCGATGCGTCGAGTGTGACGGCGGGTACGCTAGCCTCTACGGGATCGCTCTTTGGTGGTTTCGATGGACCGTTTGTTGCGGTATTTCCTGAAGCAGTTCATTCGCCGCGGCTCGATGACGTTCACGACCGCAAGCGGGGCAAAGTTTACCTGCGGCGACGGGACCGGCGAGCCGGTCGCTGCGCGATTCCTGACCACCGACGCCGAACGCAGGGTCCTTTTGAACCCGGAGCTTGCGCTGGGCGAGCTCTACATGGAGGGCACTTTTGTCGTCGAGCGGGGCTCGATTGCGGACGCGCTGGCGATCCTTCTCGATCAGCCCGAAATATTGCCGCGTTGGGCCAAGCTGCAGTGGTGGCTGCGCTACCTGGTCAGGCATGCCCGCCAGTTCAATCCGCGCGGACGTTCGAAAAACAATGTCGCGCGCCATTACGACCTCGACGGGCGCCTTTATTCCCTCTTCCTCGATGCTGACAAGCAGTACAGCTGCGCCTATTTTGAAACACCGGATACACCGCTTGACGATGCCCAACTCGCCAAGAAGCGGCATATCGCCGCGAAGCTGTTGATCGGGCACGGCGACCGGGTACTCGACGTCGGCTCCGGTTGGGGAGGTCTTGGCCTGTATCTGGCCGAAATGACCGGCGCCAATGTCACCGGCGTTACGCTCTCGACCGAACAGTTGCAGGTATCGAACGACCGCGCGGCTGAGAAAAACCTGACGCGGTCGGCGAAGTTTTTCCTCGAGGATTATCGTGACGTTGCCGGGCCGTTCGACCGCATCGTCTCGGTGGGCATGTTCGAGCACGTCGGGGTCGACTTCTACGAGACCTACTTCCGGCGGTGCGGCGAACTTCTCACCGATGACGGCATTATGATGCTGCATTCGATCGGCCGTTCGGATGGGCCCGACGTCACCAATCCCTGGATCACGAAATATATTTTCCCGGGCGGTTACATTCCGGCGCTTTCCGAAGTGATCCCCGCGATCGAGCGCGCCGGGCTTCTGGTCTGCGACATCGAAATCCTGCGGCTGCACTATGCGGAAACACTGAAAGCTTGGCGCGCACGCTTCATGGCGCGGCGCGAGGAAGCGGTGCAGCTCTATGACGAGCGCTTTGCAAGGATGTGGGAATTTTACCTGGCGTCCTCGGAAATGTCGTTCCGCAAGCAGAACCTGATGAATTTCCAGATCCAGCTCACCAAGCGCCAGGGCGTGGTGCCGATGACGCGCGATTACATCACGCACGAAGAAGCCAAATTGCGCGGGATCGAACGCGGCAAGCGGCCCCGACTGCAAATTGCGGGCGAATAGGCCGGCGCAAGCAGTCCAAATCTAGTTTCGCAGGCTGTATTGGGAACCGCAACAAGGGTATGGCGACGCCGGCCGGGCAAGCTGCGCGCTCACGGCGGCCAGTACCGATGCATCGACGGGCAGCGCGCGGATTTCCGGGCGCGAGATTTCCTCCATGGCCTCAACCAGCATCGACAGCCATGATTTGTGGCCGTCTCCCCCTCGCCATGACTGCAGTTGCTGGCCCATCGCCTGTCTTGCCTAAACCGGCATCCCTGAACCCTGTTGTTACCAACCCGGAAGTCACCGACCCGTTCCGGACGACCATGCCGCAAAGAAAAATCGGAGGGCTGTGACCTGCTTCACAAAAAGGACCGGCCGGATTGCCCTAACCTTGCGGAATGATCGAGAAAACCTGCCAATCATCGTTCGACCCGACAGCCGGCATCGGCACCGACTACGCCTTGATAGCGGGCGCCATCGCAGCGACCCTGATCGCGCTGACCTATCTGATTTTGATTTAGATCAGTGCTGAGATCGCGCCCCGGAAGCCGCCTTCCTCGATAGGTATGCCCGCACGGCGAAAGGTTCAGTCCGAGCCGCGCTTTTCAGGTATCCCATTAGGCAGCGGGGGATGTCGCCCGGTTTCTCCGGAAAATCCGTCAAGCGCCAATGCACCTTGATTCGGGATTCACACACGACGTTGTGTGAATCGGGCATAAGGCGCGTTCGCGCTTCCGCTGTGCTCGGGAGTGGCGCTTTATCGCCGCCCCGCATCCGACAAAGTTACACCGACACTCGAGAATCATGCCCACATCTGATTCGAACGTTCTCAAGCTCGCGCCCGATGCCGGAACTCCGGCCTATCGGAACGCACCGCACAATATCGAGGCCGAGCAGAGCCTTTTGGGCGCGATCCTGGTCAACAACGACGCATTCTATCGTGTGTCGGATTTCCTGGAGCCAAAACACTTCTTCGAGCCGATCCATCAGACCATCTTCGAGACCGCCGGCAGCCTGATCCGGATGGGCAAGGTTGCGACTCCGGTCACGCTAAAGACCTTCGTCCCGGCCGAAACCGACATCGGCGGCATGACGGTCGGCCAATACCTCGCCCGCCTCGCCGCGGAAGCGACCACGATCATCAACGCCCAGGATTATGGACGAACGATCTACGAACTGGCGTTGCGCCGCGATCTGATCCGGATCGGCGAAGACATGGTCAACGTCGCCTACGACGCGCCAGTGGATTTTGCGCCACGGGCGCAGATCGAGGACGCCGAGCGCAGGCTCTACGAACTGGCCGAGGCCGGCCGCTACGATGGTGGCTTCCAGCGTTTTGCGCAGGCTCTCACCGTTGCCGTCGATATGGCGGCTAAAGCCTTCCAGCGCGACGGCAAGCTGTCGGGCATCGCAACAGGCTTGCGCGATCTCGACACCAAGATGGGCGGCCTCCAGCCCTCCGACCTGATCATCATCGCCGGCCGTCCGGGCATGGGCAAGACCGCGCTCGCCACCAACATCGCCTACAACGTGGCAAAAGCGCACCGCGCCGAAGTTCAGGCCGACGGCACCATGAAGTCGGTCAATGGCGGCGTCGTCGGCTTCTTCTCTTGCGAAATGTCGGCCGAACAGCTCGCCACCCGCATCATCGCCGAGCGCACCGGGATTCCTTCGAGCACGATCCGCCGTGGCGGCATCACCGAGAACGATTTCGAAAAGATCCGCGATTATTCGATCGAGCTGCAGTCGCTGCCATTCTATGTCGACGAAACCGGCGGGCTTTCGATCTCGCAGCTCACCGCGCGGGCGCGCCGGCTGAAGCGGCAAAAGGGCCTCGATCTCCTGGTCATCGACTATATTCAGCTGCTGCAGGGAACGGGAAAGCGCATGGACAACCGGGTCCAGGAAGTCACCGAGATCACGACCAGCCTGAAGGCGCTCGCCAAGGAATTGAACGTCCCGATTCTCGCGCTGTCGCAGCTGTCGCGCCAGGTGGAGAGCCGCGACGACAAGCGTCCGCAATTGTCAGACCTGCGTGAGTCCGGCTCGATCGAACAGGACGCCGACGTGGTGATGTTCGTGTTCCGCGAGGAATACTATCTCGCCAACAAGGAGCCGCGGGCCGGCACCCCGGAATACGAAAAATGGCAACTGGACATGTCGCTGGTGCACGGCAAGGCCGAAGTCATCATCGGCAAGCAGCGGCACGGCCCCACCGGCACCGTCGAACTGCAATTCGAGGCCAGCCTGACGCGGTTCGGCGATCTGACCCAGGACAGCCATTTGCCGGAGCGTACCTACTAGACCCCGGTTGCACGGTTGAACCGCCCTGCTCCGCCGCGTAAAGTCGCGGCATGAACATCGTTTCCGACTCGAAGTCGATCCCGGCGAGTTCCATTCTCTCGCCTGAAGCGAACCAGGCGGCTGCGCTTGCAACCGCCACCGGCGTGCTCACGGTCGATCTCAACGCCATCGTTGCAAACTGGCGCAAGCTTGAGAAAGCCGCGGTGCCGGCCGAGTGCGCTGCCGTGATCAAGGCGGACGCCTATGGCTGCGGGGTCGATCCGGTCGCACGCGCGCTGGCCGCCGCCGGCTGCAAGACATTTTTCGTCGCCACGGTGGAAGAGGCGCGCGCCGCCCGCGCGGCTGTGCCATCGGCCACCATCTATGCGCTCGATGGCATCTTCCAGAACTGCGGCGATGCGTTCGCCAGGATCGACTGCAAACCCGTGATCGGCGATCTCAACGAACTCGCCGAATGGGACGTGTTTTGCCGGCGCTCCGGCTGGGCGGGCGGTGCGGCCATTCATATCGACACCGGCATGAACCGGCTGGGTCTTACAATCACCGAGGCACAAGGTATCGTCCCCAGGATCAATGCCGGGGATCACGGCATCACGCTGGTAATGAGCCATCTCGCCTGCGCCGAGGCGCTCAATCACCCGCTCAACGCCAAGCAGCTCGCGGCCTTCCGCGAGATCGCCAGCCTGTTCACGGGCGTGCCGGCGTCGCTGTCGAATTCTTCCGGCATTTTCCTCTCGCCGCAATTCCAGTTCGACCTGGTGCGGCCGGGCGCCGCGCTCTACGGCATCAATCCGACGCCGGAAGCCGATAATCCGATGCAACCGGTTGTCGATCTGAAAGCCCGCATCGTGCAGATCCGCAATGTCGAGCGCGGCGACAGCGTCGGTTATGGCGGAACGTGGACCGCGCGGCGGCCGACCAGGCTCGCGATCGTATCGGCTGGCTATGCCGACGGATATTTCCGCGCCGCCGGGAGTAACGACGGCACGCGCGGTGCCGAGGTGGTGGTCGCCGGCAAGCGCTGCCCGATTGCAGGTCGCGTCTCGATGGACCTGATGGCCGTCGACGTCACGGATCTGGAGAAGAACGCGGTGCGGCGCGGCCACATGGCGACGCTGATTGGCGAGGGCATCACGGTTGACGAACTCGCGCACCATTTCGGTACCATCGGTTACGAAGTGCTGACCGGCCTCGGACCGCGCTACGCGCGGGTATACAAGGGTGGCGCGGCCACGGTCGAGCCAGCCTCTTCGGCATCGGCCTGACATTCAGTCAGGCATGAAGATCACCACCTTCAACATCAACAACATCAACCGGCGCCTGCCGAACCTGCTGCGATGGCTGCGCTCGGCGAAACCCGATATCGTCGCCCTGCAGGAACTGAAATCGACCGACGACGACTTTCCGGCTTCCGCGATCGGCAAGGCCGGCTACGGCGCGGTCTGGCGCGGGCAAAAGACCTGGAACGGCGTCGCCATCCTGGCGCGCAAAGCCGAGCCGGTGCTGATCCGCACCGAGCTGCCGGGCGACCAAGACGACCGCGAGGCGCGCTATATCGAAGCCGCCGTCAAGGGCATCATCGTCACCAGCATCTATCTGCCGAACGGCAATCCGCAGCCCGGGCCGAAATTCGAATACAAGCTCGAATGGTTCAGGCGGTTGCGATTGCACGCCGCAAAATTCCTGAAACAGGATGTCCCCGTCGTGCTGGCGGGCGACTACAACGTCGCACCTACCGCATCAGATATTTATCCGACGCGGTCATGGGACAATGATGCATTGATCCAGCCGAAGAGTCGTGCCGCATTCAAATCGCTCGTGGCGCAAGGCTGGCTTGATGCGATCCGCAACGTCCATCCGTCAAAGCCGATGTACACGTTCTGGGATTACAAGCGAAACCGCTGGCCGCGCGACGCCGGATTGAGGCTCGATCATCTTCTGCTCAGCCCGGCAATCGCGCCACGCCTGATCAAGGCCGGCGTCGACCGCGCGGTACGAGGCGAAGAAGGCGCCAGCGACCACGCGCCGGCGTGGATCGTGCTGCGCTAGCAACTTGCGACCATCGGCAGTGAAAGCGCTTCCCCCTCATGGTGAGGAGGCGCTCTTGCGCCGTCTCGAACCATGAGGCCAATGTGCAAATCTCAGCGGATTATGGTTTTGTCAGACACCCGGTCGGGCCGACTTGCCTCCGCTAACTTGACACCAGCCTTGGGGCGCCATAACCACACGACTTCGCCGTCCGCTTCAGCGCCGTTCGTCTGCGCGCCCTTCGACCGCCACGGGCTCAACACCCGCCCTGCGATCACTTCGTGCGCGCGGGCGCTGCCGCGTCCACCGCATCCCGTCCCAACGTCCGTGACGATCGCGAAACGCCCCTCTGCGGGAGTATGAGGCTCTATGTAACCGATTGAGATGGCGGGAGAAACGGAAATCGGTGTCCGCATAGTGTCCGTTGCACGCGGTTCCCCGCTTGTATCCTGGCGAGCTTTTGAGCTTGAGCGCGACTGTCCTAGTCTCCAGCACAGTTGTCAAAAAGGTACGGCCCCAGTCTGAGAGACTGAGGCCGTGGGGGGCCTTTGGTGTACCGCGCTTGGGGGGTTGGTACCCAGCCATCTAAACTCAAGAACCAAGTTAGGGACAGTTGTCCTGAAGCACAGTGTCCTGAGGTACAGTGTCGGCCGCTTTGGCTAGAATGATCCCGGCCCCACCGGATGACGCTCGATGATCAAAACGACCATACTCGCCGGACTGGCGCTCGGGTTCTGGCGACCGACGCCTCGGCGCAGTCGCGCACGCGCCAGTACTATGACAGCTCCGGGAAGAGCGTCGGCCGGTCAACGACCGACAGCCAAGGCACGACCACGTACTACGATGCTAGAGGCAAGGTCACCGGCCGCACGTCGACCAGCGGCAGCACGCCGACAATCTACGATCCAGCCGGTCGCAATGTCGGAGGGTTCACCACGAACCGCTAGAACGCAGTGCGGGGTAAAACGGGGAGTAGGTGCGTAGCTCCGCGCCATGCGCGCGTATCAAACATCTGGTCACCTGCCGGTCGCAGTAGTTCAAGCATTTATTCTGACCCGTCCCACCATTGGGGTTGGCACATCCGCCCACGCAATTTGCGGCTTGATCCTCACATCGCGCGGCTGTCACTGCTTCTGCCGGTGAGTTGAGGAGCACTCCGGTGCCTATGAGGGTGATCGCGAAGAAAAGGTGCCGTGTCATGTTGAACCTCCTTAGGAAAGGCGAGCGGGCCAC
>Ga0307296_10000401_pt1 | contig 20258 bp, 15 predicted proteins | sample ER_DNA_153_FD_194467 | JGI IMG/M metagenome (GOLD analysis project Ga0307296, IMG submission 194467) | Bulk soil microbial communities from the East River watershed near Crested Butte, Colorado, United States - ER_DNA_153 | ecosystem: Environmental > Terrestrial > Soil > Floodplain | place... | reverse complement strand
GCCTGGGGCACGATCGAGAAGAAGAAGGAGAACGACGAGATCGTCGAGGGGACCGTCATCGAGGTCGTCAAGGGCGGCCTGATCCTCGACATCGGCCTGCGCGGCTTCCTGCCCGCCTCCCTGGTCGAGATGCGCCGGGTGCGCGACCTGCACCCCTATGTCGGGCGCACCCTGGAGGCCAAGATCATCGAGCTCGACAAGAACCGCAACAACGTGGTCCTGTCGCGCCGGGCCTGGCTGGAGGAGACCCAGTCGGCCACCCGCCGGGCGTTCCTGCACACCCTGCGCAAGGGCGAGGTCCGCAAGGGCGTCGTCTCCAGCATCGTGAACTTCGGCGCCTTCGTCGACCTCGGTGGGGTCGACGGCCTGGTCCACGTGTCCGAGCTGTCCTGGAAGCACATCGACCACCCCTCCGAGGTGGTCGAGGTCGGCCAGGAGGTCGAGGTCGAGGTCCTGGACGTGGACCTGGAGCGCGAGCGGGTGTCGCTGTCGCTCAAGGCGACCCAGGAGGACCCGTGGCGCCAGTTCGCCCGCTCCCACCAGATCGGCGAGCTGATCCCGGGCCGGGTGACCAAGCTGGTGCCCTTCGGGGCGTTCGTGCGGGTCGACGACGGCATCGAGGGCCTGGTCCACATCTCGGAGCTGGCCGAGCGCCACGTCGACATCCCCGAGCAGGTGGTCAGCGTCGGTGAGGAGATCACCGTCAAGGTGATCGACATCGACCTGGACCGCCGCCGGATCTCGCTGTCGCTCAAGCAGGCCGCCCAGGACCAGGCCCAGCTCAACGCTCCGGAGGACGAGCTGGCCCTGGAGGAAGGCGCCTACCAGTACGCCGAGGGCGAGTACGCCGAGGGGGCCTACGCCGAGGGTACCTATGCCGAGGGCGACTACGCCGACGGCAGCTACGTCTACGACGAGCAGGGCAACCCCATCGGCGTGATGCCGGGCACGGCCATGGCCGAGGCGTTCCAGGAGGCCGGCTTCTACGAGGGCGGCTACGAGTCCGAGGGCCAGCCGGCCGAGGGCCAGCCGGCCGAGGGCCAGCCGGCCGGGGGCCAGCCGGCCGAGGGCCAGGCGCAGGAGGGCGAGCCGGCCCAGGAGACCGACACCGGCGAGGCCGAGGCCGGGCAGGCCCAGGCGGGCGACGACACCCTCGAGAACATCGTCGAGGACCTGAAGCGCAAGAACGCCGGCGAGTAGCGGCCCGCGGTAGGCTCGCGGCTCCACCCGCCGGCAGCACGTCGGCCGGTCAGCGGGAGGTACCTCGAAGGGGCGGCGGACATGCTGCTGGTCGGGCTCACGGGAGGCATCGCCTCGGGCAAGAGCACGGTCTCGGCCATGCTGGCCGAGCGGGGCGCCGAGGTCATCGACGCCGACCACATCGCCAGGCAGGTGGTCATGCCGGGCACGCCGGCCTGGTGCAAGATCCGCGAGCACTTCGGCCCCGGGGTGCTGCACCCCGACGGCCAGATCGACCGCCAGGCCCTGGCCGACATCGTGTTCGCCGACAACGGCAAGCTGGCCCTGCTCAACGAGATCACCCATCCGGCGATCTTCGCCCGCATCGCCGACCTGCTCGAGGCCTACCACGACCAGGACGTGGTGGTGGTCCTGGACGCCGCCCTGCTGATCGAGGCCGGGCTGGCCGACGGCGTCGACGTGGTGATCGTGACCCACTCGCCGGAGGAGATCCAGGTCCAGCGGCTGGCCGCCAAGGGGATGGGGGAGCGGGCCGCCTCCGAGCGCATCGCCGCCCAGCTGGCGCCGGAGCAACGCCTGGCCAGGGCGGACATCGTGATCGACAACAGCGGGTCGCTGGAGAAGCTGGGGCGGCGCGTGGACGAGGTCTGGGAGGAGCTCCAGGCCAAGCTTGCCTCGTGACTGCGGGCACATGCGGGCTGTAGCCTGCGCAGTATGAGCCGTCTGCCCCCCATTCCCGACCCGCTCGACTGCGTGCTGCTGGACGCCGGCGACACCCTGCTGGCCCCCGCGCCGAGCTTCCAGGGACGGTTCCTGGCCGTGGCCGCCGACGCCGGCGTGCCGCTGGAGGAGGCGGCCGTCGACGCCGCCATCGCCGAGGCCATACGGGCCGCGGAATGGCCCAGCGACTGGACCGACCCGGCCACCCAGCGCAGCTTCTGGGTCGGGTTCTACCGGCAGGTGCTGGCCGACCTCGGCCACCGGGACGACGGCATGCGGGTGGCCGAGGCCCTGTTCGCCGCCTTCAGCGACCCGGCCGGCTACCGGCTGTTCGACGACGTCCGCCCGGCCCTGGACGCCCTGGCCGGGCGGGGCGTCACGCTCGGGGTGGTGTCCAACTTCGAGCCCTGGCTGGAGGACATCCTCACCCTCCAGGGGATCGACCACCTGTTCGCCACGGTGGCCATCTCGGGCAAGCTCGGGGTGGCCAAGCCCGACCCGGAGATCTTCCAGGTCGCCCTGAAGGAGGCCGGTGCCGAGCCCGAGGCGACCGTGCACGTGGGCGACCAGCCGGTCAACGACGTGGCCGCGGCCAGGGCGGTCGGGATCACCCCGGTGCTGATCGACCGCTTCGCCCGCCACCTCGACCCCGACGGCGCCCACCGGGTGGAGGATCTCCTGGGATTGGTAAGGCTTGTTTACGGGCATGGTGCCGGCTGATGGACCGGAGCTTCTGGCGGGTCATCGCCAACGACGAGAACGCCCTCCCCCAAGGCGAGTGGGTCGCCGAGCTCACCCCCGAGCTGCTCGGATGGCTGGGCTCGACCGACCCCGAGCTGCGCGACGAGTTCGCCTACCGGATCCTGGCCGCCTGGATCGAGCGCGGCCAGTACGGGGCCGAGCAGCTGCGCACCATGGCCAAGCAGATGACCGCCAACCTCGAGGCCGGCCTGGGCGAGCACGGCACCGACTCGGTGTACCTGCGCACCTACTCGGTGCTGATCCTCATGGAGATCGTCGCCTTCGACAACGCCAACCCGTTCCTGGACCAGGCCGACCTGGACGGCTTCCTGGAGGCGGCCCTCGGCTACCTGCTGCGCGAGCAGGACCTGCGCAGCTGGGTCCCGGGCCCGGGCTGGGCCAACGCCATCGGCCACACCGCCGATCTCCTGATGATGCTGGCCCGCAGCCCCCACCTGGGCGTGACCGAGCTCCAGCGGGTCCTGGACGGGATCGCCGACCGGCTGGTCGCCCCGAGCGCGGTCGTCTTCGTCCACCACGAGGACGAGCGCCTGGCCTATGCCGTCCTCAACGTGCTCCGCCGCAACCTGATCGACCGGAGCTGGCTGGTCGCCTGGCTTGACCGCTTCACCGCCGCCCCCGGCCAGGAGTCCTGGCGGGCCGCCTACGCCAGGGAGGCCGAGTCGGCCGCCCGGGCCAACGTCACCGCCTTCCTGCGCAGCCTCTACTTCCAGCTGATCCTCACCGAGAGCCCGCCCCCCGACGCCCAGCGCACCTCGGACGCGGTCCTGGTCACCATCAGACGGGCCGACATCGGGTTCTACGACCTGGCCTGAGCCGGGCCTGCGCAGTTCGCTTGGGTTGCGCGGTCACCAGAACTGCCCAGTCGGAAGCTGCCGCAAGTCACCTATACTGCAGCCTCGGCCACTGAACGTGGGGGGGAGGCCGATGCGCACCGAGACCGCCGTCGCGCTCCTGCGTCGCACCCGGCTGTTCGCGGGGCTGAGCGAGGAGACCCTGGCCGCGCTGGGCGACCGGTCGGTCGAGCGCTCCTACCCGCGGCACGCCCGCCTCTTCTACCAGGGCGACCCCGGCAGCGGCCTGTACGTGCTGGCCAGCGGCCTGGTCAAGGTGATCGTGACCTCCGAGGACGGCGAGGAGATGGTCCTCGTCACCCTCGGCCCGGGCGACGCCTTCGGCGAGCTGTCGATCGTCGACGGCGGCCCCCGCTCGGCGTCGGCCGAGGCCCTGGAGCCCACGGTGGCCCTGGTGATCACCAGGGAGGTGCTGCTGGACCTGGCCACCCGGGACCGCGGCCTCACCGATGCGCTGCTGCGCACCCTGGGCGCCCTGCTCCGGCGTCTCACCGAGCAGGCATCCGACCTGGTCTTCCTCGACCTGCCCGGCCGGATGGCCAAGCTGCTGGCCGGGCTGGCCGCCGAGCGCGGCATTGAGACGCCCGCCGGCATCGAGCTGGACGCCAACCTGACCCAGACCGACCTGGCCGGCATGGTCGGGGCCTCGCGCCAGAGCGTCAACCAGATCCTGCAGGGGTTCACCCGCCGCGGCTACCTCCAGGTCCAGGGCCGGCGGATCATCGTCCAGCGCCTGGACCTGCTGCGCCGCCGGGCCGGCCTCGACCCGTTGTCGGGTGCTTGACAGTGGCCTCTGTCGAGTGCCCGACAGCCGATCCGGTCCCGACCGGGGACCATCCGGGCACGTACCTGCCCCCAACTGGCCAGCGGGGCAGGACGGTCCCACAAGGAGGGGGCATATGGGCAGGCAACGACAGGCGCGCGGGTGGATCGTGCTCGCTCTGGTCCTGGCCGTGCTCGTCACCGCATGCGGCGGCGGCGGGGGCGGCGACCAGGCCGACACCAACGCCACCGTCACCAGGGGCGGGGTGTTCCGCACGGCCACGACCGACTTCAGCCTCACCAACGGCTTCGACCCCACCGGCGAGTACTCGGCCCGCGGCTTCAACCTGTACGCGCCGCTGCTGCGGACCCTGGTCGGCTTCCGGCGGGTTGGTGGCCCCCCCGGGAACGAGCTCCAGCCGGACCTGGCCACCGAGCTGCCCCAGCCGACCGACGGCGGCCTGACCTACACCTTCAAGCTCAGGCCCAACACCCGGTTCGGGCCGCCGCTGGACCGGCCGATCACCGCCAAGGACGTCGCCTACGCCTTCCAGCGGATCAACACCGAGCCCCTGGTGGCCCAGTACGGCTTCTACTACGTCGGCGTCATCAAGGGGATGGACGGCAAGGCCACCTCGGCGGCGACGAAGGTCCCGGGCATCGAGACGCCCGACGACCAGACGATCGTCTTCCACCTCGAGGAGCCGACCGGGGACTTCCTGTACCGGCTCACCATGACCGCGACCGCGCCCATCCCCGAGGAAGTCGGCAAGTGCTTCAAGAAGGCCGGCGACTACGGCCGCTACCTGATCTCCTCGGGGCCCTACATGATCCAGGGCTCGGACAAGCTCGACATCTCGTCGTGCGACACCATGACGCCGATCTCCGGCTTCGACCCGTCCAAGAAGCTGTACCTGGTCCGCAACCCCAGCTACGACCAGGCCACCGACAACCTCCGGGCCAACAACGTCGACGGCGTCAAGATCGAGATCGACACCAACCTGGGCGACATCTTCGACCGGATCGACCAGGGGGACCTGGACGGCTCGCTCGGGCAGGAGCAGCCACCCAAGCCGGTCCTCCAGCGGTACACGACCGACCCCGCCAAGCGGCCCTACCTGCACGTCGACCCGGCCGACGCGACCCTGTACCTGAGCATGAACGCCACCGTCCCGCCGTTCGACGACGTCCATGTCCGCAGGGCGGTCAACTGGGTCCTGGACCGGCAGGCCATCCTGCAGGCCCAGGGCGGGACCGTGGCCGGCCAGCTCGCCACCCACGTCATCCCGCCGACGGTGCTGAACGACCGCCTCGGCGCCGACTACAACCCGTATGCCTCACCGGGCAACCGCGGGGACGAGGCCAAGGCCAAGGAGGAGATCAAGCAGTCCAGGTACGACCGTGACAAGGACGGGCGCTGCGACGCCGCCGCCTGCCGCAACCTGATCTTCCTCAGCCCCAACGAGACGCCGTACACCGAGGTGGGGCCGGTCATCACGGACGGCCTGGCCAAGGTCGGCATCACCCTGAAGTCGCGGGAGCTGGCCCCCGGCGCCGTGTTCACCACCTTCCAGACGGTGGCCAACGAGATCCCCCTGGTCGCCAGCGGCTGGGCCAAGGACTACGCCGACCCGGTCACCTTCGCCGCCCCGCTGTTCGGCGGCTCGTCCATCATCCCCGTCGGCAACACCAACCACGCCCTGATCGGGCTCACGCCGGCCCAGGCGGCCAAGCTGAAGGTGGCCTACCCGGCCGGTGGCGTCCCCAGCGTCGACGCCGACATCCAGCGGTGCCAGGCCATCTCCAGCACCGAGGCCGACGCCCGGCTGGCCTGCTGGATCGACCTCGACAAGAAGCTCATGGAGCAGGTGGTCCCCTGGGTCCCCCTGGCCTGGGACGTCGCCACCGTCCTCACCGCCCCCAGCCTGACCAGGTACGTCTTCGACCAGGCTTCGGGTGAGATCTCCCTGACCCAGATCGCCGTCGACAACAAGGAGCGCATGTCCTGAGAGCGGCCTCCACCGGGGGGACGGCGCGTGTCCAGCTTGCGCCGAGCGTGCATGGACACGACCCGTCCCCCCTCCTACGATCCGGTCATGCCGGTCTGTGGTCGTTGTGGTGAGGACAACCCGGAGCGGGCCAGGTTCTGCCTGGCCTGCGCCGCGCCCCTGACCGACGCCGTCTCGGCCCGGCGGGAGGAGCGCAAGCGGGTCAGCGTGCTGTTCTGCGACCTGGTCGGGTTCACCAGCCGGGCCGAGCGGCTCGACGTGGAGGACGTCCGTGGGCTGCTGGCCCCTTACTACCAGCGGCTCCGGGCCGACCTGGAGCGCCACGGCGGGACGGTGGAGAAGTTCATCGGCGACGCCGTGATGGCCCTGTTCGGCGCGCCGATCGCCCACGAGGACGACCCGGAGCGGGCGGTCCGGGCCGCCTTCGCCGTCCGCGGCGAGGCGGTCGCCGAGCAGAACCGGCGCGACCCCGCCCTCGACCTGCACGTGCGGATCGGGGTGACCACCGGGGAGGCCCTGGTCGCCCTCGACGCCCGGCCCGCCGAGGGCGAGGGCATGGCCGCCGGCGACGTGGTCAACACCGCCGCCCGGCTGCAGGCGGCCGCCCCGACCGACGGGATCCTGGTCGACGAGACGACCTGGCGGGCCACCGAGCGGCAGATCGCCTACCGGCCGGCGGAGCCGGTCCAGGCCAAGGGCAAGGCCGACCCGGTCCCGGTCTGGCAGGCGCTGGGGCCGCGGGCCAGCCTGGGGGTGGACGTCGCCCAGGCGCCGGCGTCCGCCCTGGTCGGCCGGGAGCGCGAGCTCGACCTGCTGGGCGCCGCCCTCGACCGCGCCCGCGGCGGCGTCCCCCAGCTGGTCACGCTGGTCGGGGTGCCAGGGATCGGCAAGAGCCGGCTCGTCCTCGAGCTCCTCCGGCGGGTCGAGGCCGAGCCCGAGCTCACCACCTGGCGGCAAGGGCGCTGCCTGCCGTATGGGGACGGCGTCGCCCTGTGGGCGCTCGGCGAGATGGTCAAGGCCGAGGCCGGCATCCTTGAGACCGACCAGGCCGCCGGGGCCGCCGCCAAGCTCGCCGGGGCGGTCGCCAGCCTGGTCGACGACGCGTCCGAGGCCGGCTGGGTCGCCGGCCATCTGCGGCCGCTGGTTGGGCTGATCGACGACCCACGGACGGGGACCGACCGCCGGGCCGAGGCGTTCGCGGCCTGGCGGCGCTTTGTCGAGGCGCTGGCCGAGCGGCGACCGACGGTCTGCGTCTTCGAGGACCTCCACTGGGCCGACGAGACGCTGCTCGACTTCTGTGACCACCTGGTCGACTGGGCCGCCGATGTGCCGCTGCTGGTGCTGGCCACGGCCCGGCCGGAGCTGCTGGCCCGCCGGCCCGGCTGGGGCGGCGGCAAGGCCAACAGCACCATCGTGTCGCTGGCGCCCCTGTCGGACGGCGACACCGCCCGGCTGCTCGGCCACCTGCTCGACCAGGCCCTGCTGCCGGCCGAGGTCCAGGCGGCCGTGCTCGGCCGGGCCGCCGGCAACCCGCTGTACGCCGAGGAGTACGCGCGCATGCTCGCCGACCGCGGCTTCCTGCGCCGCACCCGGACGGGCACCTGGGTGCTGGCCCAGACCGACGAGCTGCCCCTGCCCGAGACGGTGCAGGGCATCATCGCCGCCCGCCTGGACGCCCTCGACCCCCGCGACAAGGGCCTGCTGCTCGACGCCGCCGTGGTCGGCAAGGTGGGCTGGCTCGGCGCCCTGGCCGCGCTCTGGGGCGGCGAGCCGCTCGAGATCGAGCGGCGCCTGCACGCGCTGGAGCGCAAGGAGCTGGTGCGGCGCGAGCGCCGCTCGGCGGTCGCCGGGGAGCGCCAGTACGCCTTCCGGCACGTGCTGGTGCGCGACGTCGCCTACGGCCAGCTGCCACGGGCCGCCCGGGCGGACCGCCACCGCCGAGTGGCCGAGTGGCTGGAGTCGCTGTCGCCCGACCGGGCCGAGGACCGGGCCGAGCTGCTGGTCCACCACTGGCAGGCCGCGCTCGACTACGCCACCGCGGCCGGCCAGGACGCCGCCGGGCTGGCCGACCGGGCCCGGGCGGCCGCCCGGGACGCCGGCGACCGGGCGCTGGAGCTCAACGCCTATGACGCCGCCGCCCGCTGGTACGCATCGGCGCTGGAGGCGTGGCCGGCGGACGACCCGGAGCGGCCGCGGCTGCTGCTGCGGCTAGGGCGGGCGCATTGGCTCGGCGATCAGGACGGCGGGGCCGTGCTCGCCGAGGCCAGCGACGCCCTCCTGGCCGCCGGCGACCGCGAGGGCGCGGCCGAGGCTGAGGCGATCCATGGCTGGATGCTGGGGTTGCAGGGACAGGGGGCGGCGGCCAGGGAGCACGACCGGCGCGCCGTCGCCCTCCTGGAGGACGCCGGCCCGTCACGGGCCAGGGCCTTCGCGCTCACCAACTGGGCCGCATCCCTCATGACCGAAGGCAGGAACGACGAGGCCATCGAAGTGGGGCGGCAGGCTCTGGCCATGGCCGAGGCCGTCGGGCTCGATGAGGAGCGGTCGCTGGCCCTCAACTTCATCGGCTGCGCCCGGACCTCACTCGGCGACCAGGGCGGGTTCGCCGACCTGGAGCAGGCCGTCGCGGTGGCGGTGGCGGCGCACTCGGTGCACGGCTCGCACGCCTACGGCAACCTGTCGTCGGCCATGGCCGGGTCCGGCGACCTTCCGCGCGCCTTCGAGCTGCTGGCCAGGGCGCGCGAGGCGGCCGAGCGCTTCGGGCTCGAGGGCGACCTCCGCTGGTTCCGGGCCGAGGACGTCGGCCAGGCCTACTGGCAGGGCCGCTGGAACGACGCCCTGGCCGGCGCCGACCGGTTCATCGCCGAGTCGCGGGCCGGCTCGCCGCACTTCATGGAGCCGGTCTGCCGGTTCGTCCGAGCCCAGGTCCGCCTGGCCCGCGGCGACCTCGCCGACGCGCTCAAGGACGCCACGGCCGGGCTCGAGCTAGCCCGGGAGACCGACCAGCCGCAGGTCTGCCAGCCGCTGCTCGGCTTCCACGCCCGCGCCCTGCTGGCCGCCGGCGACGCCGGGCGGGCCGGCGCCGAGGCCACCGAGCTGCTGGAGCTCGTGGCCGAGCTCGGCGTCCAGGCCACCGGCATCGACTGGTCGGGGGACCTGGGCCTCGTGCTGGGGGCGCTGGGCCGGGGCGCCGAGCTGCTGGAGCTGGCGGCCGGCGTCCCGGCGCCGACGCGGTGGCTCCGGGCCGGGACGGCCGTGGCCGCCGGCCGGTTCGCGGAGGCCGCCGACGGCTACGCCGAGATCGGGTCGCGCCCCGACGAGGCGTTCGCCCGCCTCCGGGCCGGGGAGCGGCTGCTGGCCGCCGGCCGCAGGTCCGAGGCCGACCGGCAGCTCGAGCAGGCCCTGGCCTTCTACCGTGAGGTCGGGGCCGCCGGCTACCTGCGCGGGGGCAGCGGGCTGCGCTCCGCCTCGGCCTAGCCAGCCCGGCGCTCACGGAGTGGACGCTCAGTTCGCGGGTCGGGGAGACGTTGTCCACATTTCCTGGATGGTGCTTGCCTTCTGGTGGTGGGTTGATAGGTTGCCGCCATGGATTCGAACACACATTCGACGGATGGTCTGGTGGGCCTGGCCGCGCTGGTCGATCAGCTGGTCGCCCAGGATCTGACTGGCGTGACGGATGCGGTTCGGGCCGAGCGGGTGCTGGTCCTGCGGCGGCTGCTGGACCGTCTGGAAGGCCACTGGCTGGCCGAACTCGCTGGGGTCGACGCCCGCGGCGCCGCCGGCGCCGACCAGGGCGTCCAAGCCCCCTCCACCGCCAGCTGGCTCCGCAGCCGGCTCCGCATGGGCGCGGCCGCGGCCAGCAGTGCCGTGCGGACCGCCCGGGCCCTGTTCCGCGGCCCCCTGACTGCGACGGCCCAGGCCGTGACCGACGGGGACCTCTCGGCTGCCCACGCCGCCGTGCTGGCCGCCGGCACCCAGGACCTCCCCCTCCACGTCACCGCCGAGGCCGAACCCGTGCTGGTGGATGCCGCCCGGCGGCTGGACCCACCCCGGCTGCGGCGGCTCCTGGGGCATCTGCGGCTGGTGGCCGACCCACAAAGCGAGCGCGACCGCGCCGAGCGGCGCCATCAGGATCGGTGGGTGCGGCTGACCCCCTCCTTCGAGGGCATGGTGGTCATCGACGGGCTGCTGGAGCCCGAGGCCGGCCAGACCCTGCTGGCCGCCCTGGAACCCCTGGCCCGCCCCCACAGCGCCCAGGACGACCGCAGCGGCGGCCAACGCACCGCCGATGCCCTGGCCGAGCTGGCCCGCCGTCAGCTGGAGGGCGGCCGCCTCCCCCAGACTGCTGGGGTGCGCCCGCAGCTGGCGGTGCTGGTGGACCTGGACAGCCTGCAGGGCCGCCCCGGCGCGGTGGGCGGCGACACCCAAGCCGGAGCCCTGGATCCCGAGGCGTGTCGGCGGCTGGGCTGTGACGGGGCGGTGACCCGGGTCCTGGTCACCCGCCACCCCACCCACCACCACCAGCACCACGACCACCACGGCCACGGCGACCATGGCGGCCACCACGACCCCGGCAGCGGCCAAGCCTGGCCGCCTGGCTGCGGACCGCCGCGGCCCTGCTGCCGCCGACCCTGGGTGGGGCCCCAACCCAGCCGCTGGAGGTCGGTCGGACCACCCGGGTCGTCCAGCCCGCCCAACGCACCGCCCTGGCCGTCCGCGACGGCGGCTGTGTGTTCCCCAACTGCGACCGGCCCCTTTCCTGGTGCGAAGCCCATCATCTGTGGCACTGGCTGGATGGCGGCCCGACCGACCTGGACAACCTGGCCCTGTTGTGCCGCACCCATCATCGGGCGGTCCACGAGGAGGGCTGGCGGCTGGCCCGCGGGCCTGATGGTCAGCTGACGGCCACCCCACCGCATCGAAGACACCTCGCCGCCGCGTGAGGGAGGCGCCGCCGCACCATGGGCCGCCTCACCAGTGGTCGTGGTGGTGGTGGCCCCCGGACGACGAGACCACCGCCAGGACGACGACCGAGCCCAGCAGCAGGGGCAGGACGTGCGGGGACGGGTCGGGCCAGGGCATGCCGTCGGTCATGGAGCGGGCCAGGTCCCAGATCCCGCTGTCCAGGGTCAGCCGGGCTACCAGGGCGGGCACGGTGGCGAACAGGACGATGGCGGCGGCCAGGACGGCGGCGATCGCCAGCCGGCGGCCGGCGGCCGGGACGGCCCGCCGCCAGGCAGCGGCCCCGGGGCGCCGGGCGGGAATCGTGAGCCGCCGGGTCATGGGGACGGCGGGGCGGTCGGCGGCGGGGATCGCCGGGGGACGGCCGATGGTGACCGAGAGCCACCGGACGGTGATGGTGAGCCGGGCGGTGGTGGTCGGCAGCCGGGGAACGGAGCGGTCCATGGTGGCCTCCTGGCGGCGACGGTGCTGACCACCGCAGCGTCGCCCGGAGGGACGGCCCGGACTGTCGAGCCGTTGACAGCCGGGCTGACAAGCTGCCGACAGCGGCTACGGCGCCTCGTCCGGCGCCAGGGTGGCCCAGGCCCAGGCGGCCAGGGCGGCGCCGGTCAGCACATGCCAGCCGGCGTGGGGCTGGAGGAGGCTGTCCGGGTCGCACCAGGAGCTGGCGCTGCGCCCCGCCCACCAGCAGGCCGCCCCGGCGGCGGTGGCGGCCAGGGCGGCCCGGTAGGCGGCCCGGCGCCGCGGCGTCCAGGCGACCCGGTGGGCCGGGTGGGCCCGGCGGACGCGGCGGGCGACCTCGCCGGCGGCCACGAACCCGGCCACCGCGTACAGGCCGCCGTCGTGCAGGAGCCGGGCGGCGGGGGAGCCGGTGCCGTGGTAGTCGACGCTGCCGACGCCGGCCAGGCCCACGGCAAGCCCGAACGCGAGCAGCGGCCGTCGCCCGTCACCGGCTCGCAGGCCCCGGCCGGCCAGCCAGGCCCCCACGGCCACGTAGGCCAGGGCGGAGGCGGTGTTGACCGGCTGGGCGATCAGCCCGTCGCGGAGCCGCTCGCAGTCGCCGGCGCCCAGGGCCACGGCTCAGGCGGTGCGCTCGATGTTGGCCCCCAGGGCCCGGAGGCGCTCGTCGATGCGCTCGTAGCCCCGGTCGATCTGGCCCACGTTGCCGATGACCGACTCGCCGTCGGCGGCCAGGGCGGCCACCAGCAGGGCCATGCCGGCGCGGATGTCGGGGGACTCGAGGCGCTCCCCGTACAGCGGGGTGGGGCCGTTGACGACCACCCGGTGGGGGTCGCAGACGATGATCCTGGCCCCCATGCCGACCAGCTTGTCCACGAACACCAGGCGGTTCTCGAACATCTTCTCGAAGATCAGCACGGTCCCCCTGGCCTGGGTGGCGACCGCGACCGCGATCGAGGTCAGGTCGGCCGGGAACGCCGGCCAGGGCCCGTCGTCGATCGTGGGGATGGCCTGGCCGAGGTCGTCCTCCACCTCCAGGGCCTGGTCGCGGGGCACGCGCAGGCGGCCGCCGCCGTCCAGCTCCCAGGTCAGCCCGAGGCGGCTGAAGCCGACCTCGACCGGGCGCAGGTCGTCCTCGATCACGCCCTCCACGGCCAGCTCGCCCCCGGTGACCGCGGCCAGGCCGAGGAAGCTGGCCACCTCGATGTAGTCGGTGCCGATGGTGTGCTCGCCGCCGCCGAGCCGCTCGACCCCCTCGATGGTCAGGAGGTTGGAGCCGATGCCGGAGATGCGGGCCCCCAGGCCGACCAGGAAGCGGCACAGGTCCTGGACGTGGGGCTCGCAGGCGGCGTTGCCGATCACCGTCCGGCCCTCGGCCAGGACCGCGGCCATGATCGCGTTCTCGGTGGCCGTCACCGACGCCTCGTCGAGGAACATCGACGCCCCCCGGAGCCGGCCCACCTCCAGCTCCAGGACCCGGTCGAAGCTGGCGTGGACCCCGAGGGAGCGGAAGGCCAGCAGGTGGGTGTCGAGCCGGCGCCGGCCGATCACGTCGCCGCCGGGGGGCGGCAGCAGGCAGTGGCCGGTCCGGGCCACCAGCGGCGCCGCCAGCAGCACCGACGCCCGGATGCGGGTGCACAGCACCGGGTCGAGCGACGGCCGGCGCAGGCCGCGCGGGTCGATGCGGACCTGGTTGGGGCCGTTGCGCTCCACCGTCGCCCCGGTCGAGGCGACCAGCTCCAGCATCGTCTCCACGTCCAGGATCTGGGGGACGTTGTGCAGCACCACCGGCTCGTCGGCCAGCAGCGAGGCGGCGACGATGGGCAGGGCGGCGTTCTTGTTCCCGGCGGGGCGGATGGTGCCGCTCAGCGGCTGCCCGCCCTTGATGACGAAGCTCTCCATTACGCTCCCAGCTCGCGGCCGTTCGGGGGCACGGCCGCCTACTCTACCGTGGCCCGATCTCGGTCCTGTCAAGCTCCGGCCACGACCGCTGTCGCGGCCGGCTCGTACACTGGAGGTTCCGGTTCAGGATCCAGCGACGGAGAGTTCCCCCCCATGCCAGCGTTCAAGCTTGTCAGCGACATGCCCGCGGCCGGCGACCAGCCGGCGGCCATCGACGAGCTGGCCGGCGCCCTGGAGGCGGGGGAGCAGGGGGTCAGCCTGCTGGGCGTGACCGGCTCGGGCAAGACGCGCTCCATGGCCGGGGTGATCGAGCGGCTGGACCGGCCGGCGCTGGTCATGGCGCCCAACAAGACGCTCGCGGCCCAGCTCACCAACGAGTTCAAGGAGCTGTTCCCCGACAACGCCGTCGAGTACTTCGTCTCCTACTACGACTACTACCAGCCCGAGGCCTACATCCCCCAGACCGACACCTACATCGAGAAGGACTCCTCGATGAACGAGGAGATCGACCGGCTGCGCCACTCGGCCACCCTGTCGCTGCTGACCCGCCGCGACGTGATCGTGGTGGCCTCGGTGTCGGCCATCTACGGCCTCGGCTCGCCCCAGGAGTACCGCGACCAGATGCTGTGGCTCAAGCGCGGCGAGAGCTACGACCGCGACGGGGTGCTGCGCAAGCTGGTCGACATCCACTACGACCGCAACGACCTCAGCTTCGTCCGGGGCAAGTTCCGGGTCCGCGGCGACACCCTGGAGGTCTTCCCGGCGTACGAGGAGCGGGCCATGCGCCTGGAGTTCTTCGGCGACGAGGTCGAGCGGATCCTGGTCATGGACCCGGTCACCGGCGAGATCGTCGGCGAGCGCGACGAGCTGTACGTGTTCCCAGCCACCCACTACGTGGCCGGCTCCGACCGGATGCGCCGGGCCATCGCCGCCATCGAGGCCGAGCTGGCCGAGCGCCTGGCCGAGCTGGAGCGCGAGGGCAAGCTGCTGGAGGCCCAGCGGCTGCGCATGCGCACCAACTACGACCTCGAGATGCTGCGCGAGGTCGGCAGCTGCAACGGGATCGAGAACTACTCGCGGCCGATCGACGGCCGCGCCCCCGGCAGCCCGCCGTTCACCCTGCTCGACTACTTCCCCGCCGACTTCGTGCTGTTCCTGGACGAGTCGCACGTGACCGTGCCCCAGCTCCAGGGCCAGTACGAGGGCGACCACAGCCGCAAGGTGACCCTGGTCGAGCACGGCTTCCGCCTGCCCTCGGCCATGGACAACCGGCCGCTGCGCTTCGACGAGTTCTGGGACCGGGTCGGCCAGCGGGTGTTCGTCTCGGCCACCCCCGGCCCGTACGAGCGGCGCGAGTCGGGCGCGGTGGTCGAGCAGATCATCCGCCCCACCGGGCTGGTCGACCCCGAGGTGCTGGTCCGCCCGACCAAGGGCCAGATCGACGACCTGATCCACGAGGTCCGCGGCCGGGTCGAGGCCGACCAGCGGGTCCTGGTCACCACCCTGACCAAGAAGATGGCCGAGGACCTGACCGACTACCTGCTCGAGATGGGCCTGCGCGTCCGCTACCTGCACTCGGAGATCGACACCGTGCAGCGCATCGAGATCCTGCGCGACCTGCGCCTTGGCGAGTTCGACACCCTGGTCGGGATCAACCTGCTGCGCGAGGGCCTCGACCTGCCCGAGGTGACCCTGGTGGCCATCCTGGACGCCGACAAGGAGGGCTTCCTGCGCTCGGAGACCTCCCTGGTCCAGACCATCGGCCGGGCCGCCCGCAACGTCGACGGCCAGGTGATCATGTACGCCGACCAGGTCACCCCGTCGATGCGGCGGGCCATCGAGGAGACCAACCGGCGCCGCAAGCTCCAGATCGACTGGAACACCGCCAACGGGATCGACCCCCAGACGATCCGCAAGCGGGTCACCGACATCATCCAGGCCCTGCGGGGCGAGGAGGAGGGCACCGCCGTCGGCGGCCGGGCCCGCAAGGGCCGCGCCCCCACCCCGGCCAGGGGCCGGGCCGGGCGCCGCGGCGAGCCGGCGGTCAGCGGCATGCCCCGGGCCGACCTGGAGCGCCTCATCGTCTCGCTCGAGGAGGAGATGCACGAGGCGGCCAAGGACCTCCGCTTCGAATACGCCGCCCGCATCCGCGACGAGGTCGGCGACCTGCGCCGCGAGCTCCGGGCCATGGCCGAGGCGGGCGTGGGCTAGACTCCCCCCGCCTGTTCGCCGATGGCTGGAGGTCGTCGTGCGCCGCTGGATGGTCGTCGCCTTGGTGGCCGTGGTCGTGCTGGCCGGGGTCGGGGCGGGGGCCTGGTGGCTGCTGCGGCCCAAGGCCAGGCCCGACCCGGTGGCCGCCGCCTACCTGGAGGCCTGGGGACGCAGCGACTGGCCGGCCATGCAGGCCCGGGTGGCCGCCCCGCCGGCCGACTTCGCCGCCCAGCACACCGCCATGCTGGAGACCCTGCGGGTCACCACGGCCAGCTTCGCCCCCGGGACGGCGACCGTGCACGACGACCGGGCCGAGGTCCCGTTCCAGGCCCGGCTGACCCTGCGGGCCCTGGGGGAATGGTCCTACCAGGGAGTGCTGCGGCTGGTCAGGCGGGACGACCGCTGGCGGGTCGACTGGTCGCCGGCCGCCCTGCACCCCGACCTGGCCGCCGGGCAGCGCGTCCAGCGGACCCGGACCTGGCCGGACCGGGCGCCGATCCTGGCCGCCGACGGCTCGGAGCTGGCCGGGCCCGGGCCGACGGTGACCATCAACATCGTGGGCGGGCGGGTCAAGGACCCGGCCCAGGTCGGCGACGCCCTCGAGGTCCACGCCAAGGTCCCCCGCGAGGTGGCCGGCAAGGCCCTGGCCGCCGCCGAGCGCCGGCCCGACCAGGCGGTCCCGGTGATCACCCTGCCCCAGGCCGACTACGACCTGATCAGGGACGCCATCCATCCCGTTCCCGGCCTGTCGTTCTCCCAGGCGGTCGGCCGCGAGTACCACGGCCCGGTCACGACCCGCACCCTGCTCGGCACGGTCGGGCCGGTGACCGCCGACGACCTCAAGGAGCTGGGCGCCCCCTACCAGACGGGCGACCAGGTCGGCCACGGCAACGGCCTCGAGGAGGCCTTCGAGCGCCGGCTCGCCGGCACCCCCTCCGGCGAGGTCCGGCTGGTCGGCAAGGACGGCCAGACCGTCAAGGTGCTGCACGAGTTCGCCGGCGAGGACGGCGAGGCGGTGAAGACGACCCTCGACCCGCGGGTCCAGGAGGCCGCCGAGGCCGCCCTGGAGCCGCTGACCAAGCCGGCCGCCCTGGTCGCGGTGCGGCCGTCCACCGGCGCGCTGGTGGCGGTGGTCAACACCCCCGTCGAGGGCTACAACCGGGCCCTGCTGGGCCGCTACCCGCCCGGGTCGACCTTCAAGGTGGTGACCGCCGCGGCCCTGCTGGCCGGGGGGCTGCGGCCCGGCGACCCGGTCGGCTGCCCCAAGGAGGCCAAGGTCGGCGGCCGCACCTTCGGCAACTTCGAGGACGAGGTGCTGGGCAAGATCCCGTTCTCCAGCGCCTTCGCCAACTCCTGCAACACCGCCTTCGTGCAGCAGGCGGCCAGGCGGCTCGACGGCGAGGAGCTGGTCGCGGCCGCGGCCCGGTTCGGCTTCGGCCTGGACCCGTCCCCCGGCGTCCCGGCCGTGACCAGCCGGGTCCCGTCCCCCTCGGACCAGGCCGACCTGGCCGCCGAGGCCTTCGGCCAGGGCCGGGTGACCGCCAGCCCCCTCCAGATGGCCATGGTCGCCGCCACCGTCGCCGAAGGCCGCTGGCACCAACCCCACCTGGTCGCCGGCGAAGCGGCCGACGGCGGTGCCGAGGTCCCCGAGCCGCTGGACACCAAGGTGGCCGCCACCCTGCGGACCCTGATGCGACAGGTGGTCACCGAGGGCACGGCCGCCGACGCCGGCCTCCCCGGCAGGGTCGCCGGCAAGACCGGCACCGCCGAGTTCGGCACCGGCGACCCCCTGCCCACCCACGCCTGGTTCATCGGCTTCCGCGGCGACCTGGCGTTCGCGGTGATCGTCGAGGGCGGCGGCGTCGGCGGCCGGGTCGCCGCCCCCGCCGGCGCCCGGTTCCTCCGGGGCCTGTAGCGAGGCATCTGGGCCCGCTGTCTCGTTCGTTCCGTAACGCTCTCGGGACGGTCCCAGGCTAGCCTGCCCGAGCAGCAGCCGCCGAGTCGACGAGGAGGCACTGGGTGAGCAGGCGCTGGACCTGGGTGGCCGGGTCCCTGCTGGCCGCATTCGCCGCCTGTGTGGCCGCCGGCCTCCTGCTGGCCGCCGCCAACAGCAGCTTCCAGCACGAGGAATCGCTCACCGAGACGATCGCGCTGCTGCTGGCCTTCACGGCGTTCATGGGGGTCGGCGCCCTGGTCGTGGCGCACCGGCCCGGCAACGCCGTCGGCTGGATCTTCGCGGCCATCGGGCTGCTGGCCGTCACCGGGGCCGCGGCTGAGGAGTACGCGCTCTTCGCCTCCACGACCCGACCCGGCGCCCTGCCTGCCCCGGTCCTGGCCGCCTGGTACGCCTCCTGGACGTGGTACCCAACCATCGCCCTGGCGCTGGTGTTCACGCCCCTGCTGTTCCCCGACGGGCGGCTCCCGTCGCCCCGCTGGAGGGCGGTTCTCTGGTTGGCGGGGGCCACGACGGCCGCCGCCAGCGCCCTCACCGCCGCCTTGCCAACCCTCGACCTGGGCGGCGGCCGCCAGGTCGACAACCCGATCGGGACGGCCGCGGTCACCAACCCCATGTGGAGCCAGGTCGGCCAGGTGGTCGAGGACCTGCTCGCCGTGCTGGTCGTGGTCGCGGTCGCGTCCCTGGTCGTCCGGTTCCGGCGCTCGCGCGGCGACGAGCGCCTCCAGCTCAAGTGGTTCACCTACGCCGCCGCCCTGCTGCCGCTGGTCTTCCTGGGTGACGTGCTGCCCGGCACGGCCAGCAACCTGCTGTTCGCCGCCGTGGTGGCATTCCTGCCGGTCGCGGTCGGGGTGGCGATCCTGCGCTACCGGCTGTACGAGATCGACCGGCTGATCAACCGCACCCTCGTCTATGGGCTGCTCACCGCCCTGCTGGCCGCCATGTACGCCGGTCTCGTCCTGATCGGCGGACAACTGTTCGGTGACCTCGGCGACCGGCCGCCGAGCTGGGCCGTGGCCGGGGCCACCCTGGCCGTGGCCGCCCTGTTCCAGCCGGCCCGGCGGTGGGTCCAGCAGACGGTGGACCGGCGCTTCAACCGGCGCCGCTACGACGCCGCCCGGACGGTGGAGACCTTCAGCACCCGCCTGCGCGAACAGGTCGATCTGGGCACCCTGTCGTCGGAGCTGCTGGCCGTGGTGGACCAGACCGTGCAGCCCACCACGGCGTCGCTCTGGCTGCGGCCGGGCGGGGCTAGCCGCCGACCTGGTCCACGTTGACGTCGCAGGCGGCGGCCAGGCGCCTGGCCGCCGCCTCGACGTCGGCGAGGGCCTGCTGGGCGTCGGCGGCGTCGGCGTTGCCGGCGGCCTCGGCCAGGCCCCGGACCCGGTCGCGGAGGGCCTCGCCGGCCTGCTTGACGTCGGCGTCGTCGACCTCGCGCAGGCGCTGGTCGAGCTTCTGGGCCGCCTGCTCGGCCTGGGCCGGGGCCTGGCGGACGGCGTTCCAGTCGACCCCGGTCAGCTCGCCGACCAGGCCGGCGCAGTCGGCCGCCTTGTCGACCCCCTGGCTGGCCTGCTGGGCGGCGTCGCAGCCGGCCAGGACGGGGGCGGCCAGCACCAGGGCCAGGGCGGCGGCCCGCAGGCCGCGGCGGGCCCCGGTCACCAGCCCCGGGCCTTCCACTCGTCGAGCTGGGGGACCTCCCGCTCGACCAGGGTGTCGTCACCGTGCCCGGGCGAGATGCGGGTCTCGCCGGGCAGCGACAGCAGGTGCCGCTCGGCCGAGCGGATCGCCTCGGCGAAGGCCTCGGGCCCCTCGGTCTTGCCGACCCCGCCCGGGAACAGGGCGTCGCCGGTCAGGACCTGGGTGGAGGGCAGCTTGAAGGAGATGCTGCCCTCGGTGTGCCCGGGGGTGTGCAGCACCGTGACCGCGTGGCCGCCCACGGTCAGGACGTCGCCGTGCTCCAGGACCCGGTCGGGGGTCACCCCGACCTGGTCGGCGATGGCGTCGGCGTCGGCCGGGTGGGCGCCGTTCCAGACGTCGTGGGCCTTGAGCACCCCGGCCAGGGCCTGGATGTGGTCGGGGTGGCGGTGGGTGGTGACGATCCCGACCAGGGTCACCCCCTCCAGCAGCTCGAGCAGCCGCCCGGCCTCGTTGGCCGCGTCGACCAGCAGGGCGTCGTTGGTCTCGGGGTCGCGCAGCAGGTAGGCGTTGTTCTCGTACGGCCCCACATGGAGCTTGGTCACCTCGAGGGGACCGACGGGGTAGCGGTGGGGCGGGCCGCCCCGGTCGACGTGGGCGGGGTCGAACTGGGACATCGGGGGCCTCCTGTGGAATGTCGGAGCGTCGAGAGACATTGTTGTCACAGGCGTCCATACAATGTGGAGGCCAGCCGGTCGAGCTTCCCCCCGAACCGAGGAAGGGAACCTGAGCGTCACCGACCGCCTCGTCATCCGGGGCGCACGCGAG
>Ga0307296_10000400_pt1 | contig 20279 bp, 16 predicted proteins | sample ER_DNA_153_FD_194467 | JGI IMG/M metagenome (GOLD analysis project Ga0307296, IMG submission 194467) | Bulk soil microbial communities from the East River watershed near Crested Butte, Colorado, United States - ER_DNA_153 | ecosystem: Environmental > Terrestrial > Soil > Floodplain | place... | reverse complement strand
CGGGTCAGCGGACACGCCGCTCCTCAAAGCCCTCGGGTTCATCGCGGTCGTCTTCGGCGCTGCGAACGTTTTCGGCGGCTTCGTGGTGACCGACCGGATGCTCGAGATGTTCAAGAAGCGCGAGACCGTAGCGGAGGGAGAGGCGGAGAAGAAGAATGCTTGATCTCCGCGCATCGGTGATAGCGCTCAGCTACATCGTTGCCGCCGTCCTGTTCATCTTCGGACTCAAGAGATTGAGCTCACCTTCGACGGCGAGATCGGGCAACCGTGTCGCGGCGATCGGCATGGCGCTGGCGCTCGTTGTTACGCTGCTGGATCGGCAGATCGTTTCCTACTGGACGATCGCGATCGGAACCCTGATCGGGGCAGTGATGGGTGTGTATTTCGCCAGAACCGTGCAGATGACCGCGATGCCGCAGATGGTGGCGCTGTTCAACGGTATGGGAGGGGCGACAGCGGCGTTGGTGTCGGTCGCCGAGTTTCTTCGGTTGACGCGCCTCGGCGTGCCGATCGGTCCCGGCGAATCTACGTCGATCGTGCTGGGCACCGCGATCGGCGCGATCTCGTTCACGGGAAGCATCGTCGCATTCGGCAAGCTGCAGGAGCTCCTTCCCGGGAGGCCGCTCCAGTTTCCGCTGCAGCGGCTGATCAACGCGCTGATTCTGATTGCCGTTTTTGCGCTGGGTGGTTTCGTCGTGGTCGGCGGCGGCGCGTCAACATCGCTGTGGATGCTGTTCGCCGCTGCGCTCGTCCTGGGTGCGATGTTCGTGCTGCCGATTGGCGGCGGGGACATGCCGGTTGTGATCTCGATCCTGAACTCCCTCACCGGTCTGGCGGCTGCCCTCACCGGATTCGTGCTGCACAATCAGATGTTGGTGGTGGCGGGGGTGCTGGTCGGAGCATCGGGCACGCTTCTGACGCTGCTCATGAGCAAGGCGATGAACCGCTCGGTGGGGAACGTTCTGTTCGGCGCGTTCGGCGCCGCGTCGAGCGACGCGGCCGCTGCGTCCAGCGCGGTTGGGCGCACGGTTCGACAGACGACGCCAGAGGACACCGCGATCGCACTCGCTTACGCCAGAAGCGTCGTCATCGTGCCCGGATATGGCCTGGCGGTCGCCGAAGCGCAGCACACGGTTCGTGAGCTCGCTACGGACCTGGAGAAACGGGGCGTCGATGTGAAATACGCGATTCATCCGGTGGCGGGCCGCATGCCCGGCCACATGAACGTCCTGCTGGCAGAGGCGAACGTTCCGTATGACCAGCTGCTCGAGATGGATCAGGTGAATGGCGAGTTCCCGCAGACCGACGTGGTGCTGGTCGTCGGCGCTAACGACGTCGTGAACCCAGCCGCGCGCGACGACCCATCGAGCCCGATTTATGGAATGCCAATTCTCGATGTCGATCGCGCGCGAAATATCATCGTGCTCAAGCGCAGCATGGGGCATGGCTTCGCCGGGATCGACAATGCGCTGTTCTATCATGAGAAGACACGCATGCTGTTCGGCGATGCGCGCCAATCGCTCACTCAGGTCGGTCAGGCGCTCAAATCGGCTTAGCTGCCAGCGTCCGTTTCCGCATACATCTCTGCAGGGTCGAGGCGCGGTATCCTCTTCGCGGCTACGCTCGCTTGGTCGGAGCCCCTAACTACGCTCGCTCGCTCCGCTCGCTCGCGGGTCTCCTCCTCGCGCTCGCTTTGGAAAGCCGCTACGAGGACACCGCGCCTCTCCTTGGAGAGATCGTTAACTGCAGCGTTGACGCGCTCTTCAATCGTGCTGCTTGCGAGTGAGAAGCGGCGCGTCCCGAATCCTGAATCCTCGCGCGGCGAGAACGCCTCCAAGGAATCCGCCGATGTGCGCCTGCCAGCTGATGCCGGACTCGCCGGGCATCATGCCGAGGACGAGGCTGCCCCACACCAGCGTGACGATGACGCTGAGGAGGATGCTCCCGAAGCTTCGCGTGTACCAGCCGGTGAGCATCAAATATCCGAGATAACCGAATATCAAGCCGCTGGCACCAATGTGCACCGTTCCCGGCGCGCCGAGCAGCCACGCCATGAGACCGGAGCCGATCATTCCGGCCAGCGTCACCGGAATGAAGTGCCGCTCATCCCTAAGCATCACCATCCAGCCGAGCGCCACGAACGGGATGCTGTTGGCGACGAGGTGACTGAGGCTGCCGTGCAGGAACGGAGCGAACAGAATGCCGCGCAGGCCAATCGCCGTGCGCGGAATGATGCCAAGGCTGAGGAGAGACCCACCCAGGATCCAGTTCACGACGAACACCGCCCAGAACACGGCGAGCGTCCCGCCCAAAACCGCAACCTGGGCTTTGAGGGCGTTCCTCACACTGGTCATCGCGGTTGTCGACTATGCCCTGCGATCGATCCGCAAATGAATCCTCGTGTGGAATGCGCGGCGGGACTCGAACCCACGACCTTCGGTTCCGGAGGCCAATCCTATTCGCTCACTAGCGTCTAAGGTCGCCTGTTTCAGCGCAGTATGACAGCCCCAGTCCGATGTTGTCCGCGCCGCCTTACTCATATCTCAGCGCCTCGATCGGATTCAGCGCCGCGGCCTTGCGGGCGGGATACAACCCGAAGAACACGCCCACCGCCGCCGAGAAGCCGACCGCAATGAGCACCGCTGAGAGTGGCGTCGTCACGGGCCAGCCCGTTATGCGTCGGAGCAGCGTCGCGCCGACGTAGCCGACCACGAGTCCAACAAGGCCGCCCATCACGCTCAGCGCGATGCTTTCCACCAGGAACTGGCTAAGGATGTCCGCGCCGCGCGCGCCTATCGCCATGCGAATTCCGATCTCGTGGGTTCGCTCCGTGACCGACACCAGCATGATGTTCATGATGCCGATGCCGCCCACGAGGAGCGAGATCGACGCGATCGCCGCCAGCAGAGCCGACATCGTGCGCGTGGTGCTGGCCATCGCCTGGGTGATTTCGATCTGATTGCGCAAAAAGAAATCGTCCTCCGTACCCTGCTTCAGCTTGTGCGAATCGCGCATGATGCCGGCGATCTCCTCCTGCGCCGCGGACAACTGGCTCGCGGAGAACGCGCTGGCGAACATGTGCCCGATGTCCACGTCGCCCTTGAGGCGGGTCTGCGCAGTGGTGTAGGGCATCACGACCACGTCGTCCTCATCACCACCGCCACCGCTCCCTCCCTTCCCCTGCATGATGCCGACGACCGTGAACGGCACTCGGCCGATCTGGATGTGCGCGCCAATCGGATCGCTCCCGGAGAACAGCTTTCTCGCCACCGTCCCGCCGAGTAGCGCGACCTTGCGCCCCGACCGCACGTCCGCGTCCGTGAAGATCTCGCCCGAGCTGGTGTTCCAGTCGCGAATCTTGAAGAAATCCGTCGACACGCCGTTGATCCGCGTTTTCCAGTTGGCCTGGCCGCCGATCACCTGCGCCTCCGTCACCACCACCGGTGACACCGCCGACACCAGCGTCGCCTCCTGCTTGATCTTCATGGCGTCGGCGACGGTGAGCTTGTTGTAGGTGGCCGCGCCGAGGCTCGCCCCGGCCTTCGTCGTCGACGTCGGCATGATCATTATGACATTCGTGCCCATCTTCTTGATGGAGGATTCTATCTGCAGGCGCGCGCCGTTGCCGATGGCGACCATCACGATCACTGCGGCGACGCCAATCACGATGCCGAGCATCGTTAGCAGCGACCGCATCTTGTTCCGGGCGATGCTCTCCGCCGCCACCTTGAGCAAAGTCGATTGTTTCATCAGCCGCCTTTGTCCCCACCGCTTGGGCGCGGCGATTCGAACGGGTTCTTGGATGGGGCATCGTTCGACATCGGGTTGCCTGCGTCGACCACACCGATCACGATCTTCGTTCCTACGGCGAGGTTTTGTCCCGCTACTTCGGTCTGGGTTTCGTCGCTGAGCCCAGTGTGCACGCGTACCGGCCTGATTCCCCTAGCGTCCAGAGTCCATAGTATCGCGGAGGTCGCGCGGTCGCCGTCGTTGACGTCGATGGCGTGCTGCGCCTGGGCGAGCATGGCGGGCGTCGGTCTGATGCGCAGCGCCGAGTTGGGCACAACCAACACATTCTCCGCGTCTCCCGTGAGGAACTGCACCGTCGCCGTCATGCCGGGCAGCAGTTTGCCCGTCGTGTTTTTCACGCCAACCACCGCAGTGTAGTTGACGACGTTGTCCTGAGTCTTGGACTGGAGCCGTACCTGCTGGACCATGCCCGTGAAAGTCCGGCTCGGGTACGCCTGCACGGTGAACTCCACCGGCTGCCCCGTCCTGATCGCGCCGATGTCGCTCTCGTCCACCAGGGCCAGGATCTGCATGTCGGAGAGATCGTTGGCGATGAGAAAGATCTGCGGCGTCGAGAAGTTCGCTGCGACTGTCTGGCCGACGTCGACGTTGCGCTCGACGATGACGCCGTCGATCGGCGCGTAGATCTTCGTGTAGGCGAGGTTCTGGCGTGCGCGCTCGAGAGCGATCCGCGCCGATTTCACCGTGGCCTTTTGCACCGAGAAGTTGGATTGCACGGCGCTGAACTCGCTGGCGGTGATGATCTTCCAGTCGAACAGCTGTTTGTTGCGCGCATAGTCACCCTGCGCCTGCTCCATCGTCGCCAGTGCGCGCTCGAGCTGGGCCTGCGCCTCCTCCACGGCCTGGTTCTGCAGCGCCGGATCGATGCTGGCGAGCAACTGCCCCTTTCTTACATGATCGTTGAAGTCGACGTAGATAGCTGCGACCTGTCCGGAGACCTGGGTGCCGACCTGGATCGTCTTCACGGCACTGAGGGTACCCGTGGCGGATACTGTAGGCTTCACGCTGCCACGCTGGATCGTGGCGGTTCGATAGACTGGCGCTTCGCTTCCGTTGGCCCGCTTGTAAAACCAGCCGGTACCGGCGAGGATGATCACGCCGACCGCGACGGCGGTAATCTTCATTTTGTTCACGAAAGCCTCGTGTGTGGTGGCGGGTGTCCGCACACTCTCTTTCGAGCGCCCGGCATCCGACTCATACTACGGGCACCGCGCGAGCGGCATCCACCACCGTGTTACCAGTGGCAGGCAGGCGTTACGAAATGACTGACACGCAGCACGAAGCCGGCGGCGCCGGCGGGCCCATCACTCGGCTCACGCCGGGCGAGATCTTCGCGATCCTCGCCTTTTGGGCGTTCCTCGCCGTGCTCACGGCTGCGGGCCGCCTGGTCGATCCGCGCGTCGCGGCCGTCGCGGCCGCGCGCGCGGTCCTGCGTCCCGAGGTCACACCGGGCGTCGCCACCGTTACGCTCGTCGAGTACGCACTGTGGGCTTTGCTGACGCTGCCGATCTTCTGGATGACGCGACGATTCGGCGGCGACCGGCCGACGCTCAAGCGCGTCCTCATGTTTCTGATGATCGGAGTCGTGTTGGCCATGGCCATGGACGCGCTGCTGCAGATGATTAGCCGCCAGGTGATGCCGCGGCCGGGGCTCCCGCCGCCGACGCTCCCGGAGCCGACGGTCGGCGGGCCGATGGTTCCCGGGCCGATGGTACCCGGGCCGATGGTCCCGCGACACCCCCCGCCGTCACAGCCGCTGCGCGGCCTGTTCTCCCGCTTTTCGTTTCTCTACGACTTCATAGTGTACGTGGTCGTGCTCGGCGCGGGACTCGCGCGCAACTACTACGTGCGTTATCAGGCGCGGCTGAACGAGACGCGGCGGCTCGAGGCCGAGGCGGTGCAGCTTCGTGCCGAAGCGGCGGAGCTCCATGTGCAGGTTACCGATGCGCGGTTGAATGCACTGCGCGCGCAGCTCAACCCGCACTTTCTGTTCAATACGCTCAACGCCGTCTCGACGCTGGTCGATGAAGACCCGCCCGGTGCGCGGCGCATGATCGCTCGGCTCAGCGATCTCCTGCGCCACACCCTCGATGAGGCCGACGAGCAGGAGATCGCCCTCGCTCGCGAGCTTGAGATGTTGCGACGGTATCTGGACATCATGGAAGTGCGCTTTCAGGGCAAGCTGGAGGTCTCCATCGAGACCGAGGCGTCGCTCGATGACGCGCTCGTCCCGAATCTCGTGCTCCAGCCGCTCGTCGAAAACGCGTTTCGGCACGGGCTCGCGCAGATGCAGACCGTCGGGCGCGTGGCGGTACGCGCCGCGCGCGACGATGGCGAAGTCGTGCTCACGGTGCGCGACAACGGCCGGGGGCCTGTGAACCCAGTTCGGGAAGGTGTAGGTCTGACGAATACGCGCGCTCGCCTCACGCAATTGTATGGAGCGCGCCAGCGACTTACGCTGACGGCGGATGAAGGGGGCGGCGCACTCGTGGAGGTTCGCCTCCCCTATCACACGACGCCCCAGCGCCGGACTGCACGCAATGCCTGAGCACCCGGCACTACGCGTGTTGATCGTCGACGACGAGCCGCTCGGCCGCCGGCGCGTGGCGGGCCTGGTACGAAAGGAGCGCGGCGTCGAGATCGTCGGCATGATCGGCGACGGCGTTTCCGCAGTCGAGGCAATTCGATCGTTGGCGCCCGATCTCGTATTCCTCGACGTACAGATGCCCGGCATGACCGGGCTCGAGGTCGTGCGCACCATCGGACCGGCCCACATGCCGACCACCGTGTTCGTGACGGCGTACGACAAGCACGCGCTCGCGGCATTCGATCTCGCGGCCATCGACTATCTCGTGAAGCCATTCGACGACGAGCGCTTTGTGGAGGCTTTTCAGCGGGCGCGGCGCATGGCGCGACTGGAGGATGCCAGCCGGCTGCGCGACAGGCTGCTGGCTGTGTTGCAGGAGACAGGCGGGGAGGCACCAACCCTGAAGACGCCGACGAGGGCAGGGGCCGGCGCGGGGGCGCGGTATCTCGAGCGCATTCCCGTCGAGTCGCGCGGGAAGGTCCGCTTCATCCCGGTGTCGGACATCGACTATATCCTGGCCAGCGGGCCGTACGCGGAGCTGGTCGTGGGCGACCGCAAGCACCTCATTCGCGAAGCGATGCAGAACCTGGAGAACCAGCTCGACCCCGCGCGCTTTTTCCGCGTCCACCGCTCGGCCATCGTGCAGCTCGATCGCGTGGACGCGCTGCTCAAAGCGCCCGGCGGCGAGTGCGACGTTCAGCTCGGGAACGGCGTGAAGATCAAGATCGCGCGCTCGCGGCGCGAAGAGCTCGAGAAGCGCCTCGCTATGTGAGCCCGTCCAGGGCGCGGCCGCGACCTCTGCTTTCAGTTTTTCTGACAACCGATCCCGAAAGGGTAAAGGATTAAGTACAAAAGCTTTCGTGCTTTCGAGTGGTCGAAGGCGCGAGTCGACTAAGCCAAGGCGACACAATCTCTTGGCTAATGCACGCGGCAGGACTCGAACCCACGACCTTCGGCTCCGGCCACGGCTTCGCCGGAATCGACAATACGCTCTTCTATCATGAGAAGACACGCATGCTGTTCGCTGACGCGCGCCAATCGCTCACTCAGGTCGGTCAGGCGCTCAAGTCCGCTTAGCCTTTCGCTTGTGCGTTCCTCGGCATCTCTGCTTGGGTCGAGGCGGGGTATCCTCTTCGTCGACGACGCTCGCTCGGGCGGAGCCCTAACAACGCTCCCTCGCTGCGCTCGGTCGCGGGTCTTCTGGTCGCTCGCTGAACGTCGCCTACGAGGACACCCCGCCTCTCCTTCGAGAGATTGTAACCGCGCGCGCGCCGAACACGACGCGCGCCCGAGCCAAGCTCCCGCATTTCCTTTGTCTCGTCGCGGGTTGGTTTCGACGCGGCAGGCCCGGGGCGTTCGAGGTGCTCGAATGGGGCCTAGCGATCTCAAATCCACAGTCAGAATCGATGCTCCGGACAGTGCCCGAACGGGTGGGCTGCCGAATGTGCTGGCTCACCGTTGGCGATCACGAGGCCGCCGCTTTGATCCAAGCGGTGGCAGATACTATCCCGGACTCCTACCTGGAAAGCGTGAGTTCACCAGCGTAGAGCGTTATCGGAACAGGATCCAAATCGAGTTGTGATCGGACAAAGTAACGCCCGGGCGGAAGTGAGTCTCCCAGAATCTCGGCCTTCTCCACTTGGCGAACAAAAACACGGGATTCGCCTCGGGAAATACGTGTCACCAGCAGACTTAGAGCGCACCCCATCGATGACCGCGTTTTCCGCGAGTCCCACACTTCCCGCCCGCCGGGGGGTGGACTGGTTAGGAGCTGAAAAATCACGGGGCATCCTCCGGGAACTAGCAGCGTGACCAGATGCTGGCTCGAGTTGATCACTGTGATTTCTGTTTGAACGATGTCCCGAGGTTCATCCCGAATGTGTGTGGCAGCTCGGAAGATAAGGCTGTCGGTTCTCATCTCACCGCTTTGGGCGTCCGAAGTGGGGGTCGGAACGAAATAAGGACCGGTCCCGCACGCGGAGTACAAGGCGAGTCCGAAACAGGCAACGACTCGATGAGGCGAATTCATATTCGTACGCCTCGCGACGACGGAAAGAAGGACGGGGAACTCATTGTCCTGAAACCGCAAGCTTGGGCGTGCAGTCGAAGACCGTTCCGCAAGCGTATTGAGTGTCTCGGAAGGTAAGTTCCCACGAGATGTACGGAAAGAAGCTAAACGTTGACACCCCGTAGTCACCTGCCCAGACCGTACCAACTAACTGCACCTGGGGGTAGTAGCCGAATTTGTATTTGAAGACAGGCGAACCACTATCGCCCCCCCGAGAGGTGAAATTACCGCTCCACTGACAGAGAATGACGAACTGTGTTGGGTAACCACCCAACCAGAGTCTGTAGTCCGCGCATGTCTGTGTGGTTGTACCTTGAGTCCATCCGGCTGTGCGGCCTACCTTCATTATCGTACTGCCCTGGAACAAAGTATGGTCGTTGACAGAATCCACCACCTGCCACGGCAGAGCGTAGGGATCGAGCGTCACGGAGCCAGTATCCCTTCCGGCTCCAACATACGTTGTACGCGCAATCCGGGAACCGCCCCAAGGAACCGTGTATTTAACAAGCGCAACTTCAGCCATCGAACATCTAGAACCGGCCGGGCAATTTGTATATCGCTCACTCCCTTCCCAGAGCGGTTGCCGGAATTCATAGCCAATAATTCTAGTGGACCCGTTCTGGTCGTTATTTTGGTAAATCGGTGTGTTTTGAGGATACCCCACGGAATTCATGCAGTGAGCGTTGGTGACAAAAAAATGATCGTACGAGTAAATCCTTGTGTCGGAACTCAGCATCGCATTGAATGATAAAGTGCATTGTTTGACCGCGCCCGGCAGAATTTGGACTCCGCCGTAGAGGCTCTGGGTATTTCTCAGCGTTTCGGGGACTGATGGATTCACCTGATATCCGGGTGACGTGTCAACGGGAATGACTAGGGCCACCCCGCCCGGAATATGATTGTCGTTCAGAAAGCGTTTAACGGGACCAGTCTCGGCCTGGCTGCGAACTCCGATGTTAAGCTGGTTGTTCTCCTCATCTATGTCGACAAAGATCACGTTGGGTCGCAAAAGCAAATTCCTGGTTGCGTAGCCTTTCCACTCATTCAATTTTGCAAAATCGTGGGAGACTTTCCTAAACTGGGATTTCAGAACGCCTGTGCCGTTTTTCCCACCGCGTATGAAAGGAGCGATTGCTTGCTCGGCGGCGGCGCTCTGTGAGAGATCAACAAGATTCGTTATTGGGGTGCCATCTTTCGCGTAATACGTACCGGCGTAACCGGGGACGTGAGTCGCGATCTCCGCAAAAACCTCGTCCAGCGTTTTGGGCCTGCCAGATGGTAGCGCCGGCGCGATTGTGAAGCTCGGACCCGCGCTTGAAGCGATCGACGGCGCCGTCGGCGAATCGTCCGCCCCAGTGCACCCCAACAACACGGCGACCACAATGAAGAATGAGAGACTCCGGCTGCCAGACAGGTTACGCCTCGGGTGCCGCGAGTTCAGGACTAAGTGAGCCTTCGACAACGCTGTCATTTGATCTTTCTCCTGGTTTCCGCAGTTGAACGTTCGCGTTCAGCTACGCTACGCCGACGCGATTAGGGCACAATGTCATTTTCGTATCTGTTGAGTGCCGTTTTCCTATCATTGACCAGTCATCCACTCTTAATTCGACTGTTGGGAGGAAGACCTTCCCTTGCTATCGGGCGGCAATTATAGGTAGTCGCGTCAGAGGACCGTCAGTGCGAAGCCCGTTTGATCGAGATGAATGTCTCGAATCGTCAGATCGGTACGACTCGTAGAATCGCGGTGCAGGCTTCCACAGAATCCAAATTCTAGGCTAGGTATGCCATTCATCCGGTCGCGGCCCGCATGCCCGGGCACATGACATCTCGGCTTGGGTCGGGGCAGGTAGCCTCTTCGGCTACGCCGCTCGCTCGGGCGAGCCCCAACTGCGCTCCCTCGCTCCGCTCGGTCGCGGGTTGCCTGGTCGCTCCCTGAACGTCGCCTACGAGGACACCCCGCCTCTTCTTGGAGAGATCTGTTACTGCACGCTCGTCGACGGCTGCTCGTCGCGCCTGCACCGTCGCTTCGCCGCGGGCGGACTTCCTCTCCGGGAACCCCGCACTACGCGATGCTGGGCGCGACTTGATCCTCTCGCTGAAAGCAGCCTCGTAACGCGACTGGATCAGGTACGGGGCCGTTCTGCGGTTGCTGGCCCGGCATCGATCCTGAATGCTCGCGCGGCGAAAGCGCCTCCGAGGAATCCGCCGATGTGCTCCTGCCAGCTGATGCCCGGAGCACCAGGCAACACACCGAGGACGAGACTCCCCCACATCACCGTGACCATCAGGCTCAAGAGGATGCTCCGAAGCTGCGGGTGTACCAGCCGGTCAGCATCAGAAATCCGAGATAGCCGAAGATCACACCGCTGGCACCGATGTGTACCGAGCCGGGCGCTCCGAACAGCCACGCCATGAGGCCGGATCCGACCATTCCGGCCAGCGTGACCGGAATGAAGTGTCTCTCATCACGAAGCATCACCATCCAGCCAAGCGCCAGAAACGGGATACTGTTGGCGACTACGTGATTGAGGGTGGCGTGCAGGAAGGAAGCGAAAAGGAGACCGCGCAGGCCGATAGTCGTGCGTGGTACGACGCCAAGACGGAGAAGCGAGCCGCCGAGCAGCGAGTTCACGACGAACACTGCCCAGAACACTGCGAGCGTGCCGCCCAACACCAGCGCCTGGGTTTTCAGGACGCTGGTTACGCTGGTCACTCCGGTTGTCGACGCTGCACGGCGATCAATCCGCAAGTGAATCCTCAGGGGAGAGTGCGCGCGGCGGGACTCGAACCCACGACCTTCGGCTCCGGAGGCCGACGCTCTATCCAACTGAGCTACGCGCGCGGTAGAAACGAATTCACAGAGGGACTAAGTTCCCCTGATGACAGCTACAAAACGAAAGATAACCATACTCTCGGGTGATGGTATCGGGCCGGAGGTGGTTGACGCCGCACTGGCGATCATAAAGGCGACGGGCGTTCCGGTTGAATTCGAAATCTGCGAAGCCGGAGCGCGCGCTTTTCAAAAGGGTATCGTCACCGGAATCCCCAAAGAGACCATCGAGTCGATAGAGCGCACGAGAGTCGTGCTCAAGGGCCCCCTCGAGACACCCATCGGCCACGGGAACCGAAGTGCAAACGTCACCCTCCGCACGTTGTTCGAGACCTACGGCAACATCCGGCCGGTGCGAGAGCTGCCGGGGGTGCAGACTGCGTTCACCGGGCGGAATCTCGACATCGTCATCGTCCGGGAGAACATCGAGGACCTCTACGCCGGGATCGAGTACATGCAGACTCCCGGCGTGGCGGAAGGCCTAAAGCTGATCTCGCGCGAGGGCTGCGAGAAGATCGTCAAGCTCGCATTTGCGTTCGCGATCGCGGAAGAGCGGAAGGCTGTTCACTGCGCGACGAAGTCGAACATCATGAAGCTCACCGAGGGTCTCCTCCAGCACACATTCGAAGAGTTCGCGCCCCAGTACCCGTCGATCGTGGCGAAGCACATCCTCATCGACAACTGCGCTCACCAGCTGGCGATGCGGCCCGAGCAGTTCGATGTCATCGTGACTACGAACATGAATGGCGACATCCTGAGCGATCTCACATCCGGCCTGACCGGAGGTCTAGGGTTCGCACCGTCTGCCAACATCGGGAACGACGTCTCGATTTTCGAGGCGGTGCACGGCTCCGCACCCGATATCGCAGGCAAGAACAAGGCGAATCCAACGGCGCTCGTTCTGAGCGGCGCGATGATGCTGCGTCATGTTGGCGAAGGCAAAGCGGCGAACGACGTCGAGCAGGCGGTACTGGTCGTGCTCGAGAGTGGAATTCGCACCAGCGACATGATCGGCGTGCAAAACCCGGCTTCGACGACGGAGTTCACCCAGGCGGTGATCTCGAGCCTCGGCAAACGATCCAAGGTCAGCCCTCCTCGCGATTACAAGAAGGTCCAGCTGCCTCCGGCGATACCCGGCGTCAACGTTGTGTCCGCGACGAGCAGGCGGCTGATTGGACTCGACGTCTACATCGAATCAGATCTCGATCCAGCGAAACTGGCGGCGGTGCTCGAGCTGGTAGCCAAGCCATCTCCGCTCAAGCTGCAGATGATCACCAATCGCGGGGCGATGGTTTTTCCATCGAGCGGTCGGCGCGTGTCGCTCGTCGATCACTTCCGGTGCCGATTCGTGCTCCGCGATACGGCGGCGGCCCTCACGGATGTGGAGATTCTTGCATTGCTAGGCACGATCGGCGCCCGGCACCGTTGGATGCACATCGAGAAGCTCCAGGAGTTCGACGGCCAGCCGGCGTTCAGCAAATCACAGGTCTAGCGGAACTGGCATCTCGCGTTAGATAGGATGTGAATGAACTGCAACTGAACAGGCGAGAGGACCCAGTGGGTAAGCTGCGAGTGATTTAGTTCACGACGCCCGGACTTGCCTCTGTGGCATTCGAGGCAAAGGCAGTTGCTTGTGCCCTGATACGGCGACAGGAAAGTCTGGGCGTAGTGAACTACCAAGCTGGCAGCTTACCTACTGGGTCCTCCCGCCCGTTCAGTTGCCCTTGCCCATGAAGACTTTTTCGCGCCGAGATCCATAGATGCCGACGACATTCGACCGCCGCTCGTTCATGGCTTACTTCGCCGGAGCTGGTCTCACCTCGACCCTGTTCCCCGGCGTCCTCTGGGCCAAGCTGGCAGCCGGCGCGGATATCACCGTCGACACGATCGCCAGCGCGGAGGAAGTGGCTGGGGTCCGCTTCGATCAGGCCGAGCGAGAATTGATGCTCGACGGCCTCAAGCAGCAGGAGCAGCGGATCGAAGCGCTCCACAAGATCTCGCTGCCGAACTCCGTCAGCCCCGCAATCGTCTTCGATCCTGTTCCGCCGGGCAAAAAAATTCCGCCGCCCACGAACCGGCCGATGGTGCGGAGCAGGAGCGGGCTCAGGTCGGTGAGCGCCGGTATCGAGGATCTCGCGTTCCTCCCCGTCACCGAGCTGTCGGAGCTCGTGCGGCGAAACCGGGTCACCTCGGTACAGCTGACCCAGATGTATCTTGCGCGCCTCAAGAAATACGATCCGGTGCTCAAGTGCGTGATCACACTCACCGAAGACCGCGCGCTGGAGAAAGCGCGCGCGGCCGACGCCGAGATCAGCCGCGGAAAATATCGTGGGGCGCTTCACGGCATTCCGTGGGGCGCCAAGGATCTTCTCGCCGTGCGCGGCTACAAGACGACCTGGGGAGCCGGGCCGTTCAAGGACCAGGTCATCGACGCAGACGCGACGGTCGTGCAGCGTCTCGATGCCGCTGGCGCCGTCCTCGTCGCCAAGCTGACACTCGGCGAGCTCGCGCAGGGTGATATCTGGTTCGGCGCAACGACCAAGAATCCGTGGAAGGTGGATCAGGGATCGAGTGGATCCTCGGCCGGCCCCGCCTCGGCGACTGCGGCAGGACTCGTTGGCTTCGCGATTGGCAGCGAGACGCTCGGATCTATTTCATCGCCGTCGACACGCTGCGGCACTACCGGGCTCCGCCCGACTTTCGGAAGAGTCCCGCGCACCGGGGCGATGGCGCTCTCCTGGACGATGGACAAGCTGGGTCCGATCTGTCGCAGCGCGGAAGACTGCGCCCTGATTCTCGATGCGATTCATGGACCCGATGGGCAGGACAACAGCGTCATTCCCGCCGACTTCCATTGGGACGCCACCCTCTCGCCCAAGAAGCTGCGCATTGGCTACGTGAAGTCGGCGTTTGATACACCGGTCACCGACCCAACCGATCCGAAGCGCACGCTCCACGCCACCAAGAAATTCGACGACGCTGCGCTCGACGTGTTCAAACGGCTGGGCATCAATCTGATGTCCGTTGATCTCCCGGATGTGCCGTACGATGCGATGCGGTTGATTCTGACCGCGGAGGCAGCAGCCGCTTTCGACGAGCTAACCAGATCCGACCGTGACAAGCTGCTCGTGCAGCAGGGAAAAGGCGATTGGCCCAACTCGTTCCGCACATCTCGCTTCATCCCGGCCGTCGATTACGTGAACGCGAACCGCGTCCGCTCCATCGCCATTCAGAAATGGGACGACCTGATGCGCACGGTCGACGTCATCGTCACTCCGACGGGCGCGGCCAACCTGTCGCAACTTGTCGCGACGAACCTGACCGGACACCCCGCCGTGATAGTCCCCAACGGATTCAGGGACGATGGCACTCCGGTGTCACTTACCTTTCTCGGCGGACTCTTTGAAGAGGCGAAGGTGCTCGCGGTGGCACGAGCGTACCAGGAAGCGACGGGATTTCATCTCAAGCATCCGGTGGTCCCACTTACCCCGCCGCCCGCCGCGAGCGGATAAGTGAGCCGCGCTGGAGGGCCGCTCCGGCCGATCGTGCTCGAGGGAGATTTCGTCCGCCTCGAGCCGATGACGCTCGAGCACCACGCCGGACTATCCGCGATCGGACTGGATCCTGAGATTTGGCGCTTTACGCTGGTCGTCGTTCAAACACCGGAGGAGATGCGTGGCTACATGGACGCAGCCCTCGAGCTCCAGCGGGGAGGAACGACACTGCCGTTCGTGACGATCGAACGCAGCTCCGGGCAGATCGTGGGAAGCACGCGCTTCGGCAACTACGATCCCGCAAATCGCCGCATCGAGATCGGCTGGACCTGGATCGCGCCGCGCTGGCAGCGCACGGCGATCAACACCGAGGCGAAATACCTGATGCTTTCTCACGCGTTCGAGAAGCTCCACTGCGTGAGAGTCGAGCTCAAAACCGACGTCCTCAACACGCGTTCGCGCAAAGCGATGCTGCGCATTGGCGCCAAAGAAGAGGGAGTTCTCCGCAAGCACTCGCTGGTTTGGGACGGCCGGTATCGCGACAGCATCTACTACAGCATTCTCGACGACGAATGGGCTACGGTGAAACAGGAGTTGGAGAAGATGCTGATTCGTCGTCCGGAGCCAGCCTCTTCGCCCCGCTAACGCAAAACCCCGGACATTTGCCCGGGGTTTTCCTTTGGTGCGACCTGCGTCACACGGTCACGGGGAGAACGAGAACTCGAGCTTGAAGTACGCGTCCGAGCCGGTGCTTGCGAATCTGGAACCGCCGACCGACTTGTAGCCGACCACGCCCGTAGTCCTGAGGCTGCGGCTCCAGGAGTATTCGAGCGTTGGGCCGACCTGAAAAGAGTTGCTCTCTCCTCCACCCTCGCCGCCGCGCTGTACGACGACCTCGGCACCGACTCGTGCCGGATGTCTGCTCGAATTGCGGAACGGAAGAGATGCACGACCACGCGCCCATAGGTAGGGGCTGTCGAAGTTGTAGTTCGCCAGGATCTGGGTGTGAAGCGGACGTTTGCCCGACCCGTTGTGATACGCCCCAAAGCTCGCCGTAGCACCGTCGCTCCCGCCACCTTCCGCTCCCGGTGCGCCGGGATCTTCGTTGCTGACCCACGCGTACCCCCCTCCGAACGAGACACCGCTCCTGCGACCAGCGTAGGCGATGCCGAGCGTCGGCAGTACCGCGCTCAACGTTCTGTCCGAGTTTTCCAGATCGGGCACGAGCCAATAATGGAGCGAGTAGCCGTTGACGTTGAAGTAGGGCGACCAGCCGAGCCCGCCCACACCGACGTACATGCCAAGCAGATAGAACTGCGAATGGCGAGTATCAGCTTCCGCCGAACCGTAAAACGACGGGTGAAATTGCGATAATTGCGCTTGCGCGGGACGGCCGATCACACTTAGGCCGGCGAGGCCCGCCACAACAAGAACCGCATTCCGATAACCAAACAGTTTCATTTTTTCTTCTCTGAGTTGTTGTCGCGCAAAAAATCTCTTCGCGTCGTGTGTATAGACGCGTGAGTACCGAAGGCGGAAACTCAAGCTCGACAATGACCTGACAGCTCTGGAAAACGAAGAGCCGGCTCCCTTACGGGAGCCGGCTCTTTTTAACGTGACCTGTCGTTAATAGTTCGTGTACAGCAGATGATTGTTGGTGGTCCTGGAGTTCTTCACGACGCCCGCGCTCAGATTCGCAAAGAGAGCTGCCCTGACAGCAGCTGGTGACGCCGTCGGATTGCTCTGAAGGTAGAGGGCGGCAACGCCGGTCGTGTGAGGAGTGGCCATTGACGTCCCGCTGATGGTATTGGTACCGCCATTCAGCCAATCGGATGTGATGCCAAGCCCCGGCGCGAACCAGTCCACGCATTTCCCGTAATTGGACCACGATGTCTTCGTGTCAGTCTTGTCGGTCGCACCAATAGTCATCGCATTCGGAACACGCGCGGGCGAAGACTTGCACGCATCCTGCGCGCGTCCGGCAAAGTTGCCGTTCCCGGCGGCAACAGCAGATGCCACGCCATCGTTGATCATGCGATTCACTGCATCATCAACAGTAGCGCTCGCTCCGCCACCCAGCGACATGTTCGAGACAGCAGGGCCGCTGGTGTGATTTCCAACGACCCAGTCGATGCCGGCGACTACGCCGCTCCAGGTTCCGGACCCGCCGCAATTCAGAACGCGCACCGCCACGAGCGTGACTTCTTTCGCAATGCCCCAGGTGTTGCCACCGACCGTACCGGACACGTGTGTGCCGTGACCATTGCAATCGATTCCGTTTCTCCCGTCGCCGATCTCGTCGATGCCGACCGACGCCCGCCCACCAAGGTCAGGGTGCGAGGTCTCGATTCCGGTGTCGATGATGTAGGCCGTAACGCCTGCCCCTGTGTTGTTGTAGGTGTATGACCCGTCGAGCGGAAGCGCTCGCTGATCGATGCGATCCAGACCCCATGTCGCCCCCGACTGAGTCGTCACCGCGTGCGCAATTCCATCGGGCTCGATCCGAAGGACCCGCGCGTCGCGGAGCAGGCCGGCGCGCGCCGCGTCCGAAATGGAGCCCGCGAAGCCGCTGAGAGCATGCGTGTACACGAAATCGGGCCGCACACCGTGCTCCGAAGCGACGCTCGCGGGACTGACATCATCACGAAGGGTGATCATGAAACGGCCAGGAACCACTTCCGCGTTGCTAGAGACCGAGAACTTTGCGTCCACGCTCAGTTCAGGACGCGTCGGATTCGACGCCTCGGAGCAGGCGCTGATGCCGGCAAGGATCGTTAACAGTAGAGGCAGCTTCCGTTTCATTCGATGATTCTCCCTTCGAGGATGAATTTGGACAGCCGGTACTGTCCGGAATGTCCGGAAATCGCACAACAACTCTGGAAGCATCGAAGAACAACTGGGTGCCTACCCTACAAACATCTGGTTGGAAACGCAATAGCCGTTATCGCCGGGCGATCGGTATTATTCGGCCGCTCGCTTTCTCCGCTCGCGCTTCTTTCCGGAATTATCGTGATATCTCGCCAGCCTCGAACGGCGGCTTCGGCTGTTCTCGTTCTTCTCCTCTGCGCCTGCGCACCAGCGATGACCAACCAGGATCCCGCGATAACGATTGCCATCGTCAACGGCCGCGCCTGGACCGGAGAGCCTGGCCGCCCCTGGGTCGAAGCCGTCGCACTGGCCGCCGATCGCATAGCGGCGGTCGGTACGGAATCAGAAGTTCGTGGACAGCTGTCGAAAGGGACTCGGGTGATCGATGCCCACGGGAGAATGGTGGTCCCCGGATTCATCGACTCCCACGTTCATTTTCTGAGCGGCGGGATGAATCTCGCCTCGGTGCAGCTGCGCGATGCGCGCTCTCCCGCTGAATTCATCGCGCGCATCAAGGCGTTTGCCTCGTCAGTCCCCGCGGGAACGTGGATCACCGGCGGTGATTGGGATCACCAGAACTGGGGCGGCGAGCTGCCGCAGCGATCGTGGATCGATTCGGTCACCCCGAACAATCCCGTCTGGATCAATCGCCTCGACGGTCACATGGCGCTCGCCAATACCGCCGCGATGCGCGCGGCGAAGGTCCCGATGTCGGGAGGCGACGTCCCCGGCGGAACCATTACGCGCGATTCATCGGGGCAGCCGAGCGGGATCTTCAAGGACAACGCGCAGGAGCTTGTCGATCCCGCAGTGCCCGAGCTGCCCCCGGCGATGCTCGACCGGGCACTCGATGCTGCGATGACTTACGTAGCCGAGCGGGGCGTGACTGCGGTTGGCCACATGGGGACATGGTCGGACCTCGCCGTATTCGAGCGCGCGAACCGCAGCGGAAAGTTGCGCACGCGCATATACGCCGCCGTGCCGCTGTCGACGTGGGCGCGCCTCCGCGATACCGTCGCCGCGCGGGGACGTGGCGATGCCTGGCTTCGCATCGGTGGCTTGAAAGGATTCGTGGACGGCTCGCTCGGGTCTCACACCGCTGCAATGATGCAGCCCTTCACCGACGCGCCGGCCGACAGCGGGCTTCTCGTCAACACGCCAGAGGATCTCTACGCATGGACCTCGGCCGCGGACAAGGCAAGCCTGCACGTCATCGTTCACGCGATCGGAGATCGTGCGATCGACCTTCAGCTCAACATCTTCGAGCGCGTCGAGCGCGAAAACGGGCCGCGCGACCGGCGCTTCAGGATCGAGCACGCGCAGCACATCGCGCCGGCGGACATTCCGCGCTTTGCGCAGCTCGGCGTCATCCCGAGCATGCAGCCGTATCACGCAATCGACGACGGTCGATGGGCCGAGAAAGTGATTGGCCCGGAGCGGGCGAAGACGACCTATGCTTTTCGATCCCTTCGTGATGCAGGCGCGCGTCTCGCGTTCGGAAGCGACTGGTTCGTCGCACCGGCCACTCCTCTCGAGGGGATCTACGCGGCCGTTACGCGACGGACGCTCGACGACAAGCACCCCGAAGGCTGGGTGCCGGAACAGAAAATTACAGTGGAAGACGCGCTTCGCGCTTACACGACGGGAGGCGCCTACGCATCATTCCGGGAGCAGGAGATCGGATCACTCGGGGTCGGCAAGCTCGCAGACATCGTGATCATCGATCGGGACTTGACGAAGATTCCGCCGGAAACGATCCGCGACGCGAAGATTGATTACACGATTGTCGGCGGGCGGATCGTGTTCGATCGCGCCTCCGCATCACACTGAACGGAAACCTTGAGGAGTGCCGATGGCCGCAAAGAAAGAATACAGCTTTTACCGCTGGGACTCGATGAAGAAGGAGCGCGTCTCCGACATGCTCGAGCGACGACTCATCACCGGCGACCGGATGATGCTCGCGCACGTCTACCTGAAGAAGGGATGCATCGTACCCAAGCACTCGCACGAGAACGAGCAGCTCACCTACATCCTGGAGGGAGCGCTCAAATTTCGGATGGGAGACGACGGTGCGGAGGAGATCACGGTCCACGCGGGTGAAGTGCTGCTCATTCCATCCAACGTGCCACACCAGGCAGAGGCACTCGAGGAGACCCTCGACGTCGATGTGTTCAGCCCTCCGCGGCAGGACTGGCTCGACAAGAAAGACGATTACCTGAGGCGCTAACCTTGGATCTTGGAATTCGTGGCAAGGTGGCGCTCGTGTCCGCGAGCAGTCGCGGGCTCGGCCGCGCGATCGCGGAGGAGCTGGCAGCGGAGGGCGCCAATCTTGTCGTGTGCGCGCGCGGAGAGGACGCGCTGAGCAAGACCGCGGACGAGATCAGAAAGCGCTTGGGCGTCGAGGTCGTCCACGTCGCCGCCGATGTCTCGGAGCCGGCCGGACTCGAACGCGTGACTTCGACGGCGCTCGAGAAGTTTGGGAGGGTCGACATCCTGGTGACCAACTCGGGTGGTCCGCCGAGTGGTCCGTTTGAGAGCCTGAGCGTGGAGATGTGGGATTCAGCGGTCACGCTGCTCCTCACCAGCGCCGTCGGCCTCGCGCGCGCGGTGCTGCCAGGGATG
>Ga0307296_10000391_pt1 | contig 20410 bp, 23 predicted proteins | sample ER_DNA_153_FD_194467 | JGI IMG/M metagenome (GOLD analysis project Ga0307296, IMG submission 194467) | Bulk soil microbial communities from the East River watershed near Crested Butte, Colorado, United States - ER_DNA_153 | ecosystem: Environmental > Terrestrial > Soil > Floodplain | place... | reverse complement strand
GCGCGCCGGCGACTTGGTCGAATTTTGCTGGGGCGAAGCCCGCCGATCTTCCGGTCGAGCGGCCGACTAAGTTCGACCTCGTCGTTAACCTGATCGTGGCGAAGGCGATTGGCCTGGACGTGCCACCGACGCTCGTCGCCCGCGCTGACGAGGTGATCGAATGAACCTTCGCGAGACGGAGAGGCGACGATGAAACTTCCCCGCCGTCGATTTCTGCATCTGGCTGCGGGCGCTGCCGCGCTGCCGGCCTTGCCGCGGATCGTGCGGGCGCAGACCTATCCGGCGCGACCGATCACAATGATCGTGCCGTTTGCTGCCGGCGGTCCAAACGACGGCATCGCCCGCATCATGGCCGAGGGCATGCGTGTGCTGCTCGGCCAGCCGGTCATGATCGAAAACATCGATGGGGCCGCCGGCAGCATCGGCACCGGCCGCGCTGCGCGCGCTGCGCCCGACGGCTACACGATTTCAATCGGATACTGGGGCACACATGTCGCGAACGCTGCCATTTACGTGCTCGATTACGATGTCGTGAAGGATTTCGAGCCGATCTCGCTGCTGGTCGAGAGTCCGCTGCTGATCGCCGCTAGCAAAGCCACGCCGGCGAGCGATCTGAGGGAGTTTGTGAATTGGCTTCGGGCAAACCCCGATAAGGCGTCTGCGGCGGTCCCTGGCTCTGCCTCCCACGTCGCCAGCGTTTTCTTTCAGAGGCAAACCGGCACGCGCTTCCGTCTAGTGCCATATCGCGGCGCCGGACCCGCTATCCAGGACCTGGCGCAAGGGCGGATCGACATGGCGCTACTCAATGCCGGAGCGCCGCTGCCGCATGTGCGTTCGGGCGAGTTCAAGGCCTACGCCGTTTCCGCCAAGCGTCGTCTTGCTGCAGCGCCCGATATTCCAACAGTTGATGAGGCGGGATTTCCGAATCTCGACGCGAGTGTCTGGTTTGGTTTCTGGGCGCCGGCGCGGACACCGAAGGACATCATCGCCAAGCTCAATGCCGCAACCGTGGAGACTTTGGCCAATCCCAGCGTCCGGGCACGGCTGGCCGATTTAGCGCAGGAGATTTTTCCGCGCGAGCAGCAGACCCCGGCGGCGCTTGTCGATTTGCAGAAGGCCGAGATCGAGAAGTGGTGGCCGATCATCAGGGCTGCAAATATCAAGCCGGAGTAACGCCTCGATATTCCATAAATTCCGTTCCGCGAATCCCAAAAGCGGGGGGGCCGCTTCGGGTAGCCGGGGTAATTGGCATGTGCGCTTTGCGCCAGATTCTGACGTCGTCGATCCGTCGGTATTTGCCCACAATGCGGCGACGATTGGGTCCACCTTCGAATCAAAGAATCGCCGAGCAATAGAGGACCTGCCAAAAATGAAGACGACACAAAAGAAGGAAGCCCTGAAAGACGCTAGCCATCTCTACGAGGTAGAGCGTCGAGCCTACCACTTGAAGCGTCCTGGCTTCCGAATTAGCGAGCTACAATTGTCGCCGACGCAAACCGTGCCCTGGCACTCCCATAACCACATAAGCGATACCTTTTATGTCCTGGAAGGCCGTCTCCGTCTCTACCTGCAGAATCCGAAGCAGGAGGTACAGCTCGGCGTAGGCGAGAGCTACATGGTAGCAGCTGGTCGCCCGCATTTGGTTACGAATGCTGGCGACACCTCGATGACTATTTTGGTCCTGCAGGGAGTTGGCGAATACGATTACGTTCCGCACGTGTAGGTTCCGCGTCGTCCCATTCTGCCATAGCCGTTGGCCGCATGATGTGCAGCGGCAAGCTCGATTTCTCCGCCAATCCGCTCAATGTTGTGTTGACCGGTCCGCACGCGTCCAAGCGGATGGCCGTTGGCGCGCTGGGGTACCGGCGCGCTGCCATCCGCCCGATGATCCAGAGATCAAGCGCCTGTACGAAAAGCCGGCGCGCCAATGGCGCGCACTAGCCGAACGAGCTGAAAAGGAACTCCAGTAGGCCGCCTCAGTTGGCGGCCTCGTCATATCGAGGCGTTAGACTGTAAATGACATTGGGCAGACCTCTCCTAGCCCGCTGACCCCTGTTCGGTGCACTCGACTAGACCGCAAAACTGGGACCCTACCGTCATGCGTTATTCCTCGACACGGGGCTGATTCACTAGCTCCGCCCATATGTTGGCCATATGAAGGAAGTGCTTCCTTAGGCCGGGCGTAGGAACATCTGCAGCTAAGCTTCTATACTCTGCCACCAAGCGCATGCACGCGAGCGCGTGTTTTTGGACGTCCTTTGACTCGGCCACAACGCTCCTCCTTCAAGGCGGGAGCGCTTTCCTCTCTCTGTCGTCGGCGGGCCAATAGATGATGCCGGTGATGGATTTTAGATGGGGACGGGTGGCTTACTTAGCGAGTGTTATTCTCCCAATCTTCGAGCACGTTTACGGCATTCCACATGAGGGCATCTGCCCCCTGCCGCGGAAAGAGCGGCCTAAGTGCGGCGCGCGCAACCGCCAAGGCAAGCGTTGCAGCGTGAGGGTGTTTTGCCCATCGACCGCTGGGACGGCAGCGATCATCTGCCCCCGTCTCGACATCGTCGACGCGCAGTGCCGTGAACGAGCTCCGGGACCGGCAGGCGCTGCTCTTCTCACCGCGCTTATTCGCGACAGCGGTGCGGGTGCTCGAGGCCCAGAAGTGCCTTGACCCGTTTCACGTCCCTAAGATTAATTGCTGTTGACCTCAACCCGGTCAGCAGATTTCACTCTGCCTTGAGGCCGATTCTCTTAATGATGGTGCCCCACTTATCCACCTCGGCATTCAGGAGCCGTGGAGGAATGCCTTAAGTTCCGAGCTTGCTGTCGAAATGCGCAAGCTGCCCCTGAGCAGAGATCCCCGCGCCCGCAATCTAACTCTGATCTTTACGCTCCGTGCACTTTGCGGCTATCGCTTGGAACCTGCTCGCGTTCATTCATGCCGTAGTCTCTGATTACGCTGGCAACACGTAGGCGATAATTGGAAAAAATCTCGCCACGGCCCTTTGCTTGCGCGATTCGATGTTCATTCATGCTACGCCAGGCCTGAACTGCCGCTTCGTCCCGGAAAAACGAGAGCGAAAGAATTTTGCCCGGCTCATAAAGGCTCTCGAAGCGCTCGATCGATATGAAACCGTCGATTTTTTCGAGCAGTGGCCGCAATTGAGCTGCGATGTCCAGATAGTCTTTCTTTCGGTCAGCTTTGGGCCAGACTTCGAATATAACCGCGATCATTTTCTCCTCCCCTGATTGATTTGCCGTCAGATCGTCCCCCCACGCTCAGCCAGATCAGCAGCGCCAGCAATGCGCCCGCTGCGGCAAAGCTCAACAGCGAGGCGCGGCCGTCGACGAAGCGGTCGGGAAACTGCTGCAGCACGAGCGGCGCTGCGAGAATGGCGAGACCACCGCCAATGACCGCCGCATACCAGGGGATCAGCCGCCAGGCGGCCAGCAGGGCGATCATCAGGCTCGCAATCGCCACCGCGATCGTGCCGTAAAGAACGATCACGCCAAAACCGGACGCCAGCGCCGGGGTGCGATGCTCGCGCGGAAACTGGCCGCTCGCCGCCAGGGTGTGCAAGGAGAAAACAAGCAGCAGCGCCGTGAGCAGAACGAGCGGGATGAGGGTCTCGTTGGGCAGCATGCGGACGCGCTTTCCCTCGTTTTGGCGGCCGCGGGACACCGCCTCCCTTGACCGGCGAAAACGATTGTCCGTAACATACGAGACATATATCAGCTGTCCGCGCAAGAGCCGCGGCGAGGCGAGCGAAAATGTCGACAACCGAGCCGCCGGCCAAGTCCGCGCCGGCCAAGCCGGCCAAATCCAGGCCGGAGGTCAAGCAGGCCGAGGGTAGGAGCGAGAAACGCACGATTGCGGAAATCCGCGAGTCGAAGCGCACCGGCGAGAAAATGGTTTACATGTCGGTGCCCGACTACACCTCCGCGCAATGGGCCGAGATGGCCGGTGTCGACGTGGCGGTGCTTGGCGACAGCTTGGCGATGATCGCGCATGGCCATCGTAATACGGTACCCGCGACCATGGACATGATGATCATGCACGGGCAGGCTGTCCGCCGTGGCGCGCCGAACACTTTCGTGCTCGGATGCATGCCCTATCAGAGCTACAACACGGTCGACCGCGCACTCGTCAACGCGACGCGTTTCATGCAGGAATCGCTGTGCGACGCGGTCAAGCCGCAGGGCGGCAAATCGCAGGCGCATATTCTGCGCGCGCTGGTGGACTCCGGCATTCCGACCGCGTCCCATATCGGCCTGACTCCGCATACCATAGCCATGTTCGGCGGCTTCAAGATTCAAGGCCGCACCGCGGATGCTGCCATGAAGATCCTGGAAGATGCGCTGGCGATCGAAGATGCCGGCTGCTTCATGCTGGAGTTCGAGGCGGTGCCGGCCAAGGTCGCGCGGCTGATATCGGAGCAGCTGACGATCCCAACCATCGGCATTGGTGCTGGCGCCGGCTGTGATGGGCAGATCCTACTGTGCTACGACCTGCTCGGCGTGTTCACCGATTTCAAGCCGAAATTCACCAAGCGTTATGCCAAATTGACCGAAGTGGCCGTCAACGGAATCATGCAATATGTCAAAGAGGTGAAGGAAGGCACGTTCCCGGACAACGACCATTCCTATACGGTGAACGAGGCGGAATACGAAAAATTTGCTGCAATGGTTGCGAAACGAAGGCAGGTCTGACGTGGGGCGTTTGCCGGCAACCGCATTGCGACAGCCGCGCTCCGGCGTTCGGCAAACCGCTACGCCGAAGGGCGGGCGGCGGGGCGCCGCGCGCGAGACGCTGACCGAACACGCCTATCGATTGATCGAGGAGCAGATCGTCACCCTCAGGCTCAAGCCGGGCGACGTCCTCTCCGAACAGATGCTGTCGGCCATGTTCAAGATCGGCCGGACCCCCATCCGCGAAGCCTTGCAGCGGCTCGCGCGCGAAGGCCTGATTACCATATTGCCGCGCAAGGGCATTCTCGTCTCGGACATCAATCCGCGCAATCAGTTGCTGGTGCTCGAGGTGCGGCGCGAGATCGAGCGCTTGCTCGGCCGCGCGGGGGCTGAACGGGCGGACAAGGACCAGCGCGAGCAATTTCTGGAGATCGCGCAGGGCATGGACCGCGCAGCCAAGGCCAATGACGACATCTCCTTCATGCGACTCGACCGTGAGCTCAACCGCCTGATGATCGAGGCGGCGCACAACGACTATGCGGCCCGTTCGATGAAGCTGCTGCAAGGGCTTTCGCGCCGGTTCTGGTACATGCATTACCGCGAGGCGGCTGATCTGCCGCTGTGCGCGCGTTTGCACGCCAATCAGGCGCGCGCGATCGCCCAGGGCAACGGCGAGGCGGCCGCCCGCGCGACCGACAAGTTGATGGACTATGTCGAGAACTTCACGCGCGGAACAGTATCGGTCTAAGGCCATGAAGACGTATGAGGGAAAACGCACCATCGACGGGCTGGTCGTGACTGTCGACGGCCGCCCGCTCAATGAGCACTACGAGGTCAAACGCCTCGCCAAATACGGCTTCGAGTGGACCTACGAAGGTGAAAGCCCGCAGCAACTGGCGCTGGCGATCCTCTACGACCACTTGGGTGACAAGGAGCGCGCCATCGCGCTCTCGGAACCGTTCATGAAGGCGGTCGTCGCCAACTTCGACAATGATTGGACGCTGACGGGAGCGCAAATCGACACTTTCTTGCGCACCAGCGTCGCGGCGTAGTGCCGCGACGAGTAGGCGCCGTGCTTGTTGCTGACATGCGTCTGATATATCATTAACCAAGCAATCAACGATAGGCGGCCCCAACGCGGGTCATGGGAGGTGTCATGGCAATTTCTCGCCGCAGGCTACTTGCGTCCGCCGCCGCCGTCGGCGCCCTGTCGACGTCGGGCCGCGTCTTCGGCCCGGCCATCGCGCAGAACAAGCCGTTGCGCATCGGCGTTCTCGCGCCGCGCTCCGGCATCGCTGCAGCGCCGGGCCTCAACGGAATCCGTGCCACGCAATGGGCGGTCGAGCGTTACAACGCCCAGGGCGGCATCGGCGGCCGCAAGGTCGAACTGGTGATCGAGGACGAATCCTCGCCAAAGGACACGATCGAGCGTTTCAGCAAGCTCGTGCAGCAGGAGAAGGTCGACTGCGTGCAGGGCATCATCTCCACCGGCGCCGGACTCGCGCTCGGACCGGTGGTGGAGGAAGCACGCGCGCTCACGATCTACTGGGACGGCACGACGCAGGACGGCGTGGACGAGAAAATTCTCAATCCGCGCTATCTGTTCCGCTCGACGGACAACGAGTGCGAGGCGATCATGTCCTCGCTGCTCGCCATCAAATATTGGAAAGGCAAGTTCGTCACCGTCGCCGGAATCAATCCGGACTATTCCTATGGCCGCAATAACATGGCGGCCTTCGTCGCGATGCTCAAGCGGTTCAACATCGAGCATAAGGTCGTCACCGAACAGTGGCCCAAGGTCGGCACCATGGACCTGACCAGCCACGTGGCCGCGCTCAAGGCGGCCAAACCGGATTTGATCTTCTCCTCGCTGCTGTTCGCGGATCTGCCGGTGTTTATGAAGCAGGCGCATGCCGCCGGCCTGACTGAAGGCGCCAAGCTCGTGTTCCCCGCGGCCGGCTGGCAGCACACGTTGATGAAGAAAGAATTCACGCCCGAAGGCATGCTGTTCGGCCACAACACGCTCTATTTTGCGAACCCGAAAGCGTCGCCGCTGGCGAAGGAATTCGTCGCCTGGTACGAGCAGACCTACAGGGACTATCCCGAGTGGGAAGCCGACCGCGCCTATTTCGCTATTGCCTCCTACAAGGCGGCGGTGGAGAAGGCGATGAACGCGAAGGGCGGCAACTGGCCGTCGCAAGACGACATCATCGACGCGCTGGTCGGCCTGTCGATCGAGAGCCTCGGCGGCAAAAGCGCCTGGCGCAAGGACCATATCGCCGACCAGACCTTCGTGCAGGGCCTCACCACTCACGACAACAAATACGACTTCGTCACGCTTGGGACGTTCGAGAGCCGGTATTCCACCGAACTGCAGAAGCCGCCGGGGGCGAATTTCTGGGAGTGGATCAAGACCGCCCAGTTCGACGCCTGATCCAACCCGGATTGAATGTCCGCGTTTGCAAACATTGTTGCCGGCGGCGTGTTTCACGCCGCCGTTTTGTTCTTGGTGGCCGCTGGGCTTCAGCTCGTGTTCGGCGTGCAGAAGATCGTCAATCTGGCGTGCGGCTCATTCTACGCGCTCGGCGCCTATTTCGGGATCACTTTCATCGGCTACGCGCACCAGTTCGGCGTGTCCGAATGGCTGGTCCTGCCCGGGCTTATCATTTCCGGTCTCCTGCTCGGCTTCATCGGACCGCCGATCGAGCGCGTGTTGCGCACCGTGTATGACCGCGACGAAAGCTTCCAGCTTCTCCTGACGTTTGCGCTCGTGCTCATGTTTCAGGATGTATTCAAGTTCGTCTGGGGCGCCAACCCACGCTCTCTCGACAGCGGCTACTTGATCTACGGCACGATCAGCACCGGCGACTTCGGCGTTCCGGTCTACAATCTGCTGGTGATCGCGGCCGCAATCGCGGTCGCCGCCGGGCTCGGCCACTTCCTGCAACGGACCAATTACGGCCGTATCCTGCGCGCGACGGCGGAAAATCGCGCCATGGCGGAGGCGCTCGGCGTCGATGTGCGACGCATCTATTCAGTCGTATTTACGCTTGGCGCAGTGCTCGGCACCACAGCGGGGGCGCTGGTAGTGCCGACCGCCGCGGCCTCGCTCGACATGGCGATCGAATTCGTGGTCGAGGCCTTCGCCGTCGTCGTCATCGGGGGGCTGGGCTCGATGCGCGGTGCATTGGCTGGTGCGCTCATCGTCGGCTTGATCCGCGCCTTTTCGATCTTGCTTTATCCCGAACTGGAGGTACTCGCGATCTATCTGATCGTGGTTGCCGTGCTAATTTTCCGACCCGCCGGATTGTTCGGGAGAACGCTGGCATGAAGCTCTCTGCCGCGGCGATTGTCGCTGTATGCGGCACAGCCGCGCTCGCCTTGTTGCCGCTGGCGATGCCGCCCTATTACACCGGCTTGATGATCCCCTTTTACGGCTACGCCATCGCCTTGCTCGGGTTCAACCTGCTGTTCGGCTACACCGGATTGCTGTCGTTCGGGCATGCGATGTTTCTGGGCGTTGGCGCTTACGGCGCGGCGATCCTGTCGGGCGTGCTGGGGGTGAAATCCTTCGAGCTGGTGCTGCTCACGGTGATGCTCGGGTCTGGTGCGATTGCACTGCCGGTCGGCGCGTTGTGCGTGCGCTATACCGGCATTTTCTTCGGCATGTTGACGCTCGCCTTTGGCATGCTGTTCCACTCCTTCCTGTTCAAGTTCTACCACTTGACCGGCGGCGACAGCGGCATGCGCGTGGCGCGCATGAACATCCTCGGACTGGATTTCGCGCCCTACAACAAGATCGAGTTCCTGGCCGGGCCATTCTATTACTATTGCCTCGGCCTCATGATCGTCGCTGGCTTCGTGATGTGGCGGATCGTGAACTCGCCGTTCGGACTGCACCTCAAGACCGTGCGCGATAACGCGCGCAAGGCGGAATATCTCGGCGTGCACGTGCATAGGTTCCGCTTGGCCGCTTTCGTCATCTCGGCTGCCTTCGGTGCTGTCGGTGGCGCGATCCTCGGCTTCCGGGTAGGGCTCGCAGATCCCGAACTGGTTTATTGGACCCAGTCGGGCCAGCTCGTGTTCATGGCCGTGCTCGGTGGCTTCTCGAATTTCTTCGGGCCGATCGTCGGCGCGCTCACCTTCACTTTGTTGCAGGACCAGCTGCAATCGCTGACCGAGTATTGGCGCTTCATGCTCGGCGCCATTCTGGCACTGATCGTCATCGCATTTCCGGAAGGCATTGCCGGATTGGCCGCCGACCTGCGGCGTAGGATCGCGGGGAAGACGGCATGACCTTGCTGCTTGAAACGCGCAATGTCAGCAAATCCTACGGCGCCTTCCACGCGCTCGAGCAGGTCAGCATGGTCGTGCATCAGGGTGAGCTGGTTTCGGTCGTGGGCCCGAATGGCGCCGGCAAGACCACGCTCGTTAATCTGCTCACGGGGCTGATCGAGCCGAGCTCCGGGGAAGTCCTGTTCATGGGCAAGAATATCGCCGGCGTAGGACCGGTCGAGCTTGCCGATCATGGCTTGGCACGGGCGTTTCAGCTCATCCAGATTTTTCCCAAGCTGACGGTCACGGAGACGATCGCAGCCGCGGTCGTTTCGCGGCAGAAGAAGCGTTGGCGCCTTTTCTCGCGTCTTTCCGCCGACGGCGCGGTGAGCGGCCGCGTGCGCGAGGTAGCGGAAATCTTCGGCCTCAGTCACCGGCTCGAGACGGTTGCCGCGGCACTTTCGCAAGGCGAGAAAAAGCTGCTCGATGTTGCCTCAGCTTTTGCGCTCGACCCGCAAGTGATCTTGCTCGACGAACCGACGTCCGGCGTTTCCACCGCCGACAAGCACGGCATCATGAAGACGCTGATCGCGGCGGCCGAGCGCGCCGGCGTGAAGGGGATCTTGCTGGTCGAGCATGACATGGACCTGGTCGCGGCCTATTCCCATCGCATCATTGCGTTGTCGGAGGGCCAGGTGCTCGCCGATTTGCCGCCCGAGCAGTTCTTCGCCGATCCGCATTTGATTGAAACCGTGATCGGCAAACGGCGGAGACATTGATGCTGGCGGTCCGCGATCTTGTCGTCGACATCCAGGGCAGCCGCGTTCTACGCCGCGTCACGTTCGAGGTGGGTGAAGGCGAACTCGTCTGTCTGGTCGGGCGCAATGGCGCCGGCAAGACGACGACGCTGCGGAGCATCATGGGCTTTCGCAAGCCGGTGTCAGGCACGATAGCGTTCGACGGGCAGGATCTCCTGGCCTTGCGACCCTATCAGGTCGCGCGCATGGGGATCGGCTTCGCGCCGGAAGAGAGCGAGGTATTTGGCGAACTGACGGTGGCCGAGAACATCGCCATGCCCACCTGGATCTGTCCAAACCCGCGGCCGGCCGAGCAGCGCATCGCCGAAGCCTACAACGTGTTTCCCAGGCTCGCGCGCTACCGCGAGCGCGGTGGGCAGGCGCTGTCCGGCGGGGAGCGCAAGATGGTCTCGATTGCGCGCGCGCTCGCGCTTGGGCCAAAGCTGCTGCTGCTAGACGAGCCGACCGAGGGGCTGTCGCCCGCCATCGTCCCCTCGATCATCGATGGGCTCGCCAATATCCGCTCATTCGGCCATGCCGTCTTCATCGCCGAGTCGAATATTCACCACCTGCCGGATTTCACCGACCGGCTCTATGTCATTGAACGCGGAGAGATTATTTTTGCTGGCAAACCCGCAGAGGCACGTCGGAACCAGGCCGTGGCGCGGGTGATCGAGGGTACGGGGCTGGCGCAGTTGGCGGATTGAACGGGGCGTCGGCCTGTGATAGATGTGTGATATATCAGATGGCGGATCGTCTGGCCGCGAGGCGAGGCGGCCTGGCCGGCCCCGCCAAGGAGCGAGGAGAGCGACTATGATCAATCAGCGGCAGATCGATTTTCGCCAGGAATACCGCTCGCGCATCATTGGGTGGTACGACGGCTATTTCCACATTGCGCTCATCTATGCGATGGGGGTGGCGGCGTTCTATGTATACGTGGCGCACATCCACGACGTTACGTGGCTCGAATGGCTGACCGTGCCGCTGACCTTCTTGTTCACCAACCTGTTCGAATGGGCCGTGCACAAATACGTCATGCACCGGCCGATCAACATCAAAGGCCTGCGCGCGATCTATGAGCGGCACACGCTCAATCATCACCAGTTCTTCACTGACGAGGAGATGCGCTTCCGCGATCATAAGGACTGGCGCGTGACGGTGTTCCCGCCCTATGCGCTCGTCGTTTTCATCCTGATGTCGATTCCGATGGCCGTCGTTCTCGGCCTGCTGTTTTCGCCCAATGTCGGCTGGTTATTCATGAGTGTGACCACCGGCATGTACCTCGTTTATGAGTTCATGCACTTTTGCTGCCACATCGACGAGAACTGGTTCGTCCGCAACTGTCCCTTGGTCAACAGCCTGCGGCGCCATCACACTGCGCATCACAACGCGCGGCTGATGATGGAAACCAACATGAACCTGACGTTCCCGATTGCCGATTGGCTGTTTGGCACGTCGGACCTCCACCGCGGGCTCATCGGCACGCTGTTCAACGGTTACAATACCCGGTACCTGAAGCAAACTTTGCGCGGGCATCCGCGCCGGCCCGACGAGGCAGCGGCAGCGCCCGTGGGCGCGTACTAGGCGAGTAACATCTGCCGGCTAGCTCGCGGGGGCGACTTCGAAACGAGGATCCTGTGCCGAACGATGTCAAGGCGATCGTCTCAGCCGTCGCGCTGATTGTCGCAGCGATCCTCGCCTATTGGAGCGGATCGCCAATCCGTTCGGATTTTTCAACGTACATCATGATCACCGCGGTCTTCATGGTGGTAGCCATGTGGATTTTCCCCGAGGCAGGAGTCAAGAAAGGGGATATGAGAAAGGCGAAACAAGTTGAATAGCTCGATCCGACCCTGAGTGTACCCCATGCGTCCGATTTCCGAAGCTCGGTTGGAATTCGCGTGAACGACCGCAAAGCCGCGCTTTTTTGCGCGATAGTCGGCCTGCCGAGTTCGTCCGGTCAAGGGTGTGATGGCGGTAGCAGGGATTACTGGAGGGCCGGCCGTGCCCAAAGGGCTTCGGCACGGATTTGGCGTGCCGTCAGCGACCCGTAAGAACCGCGCGGACTTCCCGCGAACAAGCCCGAGGCTAAAAGGGGCCGACCGTCACCCGCCGCCGTCGCTTCCTTGATCAGCACATCCATCGGACTGTTTGAATGGCCTTGCTTACAGGCGAAGCGACCGGGCGCCCCCACACATCGCCCTGGCCCGATGGATCGCGAAAATCCGCAAAGGCCAGTTAACGAAGAAACGATGTCTTCAGCCATGGCGCAGAAACTCATCGAGCGTCTGAGCAGATGGCAGCGCGAAGCCTGACTGCGGGATGCGGCTCGCGACCGATACGCCGAGACGCTTCAGCTTGACCGCCATTTCGGCGGCTTTGATCACCACCGTGATTCCGTTGACGATCGGAGCGCCATCCACATTGACGTCCGGTTCTTTGCCGAACAACATCATCGGAATGCCCCCGGTCGGCACGATGACATCAGCGCCGCCCTCGATGAGGCGACGTGCCTCGCGTTCGAAGATGGCCTGCAGTTCCAACTTTTTCGCGGGCGATGTGAAAGCTTCCATGTAATCGCTGATATTAGCTTCCATCGCGCGGATTCCAGCGATCCGTTGTTGCAGCCCATAGCGACAAATCTGCTCGTTATGGGTCGGTATAAAGGCGGGGTTGATCGCTATCAGGCCGAGCTTGCGGCCCATGATGCAGGCATGGAACAAGGTCGCTTCTCCCAGGCCAAGCACTGGTATTTTCACCGCCGCTCTCGCCTCGTACAGGCCGACGTCCTGAAAGTGGTTCATGAAGAAAACGTCGTAGCCCTCCCGCTCGGCCTGAATGGCGCCGCGTATCACCGCGCGCGAGACGCGGAATTCCGACAACGCGTGCACCGTCGTCACCGAGGGCGTCATGGTCTTGAAATCGAGCTCGAAATCGGGATCCGTGCAGGCCTTCATGTGCGGCAACAGCTGCGTCAGGTAGTTGCGGTGGCCAACCTGATCGGTCGCGCCCTGCGCCCAGATGCGGTATCTCTTCGTTGCGTCCAATTTGCCCTCCTTTGGAATTTTCAACGGGCGGTCCGACGGACGGCGGCCATGCGATGGACCGATTCGCTCTTCGGTCTAAAACGTTCGCAATGTCGCAAAGGCGTTGAGGACCGGAACCAGCAGCGGTCTGGGACTATCGGATACCGGCAAGGGGCTTCGCTATTTCAGGCGCTTGGCTGCATCGTCCAAAACGGTCAGGTCAGAATACTTTTTCACATCAGTATCGGCGCCGATCAGTCCGAGTTCTTTGACGAGTGCGACGTTGCGCTGTAGCGCGTCGAGGTCAGGACGCATTCCCGGCACGTGATAGTAATCCTGCTTGGTGAAGACCCAGCCGAGACGCTCGGGGGGCTGCTTGGTCAGGCGCGAAGCAATCGCCACGACTTCGGCGTGGTTCGCCGGATCGAGAAACCAGTAGGTGATGCGCAGCGCGTCTTCCATGAAATCCACCATCGCGGCGCGGTTCTTATCGATGAAGGACTGCCGCGCGCACCAGAACAGGAGCTGCGTCAGACCCATAACGTCGCGGTTGTAGAAGAGAGGCTTGGCAATGCGGCGCAGCTCCGGATCGAACGAGAATGGCACAACAAGGGGAACCAGATCGGCTTTCTTCTCGGCGAGCATGGCACGCATCGTCGGCAATGGCGCCTCGATCATGACATAGTCGCGCTTCTGCTCGAGCCCCGCGTTGAGCAGCATCTTGCGCATCGCGACATCGACCGCCGAGCCGCCGGCATTGATCGCAATCACGCGACCCTTCAAGTCTTCAAGGCGCTTCACCGGCCCGTCGGCGAGCACCATATATTCTTGCGAGTAGTAGTCCTGCATGCCGTCCTGGAATTCATCGGCAATGACCCGCAGGTCGGAGAGGCCCGCGTTGTGAATCGCTAGTGGCAATGTCGAGAAGGCGAGGTTTGCAATTTCAAGCTCGTTGTTCGCGAGCGCTGTGATCATTTGTGGCGTTCCGGCGTAGCGGACAGGCTCGAATATGTAGGTCCGCCCCATGTGCCGGGCGATCTCCTTTTTCTCCATGAGCAACGACGCCCAGTTCGAAAGCGGCGCGATCCAGGATACACGGATCTTGACCGGCTCAGCCTTCGATGCGCCCTGCGCCAGAAGTGAAATCGCTGCAACGAGCCCAATCAACCAAGACCGTACCAGCCACATATGTCCCTCCCACGCGGGGTCTGCCCGGAAACTTACGATAGCGACTTTTGCGGATAAGCCGCAACCGCGACCATTCCGATCGTGTTTTCGGCCGGCACCCGCCGAACCCTTTCCTGATGCTGGCTGCAAGAAGACCAATTCAATTGCACGCAATCCAGGCTACGGCTGCGGGAAAACTGTAGCTAGATGGCAAGCATGCCCACGCTCGCTCCACCGCAGACGTAGAGGGTCTGGCCGGTCACAAAGCCATTAGCCCGGTCGCAGAAGAACATGACGGCGCGTGCGACATCGGCGCTGCGGCCCAGCCGCTTCACCGGAATGGCCGCCGCAAGCGCCTTCTCGCGCTCGCTGTCCTTCGGAACGATGCTGCGAAACATCTCGGTGTCGGCAATCGGCCCGGGTGCAACCACATTCACGGTGATGCCGTCGGGCGCGAGCTCCAGTGCCCAAGTGCGTGCCATCCCAATCATTCCAGCCTTGGTCGCAGAATAGGCCGAACGCGTCTCTAGCCCTAGCGCCCCGCGCGATGACATAAGCACGACGCGGCCAAAGCGGTTCCGCTTCATCGCCGGCAAGGCCGTCTGCATGAGGGTGAGCGCGGCGCCGAGATGCAATTGCATAAGCGCCTGCAAATCATCTTGCACAACGTCGGGCAACAGCGCTGGCCGAATCACTCCCGCGTTGTGCACGATGTGTGAAATTGGAAAGCGGGCGGCGATATCGGCGGCGGCCCGCTCGGTCGCCGATCGATCCATGAGATCGACCTCTACCGCATGCAGCCTCGCATGCGACTGCTCGGGTTTGCGCCGAGCGAGCGAGATGACCTCGTAACCAGCCTCCAGCATCTGCCGGCAAATTTCCGCCCCGATGCCGGTCGAACCGCCCGTGACCACGGCGAAATTGTTTGCCGTCACACATTTCCTCCCGCCACCAGCGCCAGAACGCGCAATGGGCTACCCGACCCCTGCTTGATCTTCAGCGGTGCCGCGATGATGACGGCGCCCTTGGGCGGCAGCAGATCCAAGTTTGTGAGGCACTGCAGCCCAAACCGGCCTTTGCCATGCATGTAGAAATGGGCGGGATATGGCGGATTGAAGTGCTGTCCCTGCCCGAAATCAGTACCGATTGTCTCGGTGCCGAATCCGTGCACATCGCGCTGTTCGACGAACCACTTCACCACAGCGGGCTCCGGCCCCGGAGTGTGAGCGCCATCGTCGCGTAATCCGGCATAGTCCGTATATGTCTGCTTCGACCAGTCCGTGCGCAGCAAGATCCAACTTCGCGGCTCGATCTTGCCGTGGCACGCCTCCCATTGCTCGACAAAGGGAATCGTCAACGCGAAGTCGGGGTCGGCTGCACACTCCTTCGAGCAATCGATCACGGCAGCCGGCGCGATGAACTGCGCGACATTGATCGTATCGACTGCGTTGTTGGGCAAATCCTTGCCGGAAATCCAGTGAATCGGCGCGTCGAAGTGCGTTCCAGTATGCTCGCCGAGACTAATGTTGTTCCAGTACCAGGCCGGTCCGCGTTCGTCGTACCGCGACACTTCCTCCATTCGGAACGGCGCGCACTGTCCCAACTCGGGCGGCAACACAATGGTCGGGAATTCCTGCGACAGGGTCTGCGTCAGGTCGATGACACGGATGTCGCCGTTGGCCACCGCGCGCGCGAACGACATGAGATCGACTGTCATTGAGATACCCTTCAGCTTGCCAGCTCGCGCTCGAGAGCCTTTGGATTGACCGCAAGGCGTTGCCGGATGTCCTCGGCGATGTCGCCCACAAACACGTCCTCGAGCCCGTGCTGGAGCGCGCGAACCACCGCATTGGCGAGCGTCGCCGGCGTCACCTTCGGCGGCGGCACGGTTTGAAACCATTCGATCTCGAGCGGACCGAAGAATACATTCAGCACCTTGACCCCGCCCGGGCGCAATTCCGCGCGCATGCATTGCGCCGCCGACAGACATGCCGCCTCGGTCGCGGAATAGCTCCCGTATGCGGGCCAGTTCATCAGCGCATGCACCGACAGCAAATTGACGAAGGCCGCGGCCGAATTTACACCGTCCGTGCCTCGAAAACGAAGGATCGGGCCGAACGCCTGTGCAAGGCGCAGCAGGCCGAGATAGCGAACATCGATCTCCTCGCGCGCGATCGTCAGACCACGACGATCCACGACACCGCCGGCACGAATGTGTTCTGCGGTGTTGACCACAATGTCGATGCGGGCGCCGTTCTGATCGGCCAATTCGGTAACCGATTCCGTATCCGTCACGTCAAGCGGCACGATTTCAACCCGTTCGATTTTGCGGAGGCTGCCCATCCCGGGAAATGGCTTCCAGGGATTCGCAAGCCCGACGAAAACGATTGATGCTCCGGCATCGGAAAACGCCTTGGCCATAGCCTGCCCGACGACCGTACGGCCATCCGTGATCAGAACGCGGCGGAACTTCGGATCGCACGTCATCTCACGCAAATGCGGATCATCAGCCATGTTCTCAGTGTCCTTTTCCGGCAGCGCCATGGCCACCGCCGAGCCGCTTTTATCGAGCTTGAGCTCAAGCCGCACGCGCTCGCCCTCCACCGCATCGCCATGAAGATGCGCCACGACGACCGGACCGGCATCGAGTTTTACGGTTCCCACCCGCCAAGGGGTGCGCTCGCGAAAATAGGGCTCGGTCGACGTGCGCAGGGTCGTTTCGGCGATGAGCGTGCCACCACGAGCCACATCGCGGAATGGAAGACGCGCCGACAAGCATGACGGACAGGCGTCACGGGGCGGGTAAATGACTGTGTTGCAGTCAAGACAAACCTGCAATGCGAAGCGCCCCTCGGCCGCCGCGGCGGTGAGCCCATGCGCGGTGCGGCTGCGCACGTCTTGCGGGCGCAGCGGCAGCCGCGTCCGCTTGAGCGGATCCTTGCGTTTTGGGCGAGCAAGCGGCTCGGTCACGCGGCTCTCGCAAGAACGGCGGCGCAGGATGACAGGCCGCGATCGTAATTGATCATGCCGAATCCGGAAACTAGGCAGGCACTGGCATTGGGCACCTTCGAGCCAAGCGGCTGCGAGGTGAGCTGGCGCATGGCCTCAACGAGCCCAAGAAGCCCCCCGGCCGCCCCCGCCTGCCCGACCGAGAGCTGCCCACCAGACGTGTTGTGCGGGAACGTGCCGTCGTTCGTAAGCGTATGCGATCGTACGAATTCCGGTCCCTCGCCCTTGGCGCAAAAGCCGAGGTCTTCAAACTGCATCATCGATATGACCGGATAATCATCGTAAGTCTCCACGAAATCAACGTCCTTCGGCTTGAGCCCGGACATCGACCACAGCTCACCGATATCGAGCTCCCAGCCGCCGCGCACCTGCAGTGGATCGTTGGGAAAGGCGTTGTGCCGCTCAATTGTCGACAAGATGCGCACGCTCGGCAGATTGAGAGATTTGGCGATATCTTCGCGGCACACGATGAACGCCTCCGCGCCCGCGCATGGCATCACGCAGTCGAACAGATGTATCGGATCGGCAATCGGTCGCGCCGACATATATTCATCGAGCGTTAGCCTCTTCTTCATCATTGCGTGCGGAATCGACAGGGCATTGTCGCGCTGCGCGATGCATATCTTGGCGAAATCTTCCCGCTTCGCGCCGTAGCTATTCATGTAGTTCTTCGTGACCAGCGCAAACGATGCGTTGGCGCCGCCCGACCCGTACGGATAAACCGCGTCCTGTGCAAAGCGGGAAAAGGTTGAAAGCATCTTGCGAAACGAGTCGACATGGTTTGTATCACCGGCGACGCAAGCCACGATATTCGCATCACCTGCCTGCACCGCCCGCGCCGCTCTGCGCATCGCCACAATACCGCTCGCGCCTCCGAAGGGAATGTTATCAAGCCATCGCGGCGAGATCCCGAAATGCTGCGTGAGCCCCACTGCGGTATCCGGCCCCAACGTAAAACTCGACACTGCAAATCCATCGATATCCTTCGGACGCAATCTGGCACGCTTGGTCAGTTCATGCAGCGCGCGCCCTAACCACCACTGCGCGCTGTTTGTGGAATATCGCCGATAAGGGATCGTGACTGGGAGGCAGGCAACCGCGCCCTCATAGGACTTTCGGGTCGTGCTGGATGGCATCGTCCCGGTCACATGAAAAGCTGGATGTTGCCGAAAGCGGCGTCGCAATTGACGAGATCGACGCGCTTGAGTTTGATCCTCAGCTTGCCATCAACGACGGCCAATGTGTGGGTCGCCCAGGCGGCGTAAAGCTGCTGCTCGTCGTACCTGGTTTCCACGTAATGCATCGGAGTCCAGGTCACAAATTCGTTGTTGGCCTCATCTCGCTTGTCGATCTGCGGCGTCTGCAAGACGTGGTGGCACCGGCTCTTAGGCTTCTGCGAATACGTCCGCTTGCCCTTGAGCCGCTCGATTCGGATGGTAAGCAGTAGCTTGTCCTCGTACATCAGCGACGTCGTCAACTTTGGATCGGTCTGGCCCCACTCCAGCGGCATCCAATAGATGCCATCGTCGGTGAACAAGTCGAGCCATTCCTCCAGCCGATGCTGGTCGATCAGCCGCGCCTCGTGGATGACAAAGTCGACAAGTTGCTGATTGGTAGGTGCCTCCATGGAAGCCCCCTCACATCGACAACGTCATGAATTTCGACCATGCGCGAAACTGGTTGCGCATCTGCCATTCAGTGGTGCCGTTCGTCACCGCCATGACGTCATGCCGTTCTGATGGATCGTAGAGTCGCTGCACGTTGACCCATTGATTGGCGTCGACGCGCAGGCCTTCCTGCGCGCGCTCGTACATTTCGAGATCGTCGTGGCCGACGACCGACGTCGGCGCGTTGATCAGCCGGTTGTACATCAGCGTCCGCTCGAGCAGCATGTCCGGCGCATCGACAAGACGGAATGTCCAAGATTCAACCAGCGTCTTGTCGGCGGCGATCGGCTTGAATAGCCGCAGGAGCTGGATCGGACCCTTGACCATCAGGTTAGGGAAATAAATCGTGTTGTGCCGGTTCTCGTCCAGGATGGCCTTCGCACGTTCTTCTCCATACGCCCCGACCATTCGTTCGAAATAACCCGGCACGCCCGAGTAATCGGAATGAATGGAGTGATGCACACCGGTGTGGCCATGGCCATTCGGCCAGACACGGATGCCCATGTTCTCGAAAAATTCGTATGGCGCCATGAAAGGCGCGTAGATTTCGACCGCCATTGGCTTTTTGGCTCCGGGCGGCGCCTTCTTCCAGACCTCGATCGCAGTGCCAGCCGAGGATTCATGGGCGACCATCGGGTGGGTAGTGTCGGTCTGGTTCTCCACCAGCATCTTCCAATTGCAATTGTGCATGTAGCGCAGCACGCCTCCGGCAACTTCGAGCCTCCCAGCCGGGGAACGGTCGACCATGTTGTCGATGCTACTGAGGCTTTCGGAGAAGAACTCTTCGAAGTCAGAACCCGTGTCGTTCAGCTTTGCAAAGACGAAGCCTCGATAATTTCGCACGTGCCGCACGGGGCTGATCCCCTCGCTCGCATGGCTCGTTTCAAGCCCGGTGTTCTCGTATCCCTTCCGCAGCGGGATAAAGAACAGTGAGCCGTCCGTTCTGAACGTCCACGCGTGATAGGGACAGCGAAAGAATTTCCCCGTATTGCCGCACGTGTCTGTCGTGATGCGCGTTCCCTTGTGCGGACAACGGTTGTGCAACACCTTCACGGTATTGTCGGTATGTCTCACCATCAAAACCGGCTGCGTCCCGATCGTGGTGCCAAAATAATCGCCCGGTTTTGACACCTGGCTGTCATGGCCGACATAGATCCAGGTGTTTGCGAACAAGTGTTCCATCTCGAGCTGGAAGACCTCATCGTCGATGTAGACGTCGCGATGAACCTCTGTCTCCCGAACCAGATTTCGCACAGCCTCGACATTTCCGCGGTATCTGGTCATCGGCACCTCCTCAGCATCAGCGAAGGTCCAGCACAAGTTCGCGGCATTTTCGATCACGGGGAACGTGCGCTCAGAGGCCTTCTCCCTCACAACCCCTTGGGATGGGTCAGGAACTCTTCCAGGATCTCTATCGGCGGCTGGACGTAGTCGGAGACGCGGCTTACGCCAAGGCCCGCGAGCCGCCGCAGTTTCACGGCCATTTCCGCCATCTTAACGACGATCGGAATGCCGTTGATGACCGGGGCCCCATCGACGGCATGCCCGCGGATAGCCGAGAACAACAGCATCGGAATCCCTCCGCCCGGGATCAACACGTCTACCCCCGAGGCCACGAGCGGCCTGGCCTGTTCGGCAAATAAGCGCGCCACTTCGTCAGCCAAATGTTGCGATTCATATGCTTTGAGAATTTGTCCCGGCTCGAACTGCATCGCATGCACGCCCGTCACCCGGCGTTCGAGTCCGTACTTCGTGATCTGATGGTGAAACCACGGGATGTAGC
>Ga0307296_10000388_pt1 | contig 20493 bp, 19 predicted proteins | sample ER_DNA_153_FD_194467 | JGI IMG/M metagenome (GOLD analysis project Ga0307296, IMG submission 194467) | Bulk soil microbial communities from the East River watershed near Crested Butte, Colorado, United States - ER_DNA_153 | ecosystem: Environmental > Terrestrial > Soil > Floodplain | place... | reverse complement strand
TGCCTGCCGCACTGGCCCTCGCCGGCTGCGGCTCGGGATACGGATCCGGTTCCTCCAGCAATACCGCGGCGTCGGGCGGCGGGCAGGCGATCTCGGTCTCTGCGAAGGAGTTCGCTTTCGATCCCGAGACGATTCAGATCGACCAGCCGGGCACCTACACCTTGACGCTCACGAACGACGGGAGTTTCGGGCACGCGCTCGAGGTGGAAGGGCAGGGCGTGGAGGAGGAGACCTCCACAGTCGCCCCAGGGAGCTCCGGCCAAGTCACGGTCACGTTCTCGAAGACGGGCAGCTATGAGTTCTACTGCCCGGTCGACGGCCACCGCGCGAAGGGCATGGAAGGCACGCTCACCGTCGGCGCGGCCTCGGGCGGCGCAGGGACGACCGAGGACAACACCGGGACGGACACCGCCAAGAGCGGCTACGGCTACGGCTAGGCCGCGGGCCGGATAACGAGCTTGTCGAGCACGGCCGTGGCGTCGCTCTTTCGCGCGCCGCTGCCGAGCCCGACAATCGCCTGCACGGTTTGGCCGTGGTCGACGAAGGTCAGGTTCCAGCCTTCGAAGCCGAAGCCGCAGGACTGGAAGCCGCGGTCAGCGTCCCAGAGGTCGAAGTGCCGGGGGCGCGCCGCAAAGCCGTTCGTCCGCGGCATCCGCCCGTAGTTCGCGAGCCAGATGTAGACGCCGCCCCTCGGCAGCCGGGCATCCGCAGAGGACGAGATCACCAGAGTGCCGTTGCCGACCTGAGCCCTCCAGGCGCGCGGATAGAAGGCGGTGATCCCGGTCGAGGTCCTAACGACGCGCGGCCGCGCCCAGTCGGCGACTGGGGCGTTCGCATGGAGGTCGACGTTGTTGGCGACGACGAGCCACGCGACGAGCGCGGACGCAAGGGCGACGACGGCTCGTCGTCTCACGGTGCGGCAGACGCCCAGCCGGTGATGACCGGGAAGACGCCGCCCGTGTCACCGCCGGGCGAGAACTCACCCGTGACGTGGGAGACCACCTCCACCTTTCCCAGCCGGCGGGGGATGCGCCGGAAGAAGAGGAATTGATCGGCGGCCGGCCAGCCCGCAGTAATCCAGGCGTTGTCCGGCGACATGACGAGGTTCCCGATCCTCCCGGGCCCTTCGAACCTGAGCGTGTCGGGCATGAGCCGGCAGGCCCCGGCGACCGTGCAGTCGGAGCTGAAGAGCGCCGTGGTGTCCGTACGCGGGTTGTAATCCGCGTACAGAATCGCGCCGAAGGGGAGCACGACCGTGTCGAGCAGGACATGACCCGTCGGCACGCGCAGGAATGGGCTCCGCTTCCCGGTCCGGAAGACGATCACGTTCGTGGAGGTCGAGACGACGAGCCGTGCGCCGGAGAACGCGAGCTCGCGGATTTGCTGGACGGCCCCGGTGTGCCAGAGCTCGCGCCGCGTATCGACTTCGACCACGTGGACGCGCCCGCCCGCGTCGGCATAGGCGAGTACGTGGGAGTCCGGCTCCCAGGCTGCGGCAACCGGGGCGACCCCGTCCGCCAGGACGGTGTCCGGCGAGCCGTCCCCCGCGACGACGTGGAGCGTGTCCCCCGCCCGGTAGGCGATGCGCGTGTCCAGGCCTCCGCCCGACCAACGGGGGTCGCGAATTGCCTCCGTCCGCGAGAGCGACCAGCGGGGCTCGCCGCTCTCCGGGTCGACGGCGACGAGCTGGCGTCCTCGCGTGGCGACGACGTACAGGCCGCGAGGAGACCACGAGGCGTCGTCGTAGTCGCCGAGCAGCCGCTTCGAGCCGTCCTCGTGGACGACCCACGCGCCCTGCGAAGAGAGGACGAGGAGCCGGCCGGGAGCAGGCAGCTCGACGAGCGCGGGCTGCGACGGCTCACGCCCGACGGCATCGCGGAAGCGGTCGACCACGGCCTGCCCGGGCGGCGTCAGCACGGCAACGAGGACCGCGACGGCGAGCAGGGCGGCAGTCCCGAAGGCAACGGCGAAGCCCCGGTGCTTCCGTCTCCAGCGCACCGGCTCGCGGGCCCCGAAGGCGGCGCGAAGAATCTCCCAGCTGCGCTCGCCGGCCTCGGTCTCCTCCGGAATCGGCGCCCGCTGGAGCTCTCGGCGAACGTTCCTCTCGCTCACGACTCCTCCCGTGCGACCCGCTCCTGCAGCGTGTCGAGGCCGCGCCGAAGCCGAGAGTTGACAGTCCCGCGCGGAAGCTCGAGCAGCTCCGCGATCTCGCCCGGCGAGTAGTCGAGGACGTAACGCAGGACGACGACGGCGCGATGCTCGGCCGAAAGCGAGGCGAGCGCCGCCATCGTCTCCCCGCCGAGGTCGTCCGGCGGCCGCGGTGGCTGCGCGGGCGTGACGGCGAGAGGCTCGTCTCCGACCTCCCGGCGCAGCGAACGCGCCCGAGCCCAGTCGATTGCCCGGTTCACGACGATCCGGTGGAGCCAGGGGCCGAACGGCCGGCGGCGGTCGAAGCTGTCGAGGGCGCGAACTGCCGAGAGGAACGCTTCCTGGGCGATGTCCTCAGCCGCCGCGCGGTCGTGGACGACGAGGTAGGCGGCGCGGTACGTGCCGGGCCAGTGGTGGCGAAACAGGGCCTCGAGGTCCGAGGCCGACCCGGCCTGGGCGCCTCGCACCCAGGCACGCTCGTCGCGGCCCGCTCCTGCCATGGCGTGCCGACTATACGAGCGGCTGCCCGCAGAAAGTCCATTCAGGGGACCTACGCTCGCAGGGTGTTCCGAGGTCCCTACCATTCGCGACGTGGACGCCCTGCTGATCGTGGACTTCCAGAACGACTTCACCCCTGGAGGCGCCCTACCGGTCGCCGAAGGGGACGAGATCGCAGCGCCGATCAATTCGCTTCTCGCGAGCTTCGATCTCGTAGTCGCGACGCGGGACTGGCATCCGGCCGACCACGGCTCGTTTTCGGGCGTGGAGGTCGACCCGGAGAGATGGCACGGGGCCGATCCTCCTTCGATCTGGCCCGTGCACTGTGTCGCCGGCACGTGGGGTGCCGAGCTCCATCCCGGTCTCGAGCAGGCGAAGGTGGACATCGTGATCGACAAGGGCCAGGACCCGTTGAGTCAGGGGTACTCGGGCTTCCAGGACACGCGCCTGGGTGACCTGCTCCGCGAGCGCGGCGTCCATCGCCTCTTCGTCGCCGGCCTGGCGACCGACTACTGCGTCAAGAACACCGTCCTCGACGCGCGGCGTGAGGGCTTCGACGTGACCGTCGTCGAAGACGCCGTGCGCGGGGTCGACGTCCAGCCGGGCGACTCCGAGCGCGCTCTCGAGGAGATGGCGCGCGCCGGCGCGCACCTCGTGACTTCGCGCGAGATTCTCGCGAGCCGTGACTAGCCCGCAAGGAGCGTCCGTGCGAGGCGTATGACCGCGTACGCGTGGTGCGCGGCCCGGTGAGCCGTTAGCGGGCCGGGCGCGAGCTCGACCACGAACGAGCTCGTGCCGGGAAAGCGGTGGTTCTGCCAGTTCGGCGCCGTGCCGTGCGGCCAGCGGATCTTGCTGAAGGTCATGCCGGCGAAGGCGGCGTACTTCTTCGCCATCGGCACGCTCTGACCCCACGCGCGCACGAGTGTCTGCGGCTGGTGGTACCAGATCGTCAGCTCGGGATGGATGCTCTTGACGAGCGAGCGCACGGTGCGCGTCTCGGGCTCCGACCAGGGTCGGGGCCCCGAGTACTCGGGATCCCAGCGGTTGCCGATCGGGATCCACTCGGAACCGAAGTTCCTGTTCAGGTCGACCCCGCGGCCGTTCTGGCGGACACCGAGGCTGCGCCCGTCCGGGTTGACCGTGTTGATCACCCAGAGATCGAATCTCCCGGGCGGCTTGCGGTGAATCAGGTTGCGTGTGATTGCGGTGCCCGCGCACTCGTTTCCGTGGATGCAGCCGACGACGAGGACCTTGTGCGGGCTGGCGGTGTCGCCGAGCCGGTGGGCCTTGATCGGCCGGTCGGCGACCGAGTGCCCGACGATCGCCGTGCTCGTGGTCGGCGACGACGAGGCAAGGGCGAGCGCTGAGAGCAGGATCTCGATGCCCATGGTCATGTACTACGGGGACCGTTGCCCAGAAGGTTCACGTACCCCGGAGGTGCGGACAATCTGCCTGATCCTCCTGACGTCCGTCGCCTGCGGCTTCGCGGCACCGTTCGCCGCAGTCCCGTCACCGGCTCCCGCCAGGCGCGACCCGGACATGCGCTGGCGCGAGTCCGACGCCCTCGGCAAGCCCGCGGCAGGGCGGCTTGTGCGAGGCGTCCAGCTGCCGCCGAGCGGGCGGGTTTTCTTCACGTGGGATCCGCTCTTGCACAGGAAGCCCGACCGGCCGGGAAGGCGTTGGGGGACCGACGAGCTCGTGCGCCTCGTCCTGCGGGTCGTCCGTGACTACGCGGCCGCCCATCCGGAGGCTCCACGGCTGGGGATCGGCGACCTCAGCCTCAGGTTCGGAGGGCCTTTCGGGCCGCGCCACGCCTCGCACCAGAACGGTCTCGACGTCGATGTCTACTACCCCCGCGAGGATCGTCGTGAGCGGCCGCCCCGCGTGGCTGCGCAGATCGACCACCGGCTTGCCCAGGACCTCGTCAATCGGTTCGTCGCCGCCGGTGCCGTGTTGCTCTTCGTCGGACCGAACACGGGCCTGACGGGCCCTGCGCAGATCGTTCAGGTGCTCTGGAACCACGACAACCACCTGCACGTGCGTATTGCGGAGGACGATCGGGCACCGTGAATACAATCGCGCTCGTGGCCTGGGACTCACTCTCCGAGGAGCAGCGCGAGATCCGTGACCTCGTTCGCACGCTGACGCGCGAGCGGATCGCGCCGCGCGCGGCCGAGATCGACTCCACCGGGGAATTCCCTTGGGACATGGTCGAGCTCTTGCGCGAGCACGAGATCTTCGGGCTTGCCTTCGACGCGCGCTACGGGGGGTCGGGAGCCGGGGCGCTGATGCTGCTTGTCGCCGTGGAGGAGATCTCGAAGGCGGACGCCACGGTGGGGCTGATCCTCGCGGTCCAGGAGCTGAGCTCGCTCGCCGTTCGGCTCGCGGGTGACGAGGAGCAGAAGGACCGTCTGCTGCCCAAGATCGCGAGCGGGGAGTGGATCGCCGCCTACGCGCTCACCGAGCCCGGCGCGGGCTCTGATGCGGCCGCGATGCGGACCGAGGCAAAACGCGAGGGCGACGAGTACGTCTTGTCAGGCTCGAAGCGCTTCATCACGAACGCCGGTGTCGCCCACCTCTACACGGTCTTCGCCAAGACCGATCCCACCGCCGGACACGACGGCATCTCCTGCTTCATGGTCGAGGCCGACGCGCCGGGCTTTGAGGTCGGCCGGATCGAGCCGAAGCTCGGGATCAAGGGCTCGACGACCGGCGAGATCTTCCTGAACGACTGCCGTGTTCCCGCTGCCAATCTCGTGGGCGAGGAAGGGGAGGGCTTCAAGATCGCCATGCGTGTGCTCGACCGCTCGCGCCCCGGGATCGCGGCGCAGGCGCTCGGGATCGCGCAGGGAGCGACCGACTATGCGCTCGAATACGCACGCTCGCGGGAGACGATGGGGCAGCCGATCGTCCAGCACCAGCTGATCGCCGCGAAGCTGGCCGACATGGAGACCAAGTGCGAGGCCGCCCGCGGCCTCCTCTACAAGGTCGGGCTCATGATCGACGAGGACGCTCCGGAGCTGACCAAGCTCTCCGCGATGGCCAAGCTCACGTGCTCGGACGCGGCGATGGAGGTGACCGTCGACGCCGTCCAGATCCTCGGCGGCTACGGGTACATCCAGGAGTACCCGGTCGAGCGCATGATGCGCGACGCGAAGATCACGCAGATCTACGAGGGTACGAATGAGATCCAGCGGCTCGTGATCGCACGCGAGATGGTGCGCGAGAACCGCTCCTCCGCGCTCACCGAAGTCAGCTAGCTTCGCGCCCGCGCGGCGCGCATCTCCGCTTTGTGCGCACGCTTCTTGGCCTGGTAGTCCTCGAGGGCCTCGACGGAGTCGACATCTCCAAGCGTCGGATGCTTGGGCGCGACCTCTTCCCAGCCGGGCGGTTTGATCCCGAAGCGCTTGCCGAGGATCGCGATCAGCGAGCGGGCCTTCATCGGCCCGATGCCGGGGAGGTCGAGCAGTCGCCGCTCGAGGGCGAGTCCGTCGGCGGCCTCGTTCCACACGCGCGCCGCGTCCCCACCGTACTCGGACGCGACCGCCGCGCAGAGATCCTGCGTCCGTGACGCCATCGTGCCGGGGAAGCGGTGCAGCGCGGGACGTTCGCGAAAGACCCGGTCGAGTTCGCCCGGATCCATGCCGGCGATCCGAGCGGCGTCGAGCGAGCCGATCCTCTGCTTGAGCTCGAGGGGACCGGAGAACGCCTTCTGCACCGAGACCTGCTGGTCGAGGACGAAGCCGATGAGGAGGGCGAGCGGCTCGGAGGCGAGCAGCGCGTCGGCCTCGTCGTTGCCCGTGAAGTGGAGCTGGGCCGGAGCCTGCGGTGCTCGCGTCACCATACGGCGATCCTAGCGCCGCGCACACTCCGGCGCACTCCTTGCGCCTTTCTTCCTTTTCTGTCTCAGCGCCGGCACGAATTCACTCGTAGGCTGGCCGTGGGAGGAGGGAGGGGTGTACCCAATAAGTAGACCTCCTCACGCCTCGGTCGGCCTTCTCGTGCGCGATACCCTGGAACCGTGAGCGCGCTCGACCCGTTCAGTCCCGCTGTCCGCCTCTGGTTCGAGCAGACATTCGACGCCCCGACGCCCGCGCAGGAGCTCGGCTGGCCCGCGATCGCATCCGGGAAGCACACGCTGATCCAGGCCCCGACCGGGTCGGGGAAGACGCTCGCCGCCTTCCTTTGGGCGCTCGACCGCGCCGTGCCCGGCAAGGGAATTCAGGTTCTGTATGTCAGTCCGCTGAAGGCGCTCAACTACGACGTCGAGCGCAACCTCCGCGGACCGCTCGCCGGAATCGGCTCGGGTCTCACCATCGGCGTGCGCACGGGGGACACACCCGCGAAGGAGCGCGCGGCGATGCTTCGCAACCCGCCCGACATCCTGATCACGACTCCCGAGTCGCTCTTCCTCCTCCTGACCTCGCGCGCGCGGGAAACGCTTCGAGACGTCCGTTTCGTGATCGTGGACGAAGTGCACGCGGTCGCCGGCACGAAGCGCGGCGCACACCTCGCGCTCAGCATCGAGCGGCTCGAGCGCCTCACGACTGAGCCCTTCCAGCGCGTCGGGCTCTCGGCCACTCAGCGGCCGCTCGACGAGATCGGCCGCTTCGTCTCCGGCGGGCGCGAGATCGAGTTGGTTGACGCCGGCCGCGCGAAGGAGCTCGACCTCCGAGTCGTCGTTCCCGTGGAGGACATGCGCGAGCCCGGCAATGGCAACTCGATCTGGCCCTCGATCTATCCCGAGCTCCTGCGGTTGGTCGAGGAGCACCGCTCGACGATCGTCTTCGTGAACAACCGACGGCTGGCCGAGCGGCTTGCACTCCGGCTCAACGAGCTCGCCGAGCGCGAGATTGCGAGGGCGCACCACGGTTCCCTGGCGCGCGAGCAGAGAGTCGAGGTGGAGGAGCTCCTCAAGCGCGGAGCAATCCCCGCGCTCGTCGCGACGTCCTCACTCGAGCTGGGGATCGACATGGGCGCCGTCGACCTCGTCATCCAGGTGGAGTCGCCCAAGTCCGTGGCGCGCGGCCTGCAGCGGGTCGGACGCGCGGGGCACCGCCTCGACGAGCCCTCGAAGGGCCGCATCTTCCCGAAGTTCCGCGCCGACCTCCTGGAGTCGGCCGTCGTCGTCAGCCGAATGCGCGAAGGCGCGATCGAGGAGACCCGTGTGCCGCGCAACCCGCTCGACGTGCTCGCCCAGCAGATCGTCGCGATTTCCGCCGATGAGGAGATCTCGGTCGACGAGCTGCACGAGCTCGCTCGGCGCGCGTACCCGTTCCGGGACCTCACGCGCAAGCAGCTCGAGAACGTGCTCGACATGCTCGCCGGGCGCTATCCGTCGGAGGAGTTCGCTGAGCTCCGCCCGCGCGTCGTGTGGGATCGAGTCCGCGGCCTCGTGCGCGGCCGCGAGGGCGCGCGGCGGCTCGCCGTCACCAATGCGGGCACGATTCCCGATCGCGGGCTCTTCGGCGTCTACCTCGTCGAGGGCGGCGGGCGAGTCGGCGAGCTCGACGAGGAGATGGTGTACGAGGCGCGCGCCGGCCAGACGTTCCTTCTCGGCGCCTCGACGTGGCGGATCGAGGAGATCACGCGCGATCGCGTACTCGTCTCGCCCGCGCCGGGGATTCCCGGCTTGGTTCCATTCTGGAAGGGCGAAGGCGTCGGCAGGCCGTATGAGCTTGGCGCAGCGATCGGGCGCGCCGCGCGGGAGCTCGTCGCGCTGGACGACGAGCGCGCCTGTCGCCGGCTGATCGACGAGCACGCGCTCGATGAGCGCGCAGCGGAAAACCTGCTCACCTATCTGCGCGAGCAGGAGGCGGCGACGCGCGCCATTCCGTCCGACCGGACGGTCGTCGTCGAGCGCTTCCGAGACGAGATCGGCGATTGGCGGCTCTGCATCCTGACCCCGTTCGGCGGCCGTGTCCACGCCCCCTGGTCGCTGGCGCTGGCCGCCCGGCTGCGCGACTCTCTCGGGCTCGAGGTGAACGCGATCTGGTCGGACGACGGCATCGCCCTCCACCTTCCGGACGCCGACACGCCGCCGCCCCTCGACGAGGTGCTCGTCGATCCGGCCGAGCTCGAGGAGCTCGTCGTCAGCGAGCTCGCCGGTACAGCACTCTTCGGGGCTCGTTTCCGTGAGAACGCCGCCCGGGCGCTCCTGATCCCGCGACGCCGGCCGGGGCAGCGGACGCCGCTCTGGCAGCAGCGGCTCAAGGCCCAGGGCCTCCTTCAGGTTGCCCGCCGCTATGCCGATTTCCCCGTTGTCCTCGAGACCTACCGCGAATGCCTGCAGGACGTCTTCGACCTGCCGGCGCTCCGCGATCTCCTCGCCGCCTTGCGGCAGCGTCGCATCGATCTCGTCGAGGTCGAGACTCCGACGGCCTCCCCGTATGCCTCGTCGCTTCTCTTCGACTACGTCGCCACGTACATGTACGAGGACGACACGCCGCTGGCGGAGCGCCGCGCCCAGGCGCTCGCCCTCGACCGCGACCTGCTCAAGGAGCTACTCGGCCAGGAGGAGCTCCGCGACCTCATCGATCCCGCCGCGCTCGAGCAGGTGGAGGAGGAGCTGCGCGGTTCGCCTCGGAGCCCGGACCAGCTCCACGACCTGCTCCTCCGCCGCGGCGATCTCCGGCTCGGGGAGTACGACGCCGCCCTGGCTGAGCCGCTCGAGAAGGAAAGGCGCGTCGTGCAGATTCGGGTCGGTGGCGAGACGCGCCTCATCGCGGCCGAAGACGCGGGGCGGTATCGAGACGCAGTCGGAGCCATGCCGCCGTCTGGGCTCCCCGATGCGTTTCTCGAGCCTGGGGAGGCGCCGCTTCCCGGGCTGCTCGCCCGATTCGCCCGCGGCCGGGGCCCGTTCACCACGGCGGAGGCGGCCGCGCGGTTCGGCCTGGGCGTCGAGCGTGCCGAGCACGAGCTCGGGCAGCTGGAGCGGGACGGAAGGCTCGTCCGAGGTGAGCTCCGGCCGGGAGGGTCGGAGCGAGAGTGGTGTGAGCCGGACGTCCTTCGCCGACTCCGCCGTGCCAGCCTCGCCGCGCTCCGGAAAGAGGTCGAGCCGGTCGACGAGGAGGCGCTCGCGCGCTTCCTTCCCGCCTGGCACGGGATAGACCGGCGCGCCACCCTGCGTGAGGCGCTGGTTCCCCTCCAGGGCGTGTCGCTACCGGTCGGGCTCTGGGAGAGCGACGTTCTCCCGCGCCGCGTCCCGGGCTTCCACGCCGCCCACCTGGATCAGCTCACCGCCTCCGGTGAAGTGGTCTGGGTCGGCGCGGGGCTCGAGCGGGTCGCGCTCTACTTTCGCGAGGATGCTCCCGCGCTCGGCCGGCCCGGGGCTCTTCCTGCCCCAGAGGGCGAGGCGTACGACAGCATTCGGACGGCGCTCGCGACCGGCGCCCTCTTTTGGTTCGACCTTGTCCGCGAGACCGGGCTCGAAGCAGAGGTTGCGCTTCCGGCTCTCTGGGAGCTGGTCTGGGCCGGGGAGGTAACGAACGATGCCTGGCAGCCGTTGCGCGCCGCTCGGCGCTTTCAGACCCCTCGCCCCGAGCGCCGCCCACGCCGGTTCTCGCGCCGTCGCTCCGACGCGATCACCGCCACGCAGGGCCGCTGGTCGAGCACGGCAGCGCTCTTCGAGGGCGGCCCCGACCCGCGTGCCCTCGCCGAACTCCTGCTCGAGCGGCAGGGGATCGTCACGCGTGACGGCGTTCGTGGAGAAGGGATTCCGGGCGGCTACGCTCCCGTGTACCGCGAGCTTCGGAGCCTCGAGACGCTCGGAGTCTGTCGGCGCGGCTACTTCGTGCAGGGGCTGGGCGGCGCCCAGTTCGCGCTGCCCGGTGCCGTCGAGCGCCTGCGGGAGCATCCTGAGGAACCGGCCCCTCTCGTCCTCGCTGCGGCCGACCCGGCCCAGCCGTACGGCGCTGCGCTTCCCTGGCCGAAGCGAGCGGGCGCGCGAGCTGCGAGGGTGGCCGGCGCCTACGTCGTCCTCCTGGGCGGAGCTCCGGCGCTCTTCGTCGAGCGTGGCGGGCGCTCGCTCGTGCCTCTCCGCGACCCTGATCCCGAGTGGCTTCGGCCGGCGCTCAAAGCCCTGGTCTCTCATGTCCGAGGCAGCGGACAAAGGCGCCTCGCGGTCGAGCGTTTCGACAGCGAGCCGGTCGGCGAGACCGAGATCATGCCGCTCCTCCTGGAGGCCGGCTTCATCGCCGGCCCGAGGCGGGCCGTGCTCCGCTCGTAGCCGTCGTGCCCGAGGGTGACGCCATCCACCGCACGGCCGAGGCGCTTCGGGTTCTCGAGGGAGAGGTCGTCGAGGCGAGCTCGCCTCATCCTCGGGCGGCGCTCCTCGGAGTCGCCGAACGGATCGACGGGCGGCGGCTCGACCGGGTCGAGGCGGTCGGCAAGAACTTGCTTTTCACGTTCGAGGACGGAACCGTCGTTCGCAGCCATCTGCGCATGCACGGGCGCTGGCGTGTCGAGCCGGTTGGACGCCCGATCGCCGGAAAGCCGTGGCTTGTCCTACGAAGCGGAGAGTGGCAGGCCGTTCAGCGGCGCGGGCCCGAGCTGGCGCTCGGGCGCGGTCAGACCGCGAGGCTCGGGCCCGACATCATGTCGTCCCCTTCCGACCTCGACGGAATGGTCGAGCGTCTTCGACGTGCCGATCAGAGCCGCGGGCTCGGAGAGGCGATTCTCGACCAGCGGCTCATCGCGGGCATCGGGAACATGTGGAAGGCCGAGGCGCTCTTCGTCGCGGGGGTCACGCCATGGGCTCCGCTTCGCGACGTAACCGACGAGAGCCTGCACCGGCTGCTCGGCGCCGCGGCTTCGCTGATGCAGTCGCCGCGCTCACGCGGACGCCACGTGTACCGCCGCGCCGGCCGTCCCTGCGGGCGCTGCGGCACCCGGATCCGCTCCTGGCCGCAGGGTGACGACGCGCGGATGGCCTACTGGTGTCCGACCTGCCAGGAAGGAACGGGGCCGCCCGGGGCGTAACGAGGGTGGCGTGCCTGCCGGCCCTCGGTCTCCCCATCTCTTTCGTGCCCTGCGCGCGTTCTGCCTCGGCGCGTTTTTCGACCTCGGGCGCGAGCTCGAGTCCGGCGCCGACATTCCGGTTGCGCTCGAGGAGCACGGCAGGCCGAACAGGCCGACGCTCTACGAGTACCGTCCGCTGATCGGATCGTTCGTCGAGGCGCGGGCCGAACGGCTCGGCCGGCGCGACGACGCCAACGAAGCCTTGACCGCGCTCAAGGACGAGCCGGCGGCGGGGATCTTCGCGCGCGCCCACGCGGGCGACCGGGTGGGCGAGGACGAGGCGCTTCGCCGTACGATCGTCATTCCTCTGCTTGTGCGCACCGCAGAGGCCTGCGGGGCCTTTGATTGGGACGACACCGCCTACGAGCGCGCCTACGCGGAGCTCGAGCTCTCGCTCTACGGAGAGCGGCGGGCCTACGCCGCGCTCGCACCCGTGGTCGGGCTGACCGCCGGCGGTGAGATCGAGCTGGGCCGCGGCGTTCGCGTGCGCCCCGCGGCCGCCGGGGAGCTGACCGCCTCGTGGCCCGAGGCCGGCCGCCTCCTACCACGCGACTTCGGCCGCGAGGTAGACCGCATGCTCGTGATCGAGCTCGAGTGCGACCTCGACGGAACCGCGTGCGAGGTCCCTGACGCGCCTACGGAGATCGGACTCGCGGTCAGCGTCCTCCGGCTTGCGACGCCCGGTGCCGTTGCGGCGGGCCCCGTCCTCTTCGAGCGCCTGGACTGGAGGCCGTACGGTGTGCGCCCGGTGCCGCCGCTCGCCGCGCAGGTGCCGCCCGGGGAGCCAACCCGCCTTGATCCGTTTCGCGCCCAGCTCGCCGTCCAGCTGCAGGCTCGGCTTGCAGACGCGCCCGGAGACCCGGAGCTGCTCGAAGCGCTCGAGCGGTGGGAGCTCGCCCTCTTCCACGAGGGCCCACTCCGTTCGGATGAGCTTCGCGAGGCGTTGGAAACGCTCTTCGGCTGCGACGAGGGAGCCTGGGCAGCCGCGATGCGCACCGCAGTTCTCCTCGGGGAGACGGCTCGTGAGCGCTCCGAGCTCCTGACCGCGTTTCGGGCGCTCCTCGACGGCGACGGCCCGGGAGCTCGGGCCGAAGATGCCGTGCGCCGGGCTCTGGTCGAGACGCTCCTGCATCCGGACCGTGCCGAGCTCGTGCTCGCCCTCGACGAGGCGCTCCTCGGACTGCGTCCCCGGCCGCAGGTGACGACGGCGGCCCGGGTCGTCGCGGCCGGATGAGCACCGGCAGCGACCGGCTGCGACGCCGGCGCTGCATCGGCCTCCGCGTCGCCTTCGTCTTCGGGATCCTCCTCGCCGTCATCAACCGGGGCGACACCGTGTTGCTCGCGATCGCGCTGACGGGAACCGCCATCGTTGCGTTTGCATACTGGCGCGATTGCCGTGTGCCTCGGCACAATCCGTGAGCCACTCGCGCGTTCCATTGTCCTAGCTTGGAGGCATGGACGAGGCCCGGCTGGTGATCGAGCGGTTGGAGCGCATCGACGCGCTTCGCCGCGAGGGCGCTCCGGCCTCCGATCTGCTCGCCGAGGTACGCGGTCTCCTGGTCGAAGGGGAACGGTGGCTAGCCGCGGAGAAGCCGGACGAAGTCGAGCGGGCGCGCGCGGCGCTCGCCGACTGTCGAGCCAGTCTGGCGCCCGAGCCCGAGGGAGTGATGCCGCGAAGACTCCCTATAATCGCCGCGCAGATGCCGCGCTACGGACCGCCGGACGCCTTCGAGACACCGCGGTTCTCGGGCCCGCGGACGTTCATGCGCCTGCCGCACGTGACCGACCTGGACGGGGTCGACGTCGCCGTGGTCGGAGTCCCGAGCGACGGCGCCCAGGTGTTCCGAAGCGGCGCGCGCTTCGGCCCGGAAGCGATCCGTAGCGCTTCGGTGATGCTGCGCAACTACAACCCAATACTCGACGTCGATGTCTCCGCGCGTCTCTCGTTGGTCGACTACGGCGATGTCCCGACCGTCCCGGGCTCGACGGCGGACTCGCTCGAGCGCTCGCGCGCCGGGCTGGAGGAGCTGGTACGCGCTGGCGTGACAACGCTCTGCCTCGGCGGGGACCACACCGTGCTCCTTGCCGAGCTCCGCTCACTGGCTGCGGTGCACGGGCCGCTCGGCCTCGTTCAGCTCGACGCGCACCACGATCTCTGGGACGAGTACTTCGGCCAGAAGCTCTTCCACGGAAGCGTCGTCAGGCGCGCGGCAGAAGAGGGGCTCGTCGACCCTGCGCGCTCGATCCAGGCCGGCATGCGGGGATCACTGACCGCGAAGGAGGACGCGGGCCTACCGGCGGAGCTCGGATTCGACTCGCTCACCTACGAGGAGCTCGCGGCGCTTGGTCCAGAAGGCTTCGGCAGGCGCGCACGCGCGCGTGTTGGAGGGGCGCCCTGCTTTCTCTCCTTCGACATCGACTTCGTCGACCCCGCATTCGCGCCCGGAACCGGAACACCCGAGGTCGGAGGCCCTTCGAGCCGCGAGGCGCTGGCCTACATCCGTTCGCTCGCCGGGCTCGACTTCCGCGGGTTCGACTGCGTCGAGGTCTCGCCGCCGTACGACCCTGCGGCCGTCACGGCCTTCGTCGCCGCGAACGCGTGCTTCGAGATGCTCTCGCTCGTGGCGCTCGGGCGCTGATCCCTGCGGACGGCCGCAGCGGGAATCGACCTCACCCCGCCTGCGAAGCGAACGCCGTTGCAGGCTATCGCCGCGCTTGTCGGTGCAGCCGACAACTGGCTGCATTTCCTGCTCGGCGTCGGCATGATCGTCGCCGGGGTCGTGTTCGGCCGGACGATGCTCGCGAACGAGCGCACGCTCGCGCGAAACCAGGCCTGACCAACCGTCTGGGGCGGTGGTCGTCAGATGCCGCCCCAACACTCCTTTTCCGCCGATTTGCGGGGAATTGGCCGAGAAGGATTGTGCTAACCTGACACGAAACACAAGCCCTCATGGGGCTTTCCGGGATTCTTCCGCGTCCGCGCAAGCGGACGTCCACTTCTAAAGGAGCAACACTGGGCCAGGTCATCTCCTTTGCCAATCAAAAGGGTGGCGTGGCAAAAACGACGACCACGCTGAACCTCGCTGTGGCGTTCAAGGAGCAGGGGTTCGACGTGCTCGCCGTCGACCTCGACCCGCAGGGGAACCTGACCATGTCCCAGGGCATGGACCCCGACCAGGTCGAGCGCTCGATGTACGACGTCCTCGTCCACTCGATGCCGGTCGAGGAGGTCATCCAGCGCGCGGAGATCGACGTCGCCGTGTCATCCATCGACCTCGCGGGCGCGGAACTCGCTCTCTCGAGCATGATCGGGCGCGAGCGCGCGCTGCAGAAGGCCCTCCTTCCGGTGCGGAATCGCTACGACTACATCCTCATCGACACGCCGCCGTCCCTCGGGCTGCTGACGATCAACGCCCTGACCGCGTCGGATGGCGTCATCGTCCCCGTGCAGTGCGAGTACCTCTCGCTCCGCGGTCTCGTCCAGCTCGAGAACACCCTCAGCATGATCAGAGAGAACCTGAACCCGGTCGTCGAGATCCGCGGGATCCTGCCGACGATGTACGACTCGCGCACAGTGCACGGCCGCGAGGCCGTCGAGATGCTGAAGGAGAACTTCGGCGATCTCGTCTTCGAGACCCGCATCAAGAAGACCGTTCGCTACGCCGAAGCGCCCGTGGAGGGCAGCTCGGTGCTCAAGTACGACTCGTCCGGCCCGGCCGCGAAGGCCTACCGCGACCTGGCGAAGGAGGTGCTCAATGGCGCGACGCCGCGCGAGCATGCGTGAGGGCCCGCTCGCCGAGCTCTTCAAGGCGACCGAGGCTGCGCAGCGCCAGGCCGAGCGCGAGCAGGCCGCTCAGGAAACCGCCGAGGCGCCGACCGTCGAGCACGCCGCTCCTCCTCGCGAGGAACCGGCCGCTTCGGCCGCTCCCGCGCCGCCCGTCGAGCAGCCGGAGCGGGAGCACGCCGAGCCGCCCGTCATCGAGCGAACCTCTCCGGCGCCGATGGAGCGGAGCTACGAGCCCGCCCCGGCGGCCCGGCTTGCCGAGCCCGCGCCGCGGATTCACCGCGCGCCGCGCCCCGAGTCGGCGGCCTATCTGGCCGTCATCCGCGTGGTCGGCGTGGGCGGAGGAGGCTTGAACGCCGTCAACCGGATGATCGAAGCGGGCATTTCCCAGGTCGAGTTCATCGCCGTCAACACCGACATCCAGCAGCTCCGCACCTGCGAGGCGCCCATCAAGCTCCATATCGGGCGCGAGCTGACCCAGGGCCTCGGCTCCGGCTCCGACCCGAACATCGGGCGCGACGCCGCCGAGGAGGCGTACGACCAGATCAAGCATGTGCTTCGCGGCTCGGACATGGTCTTCGTCACCGCCGGCGAGGGCGGAGGGACTGGTACGGGGGCGGCGCCCGTCGTCGCGAGGATCGCGCGGGAAGTCGGCGCGCTCACGGTCGGGATCGTCACTCTTCCTTTCCGCTTCGAAGGCACGCGCCGGCGCGGCCAGGCCGAGAAGGGCGTGCACGAGCTGCGCGAGGTCTGCGACACGGTCATCGTCATCCCGAACGACCGGCTGCTCGAGGTTCTCGAGCGCTCGACCTCGATGCTCGACGCATTCCGCATCGCCGACGACGTGCTGCGGCAAGGCGTGCAGGGAATCTGCGACCTGATCACGATGCCGGGGCTCATCAACCTCGACTTCGCCGACGTGAGGACGATCATGAGTGACGCGGGCTCGGCGATCATGGGCATCGGGTTTGCGACAGGGGAGACCCGCGCGCGCGAAGCCGCCGAGCGAGCTCTCCGCTCGCCGCTCATCGACACCGAGATAGTCGGCGCCCGAGGCATCCTCCTCTCGATCGCAGGCGGGGACGACCTCACGCTGCTCGAGGTCAACGAGGCCGCCGAGGTGGTCCGCGAAGCCGCGACCGAGGAGACGAACATCATCTTCGGCGCGACCATCGACGAGCGCCTGTCCGGGCAGATCTGGGTGACCGTGATCGCGACCGGCCTCGGCGGGCGCATCGGGCTCAGCTCTCCGAGCCCGCGCGTGGAGCTGCCCTCACCGGATTCCGAGGACACGCTCGAGCCTCCGAGCTTCCTCCGCGATCTGTAGCAGCTAGCTAGGCCGCTCGCGCTTCGGAGTAACCTCTGCGCATGAAGGGCGCAGTCGCGGCCGGGCATCCGCTCACCGCGGAGGCGGGGGCGGAAATCCTCGCGGAGGGCGGCAACGCGGTGGACGCCTGTATCGCCGCCGCCTTCGTCTCATGGGTAGCCGAGAGCCCTCTGACCGGTCCGGGCGCGGGCGGCTTCATGCTCGTCCACCGCGCCTCGGACGCGAGCGACCGCCTCCTCGACTTCTTCGTTGCCCTTCCAGGCCGCGATCTCGGCACAGGGGGAAGAGCCCGGATGAACGAGGTCAACGTCGAGTTCGACGCGGGCAAGCAGCAGATCTTCCGGATCGGAGCCGCTTCCTGCGCCGTGCCGGGCTCGATCGCCGGCCTCGGCGCCGCCCACACCGCCTACTCGCGAATGCCGTGGGCCGATCTCGTCGCTCCGGCGGCGAGGCTGGCCCGCAAGGGTGTCGTCCTCAACGAGCAGCAGGCATTCCTCCACCGGATCCTCGATCCGGTGCTCCGCGCCGAGCCTGAGGGGAGAAGCGTCTACGGGGAAGACAGAGCCCTCGGCCCCGGCGAGCGGGTACGGATGCCGGAGCTCGGCGACACGCTCGACCGCTTGGCCCAGGAGGGGCCGGCGAGCTTCTACCGAGGCGAGCTCGCGCGCTCGGTCAGCGCGGCGGTGCGCGAGCGCGGCGGCCGCCTGACGGAGAGCGATCTCGGCGACTACCGGGTCATCCGCCGCCGGCCCGTACGCGTCTCCTACAGGGACTGTGAGTTCGTCTCCAACCCGCCGCCTTCGGCAGGAGGGCTCCTGATCGCGTATGCACTCCGGGTGCTCGACCGGCTCGGCGACTTCGGGCGGGCGGGAAGCGCGGAGGCCTTCGCTGCCCTCGCCGAGGTCATGCGCGAGGCGCAGCTCGCCCGCGGGGGCGGATTCCTGAGCGGCCTGAACCGCGGCGGGCTCCCCAGCCGTCTCCTTGCCGACGAGAACATCGCCGCGGCGGCACGCAGGGCGCGGGAGCGGACCGGCGCCTTCGCCGTCGAGGCCGCCGGTGTTCCGTCGACCACGCACGTGAGCGTCGTCGACTCACGCGGAAACGCGGCGTCGCTCTCGTCTTCGACCGGGTGCGGGTCGGGAGTCATCGTGCCGGGCACCGGCGTGCAGATGAACAACATGCTCGGTGAGGAGGACCTCAACCCGAGCGGGCGCCAAGGCTCGCCCGGCCGCCGCCTGACGAGCATGATGGCGCCTTCGGTCGTGCTCGAGGGCGGACGGCCCCGCCTGGTGGTGGGAAGCGCGGGTTCGATTCGCCTGCGGGCCGCGATCCTGCAGATCATCGTCAACGTGCTCGACCACGGGCTCGGCGTCCCCGAGGCGCTCGAGGCGCCGCGCGTGCACCTCGAGGGCACGGCCCTGCAACTGGAGGGCGGCATCGATCCCGACGCGGCCGACCGGCTAGAGGCGGCCGGCTACGAGGTCGTTCGCTGGAACGATCGCAATCTCTACTTCGGAGGCGCATCCGCGGTCGGCTTGGCGGCGAACGGGAAGCTCGAGGCCGCGGGCGACCCGAGACGGGGAGGCGCAGGGGCGGTCGTCGAGTGACTGCGCTCATCCGGAAGGCCGAGCCGGGCGATGCGGCGCCGCTCGTCCACCTGGCCGAAGCCGTGGGCTCCGAAGTGGAGGGTTGGCTCATCGCTGACGGCGGGTGGCGAAGCGTGTCGGAGGAGCGCCGCTACCTCAAGGCGATTCGCCGGCATGCCTACGCGGCGGTCCTCGTCGCGGAGGTGGACGACCGCATCGTCGGTCGGCTCTCGATCGGGCGCGACACGCACCCGGCGAGCGAGCACGTCGCCGACGTGGGCCTGATGGTGGCCGAGGGCTATCGCCGTCGCGGGATCGGCCGGGCGCTGATGGAGGCGGGGGAAGCCTGGGCGCGCGGCGTGGGCGTGCACAAGATCGAGCTCCACGTGTTCCCGCACAACGAGGCTGCGCTTGCCCTCTACGAGCGGCTCGGATACCGGCAGGTCGGGCGCCGTCACGGCCATTTTCGGCGCTCGGATGAGCTCGTGGATGCGATCCTGATGGAGAAGGAGCTGTGAGCGGCTACGAGCTCGAGCGCGGAACGCTGCTCGAGGAGGACGTCGGCCTCGATGCCGAGGAAGAGCTCTGGACGGACGACACCGGCGCCGACCACGCCGGCTGGTACTGCGTCGCCACCGATCCGTTCCCGTGTCCGGCCGAAGGTTGCTCGTTCGTTGCGCTCTACATGACCGCGGCGCACCTGATCCTCGTCTGGGAGCATCGTGACGACCCCAATCTTCTGCGGCACGCGCAGCGGGCGCTCGAGGTCGGGCGGAACCCGCGCGTCGTCACCTACGAGCCCCAGTTCGGGCCGAGCGCGTCGTACTACGCGTGGGAAGCGGCCGGCCGCCCCGTGCACGCGGTCAAGCAGGTCTAGCCCCCACTAGACCTCTTACCCGCGGCGCTAGCCGTTCTGGAGCGTCGCCAGGTGGCCGCGAAGCCGGGCTTCGCCCGGCGACAGCAACCGCCCAGAGCGGCTAGATCGGCTCGACCCGGCCGTTGCCGGATGCGCGTTCGCGGATCTCGCGGTCGCGCTGGACCGCTTCGGCGGCCTGGTCGAGCATCGGCGCGAGCCGGAGCACGCGCTCTCGCTCGGAGCGGAGCTCGAGCAGTCCCTGCTTTACCTCGGTGCCGAAGTCGACGCGCGCGGCAATCTGGTACGCGATCGAGTCCGCATCGAAATCGAGATCCTCGAGGTCGGCTTCGGCGGCGGTGACGACGCGCTGGTAGGCGGCGAGGCACTCCTCGATCTCGTCCTCGGTTGGGGATTCGTCCTCGTCGCCGACGTCCTCGACCTCCGCGGTCATGAAGGAGCGGCCTTCGGTCAGCTCCGCGATCCGGATTCGCTCGTGGCCCTCGACGACGACGTTCAGGCGCCCGTCGTCGAACTGCTCGAGCACCTCGATCACGCCCGCGCGGCAGCCGATCTCGCGCATGCCGTCATCGTCGGCGAGCACGAGCCCGAACTCGTCGCCCTGCGCGAGGCACTCGCCGATCAGCTCCCGGTAGCGCGGCTCGAAGATGTGCAGGGGCGCCTGCTCGCCCGGAAGCAGTACGAGGTTGAGGGGGAAGAGCCCGATCTCCACGGCATGGAAAGATTAGGGGAATGGCCGACAACCCTCTTCTTCGACCCGCCCTCGAAAGCCTCGTGCCGTACGAGCCCGGCAAGCCGGTGGAGGAGGTGCAGCGCGAGCTCGGGCTCGAGCGCGTGGTCAAGCTCGCGTCCAACGAAGGCCAGTACGGGCCTTTTCCCGAGGCGCTCAAGGCGATCGAGCGGGGTGCGCCCGAGCTCAACCGCTACCCGGACGGAGGCGCTTACCGGTTGCGGACGGCGCTCGCCGGGCGGCACGGAGTCGCCTTCGAGAACGTGACGCTCGCCGCGGGCGCGGACGCCGTCATCATGTACCTCTCGCTCGCCGTCCTCGATCCGGGCGACGAGATCGTCTGCGGCTGGCCCTCCTTCCCGAGCTACGTCCTCGACGCGCTCAAGCTGGGGGCCGTCGCCAAGCGCGTTCCCCTCGCCGAGCACCGGTACGACATCGAGGCGATCCTCGCAGAGGTCGGCCCGCGCACGAAGATCGTCTACCTCTGCAATCCCAACAACCCGACCGGGACGATGGTCCGGCGGGGCG
>Ga0307296_10000386_pt1 | contig 20536 bp, 20 predicted proteins | sample ER_DNA_153_FD_194467 | JGI IMG/M metagenome (GOLD analysis project Ga0307296, IMG submission 194467) | Bulk soil microbial communities from the East River watershed near Crested Butte, Colorado, United States - ER_DNA_153 | ecosystem: Environmental > Terrestrial > Soil > Floodplain | place... | reverse complement strand
TCCGCGTCTCCGGAGGAAGGGGCGCGGGGCGTTGCTCCCTCGGCCTGCCCTTGAACATCAGGCTGCGGCCGGCTGGGCCGCTTGCGCCTTCTCGAAGCTCAGCTCGCCGTCCCTCGCGTCCACGCGCACGGTGTCACCCTCGGCGAACTCGCCCTCCAGCAGGCGCAGCGCGAGCGGGTTCTCGAGCAGGCGCTGGATCGCGCGCTTGAGCGGGCGGGCGCCGTAGGTCGGGTCCCAGCCGGCCCCGGCAAGGATCTCCTTCGCGGCGACCGTCAGCTCCAGGCGCAGGCCGCGCTCGGCAAGCCGCGCCTCGACGCGCCGTAGCTGCAGCTCGACGATCTCGCCGATCTGGTCCTTCGAGAGCGGGTGGAACTCGACGATCTCGTCGATCCGGTTCAGGAACTCGGGCCGGAAGAGCTCTGTCATCGCCTCGGTCGTGCGGACGTTCGAGGTCATGATCAGGACCGTGTTGCGGAAGTCGACCGTGCGGCCTTGGCCGTCCGTCAGGCGGCCGTCGTCGAGGATCTGCAGCAGCACGTTGAAGACGTCGGGGTGGGCCTTCTCGATCTCGTCGAGCAGGACGACCGAGTACGGACGGCGGCGGACGGCCTCGGTCAGCTGCCCGCCCTCGTCGTAGCCCACGTAGCCGGGTGGCGCGCCGACCAGGCGCGAGACCGTGTGCTTCTCCATGTACTCGCTCATGTCGAGCCGGACGAGCGCGCGCTCGTCGTCGAACATGAACTCGGCGAGCGCGCGGGCGAGCTCGGTCTTGCCGACGCCCGTCGGGCCGAGGAAGACGAACGAGCCGATCGGCCGGTTCGGGTCCTGCAGCCCCGAGCGTGCGCGTCGCAGCGCGTTGGCGACCGCCTCGACGGCCTCGTCCTGGCCGACGACGCGCTCGTGCAGGCGCTCCTCCATGTGGATCAGCTTCTCGGTCTCGCCCTCGAGCAGGCGATCGACCGGGATCCCGGTCCAGCGCGCGACCACGGCGCCGACGTCGTCCTCGTCGACCTCTTCCTTGACCATGGGCGCGTCGGGCACGGCGCGCGCCTCGAGCTCCTTCTCGAGCTCAGGCAGCTCGCCGTAGCGGATCTCGGCGACGCGCTGCAGGTCGCCGTTGCGCTCGGCGCGCTCGGCCTCCCCGCGCAGCTCGTCGATCCGGCGCGTGATCTCCTTGACCCGCTCGAGCTGCTCCTTCTCGACGCTCCAGCGCGCGGCCAGCTCGTTGCGGAGCTCCTGCGACTCCGCGAGCTCGCGCTCCAGTGGTTCGCGCACGTCCGTCGACTCCTTCGCCATCGCCGCGAGCTCGATCTCGAGCTGGCGCACGCGGCGCTCGGCCTCGTCGAGCTCGAGCGGCGACGAGTCGATCTCCATCCGCAGCCGCGAGGCCGCCTCGTCGACGAGATCGATCGCCTTGTCGGGCAGGAAGCGGTCGGCGATGTAGCGGTCGGAGAGCACCGCGGCCGCGACGAGCGCGGCGTCGCGAATGCGCACGCCGTGGTGCGCCTCGTAGCGCTCCTTCAGCCCGCGCAGGATCGCGATCGTGTCCGAGACGGACGGCTCGCCGACGACGACGGGCTGGAAGCGCCGCTCGAGCGCGGCGTCCTTCTCGATGTGCTTGCGGTACTCGTCGAGCGTGGTCGCGCCGATCGCGCGCAGCTCGCCGCGGGCCAGCATCGGCTTGAGCATGTTCGCCGCATCGACCGCGCCCTCGGCGGCGCCCGCGCCGACGATCGTGTGCAGCTCGTCGATGAAGAGGATCAGCTCGCCGGCCGCGTTCTGCACCTCGGTGAGCACGGCCTTCAGCCGCTCCTCGAACTCGCCGCGGTACTTCGAGCCCGCCAGCATCGCGCCGATGTCGAGTGCCCAAACGCGCTTGCCCTTCAGGCCCTCGGGCACGTCGCCGGCGACGATGCGCTGCGCGAGCCCCTCGACGATCGCGGTCTTGCCGACCCCGGGGTCGCCGATCAGGACCGGGTTGTTCTTCGTCCGGCGCGAGAGCACCTGGATCACCCTGCGGATCTCCTCGTCGCGGCCGATCACCGGGTCGAGCTTCCCGCTCTCGGCGAGCTCGGTCAGGTCGCGACCGAACTTCTCCAGCGCCTGATAGGTGCCCTCCGGGTCCTGAGAGGTGACCCGCTGCCCGCCCCGCACTGCCGCGATCTTGGCCTCCAGCGCCTCGCGCGGGACGACGTTGAGCGCGAGCAGCAGGTGCTCGGTCGAGACGTACTCGTCCTCCATCCGCTTCGCCTCTTCGAAGGCCTTGTCGAGCACGCGCGAGACCGCGGCCGAGACCTGCGGCTGCTGCTGCGCGCCTTCGGTGGACGGCTTCGCCCGCAGCGCGGCCTCGGCCTGCGCGCGCAGCTCCGCTGCGTCGGGGACGAGCTGCTGCGGCAGCTCCTGGTCGAGCAGCGCGAGCACCAGGTGCTCCGGGTAGAGCTCCGGGTTGCCCAGGCGGCGCGCCAGCTCCTGCGCGGCGGCGACCGCCTCCTGTGATTTCAGCGTCAGCTTGTTGAAGTCCATCGCGGTGTGGGTAGTCGGGCCGGGTCGTAGAGGACGAGCTCGCGGCGGTACTGGCGGTGCACCTGCTCGATCGCGTCGCGCATCTCGCGCTCGAGCCGCTCCATCCGCGCCCGCATCCGCTGCAGCTGCTCCTCGAGCTCGAGCACGGCCTCGACCCCTGCGAGGTTGAGCCCAAGCTCAGTGGTGAGACGCTGGATCAGGCGCAGGCGCTCGAGGTCGGCCTCCGAGTAGAGCCGCGTGTTGCCCGCGGTGCGGCCGGGACGGACGAGGCCCTTCTGCTCGTACATGCGCAGCGTCTGCGGGTGCATGCCGACGAGCTCGGCGGCGACCGAGATCATGTAGCGCGGCCGGGTGTCCATCAGCGCCGGCTCCTCGAGACCTCGACGGCACGGCCGACCATGACCAGTAGGCCGATCGCGATCAGCGCGACGGCGACGAACGACAGCGCGGTCAGCCACGCAGGGTCGGAGACCTGGTCGTACGAGTGCACCGAGAGGTACGCGGCGATGACGAAGAGCACGAGCCCCAGGGCGAACGAGCCAATCCCGGCGCGGAAGCCGCTCACGTGCCCGACGCCTTCTGCAAGGCCTCGATCGCCTCGCGTTCCTTCTTCGACAGCTTCTTCGGCACGGTCAGCTTCACGCGCGCGAGGACACTTCCGCGGCCGGAGCCCTTCAGCTTCGGCGCGCCCTTGCCCTTCACTCGCAGCAGCGTGCCGTCCTCGGTGCCCGGCTTGACCTTCACAGTCACCGGGCCGTCCGGGGTCGGCACCTCCACCTGCGCGCCGAGCGTCGCCTGGGGGTACGTCACCGGCACGTCGACGACGAGGTCGTCCCCGCGGCGGGTGTAGAGCTTCGAGGGCGCGACGCGCGTGACGACGAACAGGTCTCCCGCTTCGGCGCCGCCCCAGCCCGCCTCGCCCTTGCCGCGCAGCCGGATCCGCGAGCCGTCCTTCACGCCCGCCGGGATCTTGACCGTGTAACGCTTGGTGCGCCGCTCGCGGCCGGTGCCGCGACAGTTCGGGCACGGCTCCTCGATCACGGTGCCGTTGCCGCGGCAGCGCGGGCAGGGCTGGGAGAGCGCGAACAGGCCCTGGCTCTCGGAGATGACGCCGCGGCCGTGGCACTCGGGGCAGAGCACCGGCGCGGTGCCGGGCCTCGCGCCCGAGCCGCCGCACTCGCGGCATGCTGTCTCGAGCTCGACCGGGATCGTGGTCTCGACGCCTTGCAGCGAGTCCTCGAACGAGAGCCGCACCTCGACCTCAAGGTCGCTCCCGCGCTGGCCGCGCTGCTGCTGCGTGCGGCCGCCGCGCGAGCCGAAGAGCCCGCCGAAGATGTCTCCCAGATCGCCGAGGTCGGTGAAGTCGAAGCCGTCGAAGTTGACTCCGCCCGGACCTGGACCACGCCCGTTGGCGGAGCCGAAGCGGTCGTACTGCTTGCGCTTCTCGGGGTCGGAGAGGACGTCGTAAGCGCCCTGCACCTCCTTGAAGCGCTCCTCCGCGGAGGCATCGCCCGGATTCGCGTCCGGGTGGTACTGGCGCGCCAGCTTGCGGTAGGCCTTCTTGATCTCGTCCTGGCCAGCCCCGCGCGAGACCCCGAGGGTCTCGTAGAGGTCCTTAACTGCCGCCATCGGCCTCCTGCGGCGCGGCCACGACCACGCGCGCAGGCCGCAGGACGCGGTCGCCGAGCTTGTAGCCCTTCTGGACGACCTCGATCACGGTGCCCTCCTCCTCGGAGGACGGCTGCGAGAGCAGCGCCTCGTGGACGTGCGGGTCGAACTGGCCGTCCGTCTCGATCTCGGCGAGACCCTCGCGCGCGAGCGCGTCGTCGAGCTCGCGGTGCACAAGCCGGACGCCCTCCTCGAGCTTGGCCTCCTCGTGCTCCTCCGCCGCTGCAAGGGCGCGCTCGAGGTCGTCGAGCACGGGCAGCAGCTCCTTCACGAGCCGCTCGTGGGCCCGCGCGACCAGGCTCTCCTGGTCGCGCAGGACCCGCTTGCGGTAGTTCTCGAACTCGGCCGCGACCCGCTTGAGGTCGTTCAGGTGCTCGTCACGCTCGGCCTCGAGCGCGGCGAGCTTCTCCTCGAGCGTCTGCTCCGCTTCGGTCACGAGGTCTTGGCCTCCTCGTCGACGACCTCGGCGTCCTCGATCACCTCATCGTCGGAGTCGGTCTCACCGTTGCTCGACGCCTGCGCCTGCTGCTGCGCGGACGCCTGGGCGTAGACCGCCTCGGCGAGCTTCTGCGAGGCCTCCTGGAGCGCATCCGTCTTGGCGCGGATCTCGCCCAGGTCATCGCCCTCGAGCACCTGCCGGAGCTCCATCACGCGGCCCTCGATCGTCGAGGCCTCGCTCTCGTCGAGCTTTTCGCGGTGCTCCTTGAGGCTCTTCTCCGTCGCGTAGGCCAGCGACTCGGCCTGGTTCTTCGCGTCGGCGAGCTCGCGCAGGCGGTGCGCCTCATCGGCGTGCGCCTCCGCGTCCTTGATCATCTGGTCGACCTCCTCCGGCTTCAGGCCCGAGCCGCCCTCGATCTTGATCTGCTGCTCGTTCCCGGTGCCGTGGTCCTTGGCGGAGACGTTGATGATCCCGTTCGCGTCGATGTCGAAGGTGACCTCGACCTGCGGCATGCCCCGCGGCGCCGGCGGGATGCCGACCAGCTGGAACTTGCCGAGGGTCTTGTTGTAGAGCGCCATCTCCGACTCGCCCTGGAGAACGTGCACCTCGACGGAGGGCTGGTTGTCCTCGGCCGTGGTGAACGTCTCCGACTTCTTCGTCGGGATGGTCGTGTTGCGCTCGATCAGCGGCGTGAAGACGCCGCCCTTGGTCTCGATCCCGAGACTCAGCGGGGTGACGTCGAGCAGCAGCACGTCCTTGACCTCGCCCTTGAGCACGCCGCCCTGGATGGCCGCGCCGACGGCGACGACCTCGTCCGGGTTGACGCCCTTGTGCGGGTCCTTGCCGATCAGCGACTTGACCTTGTCCTGCACCGCAGGCATCCGGGTCATGCCGCCGACGAGCACGACGTGCTCGATCTTCGACGCGTCGATGCCGGCGTCTGCCAGGCACTGCTTGGTCGGCCCCACCGTGCGCTCGAGCAGCTCGGCCGAGAGCTCGTCGAGCTTCGCGCGCGTGAGCTGCAGGTCGAGGTGCTTCGGGCCCTCCGGGGTCGCGGTGACGAACGGCAGGTTGATCTGCGTCGTCATCGTCGAGGAGAGCTCGATCTTCGCCCGCTCGGCCGCCTCGTAGAGGCGCTGCAGGGCCATCTTGTCCTGCGAGAGGTCGATGCCCTGGTCGCGCTTGAACTCCGCGACCATCCAGTCGACGACCGCCTTGTCGAAGTTGTCGCCGCCGAGGTGGTTGTCGCCGTTGGTGGCCTTCACCTCGAAGACGCCCTCGCCGAGCTCCAGCACCGACACGTCGAAGGTGCCGCCGCCGAGGTCGAAGACGAGGATCGTGTGGTCGGAGGCCTCCTTGTCGAGGCCGTACGCGAGCGCCGCGGCGGTCGGCTCGTTGATGATCCGCAGGACGTTGAGCCCCGCGACCTTGCCGGCGTCCTTGGTCGCCTCGCGCTGTGCGTTGTTGAAGTAGGCCGGGACCGTGATCACCGCGTCGGTGACGGACTCGCCGAGGTAGGCCTCGGCGTCGGCCTTCAGCTTCTGGAGGATCATCGCGCTGATCTCCGGCGGCGCGTACTCCTTGCCGCCGGCCTTCACGCGCACGTCCCCGTTCGGGCCCTCGACGACCTCGTAGGGGACGATCTTCATCTCCTCCGAGACCTCGCCGTACTTGCGGCCCATGAAGCGCTTGATCGAGAAGATCGTGTTCTGGGGGTTCGTCACCTGCTGGCGCTTTGCGGGCGCCCCGACGAGCCGCTGGCCGTCGTTCGTGAACGCAACCACGGACGGGGTCGTGCGCCCGCCCTCCGCGTTCGGAATGACCGCCGGCTCGCCGCCTTCGATCACGCCAACACAGGAGTTGGTCGTGCCGAGGTCGATGCCGATCGTCTTTGTCATCTTCAAATTCTCCTTGGTCGCTGAGAAAACCTTAGTCGGATAGTAGCAAGTTAAGGGCGCCGGAGCTTGCGAAGCGTTCCGGCCGCGGCGGGCTCGGCGACGACGATCCCCGCCAGGATCACCGCGCAGCCTCCCCAGCCGAGCCACCCCAGGCGGTCGCCGGCCAATGCGAAGCCGAAGAACCCGGCGAAGACTGTCTCGAGCGCGAACACGAGCGCGATCCGGGCCGCGCTCAGGCGCCGCTGGGCCCAGACCTGGATCAGGTAGGCGAGCGCGCTCGCGAAGACGCCGGTGACGATCAGCGCCGCCCAGACCATCCGGCCGCGCGGGACCGAGAGGTCGCCTGCGGCAAGCGCAAGCGCGAGGAACGCGAGGCAGCAGGTGCTCATCTCGACGAGCGTGAGCGCGATCGCGTCGTAGCGGTTCGCGTAGCGCTCGACCATCACGATCTGGAGGGCCTGCGCCGCCGTGGATGCCAGCACGAGCAGGTCGCCGGCGGTCGAGCCGACGTGGACGCCGCTCAGCATCGCGAGCCCCACCACGGAGAGCATCACGCCGAGCCAGACCTCGACCGCGACGCGCGTGCGGAAGAGCAACAGTCCGAAGATCGGCGTCAGCACGACGTAGAGGCCAGTGATGAAGCCGGTGCTCGAGACGGTCGTCCGCTCGAGCCCGGCCGTCTGGAGCCCGATCCCGAGGCCCAGCAGCGCGCCGAGGACAGCGCCGGCGGCAAAGCCCGAGCGCCCGAGCGTACGAAGGCGAGCCGCGCCGGCGATCCCGAGCACGCCGGTCGCGATGGCATAGCGCACCGCGAGGAACGCGAGCAGCGGGTAGATCTCGATCGCATCCTTGACCTGGACGAAGGTGACGCCCCAGACCGCGGTCACGAGGATCAACGCCAGCAGAGCCACGGGGCAAGCCTAAGAGGCGGTCCCCGGAAACGAGGAAGGCGCCCGGATGGGCGCCTTCCCCTCGAAAGCGTGCGGGATTACATCCCCCCGCCGGACTCCTCGCCGTCGCCGCCCATACCGCCGCCGGACTCGCCGCCCTCGGAGCCGCCTTCAGAGCCGGAGTCGCCGCCGTCGGAGCCGCCTTCCGAACCCTCGGAGCCGCCACCCTGCTCGTCGTCGGTGCCTTCGGTCGTGCCTCCCTGGCCTTCAGTCTCCCACTCGGACATCTCGTTCCTCCCTGGGTTGGAGTTGCCTGCGCGGACTTTCCGCGCGGTTCGCCGGGTGAAACCTCGGCTAGGCTCCTCGTCGTGAACCCGCTAGTCGATTCCTGGGGACGCGAGATCAAGAGCGTGCGCGTCTCCGTCACGGACAAGTGCAACTTCCGCTGCCGCTACTGCATGCCGGCGGAGGGTCTCGACTGGCTCGAGCGCGAGGAGCTGCTGAGCTTCGAGGAGATTGCGCGGCTCGTGCGCGTGCTCGCCGCGATGGGCGTCGACGAGGTGCGATTGACCGGCGGCGAGCCACTCGTGCGGCGCGAGTTGCCGAAGCTCGTCGGGATGCTGGCCGGAATCCCCGGCGTGACCGACCTCTCGCTGACGACCAACGGCGTCCTGCTCGACCGGCTCGCGGCGCCCCTGGTCGAGGCGGGCCTGAGGCGGCTGAACGTCTCGCTGGACTCGCTCTCGCACGTGCGCTTCACCGAGATCACGAGGCGAGACGCCCTCGACCGCGTGCTCGCCGGCCTCGAGGAAGCCGAGCGCTACCCGGAGCTCGGGCCGATCAAGGTCAACTGCGTCGCGATGCGCGGGTTCACCGAGGTCGAGGTACCCGCGCTGGCGGAGCTCGCGCGCCGCAAGCCGTACGTGGTGCGCTTCATCGAGTTCATGCCGCTCGACGCCGACGAGTCGTGGCGCGGCGACGACGTGCTCACCGGCGGCGAGATCCGCGCGCTGATCGAGGAGCGCTGGCCGCTCGAGGAGATCCCCGCCAAGGCCTCCTCTACCGCGCGCCGCTTCCGGTTCGCAGACGGCGCGGGCGAGATCGGCTTCGTCAACCCTGTCTCGGAGCCGTTCTGCTCGAGCTGCGACCGCATTCGCTTGACCGCCGACGGGCAGCTCCGCACGTGCCTCTTCTCGCGGCGAGAGTGGGACCTCAAGGCACCCCTCCGCGAAGGCGCCTCCGACGAGGAGCTAGAGCGCCTGCTGCGGGTCGCTGTCAGGCACAAGGAGCTGAAGCACAAGATCAACGATCCCGGCTTCGTGCGGGCCTCGCGCTCGATGTCGCAGATCGGCGGTTAGTGGCGCGGAAGAAGACGACGGGCAGGGACGTTAGAATCGCTCGTTCCGCATGAGCGTCCTCGTCTCAGCCGGCCGTCGCGTGCTGCCCAGAGGGTGGGCGGATTTCGGGCGCCAGCTCGCAATCTGGTTCTGCTTCCTCGGGGCCTACCAGGTGGCACGTGGCCTCGCCGACCGCAATCCCCCGCGGGCCTTCGACAACGGCCTGCAGGTGATCGGGATCGAGCGGCACCTCCACGGCCTCTTCGAGCTGAGCCTGCAGCGCCTCGTCGACGGCTCGCACGTCCTGGCGACGCTCGCTTCCTGGACGTACTGGAACTCCGAGTTCACCGTGCTGGGTCTCGCGCTGCTGTGGGTCTATCTGCGGCGCAACGAAGCCTTCGTCCGCTTCCGGAACACGATCCTGCTCGCGAACGTGATCGGGCTCGTCGGCTACGTGATGCTGCCGACCGCTCCGCCGCGGATGTTCCCCGACCTCGGTTTCAGCGACACGCTCTCGGGCTTCGGCGAGCTCAACCACGGGAGCGGCATCATCGAGTTCGCCGCCAACCCATACGCGGCGATGCCGAGCCTGCACGCGGCCGACGCGCTGATCGTCGGGCTCGTGCTCTTCTCCGTTTGCCGCCGCTGGCCGGCGAAGGTGCTCTGGCTGTGCTGGCCACTGTGGGTGTGGTTCAGCGTGATGGCGACCGGGAACCACTTCTGGCTCGACGTCGTCGCAGGGATCGTCGTCGCCTCGATCGCGGGCGTGATCGTCTACCGCAACCCGCTGCGCCGGCGCCGCCCCGCCACGGCGTGACCCGCGCAGAGACCCTCGCCTGGGTCAAGCGCGGCTACACGGACGGCACGCGTCGCCTGGCGGCCCGCTGGATCGGCGGCCTCGCACGCACGCGCGTGACCCCGAACGCGCTGACGGCGGCCGGGATCAGCCTCTGCGCGGCTGCGGCGGTGATCGTCTGGTTCGCTCATGAGCGGCCCTGGCTCCTCTACTGGCTGGCTGCATTGGTGTTCGTCGTGGGGTCGGTGCTCGACATCCTCGACGGCGCGCTTGCCCGCTACGGCGGCAAAGCCACCCCCTTCGGCGCCTTCGTGGACTCGATCTCGGACCGTGTGAGCGAGGGCTTCGTGCTGACGGCGATCGCGCTCGTTTTCGCCCGCGAGGGGAATGAGCTGGCGGTGGGCTTCACGATCGCGGCGATGGCCGGGTCGTTCCTCGTCTCCTACGCACGCGCGAAGGCGGAGCTGCTCGGGCTGCGCGGCGACATCGGCCTCGGCAGCCGCGCCGAGCGCGTCGTCGTGATCACCGCAGGGCTCGTCTTCGCGCCCTGGGGCGGCCTGCAGTGGGCGATCTACTTCCTCGCTGCGACGGCGTGGTTCACGGTGCTGCAACGCGTGTTCAGCGTGCGCTCCCAGCTCCGCCAGCGCTAGCCGACCGCCCGCCGGAGCGTTCTCGATCTTCTGCGGTATAGTGCTAGCACTCCTGTGCTAGCACCAGCGCGCAAGCATGTGCTCGTCCGGATGCCCGGCGAGCTGAAGAGGCTTCTCGCCGATGAGGTCCGCAGCACCGGCCAGAGCCTCAACGACGTGGCCGTCGGCATCCTCGCCTCCCGCTTCGCGGTGTCCTTCGACCCGAGCGGCCGCCCCGGCAAGGAGCCTGGCAAGAGCGGCTCGGTGCTCCTGCGCATGCCGCCGGAGCTGAAGGACAAGCTCGCCGCGCGCGCCGCACAGCGCAAGCGCAACGTCAACGATCTGATCGTCGAGACGCTCTCCGAGCGGCTCGGAAAGGAACCCATGGCTTCGACCAACGGCAAGGTGCGGCGCTCGGACGACAAGGTCCGCGTCGCAATCATCGGCGTCGGCAACTGCGCGAGCTCGCTCGTACAGGGCGTCGAGTACTACAAGGACGCGAACCCGGACGACTTCGTCCCAGGCCTGATGCACGTCGACCTCGGCGGGTACCACATCAGCGACGTCGAGTTCACGGCCGCCTTCGACGTCACCACCGACAAGGTCGGCAAGGACCTGTCGGAGGCGATCTGGGCGCACCCGAACAACACGATCAAGTTCTCGGACGTCCCGAAGACCGGCGTCACCGTCCACCGCGGCATGACCCACGACGGGCTCGGCAAGTACCTCTCCGAGGTCGTCGAGAAGGCGCCCGGCGAGACCGACGACGTCGTCGGGATCCTCAAGGACACGAAGACCGACGTCGTGATCAACTACCTCCCGGTCGGCTCCGAGGAGGCGACCAAGTGGTACACCGAGCAGATCCTCAGCGCCGGCTGCGCGATGGTGAACTGCATGCCGGTCTTCATCGCGCGCGAGAACTACTGGCAGCGTCGCTTCGAGGAGGCCGGCCTGCCGATCATCGGCGACGACATCAAGTCGCAGGTCGGCGCGACGATCACCCACCGCGTGCTGATGGGCATCTTCCGCGACCGCGGGGTGAAGGTCGACCGCACCTTCCAGCTCAACTTCGGCGGCAACTCCGACTTCATGAACATGCTGGAGCGAGACCGGCTCGAGTCGAAGAAGATCTCGAAGACCTACGCGGTCACTTCGACGCTTCCCTACGACATGGGTGAGAAGAACGTCCACGTCGGCCCTTCGGACTACGTGCCGTGGCTCGAGGACCGCAAATGGGCCTACATCCGGCTCGAGGGCACCTCGTTCGGCGACGTGCCGCTGAACGCCGAGCTGAAGATCGAGGTCTGGGACTCCCCGAATTCGGCCGGTGTCGTGATCGACGCGGTGCGGCTCGCCAAGCTCGCGCTGAACAACGGCATCTCGGGCACGCTCGCCGCTCCGAGCTCGTACCTGATGAAGTCGCCACCGGTTCAGCATCCGGACGAGGAGGCGCGCGACCTGACGGAGGAGTTCATCCGCAAGCACGAGCGCAAGCAGGCGAAGAAGGCCGCAGCGAAGGCCTGAGCCCGCTGCGCGGGACTAGACTCGGCGCGTGGGTTTGCGCGTCTGTCTGGTCACGCCGTTCGCCTGGTCGAGGCCACACGACGTCAACGAGCACGTGGCCGGGATCGCGCACGAGCTGCGCGAGCTCGGCCACGACGTCACCGTCCTGGCTCCCTCGACGCGGGCTGCCGACCTGATCGAAGGCCGGCGAGCGCTGCTGGACGGCGCGGACGCGCAGGTGATCGCCCTCGGCCCGGCCGTGCCGATCTCGCGGCGCAGCCGGATGGGCGTTCCCGTAGGAGTGCGGGCGAACCTGGCTCTCGCGCTCGGGCGCGGCGGCTACGACGTCGTGCACGGGTTCGAGCCGGGCTTGCCTAGCCTCTCGTACCTCGCGCTGCGCGACGCGCACGCGTTCGCGGTCGCGACCTTCCTCTCGCCCGAGCGGCTCGGCTACCCGCCCGGCCGCGCCCAGCGCGAGCGGCTGCTCGGGCGGATCGACGCTCTCGTCGCGGCTTCGGAGGAGACAGCCGAGGCGGCGGCGGAGCGCCTCCCCGGCGACTACCGCGTCGTCTCGCCCGGGGTCGATCTCGAGCTGTTCAGACCCGGGCGGAAACGCAACCTGGTCGTGCTCGAGTGGCGGCCGGGCGAACGCGCGCTGACCCGGGCCGTCGTCCGCGCCGTGGCGCAGCTGCCGGGTTGGGAGCTCGTCTTCCTGCGAACGAAGCCGCTCGCGGGCCGGCCGACGCTGCCGCGCTCGCTGCGCGGGCGCGCCGCCGTGCGCACGCTGCGCGACGGCCAGACGCGGGCTCCGTTGCTGAACGAGACCTCGATCTTCGTGCCGGCCCCCGAGGGCCTCGGCCGGGTCGCGCTCGAGGCAGCCGCTTCGGCCGCGGCGATCGTCGCAATGCCCGGTCTCACCGAACAGCCGGAGCTGGCCGCAGCGGCGATCCTGCGACTGGCCGAGGACGACGCGTACCAGGAGCGCGAAGCCGCCGCGGCTCGAGCAGGCGCCGAGGGCCAGAGCTTCGCCGCGGTCGCACGCGAGCTCGACGAGGTCTACCGCGGCCTCGCCCGCCGCAGGCGCGCTCGAGTCGACGAGCCCCTGTCCGACCGCGACTGGATCCTGGCCGACCTCCACCTCCACACCTCGTGGTCGCACGACTGTCAGATTCCAGTCGAGGAGCTGCTCGACCACGCGGGGGCCCAGGGACTCGGCGCGATCGCCGTCACCGACCACAACGTCTTCGGCGGCGCGCAGGAGGCCGTCGAGCTTGCCAAGACCCGCGACCTCGTCGTGATCCCGGGCGAGGAAGTCAAGACCGAGGACCAGGGCGAGGTGATCGGCCTCTTCCTCTCGGAGGAGATCCCGCGCGGGCAGTCGTTCGGCGAGACCGTCGACGCGATCCGCGCGCAGGGCGGCGTCGTCTACCGTCCCCACCCCTTCGACCGCCTGCACGCGATCCCCGAGCCCGCCACGCTCCACCGCCACCTCGCCCAGGTGGACGTGCTCGAGGTCTACAACGCGCGTTTGCTGTTCGAGGCGTACAACGACGAGGCGCTGCGCTTCGCGCGCAAGTACGACCTGACGATGGGCGCCGGCTCCGACGCGCACGTCCTCCAGGGCGTCGGCACCGGTGCGGTGCGGATGCGCGCCTTCGAGGGCCCTGAGGAGTTCCTCGTCAGCCTGCGCACGGCACAGGTCATGAGGCGGCCGCGCTCGCTCCTCTACCTGCAGTCCCTCAAGTGGGCGGCGCAGGCCAAGGAAAGGGTTCGCTAGCCGAGAACAGGGGTTGTGCCCAGTGCCTGCCGTGTCTGACGAGATCTTCGAGAAGTACCTGCAAAAAGCGATCGCCGAGACGAACGAGCTCGGCGATGAGATCGCGCACGCCGCACACGAGGGCCAGGTGCCCGTGCTGGGCTCGGGCCATCCGCTCGCAGACGTCTTCCTGCTGAAGCACGACCCGAAGCCGGCCGAGGTGCAGGAGGGGGTCGCGTTCTACGGCCGCACCGGCCAGGCGCTGCTGAAGTCGCTGCAGCGGCTGCACGTCGACCCGCTGGCGATCTACGGGACGAACTGCCTCAAGCTCGTGGGCGGCGACGAGGAAGAGGCGCGCCCGTGGCTCGCGCGCGAGCTCCACATCGTCCAGCCGAAGCTCGTGGTCGTGATGGGCGACGAGGCGCTCGCCTTCCTCAACTCGCTCGAGTTCCCGCTCGCCGACCCTCTGGAGCCGAAAACCGGTGAGCTGCAGCGCTTCACGCCCACCATCCAGGCGCTCTTCGTGCCCGACATCGACGAGTCGCTCGACGAGGCCCCGGCGAAGACCCGCTTCTGGAACGCCTTCAAGACCCTCGGTCCGTGGTGGGCCGAGCTGCCTCCCTACTGAGCCGGCGGGCGGCGGAGTTCGCGGCGCTCGCCGCGCTCGTCGCCGTCTACTACGGCACCCACCAGTGGTGGTTCGAGCTCACCCTCTGGGGCGATCTCGCGTGGCTCTGCTTCCTGCTGATCCCAGCGGTGTTCGGGCTCGTCTGGTTCATCCTGCCGCTGTGGCGCGCTCCGGTGCAGCAGCTGCTCGGCCTCGCAGTCGCCTGCGGCGTCGCCGCGATCGTCCTCCAGTGGACGGGCGCGGGCGTGATCGCGAATTTCGCCAAGCTCGCGACGATGACCTTTGCGGGGTGGTGCTTCCTGCGCTTCTTCGAGGAGCTCAGCTGGGTCGTGCTCGTCGCACTGATCGTGCCGTGGGTCGACTCGTACTCGGTCTGGCGGGGACCGACGAAGACGATCGTTACGGAGAAGCCGGAGGTGTTCTCTGCCCTCTCGTTCACCTTCCCCGTTCCCGGCCAGGACGGGGGCGCGAAGCTCGGGCTGCCCGACCTGCTGTTCTTCTCGCTCTACCTCGGCGCCAGCGCGCGGTGGAACCTGCGAACCGGCTGGACCTGGGTGTGCCTGACCGCCTCGCTCGGCGGGACGATGGCGCTGGCGACCTGGCTCGACGTCGACGGCCTTCCCGCGCTGCCGCTGCTCTCGGTGGGCTTCCTGCTGCCCAACGCGGATCTGCTCTGGCGGGCGGTCAGGGATCGAGGCGCCAGAGATCCCCGTCGAAGTCCGACGTGACCCAGGCCGAGCCGGCCGCTTCGGCGACGGCCAGCGGGCTGCCGCCGACGTGGATCGTGCGCGTGACCGAATTGGTCGCCGTGTCGACGACCGAGACGGTGCTGTCGTCGATGTTCGGCACCCAGAGCTTGCCGCCGATCAACGTGGTCGCAAGCGGGTTCGCGCCGACGGTCACGGTCGCCTCGATCGCGAGCGTCGCGGGATCGACCCGGTAGATCTTGCCCGTCTCGCTGGAGACCCAGAGCGCGTCCGAGGACGCGGTGGTCCAGTCCGCCTTCGGAATCGTGATGCGCCGCTCGACCCGATTGCGCCTGGGGTTGATGCGGATCAGGCGGCCACGCCCGTAGTCGGCGACCCAGACTTTGCCGAAGGCGACGAGGATGCCGTTCGGGCCGCCTCCGACGCGGATCGTCTTGATCACCTTGTTGCGCTTCGGGCCGATGCGACTGACGGTTCCCGAGCCCTCGTTCGAGACCCACACCGAGCCGCCGCCGAAGGCGAGCGCATACGGGCTGCTGCCGACCGAGATCCGTGCCTGCCTGCGCTTGGTCACCGCGTTCAGGCGCGTCACCCGGCCCGCGTTGCGCGAGCCGACCCAGACGCTCCCGGCCCCGTAGGCGAGGCCGAACGGGCTGCCCGGCACGGCCACGCGCCACTTCACGGTGCCGGCGACTGGGTCGACGCGGATGACGTGGTTGTCCAGGCGGTCGGTGACCCAGAGCGCGCCGGCGGCGGAGCGGACGAACGACGCCGAGATGCCGACGTGCACCTTTGCCGGCCCCGCGGCCCCCGCGGCAGCGCCGCAGGTCATCCCGACCAACGCTAGACCCAAGACCGTTCGACGGAGTAGAGTTACCACAACCTTGAACTACATTACCACAAGGTTGTTCTAGTGGCCGAGACGGGTCCCGACACGATTCTGCTCGACCTGTTCCGGACGAACCAGGTGCGCGAGCGCATGATCGAGTCCGCCCTGGAGGGGCTCAAGCTGCCGCCGGAGGATTACCCCTTCTACGTGATCGTCGGGGCCGAGGGCCCTTGGACGCCGACGGCGCTCGCCGCCCGTCTGGTGATGCCGCTCTCGACCGTGCTCTTCCGCGTCGGCCGGCTCGAGCAGCGAGGTCACATCGAGCGGCTGCCCAACGCGAACGACCGGCGCTCGTACCTGATCCGCCTGACCAAGGACGGCGAGCGGCTGCTCGGCCAGGCGCGGCCAAGGTTCCGTGCGCTCGCCGAGGCCGTGGAAGAACGGCTCGGCGCCGAACGCGTCGACGGCCTCCGCGACGGGCTCACCGAGCTCCGCGGCGCGATCGAGGCGGAGCTCAGCTCCGAGTGAGCAGCGCGACCGCCTCGACGTGCGGCGTGTGCGGGAACATGTCCACCGGCCGCACACGCTCCAGCCGGTAGCCCCACTCCTTCTGCAGCTCCTTGACGTTGGCCGCGAGCGTCGTCGGGTTGCACGAGACGTAGACGAGCCGCGAGGCCTCCAGCCGCGCGAGGCGCCGCAGCGCCTTTCCGGAGAGCCCTGCCCGCGGCGGGTCGACGACGGCCACGTCGGGCCGCCCCGCGCGGTCGGCCAGCTCCTCCAGCGACGCGCCGACCTCGCCTGCGAAGAACGCGGCGTTGGCGATCCCGTTCAGGTCGGCGTTCTCGAGCGCGCAGGCGACGGACTCCTCGGAGACCTCGACTCCCCACACGGTCAGCGCCTGCGAGGCCAGCGTCAGCCCGATCGTCCCGATCCCGCAGTAGAGGTCGTAGACCGTCTCGCTGCCGGTCAGCGCGGCGTACTCGCCGGCAAGCTCGTACAGGCGCTCAGCCATGCGAGTGTTCGTCTGCAGGAACGCGTTCGGTCGGACGCGGAAGCGCAGGCCGCAGAGCTCTTCCTCGATCGCGTCCTCGCCCCAGAGCAGGGTCGTGGGCAGGTTCGTCACCTCCGCCTGCGACTCGTTCACGGCCCAGTGGATCGAGCGCACCTCCGGGAAGCGGCGCAGCACCTCGACCAGCTCGTCGCGGTCGAACTTCTCGCCGCCCGCGGTCACGAGCTGCACCAGCAGCTGGCCGGTGTTGCGGCCCTCGCGCAGCACGAGATGGCGCAGGTAGCCAGTGTGCTCGCCCTGGTCGTAGGCCTCGAGTCGCTCCGCCCGCGCCCAGTCGCGCACGGCGTCGCGGACCGCATTGCCGAGGTCGGTCGTGAGCCAGCACTTCGAGATGTCGAGCACCTCGTCCCAGCGGCCGGCCTTGTGAAAGCCGAGGGCGGGTCCGTCAGGTGTCTGCGTGAACGAGTACTCGAGCTTGTTGCGGTAGTGGAAGACCTCCTCGGCCGGGACGATCGGCTCGAGCGGAGGCTCGGCCACGCCGCCCAGGCGCCGCAGGGCGTCGGCGACCTGCGCCTCCTTCGCCGCCACCTGGGCCCCGTAGTCGAGATCCTGGAAGCGGCAACCGCCACACGCGGGGTAGTGCCGGCACGGAGCCTCGACGCGCTGAGCGCTCGGCTCGAGCACCTCGACCGCGAGCGCCTCGGCGTGGTTGCGCTTCACCTTCGTCACGCGCGCGCGCACGCGGTCGCCCGGGAGCCCACGCCGCACGAAGACGACGAAGCCGTTCAGGCGCGCGACGCCGTTCCCACCGTAGGCGAGCGTGTCGATCGAGAGCTCGAGCTCCTGGTCTCGCGCAACGGGGGCGGCCATGCCGTCCAGCCTAGGAGAAGCGCGGGTGCAGCGGGAGGATCAGAGGCGGGCGCGGCTTCTGGCGGAAGTTGAAGTCCGAGGCGAGGTTCCCAAGCACCGGCACGTTCTCGCGCACGGTCGGGCGAGGATCGGGCCGCCCGTCGCTGCGTGGGTCGAGCCGGGCTGAGCGCAGGAAGTCGTCCTCGATGAACTTCGCGTAGGCGTCGAAGCTCAGCACCTGGTGGTCGACAAAGCCACGCCGTGCGTAAGGCGAGATCACGAGCCCGGGCACACGCAGCCCGTAGCCGTTCACATCGACCTTCGGCGGCTCGACGTGGTCGTAGAAGCCACCCCAGTCGTCCCAGGCGAGGAAGATCGCCGTAGAGCGCCAGTCGCGGCTGCGCATGATCGCGTTCACAACGCTCGTGACGAAGCTTTGGCCCCTGCTGACGAGACTCGGCGGGTGCTCGCTCACGCGGTTGCTGGGGATCACCCAAGAGACCGCGGGCAATGCCCCTCGGCGCGCGAGGCCGAAGAGCCGCCGCATCGGCGTCACATTGCGGAGCTGATGGTCGGCCCTGAGGGTGTCGAACCAGGGCAGCGGGTTCCAGATCCCGGGCGTGCCGGCGCTCTGCTTCGGGGGCCGGCAGACCATCCCGTCGTCGTCGCAGTCGGGCTGCGCTCCCTTGACGATGAAGTAGCGCCAGGAGACGCGGTTCCTGTGCAGGAGGTAGGTGAGGTCGGTCCAGGCGTAGTCGGGCTTTCTGCCAGTGGGGTTCTGCGGCTCGTGCGGCGGCGCGAGCGGGTTCTCGAGGGCGTTGACGCAGCTCGCCGGGTCGGCGCGGCGGCTGCACCTCGCCGACCACTCCGAGACCATGAACAGGTGGGCCGGCAGGCTCCAGGAGGTGTCCGGCTGGAACATGTGGTCCTGGAGGACGAAGTTGCGCGCGTAGGCCCAGTAGTTCGGGATCTCGCGGCGATCGTGGTAGCCCATCACGTCCGGGTTCGAGGCGCCGAGCGAGCAGAGCGGCGCATCCGGGCTGACCGAGCAGCCGGCGGTGAGCCCGCGCCGAGCCTGGCGGATGAAGCCGTCCATCTTCCCGCCGTTGATGTCGCGCATCGCGTCGAGATGCTCGTGCGGCCCGCCGCTGTTCCGGTTGCGCGAGTCGTGGAACGGATACACGCAGACACCGATTTTCGGGTCGTGCACACAGACGGTGAACCGGCCGTTTCGACGCGGGAGGCCGTCAGCGCCGGGATACGTACCGAAGTAGGAGTCGAACGAGCGGTTCTCCTGCATGATCACGACAACGTGCCGGATCTTGTGAATGCCCGCGAGCGGATGGGCATCCGGCCGTTCGGTGCGCGAGAAGAAGACCGTTCCCGCCACGGCCGCGACGGAGAGCGCGAACACGATCGGCAGCCGGCCGGGCACGGCCGAAACCTAGGAGCCGTGCGTTGAGATCAGATGAAGCGCGGGTTGTGCTTCAGCGAAGCGCAGTCACGTAGACCTTGCGCTCGCGCGGCCCGTCGAACTCGCAGAAGAAGATGCCCTGGTAGCGGCCGAGGGCGAGCTTGCCCTCCTGCAGCGGCACCAGCACCTCCGGGCTCATGAGCGAGGCGCGCATGTGCGAGGGCGCGTTCGGGCCGTCGGCGTCGTCGTGCCGCCAGCTCCAGCCGTCCTCGACGATCTTCTCCATCGCCTCCTCGAGGTCGTTGGCGAGCACCGGGTCGATGTCCTCGTTGATCGTGACGCCGGCCGTCGTGTGCGGCACGTAGACGAGGGCGGCGGCAGCGCCGTTCGCGCCGTTCAGCGCTTCCTCGACCTGCGGCGTGATGTCGAGCAGCTGCGTCCGCCGCTCGGTCCGGAGGCTGATCTCTCGCACCCCGATATCCTACGGCCTATGCCGAGCGCCTCGCCGCCGCCGCCCGACCTCGACGCCTACCGCGCGGGCGCCGACCGCTTCATCGCCGAGCTCGACGAGGAGTACTACCTCCATTACGCGGGCCTCAAGGACCGGCTCGAGCTCGAGGAGATCTACGAGCGGCACTCCGCGCTGACGCAGCTGGAGCAGGTGCAGGCGATCGGAGCAGCGGTGGACGGCGACCGCGGCGTCCGCGAGCTGTGGCATTTCGGCTGCGAGGGCTACCTCGGCAACCTCACGCGCGAGCACGCGGAGAAGCTGGCCGGAATCGAGGCCGAGCTGGAGGTGGCGGTCGACGGCGAGCAGATCCCGTTCCGGATGCTGCGCCCGGAGATGGCGAACGAGCCCGACCGCGGCCGGCGCGAGAAGCTCGACCGGGCGATGTGGGAGGCGACCGAGGAGCACCTCAACCCGATCTACCTCGACGGTGTCGAGATCGTCAGGAGAGAGCTCCCCGCGCTCGGCGCAGCGAGCTATGTGGAGCTCTACGAGCGCTTCGGCTTCCGGCTGAGGGAGCTCGCGGCGCAGTGCGAGGCGTTCCTCGCCGACACCGAGCGGCTGTACGAGGACACCCTCGGCCGTGCGTCACGCGAGCTGCTCGGGCTCTCGCTGGACGAGATGGAGCGCTGGGACCTGCAACGCATGATCCGCTCGCCGCAGTGGGACGAAGGCTTCCCGGGCGACAAGATGGTGCCCGCGCTGAAGGCGACCCTCGCAGACCTCGGGATCGACCTCGACAGCCAGGAGAACATCAAGCTCGACATCGAGCAGCGGCCGCAGAAGACGCCACGCGCGTTCTGCTCGCCGATCGAGGTCCCCGACAAGGTGATGCTCGTGATCCAGCCGATCGGCGGCGCCGACGACTGGCGCGCGTTCTTCCACGAGGCCGGCCACGCCGAGCACTTCGGCAACACCTCGCGCGACCTCGCGATGGAGGAGAAGCGGCTCGGCGACGTCGCCGTCACCGAGGGCTGGGCGATGCTGATGCAGCACCTGACCGACGAGCCGGCCTGGCTGACCCGCAAGCTCGACTTCCCGCGGCCCGACGAGTACGCGGCCGAGGGGATGCTCTGGCTGCTGTTCTTCGTCCGCCGCTACTCGGCCAAGCTGCTCTACGAGCTCGAGTTCCACTCCGCCGACGACATCAGCG
>Ga0307296_10000384_pt1 | contig 20592 bp, 24 predicted proteins | sample ER_DNA_153_FD_194467 | JGI IMG/M metagenome (GOLD analysis project Ga0307296, IMG submission 194467) | Bulk soil microbial communities from the East River watershed near Crested Butte, Colorado, United States - ER_DNA_153 | ecosystem: Environmental > Terrestrial > Soil > Floodplain | place... | reverse complement strand
CCGGGGCACGAGCGAAGAGCACGAGCCCGGCCGCGGCGAACAGGAGTCCGGTCGCCAACGGCGCTCTGAAGCCGAAGCGCATCACGAGCTTCGCCGAGAGGCCGAGCGAGAATGCGCCCATGATCAAGTTGGCCGGCAGGAAGGCGAGCCCCACTTCCAGCGGGGTGTAGCCGAGCACTTTCTGGAGGTACAGGGCAGACATGAAGAACCAGGAGAACATGGCCGCGGCCCAGAGCACGCCGACGACGTTTGCCGTCGCGACGTTGCGCAACCGGAAGATCCCCAGCGGCACGAGCGGAGCTCGGACCCGGGACTCGATCCCGAGGAAGAGCGCCATCAGCACCGCCGCGGCGGCGAGCAGGCCGAGCGTCTGGGCCGACGTCCACCCCTTGTCGTTGCCGTTCACAATCGCGTAGACCGCCAGCATCAGCGAGACCGTGACGGTGACCGCGCCCGCAACGTCGAGGCGCCCGCCCGCAGCCGCGCCACGGTCGGACGGCAGCAGCTTCAGGCAAAGGGCGTAGACGACGGCCCCGATCGGGACGTTGACGAGAAAGATCCAGTGCCAGCTCAATAGGTCCGTTAGGACGCCGCCGAGCAGCACGCCGATGCTGCCGCCGCCGGCCAGCACGAAGCCGAAGACGCCCATCGCCTTCGCACGATCCGCCGGCTCCGTGAACAGGTTCATGATCAGCGAGAGAGCGACTGCCGACACGACCGCGCCGCCGAGCCCCTGGATCGCCCGCGCCGCGACCAGGACACCCTGCGTCGTGGACAGGCCGCAGGCGATCGAGGCCGCGGTGAAGAACGCGATGCCGATCAGGAACAGCCGTCGATGGCCGAAGAGGTCGCCGAGCCGGCCGCCGAGCAGGAGGAAGCCGCCGAAGGTCAGCAGATAGGCGTTCACAACCCAGGCGAGCGACGTGCCCGAGAACCCGAGATCCGCCTGGATCGACGGCAGCGCGACGTTCACGATCGTCGAGTCGAGCACGATCATCAGGTCGCCCGCGCAGAGGACGAGCAGCGCGAACCAGCGGGTACGGCGGTCAAGGGTCATAGGTCATCTCTCCGGTCGAGTCGGTCAGGTTAATCGTTGGACCGGTCTCCCTCGCAAAACTCATCGGTTCGCCCGCCCCGATGAGTTTCGCGGCGCCGAGCCGTCTGTTCTCGTACATGGCCGCGCCTCGCCCGAGCACGCTCGTCTGCGACGTCGGTGCTCTCCCTCCCGACGCAGCCGCCGTCGAAGCGCTCGCGCGACTTCAACTCGCCGCGTGCCGAATCGGCCTGGAGATCCGGCTATGCCGCGCCTCGAGCGAGCTGCAAGACCTGCTCGTCTTCTGCGGGCTCGAAGACGTGCTACGAGTCGAGGCGGGCGGGCAGGCCGAAGAGCGGAAAGATCGTCTCGGTGCCGAGGAAAAACGTGAGCTCGACGATCCGGCCGTCTGAGATCTCGAGCACCTGTAGCGCCCAGGGCTCGTAGCCCTCGCCGGTCTCGCTCGGCTTGTACTGGCCGAACGCGGGCGAGCCGTTCGCCGTCACCGTCGGGATCACGCGAGAGTCGCGACAGCCGGCGCCCGGGCCGACCCACCAGGCGAAGATGTCGTCGCGGCCGCTCAGCCACAGGTCGAACGGCGGCATCGACTGGGTCGCGTCCTCGTGGATGAGCGAGGTGAGCGCCTCCATGTCGTAGCGCTCGAATGCCTCGACGTAGCGGGCGAGGAGCTCGCGGTCCGGCTCGTCGAGCGCCGGCTCCGAGGGGTTGAGCTCGCTTGCCTCGAGCGTGGCCCGCGCGCGTTGGAGCGCGCTGTTCACCGACGCGACGCTCGTCTCGAGCAGCTCTGCGACCTCGGCAGCCTTCCAGCGGAGCACCTCGCACAGGATCAAGACCGCGCGCTGACGGGGCGGAAGATGCTGCAGCGCAGCCACGAACGCGAGGCGGATCGTCTCGCGCGACTCGACCACGTCCGCCGGGTCGTCCGGGAGCGGCTCGATCCACGTAACCTCGGGCAGCGTGTTCAGGTTGGCCGCGACAGGCTCCTGTGCGGGACCGAGATCCATCGGTCGAGCGCGGCGCTCCCGCCCGTTCAGCAGGTCGAGGCAGACGTTGGTCGCGATGCGGTAGAGCCAGGAGCGCAGCTCGGAGCGGCCTTCGAAGCGATCGATGTTCTTCCACGCGCGCAGGAGCGTTTCCTGGACGGCATCCTCGGCCTCGAAGGGCGAGGCGAGCATTCGGTAGCAGTACGCGGTCAGCTCGCGGCGATGCTGCTCGAGCTCGCCGAACGCCGGCGCAACGGTGAGCGGTGATCCTTCCACGACGGCCATCCTAGTGACAGCTACGACGGCGCCCGCGGGGGAAACTCATCGCGAGCAAACGAGAGAGGGCCCGCCGAAGCGGGCCCTCTGGTGAAACAAGCGCGTGGACTGCTTACGCGCTGAAGCCGTTCGTCGTCTTGTGCGCGATGACCTCGCCGTCGGTGACCTTCGGTGCGTTCGGAAGGATGCTCTCGAGGTTCTCGTCACGGACCCACTCGGACGCGATGCGCGTCGAGTCGACACCCTGGCTCGAGTTGTCGAAGAGGCCGATCGACGTCATGACGCCGTTCTCGGGCTTGATGAGGTAGTAGCCGCTGAAACCGGGCAGCTTGCTGAGGCTCGGAAGCAGGGTCTCCCCGACCTTCTTGGTGAGCTCGTCGGTGCGATTCATGTCGACACCTTCGTAGCGGCGGACAATGGCATGCATGTGATGCTCCTTCGTTTGGGAGTGCTAGGGCGCGAACGGCCTCGAAGAGGTGGTTCGCAACAAGGAAAGAAAGGGGCGCGGCACTTCAGATGGGCTGCGCACATGGAAAACCGTTTTCGCTGCTGAATCCAACGTACACGCGATCGGTCGCCAGTGCGGGATTCTCGCGATAAGGGCGCGGATTTCCCGCTCGTAGCGGGGATTACCGCAGTGCCCACCCGATGCCCTCTAGCTCGAGTCGAGGGGCAGGATTCGAATCTGCCACCTCCTGGTTATAAGGGCACGTGGCCAGCAAACGGGGAGGCAGATAGCTATGAGCACCACCGTGATCATCCTGATCGTCATCGCGGTGATCGTCGTCCTGGCGATTGCGGCGTTCGCCGTGTCGCGCCAGCGTGCCCGGCAGCTCGAGGAGAAGCGAGGCGAGGCTCGCGAACACCGGGAGGAGGCAGACACGAGAGCCCGGAAGGCGGAGCAGGCGCGCCTTGCTGCCGAGGAGCAGGCCCAGCGCGCACGGAAGGAACAGGCCGCCGCCGAGGAGCACCGCCAGCAAGCACAGGAGATCGACCCCGACGTTGAGGAGCGATCGACGGATGAACGCCGCGACTGAAATCAGCCGGGCGCGCAACCAGGTCGAAAACGCCAGCTGGCTGAACGCGCTCGCGCGAGTCGGTCTGGTCGCAAAAGGCGTCTCGTACGCCCTGGTTGGAGTGCTCGCGATCAAGCTCGCCGCAGACAGCGGCGGTAAGGCCACGAGCCGCCAGGGCGCCCTGCACACGCTCGCGCAGCATTCTTTCGGGAAGTTCGTGCTCGTAGTGCTGGCGTTCGGCTTCGCGGCCTATGCCATCTGGCGCTTCGCCCAGGCCTTCTTCGACAAGAACAACGACGGCGACGGGGCGAAGGGCCTGGCCAAGCGCGCGGGCTACTTCGGCCGTGGAGCAATCTACGCCGGCCTCACCTACTCGACGATCAAGATTCTCTCGGGGTCGGCGGAACAATCACAGAATCAAAAGGCCCACAAGACGGCGGCGACCGTTCTCTCCTGGCCCGCCGGGAAGTGGCTCGTCGGCGCCGCCGGCCTCGTGCTGATCGGCGTCGGCCTCTGGAACGGCTACCGCGCCGTCGAGAAGAAGTTCCTAAAGAACTGGAAGACCGAACAGATGAGTCCCACGGCGCAACGCTGGGGGACGCGCTCGGGGGTGATCGGGCTCCCCGCGCGGATGGTGGTGTTCACCCTGATCGGGATCTTCGTCGTCAAGGCCGCGCACGACTACAACCCAAGCGAAGCAATCGGCCTCGATGGCGCGCTGCAGAAGCTCGCGAGCCAGAGCTACGGCTCGTGGCTGCTCGGAATCGTCGCGGCGGGGCTTCTCGCCTACGCCGTCTTCTGCTTCTTCGAGGCGCGCTACCGAGAGGTCTGAGTCAGCGGTCGCGGTGGTCGGCGGCCACGAGCCGCGCGTAACTGGGGTTTTCCTCGATGTAGTGCGCGATGAACGGGCAGAGCGGAACGACCTCGAGGCCTTCGTCCGCAGCCATGTTCAACGCAGCCTCGGCAAGGAGGCTGCCGAAACCGCGACCTTCGTAGGGCTCGTCCACTTCGGTATGCGTGAAGGCGATCCGGCTATTCCGGCGGTGGTAGTCGGCATGGCCGATGAGGCGCTCGCCGAGCCGGAGCTCGAAGCGGCTTGCCTCCGGGACGTGGACGACCTCTGCCTCGGCCGGAGCCTCGATGTGATCAACCACGGAAGCCGTTCTTCTTGTGCGTGCCGTCGCAGAACGGCTTGTTGGCCGAGCCGCCGCAACGGCAGAGCGCTGCCCTTTCGCCCTCATAGAGCAGGGTGCCCTCGGCATCGAGGATCCGCACGCCACCGCTGACGAGCAGCGGACCGTCCGCCGATGCGGAAAGCTCGAGCGGCTGCTGCCGCTTCGGCGGCACGGCGCCAAGCCGGCGCGTCCGAAGGGCGCCGGACGGGCAGCGCGCAACTGCATCCTCGACCTCGTCGGCGGTGGCCGCGTCGATCTTGATCCACGGCCGCCGACTGTCGTCGAAGACCTGCGGTAGCGAGCGGACGCAGTTCTGCGAGTGGTAACAGAGCCGCGGCTCCCACTCGACGACGATCTCCTCGGTCGCGTATTTCTTCGTGAGCCTGTCGCGGTTCGAGCTCATCGCAACGTGACGTTAGCTAGCAGGATGAGGCTGGGAGCGACCGCTCGGCTGCTTCCCCCTACTCGCCCACGAAGGAGCCGATCCGCGCCAGTGAGTAGAAGACCAGGTAGCTGACCAGCAGGAAAGACGTGAACAGGACTGTCAGCGCAACGGGCTGCGGATGGCTGAGCGGATGGAGTGCGCCATTCGCCATGGCGCTCAGGAGGGGTCCCGGCCGCACGAAGACGTCCCACGAGTTCCAGCGAAGGATGCGGCCGAGATAGACTCCGAAAGAGCTCAACGCGAGTGCCGCAACCACGAGCGCCCACGCGTTCACGGCGCCGACCACCCGCCTCGCGACGGCGTGCATCAGGAACAGCGAAGTCAGCCCCAGCAGGAGTCCTGCCCACGCGCCGGCGGTCAGGAGCAAGAGGTCGTAGAGAACCGGGAGGCCGTCGCCGTGGCCGACGTATTTCAGGTCGGTGACAAGGTACGGAGCGTTCGGAAGGAACAGCAGCCAGAGCGCCCCGATCGCCCCCAGCGCCGGGGTGAGGGGGCCGGACCTTGTCCGCTCGTAGACGACGAGCGCCAGAGCGAACGGAATCCAGGCGAGAACCAGATTCCAGGCGATTCCACTGTGCTCCGAGCTTCCCGTGTACGAGATCCGAAAGGCGATCATCGCGACGACGAACAGCGAGAGAACCGCAAGCGAGCCGATGACGGCCACCCGACGGCCGCTCAACGAGCGGTGAAGATGAGCAAACACGCTACGAGCTTAGCCTTGCGGGTCCTAGACGCTCCTGCTGAGGCCGATCGACCGGATTAGGATCAACTCTCCTGCTGCTCGAGCTTGGCGGGGAGGAGCCAGGCCGCGCCGAGTCCGATGAGTCCGATCACGGCGAGGGCGGCCATCGCGACTGCGTAGGCGCGGTTCTCGCGTTGGCGACGACGGAGACGAGGATCGTGCCGGCGATCGCGGCGCCCAACGAGGAGCCCAGGTTGGACACGCTGCGTGAGAGGCCCGAGATCTCACCCTGCAGCTCCTCCGGGAAGCTGGACTGGACGACGTTGACCGAGGGGGTGAGCATCCCTCCCAGGCCGAGCAAGAGTGCGATAACGCTTGCAGCCTCGGGTCGATCCGGAGGGCTCGCTGATCTCCGCGCGAACGCCGGCCTGTCACGCCGGGACGAGAGCGTTCAGCTGGGCGGGGGCTCTTCAGTCGAGCGGTCGGGAGGCTCGGGTGCCCGTGTGCTTCCTGGTCCGCTGCCCGCGGTAGGAGGCGCCGGCGACGTAGGCGGTGGCCGGGGCGTCCGCGCGGCAAGGACGATCAACGCGGTGCTTCCTCCAACGACGAGCACGCCGCCGATGAACAACCCGATCGCGACCCAAAGCAGGAACGACAGCTTGGCGCCGAGGTCTACGTCCGCAGCGACGCCACGCGAGCCGTCGGCGTTCATAAGGACGACCGACCAGTCGCCGTCGCGCACCTTCCAGGTCAGCGTCTGCGTTCCAACCCCTGACGCCGAGGCCGCCCAGAAGGACTCCTCCGTCGGGGGCGCTTGCGGCACGCCACCCGTGACCGGCAGATATGTGACGCGGAAGGGATCGAAGTCGAGGTCCTGCACGTTCGCGTGGGCGACGGATCCGAGGTACCTGGCGACCTCCCCCTGCGGCCCGATGCCGATGAAGAGCGTCTTCCCGGCGGGGCTCTCGCCGCGGATCCGGACCTTGCCGAACCAGCTCTCGTTCAAGACCCAGCCCTCTCCGTTGGTGTCAAGCTCGAGCCGCGTGCGCGTCAGGGCGTAGGTCGGCGTCGCGAACCGCTCGCTCGGCGTCGTCAGGTAGCCGTCCTCGCGCTGCGTGCGGTCGGCCCAGAGCAGGAAGCCTCCCCCTGCCATCAGGGCAACCCCGAACAGGACCCCGATGCTGCCGAGGACGATGAGGATGACGCGACCAGCACGCAACGGACCCGAGGTTGACCGATCGGCTGCAAGACGTCAAGGGCGCTGGCCCGACGGCGCGCCAAAGCTGCCTCGGAAACGCGAAAAGCGCCGTTTCCGGCGCTTTCGCAGTAGCGGGGGCAGGATTTGAACCTGCGACCTCCGGGTTATGAGCCGCCTCGATTGTGTATTCGTGTGCCGCCTCGTTCCACCTAAACGCAGGCTCCAAGCCGGAATCTCCCGCACACGCTGCATTTAGGCGGAACACGGTGACATCCCTGCGGAAGCCCGATGCTTGCACAACGCTTGTGGTCCCGGCCTTGTGGCTGCGCGGCAACGCGGAGCACCCACCCGGGCACGGCGGCCGTCGCTGGTGTTCTCGTCTTCCCGGTGGTCGGCATGAGCACGGCCTAGACATCGGTCCTCCTGGCGCGGTTCCTGCCCGACAGCTCCGGCCCGGCCCGCACGCGCCTGCGCGACTGGCTCGAGCGCTACTGGGCGAGCGCGTGGCAGGATCTGGATCCATGGCGCAGAGCCCAACGCGCTACGACGCCATCTTGGTCGGTGCAGGACACAACGGCCTCGTGACTGCCTGCTACCTCGCCCGCGCCGGTTTGCGCGTGCTGGTGCTCGAGCGGCGCCACATTGTCGGCGGCGCCTGCGTCACCGAGGAGACCTTCCCCGGCTTCAAGGTCTCGACCGCCTCCTACGTCAACAGCCTCTTCCACACGGCGATCGTCCGCGACCTGAACCTCACGACATACGGCTACGAAGTGCTCCCGCGCAACCCGTCGTCGTTCACGCCGTTCCCCGACGGACGCTGGCTGATGATAGGCCCGGACGCCGAGTTGACGCGCAAGCAGATCGCGAAGTTCAGCAAGCGCGATGCCGAGCGGTACCCGCAATACGAGGCGATGCTCGAGCGGGTGGCGGCCGTGGTCGAGCCCACGCTCACCATTGCGCCGCCCGATCTCCGGAGGCCCCGGCTCGGCGATCTCCGGACGCTGCTCTCGCTGACGCGATCCTTCCGGCAGCTCGGTGACGCAACCGGCGAGGCGGTCGAGATCCTCACCGGAGCGGCACGCCCGATCCTTGATCGCTGGTTCGAGTCCGAGGAGCTGAAGGGAACGCTGGCCACCGACGCGATCATCGGAGCGATGGCGAGCCCGTCGATGCCGGGGACCGCCTATGTGCTCTTCCACCATGTCATGGGCGAGGCCGGAGGGACCCGAGGGGTATGGGCATATATGCGCGGAGGGATGGGCGGGATCACGCAGGCGCTCGCCGCTGCCGCGCGCGACCTCGGCGCCGACATCCGCTGCGAGGCCGAGGTTGCCCGCATTCTCCTTCGCGACGGCCGGGTCGCGGGCGTCGCGCTCGTGTCAGGCGACGAGTTCCACGCCCCGATCGTGGCCAGCAACGCCGACGCGAATGTGACGTTTCTGCAGCTGCTCGACCGGAGCGTGCTGCCGGAGGCGTTCGTGGCCGACGTCGAGCGGATCAGCTACGCGAGCGCCTCGTTGAAGATCAACGTGGCCCTGGGGGAGCTGCCGAACTTCAGCGCGGTGCCCGGGACGGAGCCCGGGCCTCAGCATCGGGGCACCATCCACATCTGTCCCGACCAGGACTACATCGAGCACGCGTTCGACGATGCCAAGTACGGGCGGCCTTCCGCGGACCCGGTGATCGAGTGCCAGCTTCCCTCGGTGGTGGATCCGACGGTGGCGCCAGCCGGGAAGCACCTGATGTCGATGTTCATCCAGTACGCACCGTACGAGCTGCGCGACAGCTCGTGGGATGACCAGCGCGACGCGTTCGCCGATCGCTGCTTCGACGTGCTCAACGAGTACGCGCCGAACTTCAAGAGCGCGGTCATCGACCGCCAGGTGCTGGCGCCGCCCGACCTCGAGCGCGTCTTCAACCTAACCGGCGGAAACATCTTCCAGGGCGCGATGACCCCGGGCCAGCTCTTCGCGTTCCGTCCCGTGCCCGGCTACGCGCGCTACAGGACCCCGATCCCCGGCCTCTACCTGTGCGGCTCGGCCGCCCACCCCGGCGGAGGCGTCATGGGCACCCCCGGCCTCAACGCCGCACGCGAGATCCTGGGCCGGCGAAAGCTACGTCGAGCCGTCTGGCACGGGCACGGTTGAATGTCCGGGGCGAGAAGGATGCTCGTACGGTTGTCCCCGCAGCGTGGCATAGGTGAGACTTGACTCGATGCTGCCACTCCAGGTCTCGGCCGACGAGTTCCGTTCGCTTGCGGAACGTGTCAGCGCGCTCCCAACGGATTTCCTGGCCGGGCTTGACAACCGGCAGACGGTTTCAGCGACTTCGGCGATCGATACGGCTGCGTTCGACCTGCCCCTGCCCGAGAAGGGTATGGGCGAGGCGATCCTGCGGGATCTCGAAGCGCTCACTGAGCACGTGCGCGCTCCGACAGGGGCGGCAAGGTACGCCGCACTCGTAGAGGAAAGGCCCCGTTTCCAGGGCCTTTCACAGTAGCGGGGGCAGGATTTGAACCTGCGACCTCCGGGTTATGAGCCCGGCGAGCTACCTGACTGCTCCACCCCGCGACGCTAGACGCAGTTTACCAACCCGTTTGCGCTGCTGTCAGTCGGAAAGCTTGAGCAGTTCCACGCAGCCTTCGAACACGCCGCTCGTGTCCGCGACCTGCGCGAGAAGGCTGTGAAGCTGCTTCTGCTGCTCGGCGGCGAGACCCACGAAGAGCCGCTCTTCGACCGCGCTCTTGGCCCGCCTCGCGGCCCCCAGCCGGGACCGGCCCTCCTTCGAGAGCTCGACGATGTGCCGTCGCCGGTCGTCGGGATCGCGGCGGCGGACGATCAGGCCGTCTGCCTCCAGGTCGTTGAGGATGCCGACCAGCTTGCTCGGGTCGACCCCGATCGAGTCGATCAGAGCCTGCTGGCTCGTCGGGCGCGCATCTACCTCGAACAACACGCCCACGTGCTTCGGCGTCAGCCCCGTCGGCTTGAGCTCCTCTGTGAACCAGCGCTCGGCAGCGCGACCGACCTTCACCAGCAGCATCGCTGCGGTGGGCGGAAAGCCGAGTGCGTGCTTGGCGGTTGTCTCGGTGAGCTCAGTCGTTGCCATGGCGAAATCCTAGCAAATAATAAATATTTGACAAGTGCTGATCGTATGCGGTAGAAAACGAATTGCACACCGTAAGCATTTCCGAAGGAGAGTGATTTCCATGTCGCTACGAACCCAAACCGCACCCGACCGGCGCTGGATCGCTCTCGCCGTCCTCGTCGCCGCGCAGTTCATGGTCGTCCTGGACGTGGCGATCGTGAACGTCGCGCTGCCGTCGATCAAGACCGACCTGAATTTCACCCAGTCGAGCCTGCAGTGGGTGATCACTGCCTACGCGCTGATGTTCGGCGGTGTCCTGCTGCTCGGGGGAAGAATGGCCGACCTGCTCGGCCGTCGCCGGCTGTTCATCGCCGGCGTCACCCTCTTCACCCTTAGCTCCCTGCTCGCCGGCTTTGCCTGGTCCGAAGGCTCGCTGATCGCCTTCCGCGCCACGCAGGGACTCGGCGGCGCGCTGCTCGCGCCCGCGGCACTCTCGATCCTGACCACGATGTTCGCTGAGGGGCGCGAGCGCAACATCGCGCTCGGCGTCTGGGGCGCGGTCTCGGGTAGCGGGGCCGCGGCCGGCGTGCTGCTCGGCGGCCTGCTTACCAGCTGGCTCGCCTGGTCCTGGATCTTCTTCATCAACGTCCCCGTCGGGATTGCCGTAGCCGCGCTCAGCCCGTTCCTCATTCGCGAGAGTCGTGCCGACCTCAACCACCGGCACTTCGACGTCTCCGGGGCCGTCACAGTCACAGGTGGCCTGATGCTGCTCGTCTACGCAATGACCCGCGCCACGACGATCGGTTGGGGCACGACCGAGACGATCGGGCTCCTCTTGGGCTCCGCCGCCCTGATCGTGGCTTTCGTCGTGATCGAGCTGCGCTCGAAGGCGCCGCTCCTGCCGATGCGCATCTTCCGACTCCGGACGCTCACCGGCGCGAACGTGACCGCCTTCCTGCTCGGAACCTCTGTCTTCTCGCAGTTCTTTCTCGGCACCCTCTACATGCAGCAGGTTCTGCACTTCTCTGCAATCGAGACAGGCGTGGCCTACCTGCCCTTGACGCTGACGATCATCCTGCTCGCGAACGTCTCGCAGAGCGTGGTGACGCGAATCGGCGTCAGGCGCGTCCTGCCGGTCGGGCTCGCGTTCGCGACCGCCGGGCTCCTTCTACTCACGCAGCTCCCGGCTGACGGCCACTACTTCTTCAACCTCTTCCCCGCCTTCCTGGTGAGCGCGGTGGGGCTCGCCTTCACGTTCATCCCGATGACGATCGCGGCGCTGATGGGCGTCGAGCACGCAGACGCGGGCGTCGCCTCGGGCCTGCTCAACACGACGCAGCAGATCGGCGGCGCAATTGGCCTTGCCGCAGTGTCGACGATCGCCACCACCTTCACCACGCGCTACGTGGACGCTCACCCGGGATCGTCTCCCCTGGGCGCCGCTGCCCTGACCCACGGTTTCGACATCGCCTTCTACGTCCTCACCGGCGTCGCCGCACTAGCCGTCGTGCTCGGCGCGGTGCTGATCGAGTCCCATCCGTCGGCTCCGGTGGTGGAAACCGAATTCGAAGCAGTTCCGATCGAGGAGGCCGCCTGATGGCATTGCATGAGATCGACCCGTTGTTGGAGCGAATCCGCACGCTCGTCGTCGAGACCCAGCAGCTCGAGGGCGACGGCGCCGACGAGGGCGAGCTGGGGGTCCGGCGACACGAGCTCGCCCAGCTGAAGTCCCTGCTCGCCAACGTCGTCAGCCACGACCCCACGCACAACTACCACCGCTCGGCCGCCTGATCCAGCGGCGTTGGTAGCCTCGAACGATGCGAGTGGCCGTTGTCGACCTCGGCACCAATTCGACGCGGCTGCTCGTGGCGGACGTGGACGACGGGCACGTCGACGAGGTCGCGCGCCGGCTGACGATCACGCGCCTGGGTGAGGGCGTGGACGAGCGGCGCAAGCTCCTTCCCCTCCCGGTCGCGCGCGTGCGCAACGTGCTCTCCGACTACCGCCGCGAGCTCGAGGAGCTTGGCGCCGAGCGGACGCTAGTCCTCGGCACCAGCGCGATCCGCGACGCCGATAACGGCGAGGCCTTCCTCGGCGAGATCGAGTGGAGCTACGGCTTCACGACCCGCCTACTCTCCGGTGAGGAGGAGGGGGAGCTCACGCGCCGCGGCGTCGCCGGAGGGCGCGAGCTCGAACCGGGCACGCTCGTCCTCGACGTCGGCGGCGGCTCGACCGAGCTGATCGCCGACGGCTTCCGCACGAGTCTCGATCTCGGCTGTGTTCGTCTGACCGAACGTTTCCTCCACTCCGATCCGCCCACGCGCGGGGAGCTCGAGGCCGCCGTCCGCGCCGTCCGCGAGGCGCTCCCAGACCTCGAGCCGACGCAGGCGATCGGCGTCGCGGGCACCGTCACGACCCTCGCCGCACTCGAGCTCGGGAAGTACGACCCAGACCGAGTCCACGGCCACCGCATCTCGCGCGAGGCGGTCGAGAGCCAGCTCCAGCGCCTCGCCTCCCTCCCACTCGCGCAGCGTCGCGAGCTGCCGGGCCTCGAGCCCGAGCGCGCGCCCGTGATCATCGCCGGCGCGGTCATCGTCCGCGAGGTGCTCGAGCGCTACGGGCTCGATGGACTCGAAGCCAGCGAGCGTGACATCCTCCACGGCGCAGCGCTCGAGGCCGCCGCGCTGCCGCCGGCCAAAGAGGGAGACGCCCCGCCCGGCGCCTACACCTGCTGCTGAAGGGAGCGAACATGGCCGCCACCAAGGAGGACGCGCAGCTCGTCGTCCAGCTTGCACAGCTCGGAGGTCAGATGTCCGACCCGAAAGCTCGTGGGTTCATCTGGGGCGACAGCTTCGTCTCCGACGCGAAGGGATTCTTCGAGAAGTACCCGCCAGGGACCGATGAGTGGAACTACGTGGGCGGAGTCGCCGCGTGGTACGAGACAATCGGGACGCTCTGGAAGCACGGCCTGCTCGACGAGGAACTGCTGTTCGACTGGCTCTGGGTCGCAGGCATGTGGGAACGCCTGAGCCCGATCCTCGTGGCCATGCGCGAGTCCACACCGCAGCTCTGGGAGAACTTCGAGGCGATGGCCGAAGCCCAGGCGGCTCGCTAGAGCTCCAGGACGTCGAGCTCGGGCGGCGGCTCGTCCTCGGCGAGACGCCGCTGCAAGACGCTGCGTGAGAGGACGCCAACCAGGCGCCCGTCCTCGACCACGGGCACGCGCTCGGCGTCGTGCTCCTCGAGGGAGCGGAACGCCTCGTCGAGGGGGACATCGGGATCGATCGTCCAGTGCGCCGGCTCGGCGATCTGCCCGATCGCCGTCTCGCCGGGACTTCGCCCTGCCGCGACGACCTCGCGCACCAGCGTCTTGCGTGTGACGACGCCGACGAAGCGTCCCTCTTCGCAGACATAGACCGCCCGCACGTCGGGTGAGACCAGGTGCTGTCCCGCCTCCTGGGCCGAGGCAGTCGCCTCGACCGTCTGCGGGTCGGGAATCATCGCGTCGCGCACCTTCTCGGTCATGGATATATGCCCCGCGCCGTAAGCGCGCCGGCGACCTCGCGGATTCCGGCGACGAGTGCCGCGCTGCGCAGGGAGAGCCCGCGCTCCTCAGCGAGCGCCCAGACGCGCTCGAAAGCGTCGCCGAGCTGCTCGGCCAGCTTCGCTCGAATTTCTCTGCGATCCCAGAAGAGCCGGCCGAGGTCCTGCACCCACTCGAAGTAGGAGACGGTGACGCCGCCCGCGTTGGTGAGCACGTCCGGCAGGATCAGGATGCCGCGCTCGGCGAGGATCGCGTCCGCCTCGAGCGACGTGGGCCCGTTCGCGCCCTCGGCGATCATCCGCGCCTGGATCCGATGGGCGTTCTCGCCGGTGACCTGATCCTCACGCGCGGCCAGGACGAGGATGTCGCAGGGAAGCTCGAGCAGCTCCTCGTTCGTGATCCGGTCGCTCTCGGTCCAGTCCGCAAGCGAACCGTGCTCCTCGGCGAAGCGCCGCAATGCCTCGACGTCGAGCCCGCCTGCGTCGTGGACACCGCCCGAGAGATCGGAGACAGCGAGCACGGTCGCGCCCTTGGCGTCGAGCTCGGCCGCGGCGATCCCGCCCACGTTGCCGAAGCCCTGGACGACGCAGCGCTGTTCGGCCAGGTCCCAGCCAAGCTTTGCGCACGCGCGCTCGATCACCATTACCACTCCGGCGCCCGTCGCCTCATGGCGGAAAAGGGAGCCGCCGAGCGAGATCGGCTTGCCGGTGACGACCTCCGGCACGGCGTACCCGATCTCCATGGAATAGGTGTCCATCATCCAGGCCATCGTCTGCTCGTTCGTGGCCATGTCGGGAGCCGGGATGTCCTTCTGCGGGCCAATGATCGGCAGCAGCTCTGAGGTGAAACGACGCGTGATCTTCTGGAGCTCGTTCTGGGAGAGCTCACGCGGGCTGCAGCGGACTCCACCCTTGGCGCCGCCGTACGGGAGCCGCAGGAGCGCGCACTTCCAGGTCATCCACATCGCAAGTGCGGCGCACTCGCCGAGCGAGACCTCCGAGTCGTAGCGGATGCCGCCCTTCGTCGGGCCCAACACCGTCGAGTGCTGCACGCGATAGCCCGGGAAAACCGTCCAGCGGCCGGAGTCGAGCTTCACCGGGACGCTGACGACGAGCGAGCGCTCCGGGTAGCGAAGCCGTTCGGCCACGAACTCCTGAACATCTGCGTGCGGGAGGGCCTGCTCGTACTGCGCGAGCGCGGTTCGATAGAGCGCGGTCTCCCATTCGAGCTGCCCGTGCTCGGGCGAAACCTCCTGCACCTCGGCCACGATCGGAGTCTAGGCGTCCGTCGGCGACCAATGCCGCAGGGCCAGCCATCGGACGGATAGAGGGCCGGGCGGCGAGCTGAACGCCTAGGACGCTTCCCACGACCCGGCCCGCCGGAGGGCACGCTGCATTGATCGCGCCGTGAGCCCGATCAACGTGAGCGACGCGGAAGCAGGGGCGGCGCTAGGTGCTCAGAAGAGCACCGGGCCTTTGGCGCCGTTGTCGAGCACGACGAATACCCAGGCGGCGATGAGCAGCGCGACAAGGACCAGGGCGATTGTCAGCACGGTTCGGCCGCGCATACCGCCGGTTTGGCTCTGACGCTCGAAGTCCGCGAACGAGCCGATGAGGTTCTCGGTCATCTTCGGCACCCGCTCCCTTGCGTTCGTCATCGCGCAGACATTTTAGGCCGCGATGAGGCCCTGCAGAAGCCCAATTGACGGCGGGCCGGGCGGCGAGCCGAACGCCTAGGGTGCTCTGACTCCGAAAAGGAGGCCCGCCGCACCCGTACCGTGCGGCCCGACGATTCCCGCCCTTAGCGTCAGTGGAGTGCCCTGCTTGATTCGGCGCGGGCGATGCCAGATGAAGGTGGTGTAGCCGGGAGAGTCGAGGGGATTGCTCTCGCTCTTGGTGCGCGCCCAGATGATTCGGCCACGACGGAGGAGGCTCGTCTTGACGATCAGTCCATGCACGTTGGCCCTCCAGCGAACGGTGACGCCGAGCCAGTGACGCGACAGAGAGCGGTGGATCTTGATCCCACGCATGCCGACCGAAGCCGGAATCGTGAAATCGAGCGGTGAGTTGTAGTAGCTCTGGAGGGCGTCGCGGTCGTGTGACCAGACGAGCCACCAGTAGCGGCCGGCATACAGCGGTGAAATCGGCGACCAGCTCGTCCTGTTCTCGAAGTAACTGGCGTCGACGATGTTCTCGCCGAAGAAGTTGCCGTCCGGGGTCCGATCAGGTTTGTTAGCGATGAAGATGCCGCTGGACTCCTCATTCGACGGCAATGTCCACGTAAAAACCGGATGCGACGTCGTGACGGTCGCGCCCTGTGGCGGCGTGACCGGAGTAGCGGCAGCCAGAGCCGCCCCGGCGATCAGCCCGGCGCCAGCGACAGCAGCAGCGAATCGGTAGACCAACCTGCGCCCCTCCTCGACAACAGCAGTCTAGGGGCCGGGCGGCGAGCCGAACGCCTAGGACGCTTCCCACGACCCGGCCACCCTTGACCTCCGTGTTTTGCCAGCCGGGGCTGCGGAACTCGTCGCAGCGCTGGTGCTCGGCGCGGAGGCCGACCGGGGTTGGCCTTCAAAGGCATCCGTCACCCCCGCGTAGGCATCCGGATGCTCGCGGCTTACATGCCGCTTCCACCTGCTGGTGGAGGCCCGCTTCCGTGTCGAGCCCCTTCAGATGCGTCAACGAGGTCCTTGCCTGCATCGCCGCGTCGCTCAGCCTTGTCCGTCGCGCGGTCGAGTTTGTCTTGGCGACTGTCTTCCCGCCACTGACGCCATGCGCCACGTAGCTTTTGGAACATGCCTAGACCCTACTCCCACCATTCGAGTTTCTCCACCAACAGAGCGTCTCGCGCGGTCCGACGGGAGTTCCGGGTTGCAGACGGGTTGCACGGAGGGTGAGCCGGATCTCGCGACCGCATCCTTGAGCGAGTCGCGAGTAACTCACGAGGCCGCTTCCGAAAGGGCTTCGTGAGTGCCGGGGGAGGGAGTCGAACCCTCACGCCCCCGTGAGGGGACACCTGATTTTAAGTCAGGCGCGTATGACCAGTTTCGCCACCCCGGCGCGGCGAAGAATAGCCGGGCGGCGTTCTAGACCCCGGGGGCGAACTTGTAGCTCGAGGGGATCTTCGCCGGCGGTGTGCCGATCACGAACACGATCTCCTGGTGCGCCTTGAGCTCGAGGGTGCGCGGGTCTCCCTGGTACTGGACTCCGTTGACGTAGAGCCGCCACGGCGTGAGCTCCTTGCAGTAGCCACCGATACAGCTGGGAGTGAGGCGCACGCCCCAGACGCCGAAGAACTGGGCCAGATCGAAAGTGCGCTTGGTCGGCGACTCGACGTGCATGATTCCGCTCGAGTCGTGCGTGTGCAGCTCGGTCAGGAACTGGCCGTCGTAGATGCCGATGCTGGCCGGCACCGGCTCCTTCTTGCCGTTCACGAAGATGTCGAGGTGCTGGTGGATGTGCACGACCTGGCCCTCGGTGGTGAGGTCGTTCAGGCCGAGCGGCGCGAGCCGGTCCGGCAGCGTGTCGAGCCCCGGGTTCCACGGCGCGGGACCGGTCTGCAGGCCGATCAGGTTGGTGTCGTTCGGGATCTTCCCGGCCGCATTGTCATTCCCGCTGAAGACGAAGAAGAAGAGAACCGCGATCGCGACGGCGACCAGACCCGAGGCTGCGAACGCCATCGAAAGGATCAGGAAGCGGCGATCCTCGGGCGAGCGGGGGCGCTTCGGATCCGAGCGCCGCTGGGGCGCCTGGACCTTGCGCGGAGGCGTGGGGGTGCGGGCCTTCTTGGCCATCGGGCGGCGATGCTAGCAAGGCCCTTGACGACCGCCGTGCGGCGGGTTAGTGTCCTCGCGTCAGATCCGGAAAGCCGAAAGGTTCTCCGGATCTGGCGTTTTTTGTGGCCGTTGCGCGATACTCGGTGACTACACCACGCAAGGGAGGCTGCAATGAGCTGGTTGGACAAGCTGATGGGCCGCGGGAAGAAGGCGGCCGGCGATGTTACGGGCGACGACTCGATGAGGCGCGAGGGCATGCACCAGGAACAGGAGGGCATGGCCTCGGAGCGCGCGGAGAGCGCCGAGGACGTGGCTCAGAAGGAGCGCGAGCGCGCCGCTGAGCACCACGCGGAGCGCACGGACACGCCGTAAGGCGCAGTCACACGTGGTTTTACGGGGGCGGCGAGAGCCGCCCTCGTTCGTGCTTAGGTGGTGCCGTCCGATGGCGTCTCTAGGGTTCGTCGGCTCGTGACTCTCGTGTTGACACTCCTGTTCGTGCTCGCCGGCGCCGGCGGGCTCGCCGTATGGCTGAACCGGCGGCTGGGCGACCACGGCGGCGTCACCTCGCGCGCTCTCGGCGGAGTCGCGGAGACGATCGACCGACGCTTTGCCGAGCTCGAGACGAAGGTCGACCGGAGGCTCGAGGGGCTCGACGGCCGGCTGCTCTCGACCCAGCAGAGCGCTGGCAAGGCCGCGACCGACCTCGTCGAGCGACTCGGCAAGCTCGACGGCGCCGCCGCCCAGATGCTCTCGCGTGCGAACGACCTCGCTCGGCTCGAGCAGGCGCTACGCCCGCCGAAGGCTCGCGGTGGAGTCGGCGAGATCCTGCTCGGCAACCTCCTGCGCGACTCGCTCCCTCCCGACGCCTACCACCTCCAGCACACCTTCCGGACCGGCGAGCGGGTCGACGCGGTGATCAGGGTGGACAAGCTCGTCCCGGTGGACGCAAAGTTCCCGCTCGACAACTTCGAGCGGCTCGTCACCGCCGGCGACGACGGGGAGAAGGCGCTCCACCAGAAGGCCTTCGACCGGGACGTGAAGCAGCACGTGGATGCGATCGCCTCGAAGTACATCCTCCCGGCGGAGAACACCTACGATTTCGCTCTCATGTACCTACCCGCGGAGTCGGTCTACTACGAGCTCGTCTGCGGGACGGGGAACGTCTACGGCTACGCGCTGGGCAAGCGCGTCTTCCCCGTCTCGCCGACGACCTTGCATGCCTACCTGCTCGTGATCACGCTCGGGCTGAAGGGCCTTCAGATCGAACAGCATGCGCAGGAAGTGATGGCGTACTGCGGCCAGCTCGGGCAGGACTTCGAGCGGTTCCGCACCGACTTCGAGGTCGTCGGCAAGCACCTCCAGAACGCGCAGTCGAAGTACAGCGAGGCCGACCGACGGCTCGAGCGCTTCGGCGGCCGGCTCGAGCGGGCGGCGGACTGGCAGGAAGCGGTCGAGTCGCCGGCCGAGGCACGCGAGCTCCCGCGCGCCGTTGACGCCGCCTGATTGCTAGGCAGGGGCGGGCTGCTGCTCGCGCAGGTAGCGGATCAGCCCGCCGGCGACGACGATCTCGCGCTCGCGCGGTAGGAGGTCGTGGGTGAGGATGATCGTGTCGGCCCCCTCGATCTCGGTCTCGAGCTCGTCCTCGCCCTCCGCGATCGCCCGCAGGCCGGTGATCCGCCAGGTCTGACCCAGACCGGCCTTGTCGTAGTCGTTCTCGTCCTTGAAGAGCAGCGGCACAATTCCTTGGGCGATCAGGTTGCGCCGGTGGATGCGCGCGAAGCTCTTGGCGATCACTGCGCGGACGCCCAGCTGCAGTGGAGCGAGCGCCGCGTGCTCCCTGCTCGAGCCCTGGCCGTAGTTGTGGCCGGCGACGATGAAGCCTCCGCCCCACTCATGCGCGCGGCGCGGGAACTCCGGGTCGCGGAGCTGAAAGGTGAACTCGGCGATCGCCGGTACGTTCGAGCGGTAGGCCATCACGGTCGCGCCGTCGGGCGAGAGGTCGCCGGTCGAGATGTCGTCGGGGGCCTTGATCAGGACGCGCATCTTCAGCTCCTCGGGCAGCGGCTGCGCCTCGGGTGGCGGTTTGATGTTGGGCCCGCGCGGGATCTCGATGGAGGTCGCCTCCTCGGCAGGTACCGGCTCGAGGATGTGGGCCTGCACGACCTCCGGCCGCGCGGCCGGGCGCTCGGGAATGTCGACGGCCGGCAGCTCCCGTGGATCGGAGATCACGCCGCTGAGCATCGAGGCCGCCGCGACCGCGGGTGAGCAGAGGAAGACCTGGTCGTCGGCGGTGCCACTGCGGCCGGGGAAGTTTCTGTTAAAGGTGCGCAGTGAGTTTGAGCCCGAGGGAGGCGCCTGGCCCATGCCCACGCAGGGGCCGCAGGCCGGCTCGAGCATGCGCAGGCCCGCCATGAGCAGGTCGACGTAGGTGCCGGAGCGCGTGATCTGGTCGAGGATCTGCCGCGAGCCGGGGGTGGCCGTTGCGGAGACGAGCTTCTCCGAGATCTGGCTGCCACGCATGACCGCGCCGCAGAGGGCGAGGTCGGCGTACGAGGAGTTGACCGACGAGCCGATGCAGACCTGGGTCAGCTCGGTGCCGGCGACTTCCTCGACCGGCACGACGTTGCCGGGCGACGACGGCTTCGCCACGAGCGGGACGAGCTCGGCGAGGTCGATGTGCTCCTCCTCGTCGAAGTCGCCGGTGTCACCGGTCGTGAGCTCGATGAACTCGTCCGCGCGCTGCTGCTCGGTCATCCACCCGCGCGTCTCGTCGTCGGCTGGGAACACCGCGCCGGTCGCTCCGAGCTCGGCGATCATGTTCGCGATCGTCCCGCGCTCGGTGTAGCTGAGGCTCGCGACGCCCGGGCCGGTGAACTCGAAGATCGCGCCGCGTCCACCGCGCACGCCGCGCCGTCGCAGGAGCTCGAGGATCACGTCCTTCGCCTGGATCCAGGGCCGCTGAAGCTCGTTTTCGAGGTAGACGCCGACGATCTTCGGGCACGGCAGTTCGAAGGCGTGGCCGGCCATGCAGACGGCCACGTCGAGTCCGCCGGCGCCGATCGCGATCATCGCGCACGAGCCCGATTGCGTCGTGTGGCTGTCAGCCCCGACGAGGGTCTTGCCCGGTGCGGCGAAGCGCTCGCAGTGGACGTAGTGGCAAATGCCGTTGCCGGGCCGTGAGAACCAGGCGCCGTACCGAGCGGACATCGCCTGCAGGAAGCGGTGGTCGTCGGGATTCTTGAAGTCGATCTGAAGGATGTTGTGGTCGACGAAAACCACGGCCGTCTCGATCTGCACGCGGTCGACGCCGAAGGACTCGAGCTGCATCATCGCCATCGTCCCCGTCGCGTCCTGGGCAAG
>Ga0307296_10000382_pt1 | contig 20610 bp, 16 predicted proteins | sample ER_DNA_153_FD_194467 | JGI IMG/M metagenome (GOLD analysis project Ga0307296, IMG submission 194467) | Bulk soil microbial communities from the East River watershed near Crested Butte, Colorado, United States - ER_DNA_153 | ecosystem: Environmental > Terrestrial > Soil > Floodplain | place... | reverse complement strand
CGGCCGCGGGTCTGGACGTGTCACCCGCCGGATCGTCCGGCCGAGCGCGGCGCCACCCGTCGCGGCGGCGGCTCCGAACACCGCGGCGAGGGCGAGCAGCCGCCGCCGCGACGGGTCCGTGGGTGCGGACATCCGCTGCACCGACCAGGTGGCCATGAGAGCCACCCCGAGGCACACGACGCCCGTGAGAACGCCGAGCAAGGCGCTGCCTGCCAGCGCCACCGCGAGTCCCACGAGGGCCGCCAGCAGCACGACAACGACCAGGATCGGGGTTCGGTGAGAAGTCACGGCCCCAGTTTCTCGCACAGAGCGGCGAGCGGAGCTAGGCGCGCTTCCGATCGAGGTCCAGGAACGGCATCGGGACCACCGTGGCGCCGACCTTGCCTCGCTCGCCCTCCACCGTCCACTCGACCGAAAGGCGCGTGCCGATCTTCGTGAGTCCCTTGTCCACCGAGCCGAAACCGACCATCTTCTTGATCGTCGGTCCCCATCCCACGGAGGTCGCCCGACCGACCTGAACACCTTCCTTGTGGATCGGGACCGGGACCCGCTGCACCTGGGGGGAGATCTGCGGCGCGAGGTCATGTCGTGCATACATCGCTTCGATCGCGGACCAATCGAGCTCCAGCCCCACCAACCGCCGCTGGGGTCCGCCGGCCTCGCGTTCGGCGAGGAGCGCCCGCTTCCCCGTGAACTCGGCGGCCTTGTCGAACTTCACGAGACGCCCCAGGCCGATCTCGAACGGGGAATACTTGAGCTCCGGAGCGAACGCGTGGCGGGCGCTCGTGTACTCGGCCTCGATCAGGATCAGGCCGGCCTCGAGACGGCAGATGTCCAGGGCCTGGATCCCCGCCGGCCGGATGCCGTAGTCGGCGCCGACCTCGAAGAGGCGGTCCCAGACGGCGAGCGCTCCCTCCACCGGGATCCAGAGCTCGTAGCCGAGGTCCCCGGTGTAGCCGGTCCGCGTGACGTCGACGCCGACGCCCCCGATCGTGGTGGGTCGCCGCCGGAAGTAACGGAGGTCGAACCAGTCCTGGCCGGTCGCCCGTTCGAGGACATGCCGGGACAGGCGGCCCTGGAGCGCGAGGCCGGCCGTTCCCTCCGAGATGTCGTCGACCCGCACGTCCAGACCCGTAGCGTTCATGGCGAACCAGCGGTAGGAGGGATCGGCGGCCGTCACCCGGAATCGGTTCCCATCCAGCCGCGTCACCGTCCCGTCGTCGATGACCTTGCCCTCCTCGTCGCACCACGGCGTGTAGATCACCTGGTCGAGGGCCATCGTCGAGATGTCCCTGGTGACGACTCGGTCGAGGAGCGCGGCGGCGCCGGCGCCGCTCACCTCGTACTTGTAGAGCGGCGTCACGTCGATCACAGCCGCGGCTTCGCGGACCGCGTTGTATTCGATGTCGACGAAGTCCGCGAAGACCGCGGCCGCGTGGTAGCCGGACCACTCGCTCCAGGAGAGTTTCGTGTTCAGCTCGCGCTGGCGTTCGAAGAACGCGGTCCCGACACTCATCGGCGCCAAGGGTATCGCCGCCGCTTCGGCCGGGCCGCCCCGGGGCCTTGACTACTGGTCAAAGGGGCTTGGGTGCGGGTCACGGACCCACGGCTAGCATCGGCGGCCGTGCGCCCGCGAGCGTTCGGATAGCCTTCTTCGACAAACACCCAAGAGGAAGAGAGCGATGCCGCAGCGCTACGACGCGGTCGTGATCGGGGGAGGCCACAACGGTCTCGTCACGGCGGCGTATCTGGCCAAAGCCGGCAAGAAGGTGGTCGTGCTCGAGCGCCGACACCTGCTGGGAGGTGCCGCGGTCTCCGAGGAGATCGTGCCCGGCTACCGCTTCAGCGTCTTCTCCTACGTCGTCTCCCTACTCCGTCCGGAGATCATCCGAGAGCTCGAGCTCCCGAAGCACGGCCTCGAGATCCTGCCCCTGGACGGGACGATCACGCCCCTGGACCACGACTCCCTCTGGCGTGTGAACGACCACGGACGCACGGTCCGCGAGCTCCGGCGCTGGTCGCTGAACGACGCCGAGGCCTACGAGGAGTACGGCCCCCTGATGGCCGAGATGGCGAGGTTCATCAAGCCGATCCTGTCGATCGTGCCGCCGGACCCCGGGAAGGTGTCGATCCGGGACTGGCTGCCGCTCACCCCCCTCGCGAAGACCTTCAAGGACCTGCCGAAGCGCCTGCAGACGACGTTCATCCAGCTGATGACGATGTCCGCGGCCGACTTCCTCGACCAGTGGTTCGAGACCGACCCGCTGAAGGCGACGATGAGTGCCTCGGGGATCATCGGGACCTTCCAGGGTCCGCGTTCGCCGGGCACGGCGTACGTGCTGCTCCATCACTACATGGGCGAGATCGACGGTGCGTTCCGAGCGTGGGGCGTGCCGCGCGGAGGGACCGGAAGCATCTCCGAGGCGATCGGGAACGCCGCGCTCGCGAACGGCGCCGAGATCCGGCTCGAGGCGCCGGTGGCGCGGATCGACGTTCGCGGCGATCGCGCGACCGGCGTGACCCTCGAGACCGGGGAGCAGATCGAGGCCGACATCGTGCTGTCCTCGCTCGACTCGCGCTGGACGTTCATCAAGCTGCTCGAAGACGGCGTCCTCGATCCCGCGTTCAAGGAAGAGGTCCTCCGATACAAGTACCGTGGCTCGAGCGGCAAGGTGAACCTCGCGCTCGACGGGCTCCCCGAGCTCGCCTGCAAGCCGGGCTCGGGGGAGTGGCTCCGCGGCGCGATCTCGTTCTCCCCGTCCCTCGACTACATGGAGCGGGCATACGACGACGCGAAGTACGGCCGTCCGTCGCGGCGTCCCTACATCGACATGATCATCCCGACGCTCGTGGACCCCACGATGGCACCGCCCGGAGGGCACGTGGTGAGCTGCTTCGTACCGTACGCGCCGTACCGGCTCGCGGGGAACGAGGTCTGGGACGACGCCGCTCGCGAGGCGTTCGGGCAGAACGTGATCGACACGATCGAGGAGCGGTTCCCGACGATCCGCAAGCACATCGTGGGGTCACAGTTCATCACGCCGAAGGACATCGAAGACGTCACGGGCCTGACCGAGGGGAACATCTTCCAGGGAGAGCTTTCGCTGGAACAGCTGTTCTTCAACCGTCCCGTGCCGGGCTGGGCTCGTTACCGAACGCCGATCCGCGACCTGTGGATGTGCGGATCGGCGACACACCCGGGCGGGGGCATCATGGGCGCCCCCGGCCGGATCGCCGCGCTCGAGGTGTTGAAGGCTCGGAAGGGCACCCTGGGACGCAGAGGGCGGGCGGCGTAGGGATGGCCACCCGCTCCGACGTCGTCGTGATCGGGGCAGGCCACAACGGGCTTATCGCGGCCGCCTACCTCGCGAAGGACGGCAGGCGGGTGACGGTCCTCGAGCGATCCGGCGTGGTGGGCGGGATCCTGCGCGGGGCCGAGATCGCGCCCGGCTTCACAGCGCCTGGCGTCGCGCACACCGTCGGCCGGCTCCGCCGCTCTGTCGTCGAGGAACTCGAGCTCTCCCGCCACGGCCTCGAGCTGCTCACGCCCCCGGTGCGGTTGTTCGCGCCCCAGCCAGACGGATCGTCCGTCACCTTCTGGGGCGACGTCGCGCGGACCGCCGAGGAGCTCCAGGAGCTGAGCCGGCACGACGCGGAAGCGTTCGTCTCCTTCGACCGGAAGGTCCGCGCGGTCGCTTCGTTCCTCGCCTATGTCAACGTCGCGACGCCGCCGGACATCAACGCCCTGACCATCGCGGATGCGATCTCGGGGCTGAGGATGGGCTGGGCCTTCCGGGGGCTCGGCGCGAAGCTCGGCCGCGAGGCGATCCGGACGATGCCGATGGCCGTCGCAGATCTGGTCCAGGAAGAGTTCGAAGAGGAGGCGGTCCGAGGGCCGCTCTCCTCCCGCGGTGTGCTCTTCACGGCGTGTGGCCCATGGTCGGCGGGCACCGCCGCCGTGTTCCTGAACGACTCCGCCGGCAACGACGGAGGAGCCGCAGGAACCGCAGTGTTCGCGCGCGGCGGGACGCAGGCACTCGCGGCCGCGCTCGCGTCGGCGGCGAGCGCGGCCGGCGCCGAGATCCGGACGGACGCCGAAGTCGGGGAGATCCGATCGCGACACGGTCGGGTGCAGGGCGTCACCCTCGCTGACGGCACGGAGATCGACGCCGGCCTGGTCGTCTCCGCCGCGGACCCGAAGAGGACGCTCGAGCTCTGCGATCCGGTGGAGCTCGGGCCGACGATGATCTGGCGAGCGAGCAACATCCGTCAGCCCGGAGCGACGGCGAAGGTGAACCTGGCGCTCTCCGGTTTGCCGGCCTTCCATGACGATCCGGAGCGGCTGCGCGGGAGGATCGTCATCGGTCCCTCGATCGACTATGTCGAGAAGGCGTCGGACGCGAGGAAGTACGGTCATCTCGCCGAAGAGCCGTGGATCGAGGCGACGATCCCTTCGCTCACGGATCCCTCGCTCTCGCCCGAGGGCCGGCACGTGATGAGCGCGATCGTGCAGTCGGCGCCACGTGACCTCAGGGACGGCGACTGGTCGAGTGAGCGGGAACGTCTGGGCGACGTGACGGTGAAAACGCTGGAACGGTTCGCACCCGGTCTCGGCGAACTGGTCGAGGCTCGTCAGGTCATCACGCCAGAGGATCTCGAGAACGACTACGGCCTCACCGGGGGACACGTCCAGCACGCAGAGCCCGGTCTCGATCAGTTCTTCGCTTGGCGCCCGCTGAACGGAGAGGCCCGTTATCGGTTCGTGCTGGACGGGTTGTATCTGGCCGGGTCGGGCGCCCACCCCGGCGGTGGCATCACGGGCGGTCCGGGGGCGAACGCCGCGCGACAGATCCGCAAGGACGGGCGCCGCTAGCCACCGCGACCCGGCGGTGGCAGACTGCGCGCCATGCCTGACCGACCCTTCCGGATCCCCGAGAGCACCTTGTATGCGGCCGAGGCCGACGAGTTCGACGAGTACGACTGGACCGACCTCCCGTCTCACTCGGACTGGCGCGGATCGTTCTACAAGGTCGCGTGGGCGGTTGACGAAGACGCGGTGCGGGCGGCGCACGCGGACGTCGCGATCGTCGGCGCTCCGTACGACGAGGGCGTGTCGGCGCGACCCGGGGCGCGCTTCGGTCCGAAAGCGATCCGCAGCGCCCACTACACGACGGGCAGGGATGCGTGGTCGATCCAGACCGAGGTCCTGCCGTTCGAGGTCCTCACGGTGGTCGACGCGGGCGACGCGCCGGTCGTCCCCGGCCGGCCCGAGCGCAGCCTCCGCGTGATCCACGAGAAGGTCCGGCGCGTCGCCCGCGCCGGCGCGATCCCCATCGTCCTGGGGGGCGACCATTCGATCACGTACCCATCGGCCGCCGCCGTGGCACGGGTGCACGACCCGGCGGCGATCGGGGTCGTCCACTTCGATGCGCACGCGGACACGGCCGCGGACCAATGGGGCTCGTTGATAGGCCACGGCCAGCCGATGCGCCGGCTGATCGACGAGGGCTGGGTCGCGGGCCCCAACTTCGTCCAAGTGGGCCTCCGCGGGTACTGGCCTGACCGCGAAACCTTCGACTGGATGCGGGAACAGGGCCTCCGGTGGCACACCCAGGTGGAGCTGGAGGAGCGGGGCGTGGAGGCGGTGGTCGACGACGCGATCGCCGAGGCTCTCGAAGGCCCGGATCGGATCTACCTCTCGGTCGACATCGACGTGGTGGACCCCGGGATGGCGCCGGGTACCGGGACGCCGGAGTCCGGCGGGATGCTCGGTCGCGAGCTGCTCCGCGCGATCCGGCGGATCGTCTCGTCGGTACGCCTCGCCGGGATGGACGTCGTGGAGGTGTCGCCGCCCTACGACCACGCGGAGATCACGTCGATGCTGGCGCTCAATTGCGTGATGGAGGCGATCAGCGCGATCGCCGCCAAAAGAAGCTGACAGGCGGGCTGGATCGGCGCCGCGCGGTACCCTCGGGCTCATGTGCCGAAGCATCAAGCGACTACGCGAACCGCACGGGCAGGGTCACGCGACCGACCAGGAGATCCGAGAAGCGGCCATGCAGTTCGTCCGGAAGGTGAGCGGGTTCCAGACGCCTTCCGGGCGCCACGAGGAGGCGTTCACCATCGCGGTGGACGAGGTGGCTGATTCCTCCAAGCGGCTCCTGGACGCGATCGAGACCACCCTGCGGAGTCGGTCTTGACCGGCTACCCGCTCGATCCCTCGCGCGAGCAGATGCGGGCGATGGGCGAGGCCGCGGTCGACTATGTGATCGACTTCATCCACGGCCTCTCGGAGGCGCCCGCGCAGAACGTCGGGGGAGCGCTCGAGGCGGCCCTGAAGCTGAAGGCTGCACCGCCCGAGGAGGGAGGCTCGTTCGAGGAGGTCTTCGCGCAGTTCCGCGACGCCGCCGCGCGGGCGTACGAGACGTGCGGTCCCGGCTACCTGCCCTACGTTCCCGGCGGCGGCCTGTACGCCTCAGCCCTCGGGCAGTTCCTCGCGATGTCCGTCAACCGTTTCCCGAACCTCTGGGAGGTCGCGCCGGGTCTGGCGCAGATCGAGCAGAACGTGATCAGGTGGCTCTGCGACCTCTTCGGGTTCCCCGAGGAAGCCCGAGGGATCCTCACGACCGGCGGCTCGATCGCGAACCTGTCCGCGGTCGTGACCGCTCGCCACGTGAAGCTGGGCGAGGAGTTCGCCGACGGGACGTACTACGTGAGCGAACAGGCGCATGCCTCGGTCCCGAAGGCCGCGGCGATCGCCGGACTGCCGCGCCGTGCGATGCGGCTGGTGCCCGTGGACGCCGAGCTCCGGATGGATGCCGAGGCGCTGAAAGCGATGGTTGCCGAAGACCGTGCGGCGGGCCGGCGTCCGTTCCTCGTCGTCCCGGCCGCCGGAACCACCAACACCGGGGCGATCGATCCGATGGACGCGGTGGCGGATGTCGCCGAGGCCGAGGACCTGTGGATGCACGTGGATGCGGCGTACGGCGGCTTCTTCCATCTGACGGAGCGCGGCCGGGAGCGCTTCGCCGGGATCGAACGAGCGAACTCGATCACCCTGGACCCGCACAAGGGGATGTTCCTGCCATACGGGACGGGCTCGCTCGTGGTCCGGGACGGAGCCGCGTTGCGCGACGCGCACTTCGTGGGTGCGGAATACCTCCAGGATCGAGCCCCCGAGGCCGAGCTGCCCAATTGGAACGAATACTCGCCCGAGCTGTCGAGGGATCATCGAGGGTTCCGCGTGTGGCTGCCTCTGGTGCTCCACGGCGTGAACGCCTTCCGGCAGGCGCTCGACGAGAAGCTCGACCTCGCGGAGCACCTGTACGCCGCCCTGTCCGAGATGCCCGAGATCGAGCTCCCGTGGCCGCCCCAGCTCTCGGTGGTTCCCTTCCGATTGGCGGGCGCGAGTGAGGACGAGAACCGGGCTTTCCTCGCTCGGATCAACGAACCCAAGCGTGTGTATCTCTCCAGCACGACGATCGACGGACGCCACGTCATCCGGGCGTGCATCGTGAGCCATCGAACGCACCGCGATCGGATCGACGAGGCGATCGAGATCATCCGTGGCGCTGCCACTCGTGGCGCCGCGATCCATGGCGCCAATGCCCGGCCACCGAACGGCTGAGCGCGCGTGCCGGAGATGCCCGAGATCCAGGCGCTCGCCGAGCGGGTGCACGACGCCGTCGGGGGAGCGACGCTCGACGGCTTCGACCTCCTGCAGTTCTCCTCGCTCAAGACCGTGACGCCGCGCCCTGCGGAGCTGGTGGGACGCCGGCTTGAGGACGTCGGGCGGCGAGGGAAGTACCTGGCCCTCGACTTCGAGCGCGGCGATCGGATGCTCGTGCATCTCTCCCAAGGGGGTCGGCTCGACGTCGAGGCGCCGCCGAAGGCGACGAAGCCACGTGGTGCGGTCGCTCGACTCCGATTCTCCGAGGCGCCGTCCCTCCTGATCAAGGAGTTCGGGAAGGAGCGGAAGGCCGGTGTGTGGTCGTTGGCGTCGGGGGACCAGGGCCCGCTCGCGGCCCTCGGGCCCGAGGTGCTCTCGGATGAGGCGGCGACGTTCTTCCGGGACAGCGCCGACGTTCGCCGCGTCCATACGATCCTGCGCGACCAGAGGACGGTCGCCGGCGTCGGCCGTGGCTACTCGGACGACGCCCTGCACCACGCCAAGCTCTCGCCCTACGCGGTCCTCGGCAAGCTCGACGCCGGCGAGCGCGACCGGCTCGTCGAGGCCCTGCGGGCGATCCTCACCGACGCCCTCGAGGTGGAGCGGCGCCGCAGCGGGGGCCTCCCGACCAAGTTGGGCGACCACTTCACCGTCCACGGGCGCTGGGGTCAGCCGTGCCCCCGCTGCGGCGCCGACCTCCGCCGCGTCTCCTATGAGTCCCACGAGGTCACGTACTGCCCGGAGTGCCAGACGGGGGGCAAGATCCTCGCCGACCGACGTCTGTCCCGCCTCATCCGCTAGCGTCCGGCGGCGTGACCGACGACGACAGCGATCTCCCCGGTGGCCCGGAGGACGAGCTCCCCCCGCCCGTCCCTCCGGAGGCCCGACCCCCGAGCCTCATCGGCCGCTCCGTGGCTCGGCTCAGGGGCCACCGGATGGACTTCACCCCGCTCAAGGTCTCCGCCGATTTCCGGCGGCTGTTCGTCGGGCAGGCGATCTCCGAGTTCGGGACGCAGATCACGTTCGTGGCGGTGCCGTTCCAGGTCTACTTCCTCACGCGATCGACGGCGATGGTGGGCCTCCTCGCCCTCTTCGAGGTCATCCCGCTCATCGTGTTGCCGATCGTTGGCGGGACGATCGCCGATGCCCTGGAACGGCGCAGGATGCTCATGGTCGCGCACGCACTTACGGCGGTGCTCTCGATCGCGCTTGCGGTGAACGCCTTCCTTCCGGAGCCTCGTCTCTGGATCCTCTTCGCGTTCTCGTTCCTATCGGCCTCGGCGTACTCTCTCTACTCGCCGGCCCTTCGCGCTTGGCCCGCCCGGTTGCTGACTCCCGACCTGTACACATCGGCGCTGGCGCTCGAAGTCGTGTACTACCAGTCGGCGGCGCTCACCGGCCCCGTGCTCGCAGGGGTGCTCATCACGGTCGATGTGGGGTACGCCTATGCGCTCGATGCCGTCAGCTACCTGGCGGTGATCGTCGCGCTGGCAGGAATGCGTCCCTCGCCACCGACGGCGGATCATCTCTCCGTCGGCTGGTCCGCGATCACGGAAGGTCTCCGTTTCCTCAGAGGGAAGCAGGTTCTGCAGGGCACCTTCTGGATCGATCTGAACGCGATGATCTTCGGTCTTCCCGTGGCCCTGTACCCGGCGTTCGTGCTGGACATCCTGCACGCGTCGCCCGCGGTGCTCGGGCTGTTCTACTCCGCGGAGGCACTCGGCGCACTCCTGGTCGCCCTGTTCAGTGGCCGCGCGAAGCACGTTCGCCGGCAGGGGCTCGTCACGATCGTCGCGTGCATGTGCTGGGGGGCGGGGATCGTCGGCTTCGGATTCGCAGGGACCCTCTGGCTCGGGCTGCTGTTCCTGATGCTGGCGAGCGCCTCGGACATGGTGAGCGGTCTCTACCGCGATGCGATCCTCAAGACGGTCACTCCCGACGAGATGCGCGGACGCCTCGAGGGGATCAGTCTCTCCGTGGTCGGCACCGGGCCTTCGCTGGGGAACGCGGAGGCGGGCTTCCTGGCTTCCCTGACGACCGTTCGGACCTCGATCGTGTCCGGGGGGATCGCCTGCATCATCGGCGCCGGGGTTCTCGCCATCCTGCTGCCCCGCTACCGTCGGTACGACGCCTCGAACCCCTCCCGGTGAGGCCTCAGCGCATCTTCCTGAAGACCGGCGGACGGATCCGCTCACCGCCTGCCCGGTCGGAGGACCAGAGCGCCGGCGGGGCCTCGGTGAGACGCGCAAGGGCGAGCAGGACGGTATCGTAGTTCACCCGCCAGCCCGCGAAGTCGCGCCACGCCTGGTCACGATCGGGCTTGAGCGCCACGCCGGATCCCTCGAGCCCGGAGATCAGGTTCTCCCATTCCTCCCGCCCGATCGAGATCGGATCGTCGGGCCGCGGGTCCGGGTCGTAGGGGATCTGGAAGTAGTCGGCGATCCCTCGAAGACAGAGATACCCGGCCCGGATGCAGAATTCGGCCTCCACGTCGCGCGGGATGTCGACCGATGAGAGGACGAGCGCCGCGCCGTCGAGCACCGCTCCGGCGGAGGTCACCCACGAATGGTCGGTGTGCGAGGAACGGAAGAAGGCGATCGCCGGATGCGACGTGTGGGTCTCTTCGACCTCGACGAACCAGCGCTGCCACTCCACCCAGACCTCTCGGATCTCCGGCATCCGTTCCAGACGCCAGTACCGCCAGATCATCTCCCTCGCCGACGGTGGCGACCCCGCGCGGACCTCCAGCGCGGTGATGCCCACCTCGCGGCGGGAGTACGCGGAGTAGATGCTGGGCAGGTAGGTGATCAGCAGGGCCAGCAGGAACAGGCCGATCGCGGCCTCGACGAAGTCGAGCGCGAGGGCTGCGAGGTGCTGGGAATGGGCGAAGCCGAGGGTGAAGAGCGAGGATCCTGAGAGCTCGAACGCGGCCCGCCACCCCACATGCTCCGTCCCCCAGAAGATGAGCGTGAAGCCGGCAAGGACCAGGGTGAGCCACGCGGCGAGCGTCGCCATCAGCCCGAGGGGTGCGTAGGCCCCGATGATCCGGTCCCGCCGGTCGAAGCTCATCGACGGCGGGGTCACGAACCGGAACGCCCAGCGGAGCAAGAGGAACACCGATCGGGTGATCCTCGATGCGGTGGCCCGCGGCAGGACGACCGTCTTGACGGCCGAGCCGATCGTGGCGATCACGATCGCGGTCCCGGCGATCACCGCGAGGATCCGCAGCGCGAGCACGGGCAGATGCTAGGCGCTGGGCGGCTAGTCGGTCGTGACCGGGACCCGCTCCCTCGCCGCGGTGGCGTGGATCTCGTCGGCGTGGGCTCGACCCGGGATGAACCGGTTGGCCACGACGGCCGCCGTCAGAAGGATCGCCCCGGCGATCGCGGCGGCGAGGTGGAAACCGCTCATGTACCCGTCCTGGAATGCCCGCACGAAGCCAGCGCTCTGATCCGGCGAGAGGCCGATCGCCGCCATCCCCTGCGCCGACACGAACCCGTGCGACGATGCCTCGGCCAGCGCGCCGGCCTGCTGACCCGTGAGCCCGAGCTGCGCCAGGCGCGGCACCAGCACGTTGCCGAGGCGATCGAACAGGATCGTCCCCAGCAACGCGATGCCGAGGACACCGCCGACCTCGCGGCTCGTGTTGGTCATCGCCGATCCGAGGCCCGCGCGCTGTGGGCCGACCGCGCCCATCACGGCGGCCGTCATGGGCGCCATCGTCGACCCGAGCCCGTGTCCCATCACGAGGAAGATGAGTCCCAGGATCCAGTACGGCGTGTCCGGCTGGACGAGCGTCAGGCCGAACATCGACAGCGACGCGAGCAGCAGGCCGTACGTCATCGGGATCCGCGAGCCGACCCGCTGTGCGATCCGGCCGGCGTTGGGCGCCGTGACGATGACCATCCCGGTCAGCGGTAGGAATCGCAGGCCGGTCTGGAACGGTGTGAAGTGGCGGATCGCCTGCATGTACAGCGTGACGAACAGGAAGACCGAGAACATCCCAAGCGACACGGAGAAGGCCACGGCGTTGCCGGCGCTGAAGGCGGGGATCCGGAAGAACGACAGTGGCATCATCGAGTCCTTGTTGACGTGCTCCCAGACGAGGAATCCGGCGAGCAGGACGGCCGCAGCGATCAACGCGCCGATGATCAGCGGATCGCTCCACCCGTACTGGTTCGCCTCGATGAGCCCGTAGGTCAGCGCGAACAGGGCGCCGGTGCCGAGGAACAGGCCCGGGATGTCGAGATGCCGGGTCTGTTCGGAGACCGACTCCTTCACCGTCCGAACGGCGACGGCGAGAGCGACGATCCCGATCGGCACGTTGATGAAGAAGACCGAGGGCCACCCGAGGTGCTCCACCACGTAGCCCCCGAGCGTCGGCCCGAGGGCGAGCGCGAGCCCGCTGACGCCGGCCCACAGGCCGATCGCCTTGGCCCGCTCTTCGGGTGGGAACGTGACCGTCAGGATCGAGAGCGTTCCGGGCAGCAGGAGGGCGGCCCCGATCCCCTGGATCGCACGGAACGCGATCAGCTGCGAGCCGGAGCCTGCGAGACCGCAGCCAAGCGAGGCGAGCGTGAAGATCACCAGGCCCCCGAGGAACATCCTCTTGCGGCCGTAGCGGTCGCCGAGGATGCCGCCGGTCAGCAGGAGCGACGCGAGCGCGAGGACATAGCCGTCGATGATCCATTGCAGGTCGGAGACGGTGGCCCCCAGCTCCCGTTGGATCGTCGGAAGCGCGATGTTCACGACCGTGTTGTCCAGCATCACCATCGCGAGGGCGAAGCACATCGTGAGCAGCACGACGACCTTCTCCCGAGCGTTGTCACCCTTGAATCCGAACACAGGCACGGCTACACCCCTTTGCTCCGGCGTCCCATATCGCAACCGCTCCGGCGCCGGCGATGTTCCCGATCAGGTGAGCTTGGAGTAGAGCCTGATCGACAGCGGCATGAAGATCGCCAGGAGCACCCCGATCCAGATCGCCGACCACAGGATCAGGTGCCCGACCGAGCCGCCCATGTCCGGGAAGTTTCCGATCGCGAAGTACCGCGCGAGGTTCGCCCAGTACGTGATCGGATTGTTGCGAGCGATCGGACGAAGGAAGGGCACCATCCCCTCGACGCGCACCAACGCCGAGCTGATGAACACGAGCGGGAAGATCCCCGTGAAGGCAGCGGCCTGGACGGCCTCCAGCTTCTTCACGGCGAGGGCGATCGTCGCCATCACCCACGAGAACGTGAAGCTCACGGCCATCACCAACACGATCATGGCGATCGCCCCGAGGAACCCATTCTTGAAAGAGAAGCCGACGAGGTAGCCGATCCCGATCACGACGAGCAGGAGGATGAAGTTCTTGATCAGGTCGGAGGTCGCGCGGCCGGCCAGCATCGCCGGCCGCGCCATCGGCAGCGAGCGGAACCGGTCGACGAGTCCGGACTTCAGGTCCTCCGCGATCCCGATCGCGGTCGTGGTCGCACCGAAGATCGCGTTCTGGACGATGATCCCGGGCATCAGGAAGGTCACGTAGCCACCCGGGATGGCGTCCATTCCTGCGATGTTGCCCGCGAACACGTACCGGAACAGCAGCACGAACATCACCGGCTGGACCAGCTCGAAGACGAGGACGGCCGGGACCCGCACGATCTGCATCAGGTTCCGACGCGCGACGATCAAGCTGTCGAAGAACGACAGCATCGCCCTCGTGCCGAACGATGGTCGAGACACGGCGACGGCGCTCATCGGTCCTTCCTTCTCCGCGTGCGCTTCTCGGGCTCGGGCTCGGGTTCGTCGATCTCCTCGATCGCCAGCTCCGCCGCGTGGCCGGTCAGCGACAGGAACACGTCGTCGAGGGTCGGCCGATGCAGCGCGATGTCCTCGATCGGGATCCCGGCGTCGTCGAGTCGGCGCACGGTCTCGAGCAACACGGTCGGACCCTCGGCGCCGACGGGGACCCTGATCAGGCGCGAGGCCTCATCCGCGGACGGATCACCGGCGCCGAGTCCTCGGAGCGTCTCGGCCGCGCGCATGAGGTGCTCCTGCGTCACGTGGAGCTCGAGGACCTCGCCGCCGATCTTGTCCTTCAGCTCCTCCGAGGTCCCCTCAGCGATCACGGTACCCAGATCGATCACCGAGATGCGGTCGCAGAGCTGATCGGCTTCTTCGAGGTACTGCGTGCAGAGGAGCAGCGTCGTCCCTTCCTTCTGAAGATCTCGGATCAGCTCCCACAGCACCAATCGGCTGCGAGGGTCGAGGCCGGTCGTCGGCTCGTCCATGAACAGGACCCTGGGCTGTCCCACGAGGCTCGCTCCCACGTCGAGCCGGCGCCGCATGCCCCCCGAGTAGGTCTTTGCCGTGCGGTGTGCCGCCTCGGCGAGGTCGAAACGTTCGAGGACATCTTCGGCGCGCCTGCGAGCCTCGGCCGCCGGGAGGTGGTACAGGCGCCCGACCATCTCGAGATTCTCGAGTCCCGTGAGGTTCTCGTCGACCGCGGCGAACTGTCCGGCGAGACCGATCACCGGCCGCAGGAGCACCGCGTCGCGGACCACGTCGAAGCCCGCGACCACGGCCTTCCCTTCGTCGGGTTCGAGGAGGGTCGTGAGGATGCGGATCGTGGTGGTCTTCCCCGCCCCGTTGGGCCCGAGCAGGCCGAAGACCGTTCCCTGCTCCACGGCGAGATCCACGCCTTTGACGGCCTGCACCTTGCCGAAGGACTTCTTCAGGCCCTCGGTCCGGATGATCGCCTCTTCCATGGCGGCAGAGACTATCGGCGCGCCCGGACATCGCCATCCGAGCAGGTGGGAGTGCGAGGAAGGCAAGAAGATGAAAGGCCGTAATCCGCATTACGCAACTGGAATATCATGGCCCGCAGCCCCGTTCACAAGGGCGTGGAAAGGACAGAGGAATGAACGAGCTCGACATACAGGCCCTGCCGCTATTGCCGCTGACCACCGGCGTCGTCCTGCCAGGGATGGTGGTGACCCTCACGATCGAATCGGACGAGGCCCGAGCGGCCGTCGGCGCCACCGCCGAGGGGGAGGACGCGCTCCTCCTGACCGTCCCGAGAGTGGACGGTCGGTACGCGCGCGTCGGCGTCGTCGCCAAGATCGAGGACGTCGGACGCATGCGCAACGGCGTCGAGGCCGTGGTCATCCGCGGGCTCAGGCGCGCCACCGTCGGCCTCGGTGTCCCGGGGACCGGGGAGGCGACGTGGGTGCAGCTCGAGTCGGCGGAAGAGCCCGTGAGCGAACGAGCCCGCGAGCTCGCCAAGGAGTACCGCGGGGTCATCGAAGCCATCACGGACGCTCGCGGAGTGCCGGCGGTCGCGGAGTTCCTGCGTGGCGTGACCGATCCGGGACAGCTGGCGGACACCTCCGGGTACTCGCCCGATCTCTCCTTCGAGCAGAAGGTGGAGGTCCTCGAGACCCTCGACGTCCAGGCTCGGCTCGAGAAGGTCGTTGCGTGGGCGAAGGAGACCCTGGCCGAGGTCCAGGTGAAGGAACGGATCCGTGACGAGGTCGCGGGCAGCTTGGAGGAGCGGCAGCGCGAGATGTTGTTGCGAGAGCAGATGGCGGCGATCCGCAAGGAGCTCGGCGAGGACGGCACCGAAGACGTCCTCGAGGAGTACCGGACGAAGATCGCGGACGCCGGGATGCCGGAGGACGTGCGCACGCAGGCCGAGCGGGAGCTCGGCCGGCTCGAGCGCACGTCGGAGCAGTCGCCCGAATACGGGTGGATCCGCACCTATCTCGACTGGCTGCTGGACGTTCCCTGGTCCGCCAAGACCGATGACAACCTCGACATCGGCGAGGCCCGGACGGTGCTCGACGCCGATCACGAGGGGCTCCGCGATGTGAAGGATCGGATCCTCGAGTACCTCGCCGTCCGGAAGCTGCGGGCCGAGCGCGGTCTCACCGAGACCGGAGGTCGCGGTTCGGGAGCGATCCTCACGCTCGTCGGACCGCCCGGTGTCGGCAAGACCTCGTTGGGCGAATCGGTGGCGCGCGCGCTCGGCCGGAAGTTCGTGCGCGTCTCGCTCGGCGGTGTGCACGACGAGTCGGAGATCCGCGGCCACCGCCGGACCTACGTCGGAGCGCTGCCGGGGCGGATCGTGCGCGCGTTGAAGGACGCGGGCACGAAGAACCCCGTGATGATGCTGGACGAGGTCGACAAGGTTGGCGCCGATTGGCGAGGCGACCCCTCGAGCGCGCTGCTCGAGGTCCTCGACCCGGCGCAGAACCACACGTTCCGTGATCACTACCTCGACGTGGACCTGGATCTTTCCGAGGTGCTGTTCATCGCGACCGCGAACGTCGCCGAGACGATCGCGGGGCCGCTGCTCGACCGGATGGAAGTGATCCGGATCGACGGCTACACCGAGGACGAGAAGGTCGCGATCGCGCGGCGGCACCTGTTGCCGCGCCAGGTCGAGCGCAACGGTCTTCGCGCCGAGGAGGTCGAGGTCGCCGACGACGCCCTTCGAGGGGTGGTCGGCGACTACACCCGCGAGGCGGGAGTACGGAACCTCGAGCGCGAGCTCGGGAAGATCATGCGGAAGGTGGCGACGAAGCTCACCGCCGGTGAGGTCGCCGCGCCCGTGCGACTCGACGCGACCGATCTCCGGGCCTACCTCGGACGTCAGAAGTTCTTCTTCGAAGCTGCGGATCGCACGGCGGTGCCCGGCGTCGCGACGGGCCTTGCGGTGACCGGTACCGGCGGCGACGTGCTCTTCATCGAAGCGACGCGAGAAGACGTGTCGGAAGACGGCCTCACGCTCACCGGGCAACTCGGCGACGTGATGAAGGAATCGGCCCGCATCGCGCTTTCGTACGTGCGTTCGCACGCGGCGGAGCTCGACATCCCCGCGGAGCGGCTCCGAGGCCGGTTCCACGTGCACGTCCCGGCGGGTGCCGTCCCCAAAGACGGGCCGAGCGCCGGCGTGGCGATGACCACCGCCCTCGCCTCGCTTCTCACCGGGCGTCCTGTTCGGGCCGAGGTGGGGATGACCGGCGAGGTGACGCTGCAGGGCAGGGTGCTCCCGATCGGTGGGGTGAAGCAGAAGGTCCTTGCCGCGCACCGGGCTGGACTGAAGGAGGTCATCCTCCCTTCGCGGAACGAGGGCGATCTGGACGACGTGCCCGAGCAGGTGCGGGAGGAGATGACCTTCCACCTGGCCGAGGATGCGGCCGACGTGCTGAAGATCGGCCTCGGCCCTGTCGTGGAGGGTGCGGAGCAGGCGGCCAGCGCCGCGTAGCCGGCGACATCTCGAAGTTGTCGAGATGTTGCCGCGGGATCTTGCGGTCTCTTGCCGCGGGACTGGTCCCGCGGCAAGCGCTCACGTAGCGTCGCGACGCGATGGGCTTCCTGCGGCGCTCCCGGCGGTCTGTGGTCGCGCTCCTCGCTCTCTCCCTGGTCGTCGTCTCTTGCGGAAGAGAGGAGGACGGCGCGACCCCCTCCCCATCGCCGTCGGCCACGCCGGCGGAGCCACGCATCCTGGAGGTGGTCGCCCGGGTGCCGGTGGGCGGGGAGCCGATCGGCATCGTCGAGGGGTTCGGCAGCGTGTGGGTCGTGAACTCCGAGTTCGACAGCGGAGGAGCGCCCAGCGTCTCCCGGATCGATCCGGCGGGCGCATCGGTGGAGGCCACCGTGCCGGTCGGCGCCGTCCCGCTCGAGGTCGCGGCCGCCTTCGGCGCGATCTGGGTCACCAACTCCGAAGACGACACGGTCTCCCGGATCGATCCGGCGACGAACGAGGTGGTCGCGACGATCGAGGTATGCGGCGCGCCGGAAGGGATGGCGGCCGACCACGACGGACTCTGGGTCGTGTGCGAGGAGAGCTCGGAGGTCCTTCGCATCGATCCGAACGCAAACCGAGCCGGACGACCGATCGAGGTGGGTCTCGAGCCCCGGTTCGTGACCGTCGCGTTCGACAGCGTGTGGGTCTCGAACTACGTCGACTCGACGATCACGCGGATCGACCCGGCGACGGGCGACGTGGTGGCGGAGATCGACACGGAGTTCGGGCCGCAGATCATGGCGAAGGCGGCGGGAACCCTCTGGGTGTCCTCGGTAGACAGCGACGCCGTCCAGCGGATCGATCCGGCTACCAACGAGCCCGGCCCGGCGATCGCCACCGAGGCGCTGCCGGATGGGCTCTTGGAACACGCCGGCTCCCTCTGGGTCGCGACCGACCTCGGACCGATCCTCCAACGGCTGGATCCGGCCACGGGCGAGATCACCGGCACCTGGGTGGTGTCCGACCAGGGTGCGATCAATGCCAACCAGCTCGTGGTGAAGGCCGGAGGCGCATTCTGGTTCCCGCTCCTCGACGGCGGGGAAGTGCTGAAGGTCACGATCCCTTCCTGAGATCCGACCGCTCTCGGTTCTTCGGGAGACCGGATCCCTTCCCTCTCTGCTCCCTCTCTGTTCCCTATCCTGGGCCCGGTGTCCTCTGGTCTCCAGCTGATCGATCTTCGGCGGCGGTTCGGCGACGTCGTAGCACTGGATGGGGTGAGCTTCGACGTCGACGAGGGCTCCATGGTCGGATTCGTGGGCCCGAACGGCGCCGGCAAGACAACCGCGATGCGGATCGCGCTTGGGGTGCTCGAAGCCGACGGTGGCGAGGTCCGCTGGCGAGGACGGGTCGTGGATGGCGTCGCCCGACGCCGATTCGGCTACATCCCCGAAGAGCGCGGGCTCTACCCCAAGATGCGCGTGCTCGAGCAGCTCGTGTATCTCGCGCGCCTGCACGGCGTCAGCCGAGCAGCCGCGCGCAGCCGTGGCATGGAGATCCTCGAGACGCTCGGCGTGGCTCCACGCTCGAAGGATCGGGTCGAGAGCCTGTCGCTCGGGAATCAGCAGCGCGTACAGCTCGCGGCCGCGCTCGTCCACGAGCCCGAAGTCCTCGTGCTGGACGAACCGTTCTCGGGTCTCGATCCCGTCGGCGCCGACGTCCTCATCGAGGTCTTGGATCACGAACGTAGAACGCGCGGCGTGCCGATCGTCTTCTCCAGCCATCAACTGGAGCTCGTCGAGCGCGTGTGCGACCGGGTGGCGATGATCGTCCACGGTCGCATCGTCACCGAAGGGGCGATCGACGAGCTCCGGGCGTCCAGGGCACGGCGGCTCGTCCGGGTTGAGGTCGCGGGCGCGCCGGCGGATTGGTACGAGGCGATCCCGGGGGTCGGGCGAGAGGGCGAGGTCCCCGGCGGCGTGATCCTCGAGCTCGCGGACGAGATCGACGACCGGCGCGTCTTGGATCTCGCCCGCTCGGTCGGGGAGGTCCGGCACTTCAGCCTCGTCCGTCCCACGCTGGCTCAGCTGTTCCGCGAAGTGGTGTCGTCGTGAACGGCGAGCCTGCAGCGACGGACCGTGGCATGTGGCGCGTGGTGGCGGCCCGGGACTTTTGGGTGCGGCTCCGCGACAAGGGGTTCGTGATCTCGACGATGATCACCCTCTCCGTGCTCTCTGTCTTCATCCTGATCCGTGCCTACACGGGGGGGCCCGATTCGTTCCAGCTCGGGTACGTGGGGGACCGGGTGGTCGCCGATCGTGTTGCCGCGCTCGCCGACACGAGCGGCATCGATGTGTCGGTGGTGGGCTTCGACGATCCCCGCCGGGCCGATCAGGCGTTGCGAGATGGTCGCGTCGACGCCATCGTGGAAGGCGGTCTCGACGACGTGCGCGCGGGGACCGCGACGCTCCGTGTGCTTCGAGGTCCGCCCGAGCTACTCGACCAGCTCGTGCAGGGTGCGGCGATCGGTCTCCGGATCGATGCGGCGCTGTCCGAGGCGGGCGTGCGCGACGCGACCGTCCAGCAGCTGAAGGACCAACATCCGATCGACGCATCGGCGATCCTGCCGCCCGATCCGAACCGTGCCTCGAAAGCGGCGGTCGCCTTCGTGGCGGTCCTGCTGCTCTACGGACAGCTCTTCGGGTACGGCGTCTGGGTGGCCACCGGCGTGATCGAGGAGAAGAACTCCCGCGTCGTCGAGGTGCTCCTGTCGGCGATCCGCGCCCGCCAGCTGATGGCCGGCAAGATCGCGGGGATCGGGGCGCTCGGGCTCCTGCAGCTGATCTTCATCGCGATCTTCGCGATCACGCTCGCGAGTGCAACCGGTGCGATCGACCTCCCCTCCGACTCCTTCTCGGCGGCAGCGCTCACGGTCGGATGGTTCGTCCTCGGGTTCGCGTTCTATGCCGCGATGTTCGCGGTCGCGGGGGCGTTGGTCTCGCGGATGGAGGAGCTGCAGAACGCGATCGTCCCCATCAACCTGCTGATCTTCGCGTCCTTCCTGATCTCGATCGGTGCGCTCCAGGATCCCGACTCGACGATCGCGCGGGTCGCGTCGCTGCTTCCGATCTCGTCCGCGCTCGCGATGCCCGTCCGGATGGTGCTCGGCTCGGCGACCGCGTGGGAGATCGTCGGGTCGCTCGCGATCGTGATCGGCTCGACCGCGCTCCTGATCCCGTTGGCGGGCCGGGTCTACGCGGGAGCGGTGCTTCGCACGGGTGCGAAGGTCAAGTTGCGTGACGCGTGGCGCGCGGCCGCGTAGATCTGAACGGTGCCCGAAAGAGCGACACCGGTGTCTTCCGTGACACCGCGAAGCGTGACACTTCCGTTAGTCACCGAGGATTTCGCTCTCGAAAGGTTTACACGCGTAACAACACCACCTATAAACCGCTACGGTGGCGTAGACCCTGAGAACGGTGCAGGGTCCACTTCTGGAGGCGGCCCGAACGGGCCGCCTCTTCCGTCTCCTCCGCCGGAGATGTGACCCTCATCACGGACAGGGCGATCGCGCGCATCGCGCGCGATCGCCCTCTTCGTCTCCGCAGATTCCGAAGCGAACGTGCGACGCCCACCCGAGGTGGGCGATCGAGAGGAGGGCAACATGCAACACGGTTCGTCGAGCGCCGGCGCTGGGGCCGACCCACATGCC
>Ga0307296_10000381_pt1 | contig 20636 bp, 15 predicted proteins | sample ER_DNA_153_FD_194467 | JGI IMG/M metagenome (GOLD analysis project Ga0307296, IMG submission 194467) | Bulk soil microbial communities from the East River watershed near Crested Butte, Colorado, United States - ER_DNA_153 | ecosystem: Environmental > Terrestrial > Soil > Floodplain | place... | reverse complement strand
CACGAAACAATGCCAGATCACGTTCTGGAAGCGAAGCCGCTGCCAGGCGTGAAAGATCACACCGAGGCTATACAGCGCGCCGCCTGCGATCACGAACCAGAGCACCATCGCCGGCAGCACCGCCACGACCGCGTCATAGAGCATGGCGCCGCTCCAGCCCATCGCCAGAAAGAGGCCGACCGAGAGCCGGTCGAAACGGCCCGGCAAGACCAGCTTGAGCGCGGCCCCGACAATCGCCACGCACCACACGCCCACCAGCAGCGCGACGGCTAAAATGCTGTCCTTCAATTGCGTGATGAACGGCGTGTAGGTCGCCGCGATCAGCACATAGATCGCGGAGTGATCGAAGCGGCGCAGCAGCCATTTGGCCCGCGAGATCGGCCATAGATTATAGGTCGCCGACAACACCAGCATGGCCAGCAATCCGGCAACGTAAACCGAGACAACAGCCACTTCAAACGGCGAGGCGTAGACCGCGGCGAGCACGATCAGCACGGTGGCCGCGACCAATCCACCGAACACGCCAATTCCATGCACGATGCCGTCGGCGATCAGTTCGGCCCGATCGTAATTCCAGCGGATGGCGCCGGCCGCCGCATGGGCGGAGCTCGAGGCGAGTTGCTTCAGTCTGAAGACAGTCATGGCGGTTCCGGCAAGCTTGGTAGCAGCGTTAAAACATACCTCAGGCGAGGTCAACGAACCCTGAACTCCTCGGCTCAAATCGCGTCGTAAGTATGAAGCTTGATTTATGCCCGCCAATCGCCACTTTCCAGATAGCTCTCCCGCCAATAGCGCCCCGTCAAATCGAGTTCCCCCACGCCCGTATGGCCCTCCGTTTTTCCGATATTGTCGAGGAAGCGCGCCTGTCGGCGCGGGCCCTGTTGGAATATGGCGACCACTTTTTCCATCCGACGGTCAGGCTCGGCGTCACCGGATTGTCACGTGCCGGCAAGACCGTCTTCATCACGGCGCTGATCCACGGCCTCACCCGCGGCGGGCGTTTTCCCGTTTTCGAACCTTTCGCCGCCGGCCGGATCGCTCGCGCCCGGCTTGAGCCGCAACCCGACGACGCGGTGCCGCGCTTCGACTATGAGAACCACGTGCGCACCCTGATCGAGGAGCGGCGCTGGCCGAATTCGACCGTCGATATCAGCGAGCTGCGGCTCGTGATCGACTACCAGCGGCAGAATGGCGCGGAGCGCACGCTCACGCTCGATATCGTCGACTATCCCGGCGAATGGCTGCTCGATCTGCCGCTGCTCGACAAAAGCTACCCGCAATGGTCGCGTGAGAGCCTTGGCTTGTCGCGGGAGCGACCCCGCGCGCGGCTCGCCGCGCAATGGCATTCGCATCTGGCGACGCAGAACGCCGAAGGCCGCGAAGACGAGCAGGCGGCGCTGACGGCCGCGCGGCTATTCACGGACTATCTGCGCGCCTGTCGCGACGAACGCTTCGCCATGAGCTTGCTGCCACCCGGCCGCTTTCTGATGCCGGGCAATCTCGCAGGGTCGCCGGCGCTGACCTTTGCGCCGCTCGACCTGCCGGCTGACGGCACGGCGCCCGAGGGATCGCTTTGGGCCATGATGACCAGGCGCTACGAGGCTTACAAGGATCTGGTGGTTCGCCCGTTCTTTCGGGATCATTTCTCGCGGCTCGATCGTCAGGTCGTCCTGGTCGATGCGCTGGCGGCCTTCAACTCCGGACCGGAGGCGCTGCACGACCTCGAAGCGGCGCTGGCCGGAATTCTGGATTGCTTCAGGATAGGCCGCAGCACGCTGCTCTCCAGCTTGTTCCGGCCGCGGATCGATCGCATCCTGTTTGCCGCAACCAAGGCCGATCACCTGCACCATTCGAGCCACGATCGGCTCGAGGCGGTGTTGCGGCGGACCGTGACCAAGGCCGCGTCCCGCGCCGAGGATACCGGCGCCGATATCGACGTCGTCGCGCTGGCCGCGGTCCGCGCCACCCGCGAAGCCCAAGTGCAACGCGGCCGCGACAAATTGCCGTCGATCCTCGGCACACCCGCCTGCGGCGAGATCGCGGGCGGCGAAGCCTTCGACGGCAACACCGAGGTTGCGACCTTTCCGGGCGATCTACCGGCCGATCCGGAACAGCTGTTCAAGGGTGAAAGCGCGTTTCGCGGCCTCTCCAGCGCCGCAGCCGAAAAGACCGATTTTCGCTTCCTTCGCTTTCGCCCGCCACAGCTCGAACGCCAAGGCGCCGACGAGCCCGCTCTGCCTCACATCCGCCTTGACCGCACCCTCCAGTTCCTGATCGGAGACAGACTGCAATGAGCGAGCGATCTCATCATCGGCGGCCGGCGACGTTCAAGCTCGACGACCCCGGCGTCATCGTGATGGACCCGGAGGATTCAAGCCGGCCGTCCCGCGGCACGGTCCACGTCACGCCCGAAGTTGAACCCGCTGCACTGCCGGTCCCGATCGAGACGCCGGTCATGCGTGCGCAACGGGGTTTTCGCTGGGGCGCGGTGTTCTGGAGCGCGACCGGTGGATTGATCCTGCTCGGCCTCGGGCTTGGCGTCGCCCGCCTGATCGAGGATCTGTTCGCGCGCAGCGAGGGCCTCGGTTTTGTCGGACTGGCTTTTGCGTTCGCCGCCACGCTGGCGTTTGCGGTTGTTGTTTCGCGGGAAGCGTTCGGTCTTGCGCGCCTAGCGGCCATCGAAAAACTGCATCTGCGCGCCGCCGCCGTGCTCGCAAGCGACGATCGTGCGGAAAGCCGGGCCATCGTGCGAGAACTGCTCAGGCTTGAGCATCCGAACCCGCAACTGGCGCGAGCGCGCGCCACGCTGCAAGGCCATACCGACGACATCATCGACGGCGCCGATCTGATCCGGCTGGCGGAGCGCGAGTTGATGACGCCGCTGGACCAGGAGGCGCGCCGCCTGGTCTCGTCGGCCGCGCAGCGCGTTTCGCTCGTCACCGCCGTCAGCCCGCGCGCATTGATCGACGTGCTGTTCGTCTTCGCAGCGTCGCTGCGCCTGATCCGGCAATTGGCGCGGCTCTACGGCGGACGGCCGGGAGCGCTCGGCATGATCGCCCTGATGCGTCACGTCATCGCGCATGTAGCGATCACCGGCGGAATGGCGGCGAGCGACGGCTTGATCCAGCAGGTGCTTGGCCATGGCCTCGCGGCAAAACTGTCGCAACGTCTTGGCGAAGGCGTTCTCAACGGGCTGCTCACCGCCCGGCTCGGGCTCGCGGCCATCGACGTCACCCGCCCGCTGCCGTTCACCGCATTGCCCAAGCCCGCGCTCGCCGATCTCGCCAAGGACCTTCTGAGCAAACGCGACGGCGACGCGTAAGCAATCCGGCGCGGTTACCTCGGCTAAACAAAAAGGCCGCCCGAGGGCGGCCGGATTTGATTTTGTTCAAGGCGGGAGCTGCAGAAAAGTCCTGCGATCAATCGCAGACCTGGACTCGGCGAACTTGCCAGCCATAGCCATCCCAGAAGCGCTCGCGAACGAGACGGCAGGCAGGCTCCTCGACATAGACCGGCGCCGGCGCATAATAAACCGGCGGCGGCGGAGCGGGCCGCGACGCCAGAGCGCCACCGAGCAACGCTCCACCGATCAGTCCACCCACCACGCCGGCGGCGATTTGACCGTTCTCCGCTCTTGCGGATAACGGTAACGAAAGCGGACTCGTGACCAACGCAACCGCCACGATAGCTGACGCGATTTTGCCCATAATATTTCCCCAAGTCGCGGTACACGGCCGCCGTACCGACCATCATACATTGCGCAATTAAAGCTTTGTTAAGTCTGAACGCGAGCGGGCAAATTATTTTTTGCAAGCCCAGTTCGCGGATTTGTGGGGAAAGCGGGGATTTACCGCCTGCCGATTGATTTCATCAGCCCTCCCGGGACCGCTCCTTGCCGTCCCGAGTGCTTTGCTTCATCGCCGCTGCACTTTCAGCGTCAACCGACGTCACCGCCCCGGACAAGGTTGACCGGTTGGAAGCACACACGGCTTTCCTGCTGGCGGAGCCGGACGCGCAGCGGGAGGTGGCGGTGGTGGCGGAGCCGGGCGCGCCACGGGAGGCGGTGGCGGTGGCGGAGCCGGCCGCGCAACCGGAGGCGGCGGCGGAGCCGGCCGCGGCGGTGGTGGCGGTGCCGGACGCGCAACTGGAGGCGGCGGCGGCGCCGGACGCGCAGCAGGCGGTGGCGGTGGTGGGGGCGCCGGACGCGCAACTGGAGGCGGCGGCGGCGCCGGACGCGCAACAGGCGGTGGCGGCGGTGCCGGACGCACAGCTGGCGGCGGTGGAGGCGGCGGTGTCGGACGCGCAGCAGGCGGCGGCGGTGGCGGTGGTGTCGGACGCGCAGCGGGCGGCGGTGTTGGCGCCGATGGTGGGGGCGGTGAAGTTGAGGGTGCGACCCCTGGTGGCTTCGGTTGAGCCGGCAGAGACGGTGGCTGTCCGCCTTTGGTTTCTGGCAACGATGGTTTCGGCGGCTGCACTGGAGCGGAGGGTTGCGTCGGCTGCGAAGGCGCAGGCAGCGGTTGACCGGTGACCGGTGGCTTGCCGTTTACGGACGGTAGCGGCTGTCCGCCAGTTCCTGGCAATGGTTGTCCGCCTTTGCTTTCCGGCACGGCCTGCTTCTGCGCCTGGCCAGGCGGTGTCGGCGAAGGAGCAGGCGCCGGCTGACCCGTGACCGGTGGCCTGCCGTTTATCGGCGGCAGCGGTTGTCCGCCAGTTCCGGGCAGCGGTTGTCCGCCTGATCCCGGCAGCGGCTGCCCGCCTTTGGTTTCCGGCACAACCTGCTTCTGCCCTTGGCCGGGAGCAGTCGGCAAAGGAGAAGGCTGCGGCTGACCCGCGACCGGTGGCTTGCCATCCACCGACGGCAGCGGTTGTCCACCTTTGGTTTCAGGCACAACCTGCTTCTGTGCTTGACCAGGAGCAGCCGGCGAAGGTGCAGGCTGCGGCTGACCGGCGACCGGTGGCTTGCCGGGTGGCGGTGCCGTGCCAGCGGGCGGCGTCGAACCGGGAGCCAGGGTGTTTGGCGCAGTGGTGTTCTGAACCGGTACCGCCTTTGGAGCGACCGACGGCGGCAGCGAGGGCGCAAGCAAGGCAGCAGCGCCGGCTCCGGCAATGCCGGCAGCGGCAACGCCGGCAGCACCCGGCGATGATTTTGCGCCGGCAGCCGGCGGCTGCGCTCCTGGAGGCTGCGGTCCAGCAGCTGGAGATTGCGGTTGGGATGCAGGGGATTGAGCCGGCGGCGAGATTGTCTGAGTCTGCCCGGCCGGATTGGTCACCGTAACCGTATTGGTCGTGTTGTTGATCACAACAGTGTTGTGAATGTTGTTGTAGATGAAGTTGTTCGGCGGCGGCGCAATGTACCGCGGTGGATTGACCCACACCGGCACCGGCACATAAACCGGAACGGGAAGAACGTATTCATAAATCGGCGGCGGCGGCGGAGCCAAATCGATGAAATAGACCGGCCGCGGCGGCAGGAAAAATACCGGAGGCGGCGGCGGAGGTTCAAATCCGAAATCCGGATCGTCGAAAATCAATACCGGCCGTTCGACGTAAATGATTTCTTCCGGCGGCGGCGGCAGCACATCGTAGCTGATGATTTCGAATCGCGGCGGCGGCTCGAACGCGGCCGCCAAATATGCCAGCCGGCGCCGCGCATCGTTGGCATGGAAACCATTGGGGTAACGACGCAAATACGACCAGTAGGCGGCAGGCGTATCGACGCTTCGGCTGCGCCGCCACGTGATGGCCTCGCGGCGGGCCGCAACGATGGCTCGCACCCGTCGTGCCATCGGATCCCTGGGATACGCGACGAGAAAGTTTTCGTAATCCTGCAGATTGTCGCGATCAAGAGCTGCGAGATAGGCATCCCGCGCGTCGAAATCACGGATCGGCTTCGATCGGATCGATGACGTCTGTTCAGCCGAAACCTGGGGCGGCGGCGCATCCGGCGCCCGCTCAAAAAAGTAGAACGGCGCCGGCAGCTTTGACGCGTTCCATGGCACCTGCGCGCCCTTGGTGATGTCGTTCACCCGAAGCCGAACCCGGTTGAACACTTCTGTCACCGGGAGTCCGCCCTCGCGCATCATCTCCGCAAGCGCCTGAGCGTAGGACGAATAGGGACCGGCCTCGTTCTGCGCCACCGTTCCCGGCGCAGCGTTGAAGGCGATCAACGTTCCAGGGTCCGGCTCGACCAGGGCCAGGCCACCGGCAAGCGGAGGACCGGATTTGGCGAACGGGTTGGCCCGAGCCCCATCAAGAACGACGATGCTCGCCTTGATTCCGAGAGCCGCAAGCGGCCTGGTGTAGTCCGAAAGACGTAACGCCTCAGAGGAGACATTCACATCGCGTGCAATGTTCGCGTCCGTCGGCACAAAATAGTTTTCGCCTTCCAGCTGCAATCCGTAACCGCTGAGGTAGACGAAAGCCACCATATCCGGGCCCGCCGAAGATACCTTGGCGATGAAATCCCGGAACGTGCGCCGCAGCGAATCCTGATCAAGGTCGCGAACGCCGACCACATCGAAGCCGGCGGCCTGAAGCGTTTGCGCGATCAATCCGGCATCGTTGGCAGGTGTCGGAAGAGCTCCGGACGAATAATTCGCGTTGCCGACGACCAGCGCGAGGCGCTTCTCCGCGGTCTGCGCACTGGCCGAGGCCAGGCTTCCGAACAGAAGCACCGAGAGCAAGGCCAATACGAAACGGCGTTGATGCTTCATGACAAACCCGGGAGAAAAAATCTGATGAAGAGCATCAGAGCCTGACGCTGAACGAGGTCTGAATGGAACAGGTCAAAAGTAAGACGGAACGCTGATGTGCCATTTCGTCACAGCCGAAGCAAGACTGACAACCGCAGCGCGGCGTGACGGCTGCTGAAAGTCGCCGGCCAGCACGCGCCAGCGGTAGAGCGGCGAGTCCGGCGGCGGTGAAAGCTCTGGCGTCCATCCGGTCAGTTTTTCCAGTGCATAGGTATCCGTGACGATGCCGCGCCAGCTGCGGTCGACCCGTGCGAGCGGCTGCCTGATCGCGGTCGCGGGAATCCACAACGGGCTGGCATTGTCGGGTTCGCGCCCGACATAGAGCCCGGTATGGCCTCTGATCGTGGCCATGCCGGGGTCGCGAAAGCCGAGGAATCGCCCGCGCTCGTTGACCTGGATCACCGGCACGCGGCCGTTGAAATACCAACGCAGCATGGCGTAGGTCCGGTAGTCGGTGGTTGCGATCCAGGTCGCGCCGATCTTTTGTAACTCAGCCTGCGCCCGATCCACCACCTGTTCGTAACCAGCTTCCCCACCGATCGGATCGGTCTTGCCGATTAAATTCCAGGGGCTGACGACATAATACAGAAAGACCACAACAACCATCGCGATGCCGGAGACAATCGCGACATTGGCCCACGAAATGGTCGATCTGATCATCCATGCCGGAAAACCTTCTCGCGGCAGCATCGCGATATTGATGGCGGTTGCGGCAAATCCGGCGGACCATATGAACATCGGCCAGGTATCGCCGACCCGCAAGCTCAGCGATTTCCAGAAAAAATAACCGAAGGGAACGATCACCGCGGTCGACAGCAGAATGGCTACGGCGTCGCCGCGGAGGTATCCCCGCCACGCCGTCAAGGCCACGCCCGACAACACCACCGGCAGCAGGACGAACCCAACCAGCCCGAACTGCAGGCCGATAAAATCGGCGACGGTGCGCAGCGATAGCTCATGGGTCGCGGTCGCACGCACCAACTGGAATCTGAACGACGCCCAGTCATGTTGGGCGTTCCAGATCAAAACCGGCAGGAACAAAACCACCGCGATCAACGCCGCGAGCCATGGATAGGGGCTTAGCAGCCAGCGTCGACGCCAGTCCGGCACCAGCATGAATGCGAGCACGGCCGGAATCAGCATCACGGCGGTAAACTTCGACAGCAGCGCCAGCCCGGCGAACACGCCGGCGGCGAGCCACCAGCGGGGATTGCCGCTTTCATTGAGCCGGATCAATGCCCACACCATCGCGACGGCAAACGGAATCAGCGCCACGTCGGGCGAGACCTTGGCCATCAGCAGTCCGTAATAAAGGGCTGCTTCCGGCATCAGCACCGCGAGCACGATGGCGCGCACATCATGGGTCACGCGCCGGACGATATCGGCGAGCAGCAATTGCGTGACCAGCATCGCAAGGATGCCGGCGAACCTGACGCCCAGATTGGTATCGCCGAAGATCGCGGTACCGAAGCGGATGAACCAGGCAATCATCGGCGGATGATCGAGGAAGCAAAGCACGTTCTCCTTCGACCAGGTCCAGTAATAAGCCTCATCGGTGCGCAGATCGATCAGGCTTGCGTAAATCACCCGCAATATCGTCAGCGCCGCAACCAGCGCGGCAACGGCGAGCCATTGCCGAAAGACGGAACTGTCCGGTTTGGTGCTGCTGCTGGCGGGCTGGGCAATCGTCACGGCGCTTTCTCCCCGACTCCGATTGCGGTGTCAACGTATTGACACCCACAGCTGTCGTCCCGGCGACAGCCGGAACGATGCGCGGAAAGCTTGCCAGGATGACGACCCGGACAAGGTGGTCACTGAGGGAATTAAACTCTACTATCGTCGGTCTCTGTCGATGAGCGTTTGATTGGATCGCATGGCCTCGTTCTCTCAACAACAGATCGCAAAGTTAATCCGCGGTATCAGCGTCCGCCAGATTCGTCTCGGCTGCGGGCTGGTGTTGTTCGCCTATCTGGTCAGCCATTTTCTCAACCACGCGCTCGGCAACATTTCGATGGATGCCCTTGCCGCCGGTGTCTATTACCACGCCGGGTTCTGGCAATTTCTCCCGGTCGCGATCGTGTTTTATACCGCGGCGCTGGTCCACACCGGCCTCGGAATCTGGGCGCTCTACGAACGCCGGCAATTTCGCTGGAAGGCGATCGAGCCGCTCCAGCTCGTCCTCGGCTTGAGCATCCCCGCGCTCGTCATCACCCACCTTGTCGGCGTGCGGCTCGGCCAAACCCTCTTCGGACACGAGAAGCTCTATCCGCAGGTGTTTTTTGCCTACTGGATCGTGTGGCCGTACAAAGTATGGCTGATGTACGCCGTCATGATCATTGCATGGGTTCACGGCTGCATCGGACTTTACTTCTGGCTGCGGATGAAAGCGTTCTACCAACGCGCCGCGCCATTTCTGCTTGCGGCAGCGGTGCTGGTTCCGACGCTGGCCATGCTGGGGCTCTATCAGGGCGGACGAAGCGTCGTCGACAGCGATAGCGTCGAATGGAGGGCGGAGAATCTTTCGCCGCGCCAGGTCGGCACGCCGGTTGAACAAGCCGTGCTGGAGAGCATCGAGGAGTATTTCCTGATCGGATATCTCGGCCTGCTCGGCCTTGTCTTGCTGGCAAGAGGCGCGCGCGCGTTGAACGAGCGCCGCGGCGGTATGATCACGCTCTCCTACGGCAATGGCAGGACGGTCCGCGTGCCGAAAGGCCTCAGCGTGCTCGAGGCGAGCCTGCGCAACAACGTCCCGCATGCCAGCGTTTGCGGCGGCCGCGCGCGCTGCTCCACCTGCCGGATCCGTATCATCGGCGATTGTACATCGCTGCCGGAGCCGTCCAAGCGGGAGGCGTTCGTGCTTGACCGCGTCGGGGCCGGCTCGGATCCGGCGATCCGCCTTGCCTGTCAGCTCAGGCCGGAGGCCGATCTGTCTTTCTTCCAGATATTCCTGCCGCAGATCACGGCGGCCAGCTTGCGGACATCACGTCCGTCCCGCATCGGCGAGGAGCGCTACCTGGTCAGCATGTTCGTGGACATGCGCGGCTCGACCAAGCTTGCGGAAAAACGGTTGCCGTTCGACACCGTTTTCATCGTCAACCGCTTCCTCGGCGCGGTGTCACAGGCCGTGATCGAATGCGGCGGTCAACCGAATCAGTTCGTCGGCGACGGACAATTGGCACTCTTCGGGCTCGCCACCGGCCAGCAAACCGCCTGTCGCCAGGCGCTCAAGGCGGCAGCCATGATCGCCGCCAATGTCGACGAGCTGAATCTGTTTCTCAAGCACGATCTGCGTGAACCGGTCCAGTTCGGCATCGGCATTCACGCCGGCGAAGTGATCATCGGCGACATCGGCTACCGCGATCACATGGTGTTCACAGCCCTCGGTGACGCCGTCAATGTCGCAGCGAGGCTACAGGACATGACAAAGAGCCTCGCATGTGAAGCGGTCATCTCGGAAGAGGTGCGCATGACGGCCGGTCTTCAGGCCGACGGTTTGCCCGAGCAGGAAGTCGCGATCCGCGGGCGCGCCGAACCGATGATTATCCGTGCGGTCAAGAGTGCGAAGACATTGTCCGCGCTGATCGGCGATGTGGAGGACGTTGTCGCTGCATAGCAGCGGCGCATTGATATGCGATGCGTTCCGCCCCTGAACATGCATTCAGATAATTGCACTCGCGCCGAATGCCAATTTGTGCATCGCAACGTCCGCCCACGGTGCGAAAGCATGAATTGACTTAAGGCCGAGCGATGCAGACTATCGCATCCAGCGACCATCGGCGGCGATCAGCCCAATAAATAGACTTCGGAGGAAGCATGCTCGACAGACGAGAGATGATGAAGCGCGCGGGAATGGCGGCGTTGGCAGCAGGCTTCGGTTCGGCCAAGGCATTCGCAGTCGACACCGTGACGTTGCCTTTCGACAACGGCGAACGGCCGCTGGTGAAATATCCGCAGAAGCGCCCGATGATCGGCCTGACCAGCCGGCCGCCGCAGCTGGAGACGCCATTTTCCATCTTCAACGATGGCCCGATTACGCCGAACAATGCTTTTTTCGTCCGCTATCATCTGGCTGATGTGCCGCTCGATATCGATCCGGATAAATTCACGCTTGAGATCAAGGGCAAGGTCGACCGTCCCCTCAAGCTATCGCTGAAGGAAATAAGAAAGCTGCCCGCCGTCGAACTGGTCGCCGTCAACCAATGCTCCGGCAACAGTCGCGGATTTTTCAATCCGCGCGTCGCCGGCGGTCAACTGGGCAACGGCGCGATGGGCAATGCACGATGGCGCGGCGTGCCGCTCAAGACCCTGCTCGACAAGGCCGGCGTGCAGCAGGGCGCGAAGCAGGCCACTTTCAATGGCATGGACGGACCGGTCAGCGACAAGACGCCGGATTTCGTCAAGGCGCTCGATATCGACCATGCGCGCGATGGCGAGGTGATGCTGGCCTATGGCATGAATGGCGAGGATTTGCCGGTCCTCAACGGCTTTCCGCTTCGTCTCGTCGTGCCCGGCTATTACGGCACCTATTGGGTAAAGCACCTGAACGAAATCAACGTGATCGATGATGTCTTCGATGGTTACTGGATGAAATCCGCCTATCGGATTCCGGATACGCCCTGCGGAAGCGTCGAGCCGGGCACCGCACCCAAGGCAACGATCCCGATCAACCGCTTCACCGTGCGCTCTTTCATCACCAACCTGAGCGACGGCGCGAAACTGCGGCCGGGCGGAACGACGCTGAAGGGAATAGCGTTCGACGGCGGCAAGGGCATCAAGGAAGTCGCGGTTTCGATCGATGGCGGAAAGACCTGGACGCCGGCAAAACTCGGCAAGGATCTCGGAAAATATTCGTTCCGCGAATGGAAGCTGCCGGTGAAGCTCGCGGCAGGCGCCTACGAACTCAAGGTTCGCGCCACCAACAATGCCGGCGACACGCAGCCGATGGAGCCCACATGGAATCCACCCGGCTACCTGCGCAACGTCGTCGAAACCGTTCGCGTCACCGCGGCGTGAGGAGAGCAGTCATGATCCGTCAGTCTCTCCTTGCGCCTCTCCTCGCTGCTGCCGCCGTCGCCGGCTTGGTCTTCGCTTCGGCAAACGCGGCGCCGGTCTCCTACACGCTTCCGGACGAGACCGCGGCGTTCAAGCCAGGACCGAATCTCGAGGTGGTGCAGAACAATTGCACGGCCTGTCACTCCGCGGACTACATCAACACCCAGCCGCGCGGGCCGAAATTCAAGAAAGACTTCTGGCAGGCCGAAGTGACGAAGATGATCAAGGTCTATGGCGCGCCGATCGATGACGCGGACGCCGCCAAGATCGTCGATTATCTCGCCGCGACCTACTAGAAAATTCGGTTCGAAACCGGTTCTCGCGCGCTCGGCCCGGACTGGCAGGCGCCCGATGCTTTCGATTCAGCAAAATTGCAACCGGTTAGGTTTTACCGTCGTTTCGCCGCTGCAAATGGTCGCGAAACGGGCAAAAAGGGCCAATAAGGCGCGATAATGAAGGTTTTCCGCCGAATTCGGATGCCGTTTAAGCTATCAAGCGTGCCCCATACCGCGTATCGTGCGCGCCTCGGGCATGGCCGGTTTGCGGGGACCGGCAGTTCGCTATTGTTTTTGCTCCCGCGGAGACGACGTGATGGCTAAAGGTACTGTCAAGTGGTTCAACCCGACCAAGGGTTTTGGATTCATCCAGCCTTCCAGTGGCGGCAAGGACGTTTTTGTTCATATTTCGGCGGTCGAGAAAGCTGGCCTTTCCACGCTCAACGAAGGACAGACGGTCGAATACGAAGAAGTCGCCAATCGCGGCAAGACATCAGCGGAGAACCTCAAGGTTTAGCGCCAGCACGCGGGCTGTGACAGCGCACTCTCGGATTTCAATCCGGGAGTGGAGCTTCCAGCAAAATCTCGAAAACAGACTGAGTGCATCGGGCGGAGTGGACGCCGCGCTTGCGCGTGCCCGGATCGGCGCGGAACGCGCTGGTTCGACTCAATCCTCCGTGACCCATTGTTCGACCGTCATGACATCCGGCGGCTGCAAATAGCCGCGCGGCCACATGTCCACGACCCACTCGACCTTGGTCGCGCGCTCGACCAGCACCGCGGTGTTGTGCGGCGTCTGCAACACCAATGCATTGCCGCGATAACGCGGGTCGCCCACCACATGATATTTAAAAAGACCCCATTGCTGCAGCACCAACAGCAGGCTGGTGGTGTTGCGGGTGGTGTCCCAGCAATCGTAATTGTGCTTGTCGTCGAAGTAGCGGAAATCCGCTTTCGCGACGCGCTTGTCGGTCCCGATCAGGGGCCCCATCCGGCGGTCGAACCAGATCACGGCCTTCTGCACCGCCGCTCTTTCGGCCGCGGCCGATGCGCGGCCCGCCGCAAGGATCTGCGTCAGGGCGTTACGGTCGGCGGAGGTGAAATCAAGAATCTCGCGGCGCCTGCAGACGAAGCCGTAGCAAACCGTCATGGAGTTCGCCGAGGGCGGATAGATCGACACCGTGCTGTACAGTGCTTCCTGCGGCGCGCTTAGTTCGATCGCCGACGCCGGCAGCGGCGCGGCGATCAGGATCAATCCGATAAAGGTTGTGACAGAAGCGCAAAACGCCGGGATTTTGCCCCCTCCGCCAGATCGTTCCCACCCTTCCATCAGCCCCATTCGTCGCCACTTCCAGTAAAAAAATCTCGCGAAAACTATAGCAGCGGTTTCACGATGCCAATAGCGGCTGCATGATAGCGCACGGGAACTTGAGACACGGCATGAAAGATCCCTCACCTTTTCCGTCATTCAAGGCGCCTTACGCGCCGGACGACCGCGTCATCGCGGCACGACTTCTCAAAACCGCTGCCTTGAGCGCGGCGCAGGATGCGCGCATCGACCGCACGGCCGCGCGCCTGATCGAGGCCATTCGCGCCAATGACGACCGGCTCGGCGGCGTCGAGGACATGCTTCGCGAATTCGCGCTCTCCACCAAAGAAGGCCTGGCGCTGATGGTGCTGGCCGAAGCCCTGCTGCGCGTGCCGGACGCCCGCACGGCCGACCAGTTCATCGAGGACAAGCTCGGCCAGGGCGACTTCGTGCACCACGAGACCAAATCCAGCGCGTTCCTGGTTAATGCGTCGGCATGGGCGCTGGGGATGTCGGCGCGGGTGATCCAGCCCGGCGAGACCCCGGAAGGAACGATCGGGCGGCTGGCGAAACGGTTGGGCGTCCCGGCGGTTCGCGCCGCGACAAGGCAGGCGATGCGGCTGATGGGCAGCCACTTCGTGCTTGGCGAGACCATCGAAGCAGCACTTGCGCGGGCAGAGCCGTATTCGGCTGATGCTGCGCGCTATTCGTTCGACATGCTCGGCGAAGGCGCGCGCACCGCCACTGATGCGGAGCGCTATTTCAATTCCTATGTCAGTGCGATCGAAGCCATCGGCGGCACCGCCGATGATCGGCCCCTGCCCGATCGGCCCGGCATTTCGGTCAAACTCTCCGCGCTGCATCCGCGCTTCGAGGCGGTGAGCCGGAAGCGGGTGATGAAGGAACTGGTTCCGCGGCTGATCGATCTCGCGCGCCGGGCCAAGGCTTACGATCTGAATTTTACCGTCGATGCCGAGGAAGCGGATCGGCTGGAATTGTCGCTGGAAGTGATCGCGGCCGCCTTCAGCGACGCTTCGCTAAGAGGCTGGGACGGTTTTGGGCCTGCGATCCAGGCCTACCAGAAGCGCGCCGACGCCGTGATCGACTATACCGACGCTCTCGCGCGCGGCTTGCGCCGGCGGATGATGGTGCGCCTGGTCAAAGGCGCCTATTGGGACAGCGAGATCAAGCGCGCGCAGGAGCGCGGGCTCGACGACTATCCGGTGTTTACCCGCAAGGCGATGACCGACCTCAACTACATTGCCTGCGCGCAAAGACTATTGGCGCTGCGGCCGCGCCTGTTCCCGCAATTCGCAACCCACAATGCGCTGACGGTCGCGACCGTGCTCGAACTTGCCGGCGGCGACAGCGGTTTCGAGTTTCAGCGCCTGCACGGCATGGGCGAGGCGCTATATGCGCAATTAAGCCAGGATCGCCCGGAGCTCGCCTATCGGACCTATGCGCCGGTCGGCAGTCATCGCGACCTCCTGGCCTATCTGGTGCGGCGGTTATTGGAGAATGGCGCCAATTCGTCGTTCGTGGCGATCGCCGCCGACGACAATGTGCCGGTTGCAACGCTGTTGCGCCGCCCGACCGAAATCATCGGCACCGCCGACAACACGCGGCAACCGAACATCCCTCTGCCACGGGATCTGTTCCAACCGCAGCGGCAAAATTCGCGCGGCATCGAATTCGGCGAGCGGGCGGCGTTGGACGAACTGCTCGCCGCGATCGCAGCGGAAACCGCGCCTGTCGCGGCAGCGCCTCTCATCAACGGCGACACAACAGCAGGCGCGGCCCGACAGCTCGTCAGCCCGATCGACCAGACAACCGCTGTCGGGAGCGTTATCGATGCGACGCCGGAGCACGCCAAGGAGGCGATAACAGCCGCGCGGCAGGGTTTCGAAGCCTGGACCAGGACGCGGGCCGCGAGGCGCGCGGAAATCCTAAAGAAAGCGGCAACGCTGCTGGAGCAGCGGCGTGCGCATTTCATCGCGCTGTTGCAACGCGAGGGCGGCAAGACGCTGGATGACGCGGTCTCGGAAGTCCGCGAGGCGGCTGATTTCTGCCGGTACTACGCCGCCGAAGGCCGAAAACTGTTCGGCGCGGGCGAAATCATGCCGGGGCCTACCGGCGAGAGCAATATGCTGCAGCTGCGCGGCCGTGGCGTATTCGTTGCGATATCGCCGTGGAATTTTCCGCTGGCGATCTTCACGGGGCAAATCACCGCGGCGCTGATGGCCGGCAATGCGGTGGTGGCAAAACCTGCCGAACAGACGCCGTTGATCGCGGCGGAGGCGATCCGGTTGCTGCATGAAGCCGGCGTGCCGGCGTCGGCGCTGCATCTGGTGCGGGGCGACGGCAACATCGGCGCGGCGTTAACAGCGCATCCAGACATAGCCGGTGTCGTCTTCACCGGCTCGACCGAGGTCGCGCGATCGATCAACCGGACGCTCGCCGCCAAGGACGGCCCGATCGTGCCGCTGATCGCGGAAACCGGCGGCATCAATGCGATGATCGTCGACGCGACGGCGTTGCCCGAGCAGGTCGCCGACGACGTCGTGACGTCGGCGTTCCGCTCGGCCGGCCAGCGCTGCTCGGCTTTACGGTTGCTGTTCGTTCAGGACGATGTTGCCGATCGCATGATCGAGATGATCGCAGGCGCCGCGCGCGAACTGGGGATCGGCGACCCGCGCGAGCTGGCCACCCATGTCGGGCCTGTGATTGACGATGAAGCCAAGCAGCGGCTGGAGACCCATATCGCCCGAATGAAAAAGGAAGCGCGTGTGCATTTTGCGGGAAAGGCTCCCGCCGGCAATTACGTGGCGCCGCATATCTTCGAATTGTCAGATGCCGATCAGCTGACCGAGGAGGTGTTCGGACCGATCCTCCATGTGGTGCGCTACCGCGCCGATCGGTTCGATCGCGTGCTGCAATCGATCGAACGTTCCGGCTACGGGTTGACGCTCGGCATTCATTCGCGCATCGACGATACGGTCGAGGCGGTGATCGACCGGCTTTCCGTCGGCAACGTCTATGTCAACCGCAACATGATCGGGGCTGTGGTCGGCGTGCAGCCATTCGGCGGCCACGGATTGTCCGGCACGGGTCCGAAGGCCGGCGGTCCGCACTACCTGTCGCGCTTCGCGACCGAACAGACCGTGACCATCAACACCGCGGCCGCCGGCGGCAACGCGGCGCTGTTGTCGGGTATGGAGTAGTTACTGTCATTGCGAGGAGCAACCCAACGAAGCAATCTAGCCTGCCTAGCCGCATGGATTGCTTCGCGTGCGCTCGCAATGACGCGGAATCAGTCGTTGCATCGTCCGGCCAACATGGGCCAAATGAGGCCTGATTGTTCTCAAGCGTAATTCCGGCACGCGGAACAAAACCAACAAGAAATCACGGGAGCGACCTCACCATGGCAGACGGCATCTTCGAAGGCCTCAAGGTTCTGGACTGCGCAAGCTTCATCGCAGCGCCGGCGGCCGCAACCGTGCTGTCGGATTTCGGCGCCAAGGTGATCAAGATCGAGCCGCCGGGATCAGGCGACCCCTACCGCAATTTGCCGAATCTACCGGGGTATCCGGTCAGCCAGCACAATTTCGCCTGGCTGCTGGAGTCGCGCAACAAGCGCAGCCTTGCCCTCGACCTCAGCAAACCGGAGGGCCAGGCTGTGCTGTATCGCCTCGTCGCCGAGGCCGATGTCTTCATCACCAATTTTCCGCCGGCCGTACGCGAGCGGCTCGGCATGGCGTACGCAAAGCTTGCGCCGCTCAATGAACGTCTGATCTATGCGTCGTTCACCGGCTACGGGGAAAAAGGCAAGGAAGCCAACAAGCCGGGATTCGACAGCAATGCCTACTGGGCGCGTTCGGGTCTGATGGATCTGGTGCGCGCCGATATCAACACCACGCCGGCGCGTTCGGTCGCCGGCATGGGCGACCACCCTTGCGCCATGGCGCTGTACGGTGCGATCGTCACCGCGCTTTACAAGCGCGAACGCACCGGCAAGGGTTCGCATGTAAGCTCGAACCTGATGGCCAACGGCATCTGGGCCAGCGGGGTGCTTGCCCAGGCCAAGCTCTGTGGCGCAAAATTCGGCGAGAGGCGTCCGCGCGAGCGCGCGCTTAACGCGGTGACCAATCACTACCAGTGCCGGGACGGACGCTGGCTGATCCTCTCGCTGCTCAACGAGGAACGGCAATGGCCCGTGCTCGCGCGCTGCATGGGCCGCGAGGATCTCATCACCGACCCCCGCTTTGCCACCAAGGCCGACCGCCATGCGCGGTCGCTGGAACTGATCAAGATCTTCGACGGGATATTTGCCACAAGAGATCTCGCCGAATGGCGCAAGATACTCGACGGCAACGGCCTGGTGTTCGGCGTGGTCGGCATCCTCGATGACATTCCTGATGACAAGCAGATGCTCGAGAACGAAGTGCTGGTGCCGTTCGAGGGCGACACCATGCTCACCATCAACAGTCCGATCTGGGTTGACGGCAGCCAAAAGATCGCGCCGCGGCAGCCGCCCGGCATCGGCGAGCACAGCGATGAGGTGCTGCGCGAGGCCGGCTACGACGAGGCGTCGATCCGGCAATTGCGGGCTTCGGGGACGGTGGCGTGAAGGGGCTGGTCGGACAAAATCTAACGTTTGATAGCCACTCCACGCGCGAATTGGATCAGACATGAACCGCCGGCTTAAGCCAAGAACCCCGATCGAGACCGTCGGGTGAGGAGTCCGGGTTACTCCCAACTCCGGATACATCGCCGCAGCGCGCTAACTGACGCGAGGCGCCATATCCGGACTCATGCACCGCGGCAAATATCTGTTTATTCGATCACCTCGTCGGCGCGGGCGAGCAGGGTCGGCGGAACGGCGAGGCCGAGCGATTTTGCAGTGGTGAGGTTGATGATGAATTCAAATGTTTTTGGTAGCTCGACTGGCAGGTCGCTTGGGTGCGTACCTTTTAAAACCCTGTCGACATAATAGGCCGCGCGGCCATAGTGCTCACAGAAGTTCAGCCCATATGACATCAAGCCGCCGGCTTCGACATATTCTCTGACCTGGAAGATCGTCGCCAATTGGTTCTGTGCGGCAAACTCTGCGATCCGTTTCCGGTACGCAAAAGTAAGTGCCTCCTGCAATGTGATGAGTGCATCGCAACTGAAATGCGAGCGCGTGGACAACAGCCGCTCCAGATCCTCGCTTGATCGAGCTTCGATTGGCTCGATGATTACGCCAGATGCTTGTCCACCGATCTTGAGTTCCTGAAGTTCCAGCATCTTGCCAGCGTTTTCGGGATTATGCAGGACGCAGAAGCGCGCGAGGTCTGGGGCGATCGTCTTCAGCAACTCGATGAGTTTGGCGCTTGTTGAGGGCAGAAAATTCGATACTCCCGTGATGTTTCCGCCGGGACGCGCCAGACTGGCGACAATCCCGCTGGCCACAGGATCACTTACAGCCACAAAAACGACCGGAATTCGGGTCGTTGCCCGTTGGGCCGCCTGTGCCCCGGGTGTGGATGTTGCGACAATCAGGTCGGGATTCAAACGGACGAGTTCGGCTGCGAACTGCGAATATCGATCAACGACTCCTTCAGTCCAACGAACCTCCAGCTTGAAGTCTCGTCCCTCAGTCCAGCCAAACTTGCGCAACCCGGAAAGAAAACATGAAAGCAGAGTCTGGCCGACAGGCGACGACGAACCGCCAAGAAAGCCCACTCTCGCCGGTACTGCGCGCTGCGCTCGCGCCACGAACGGCGAAACCGACACGCATGCGGCACCAACCAGTCCGATGAACTCGCGACGTCTCATGCCGGCCTCCCGACTCTGTCAGCAACAACATCAAAACAGGCTGAAGATACCACAAGCCGCTGCCGGAGAATAAGATTCGCAAAACGGGCACGGACGGCGCGAACGTCTGCTTCGGCTCAACCGCGTCGGTTCAGCGCCGTCCGCGGGCTGTCCGCTATTCACCATCGCTGCATTTTATCCGCTAGCTGTTGTGGATCAGCACCCAGCCGACGGCGGCGAGGCCGATGATGACGGCGGCGGCAATCGCCCAGCCGCTGACGCGGATGTCGCCGATGGTTTGCCGCTCGGCTTCGTTCTGCGCGATCTCGCGATTTCGTGCCTTGGTATCCTTGTCCGTATCGTTCACTGGCTGCTCTCCTACGTTCCCGCCGTGGTCGATGCGCGCAGGCCGGCCTCGAACGATGCCGGCTGATCGGCGACCCCTTTGCCGCTCCCTCCCATGCCGGCAAGTCGGCTCAGGCAAAACGCCGCCAGCGCCGCGCATAGCGCGGCGAGCGCGGCGGTCGCGAATACCGACGCCGTGCTCCACTTCGCGGTCAATAGCGCGCCGCCGATCAGAGGCCCAACGATCGAGCCGACCCGGCCGATCCCGAGCGCCCAGCCGACACCGGTGGCCCTGACCGATGTCGGATAAAATCCTGCGGCCAGCGCGTTGGCAGCGATCTGGCCGCCGACAATGCAAAAGCCGGCGGCGAAGATTGCCATGGTGACGAAAACGACGGAGTGACCGAGCTGGCCGATCGCGCCGACCGCGAAAACCGCGGCGAAATATACCAGCGCCAGCGCGCGAAACGAGAAGCGGTCGATGATGCTGCCGAGCGCAAACGTCCCGACCACGCCGCCTACCTGCAACATCGATCCGATCGCCGCGGCCGAAGATACGGACGCGCCGAGGTCATTGAGCACGGTCGGCAGCCAGTTCGACAGAAAATAAAGGTCGAGCAAGCTCATGAAGAACACCACCCACAGCAGCAGCGTGACCGGGGTCCGGCCTTCCCTAAAAAGATGCAGCACCGGAATCCCGGCCAGCCCCGGTTCATGAATGACGAACTGCGTTGCCGGCGCAAACACAGCCTTCGGGCTGATGAAGGTAAGCAATTGCGCAACGCGCTCGTTCGCGCGCCCGGTGAGCGCGAGAAACCGCACCGATTCCGGCAGCCGCAGCGCCAGGATCGGAACCAGCAGCAAAGGCGCGACGCCGCCGACGACGAATACCGAGCGCCAGCCGAACTGCGGGATCAACGCCGCCGCGAGCAGGCCGCCAAGCGCTGCGCCCACCGAGAAACCGCAGAACATGATCATCACCATGGTGGCGCGGCGGCGGCGCGGATTGAACTCGGACGTCATCGCGATCGCATTCGGCATCGCGCCGCCAAGGCCGAGCCCGGTCAGAAACCGGATCGCGAGCAGCATGTTGACGTCCTGAACGAA
>Ga0307296_10000380_pt1 | contig 20726 bp, 21 predicted proteins | sample ER_DNA_153_FD_194467 | JGI IMG/M metagenome (GOLD analysis project Ga0307296, IMG submission 194467) | Bulk soil microbial communities from the East River watershed near Crested Butte, Colorado, United States - ER_DNA_153 | ecosystem: Environmental > Terrestrial > Soil > Floodplain | place... | reverse complement strand
GCAACGATCTTGCCGCCGAGCTGCTTGAAGCGCACCTCGAAAGCCTGGACGACGTTCTTGAAGTAGACGATCACGGTGTCTGTCGCTAGCGCGGCCGACTTCCAGCCCCTGCTCCACGCATACTGCGCCATCGCCGAGCCTTCGTCCTGCGCGACGTTGCCGAAGCTGAACGCCAGGCGTCCCTTCGAGCCGAAGCGCTTCGGTCCCATCTGGTCCGTGCCGATGCATGGCGCGATCGCCAGGACACCGCGGTCGATCGCCGCTCTCACTACCGGCGCGGCGAAGTCCACGTCACAGGTCGTGAAGAGGACGTTGGCCTTCTGGCCGAGCAGCCGAAGCGCACACGCCTTGGCAGTCGCTGGGTCGTTCCCCTGGGTGTCGCACGTCCGGATCTCGAGCTTCCGTCCGTTGACACCGCCCTTGGCGTTGACCTGGGCGACGCGAAGCTGCGCAGCCGCAAGTGCGGGCCCGTCGAACGGCGCCATCGCGCCCTTGCCGTCGAACGCCCAACCGATGATGATCGGAGCCTTTGCCTGTGTGGCTCGGTGCCCCGCCGTCGCCGCGAGCGCGCTTCCGATCAGGACGAGCGCCAGCAACCCAGCCGTGGCGACCGCCCACCTCCCTCGAGCTCTCATGTACTGCCTCCTCTTGGGGTCGTCCTCATTGGTCGATTACACGGCACCGGGCGATACCTGGTCAAGCGACGTTCGGATTCGTGCCTCCCAGAGGCGCTCGAACGCCTCTTTCCCCCGTCGGGCGAGCTCTTCCGGAGGCACTTTCCACAACGAGTCGGGCCAGGCGTTGCCAAAGGTGCCGTTGTCGGAGAAGATCTCGAGGTCGTAGTAGCCGTCCCAGCCTGCGGCATCGAGCGCGCCCAGGATGCGTGGGAGGTCTGCGACGCCGTCGCCGGGCAGCACACGATCGCACCAGCCGCGAGTGCCAGCGCTCCAGTCGGCGATGTGAACGCCCACGAAAAGGTCCGCATACTGCTCGACGTCCCGGGCGAGCTCCGGCGTGTTCCAGACATGCCAGCTGTCGAACTGGATGCCGAGCGCAGGTCGATCGGCGTCTTCAAGGAGCTCGACCGCGTCCGAGACGGAGGAGATCATCGTCCAGTCCTCGCCGCCGACGCGATTGATCGGTTCCAGGCCGACGCGGACTCCGGCGCGCGCCGCTTCCTCCCCGATCGTGCGTAGTCCTTCGACGACCGTGTCGCGAGCGGCACCTGGTCCTGTGAGGCAAACGACTCCGCTGGGCTTGAACGGCGCGAGGCGGTGTAGGGACGCGCAGATCGCCTCGATCCGGTGCTCGGGCTCATTGGGGCCTTCCATCAGCGGCAGCGGCAGGATCGACGGCACCGCTGGAATCGCCGCGGCCGACCCGAGCCCGCTCGCCTCGAGCTGCTCGAGCGCCTCGGCGTCACCTCCATCCGAGAGCTTGATCTCCCAGACGCCGATCCCGTCGACTCCGGCGGCTGCGTAGGCGCGAACATCCGCCGCGAACGTCGATGCCAGGGTCGTGATCTGCGAGATCGAGAAACGCGGCCGGATGCAGGTAATTCTATGCCTGTCCCGGCCGCAGGAACGCGCTGATGCGCCCGACGAGCCGCTGCGCCGCCGGAGGCTGCAGGAGGGCCTTCGCCACGAGCGTCCCGGAGCCTGCGCCGAGGCCGGGGCCGGGCCACGTGCTGGCGCCGATCTGGAAGAGGCCGTCGACGGGAGTGTGGTGCCCGGGTTGACGCGGGAAGGGACGCCAGAGGAAGTTCTGGTCAAGCGCAAGCGAGCCGGAGTAGGGGTCGCCGCGCTCCAGGTTGATGTTGGCGGCCTGGAGCTCGGCAGGCGAAAGCACGACGCGACGCAGGAGCGCGGACTCCAGGTTTGGAACGTGCCGCGCAATCCGAGCCTGGATACGGTCGGCGTAGCGCTCGCGCAGAGACTCGTCCCACGTGCCGTTGCCGACGTCGAGCTTTGCCGCCGCGTCGTCCTTGACGTGCCAGGGCAATTCCTGAAGCTGGATCCAGAGCATGCCCTTGCCGGCCGGCGCGCGTGAGTCGTCGACCGTAAGGGGCTGTCCGACGACGACGGTCGCCTCGGCAGGCAGCAAGCCGCGTTCCGCCTCGTTCACCGCACGCGAGACGCCGTCCAGCCCGGGCGTGAGATGAACGATCGCCGTTCTGCCGAGTCGGTCGTCGCCGTCCCAGCGCGGCGGCTCCGACAAGGCGAAGTGGATCTGCATCTCCGAGCGACCGAAGCGAAAGCGTTTCCCCGCCTCGGCGACATCGGCAGGCACATCGGCAGGATCGAGTAGGCGCCCGTAGAGCTGCGTGGGCGTCACGTTGCAGATGACGGCACGCTCGGCTCCGACGGCCTCGCCTCCTGTGAGCACTCCGGTCGCACGGCCGTTCCTGACGAGAACTCTCTCCACATCGTGGCCGGTCTCGCAAACACCACCGTGGTGCCGGATCAGGCGAGCGAGCCCATCCACGAGACGCGCACCGCCGCCGCGTGGCACCGGCATACCGCCGGCTTCGATTGCAAACGCGATCACGCGGGTCATGAATCCCGACGCGGCCGCATCCGGGCCGAGGCCGGTATGGAGGACCCAAGGCGCGAGTAGCCCGTGTGCCCGCTCCGAGCGGAACGTTGTCGTGAGCCAGTCGCGACTGCTCTGCACGACCTCGGCGCCGAACTCCGCGAGCCCGCGTCGTCCCAGGCGGCGGTAGGCCTTGGCTGCGAGGCTGAGTCCGGCGGTCGACCAGAGCTCTGTCCCGAGCACGCCGAACACGAGCTCCGCCTGCGCGCCGACGCTCGCGATCGTCTCGCGCCAGGCGTCGCCGTCACCCGCGGCGTGCCGTTCGAACTCCGCCGCATTCGCGTCGGTGGCGGTCGTCAGGAAAGCGCTCTCGCCGTCCGGGAACAGCGTCCCGGTCGGATGGTCGGTGTTCAGGTACTCCAGTCCCTGCTCGGTGAGATCAGGGCCGAGCTCGGCGTGCGCGGGACCTCCGACCCACAGCGGATGCCAGGCACTGAACACGTCGTGGTGAAACCCCGGCTCGGTCAGCTCGGCCGTGCGGACTGCGCCGCCCAGCTCCGCTTCCCGTTCGAATACCGCGACGCGCCAGCCCGCGCGCGCCAGGAACGCCGCGCACGCGAGGGAGTTGATCCCGCTGCCGACGATGACGGCGTCATAGTCAGCCACGCGCGAGCTCGCGGAACTCGTCGTCCGTCACGAGCCCGCACTTGCTCGTTCCGAGCTCCTTGACGCGAACGAGCAGATCGCGCTGCGCGTCGTCGGACAGATCGAGCCCGAGCTCCTCGGCCTTGATACGGATCGAGTCGATGCCGCTCTTCTTGCCGAGCACGATGCTGCGCTCTGCCGCAACGAGCTCGGACGAGTACGGCTCGATCGCCGGGGGATCGTGGAACTGGCTCGCGACGGCGCCCGATTCACGCCGGAACAGGTTGTCGCCGACGAGCGGCTTGAACGGCTCGAGCTCGTAGCCCGAGAGCTCGCGCAGCCGCTCTGAGAAGGCGCGTGCCCTGTCGAGGCGGAGGTTCGTGTCAATGCCGTAGAGCCCTCGCAACGCCAACGCTATCTCGGGAAGGTTCGCGTTGCCCGCGCGCTCCCCCATCCCGTTGACCGTTCCCTGGATCCAGCTCGCACCCGCACGTACCGCGGCGATTGCTGCAGCGGTGGCAAGACCGAAGTCGTTGTGCCCGTGGAAGTGAATCGGCACCCCGGGGCCGAGCCACTCCTTTGTGCGCCCGACGAGATCGGCAACTGCTTCGGGGCTGGCGATCCCAATCGTGTCGACGACGACTGCCTCCTGTGCGCCCGCTTCGATCGCCGTCTTGTAGACGGTCTCGAAGTACGCCGGGTCGGCGCGAGTTCCGTCGACGCCGAAGAACGCGACGGTCACGCCCTGCTCGACCGCAAACGAGATCGCGTAGACGATCCTTTCGAGCATCGCCTCGCGATCGACGCCGAGCGCCGCCAGCTTCAGGTCCGAGATCGGCGACTCGATCACGCTCGCGCCGACGCCGAGCTCGGCGAGGGCCTTCACGTCCGCATCCACGGCGCGGGAAAAGCCCCACACCTCTGTCTTGAGGCCGGCGTCGCGGATGAGCTCGACCGCGCGCCAATCGTCGTTCGAGACGCGCGGGAAGCCCGCTTCGATGCGCTCGATCCCGAGCTCGTCGAGACCGCGGGCCAGCTCGAGCTTGTCCTCCGGGCTCAGGACGACGCCAACGGTCTGCTCGCCGTCGCGCAGCGTCGTGTCGTAGAAGCGGACCTGCGCGTCGAAACGGTACGCATCATTTAGTTCTCCGGTCCAGAACTCAGACATGGACTCCAAGAGCCTCCGCGATCTGGCGCCGTCCGTCGTGGAGCACCGGCGCGCCATGGGACACGATGACGTGGTCGATTGGGAGATCTAAAAGACCGCGCAGGGATTCGTTGAAGGCATGCGCGTCGATTAGGCCAGGAGAAGGGCAAACTCGTAGGCCGCCATCGACGCCCATGAAAACCTCAGCGACGACTAACGCACGGTGCGGTCGGAGGAAGAACCCAACCTGGCCTTCCGAGGCGCCTCCCGGAACGAAGAGCTCCGTCCCCGCTGGCAGCGCTCCCGCAGGTGCACCGCCGGTTTGATACCCCCAGACTGCCGCGCCGTAGCGTTCCGCGAAGGCGGGTGCGCTCCGCATGTGCCAGGGTGCAGTGAGCAGTACTTGGACCGGCAGTCGACGGCGCTGGACTCGAGTGTCGAACTCGGCCCACAGGTCGTCTTTCCGATCACCGGCAACGAGTGGATCGATGAAGACGGTGGCATTCGACGCCTCGTAACAAACGCAGCCAACGTCTTCCGGCCAGTCGGCAGCACCATTCCAATCCGGATGAGGTGCGGTCCAGTACCAGAGCCCCGGAACGATCTCTCTAACGTCCATCACCGGAAGTCGTCCGGATAGCTAGACAGCTTCTCGGGGCCCTCAGCCGTAATGAGGAAGTTGTCCTCGATGCGTAGGCCGCCTCCGCCCTCCCAGTACGCGCCGGGCTCGATCGCCAGCACCATCCCCTCCTCGATCGTGCCGGCGCCTGCCTGGTGCGCGTACGGAGGTTCGTGAGCGCGCGCGCCGACGCCGTGCGCGATCGGATGCGACGGCTGGCCGGGGTAGCCGGCCTGCGCAAGTCCGTCGCGGATCAGGACGTCGAGCTCGGGGAGACTCGCGCCGGGGCGGCAATGGTCGAGTGCGCGTCCATAGACGTCGAGCAGGACGTCGAGCAACTCGCCGTAGACCGGGTCGAGCCTGTCGGGACAGACGTTCTTCGTGTGGTCGCACCAGTAACCGTCTGCGCAGACCCAGATCTCGAACAGCGTCGGTTCGTGCTCCTGCACCGGTCTGTGCCCCGTGGCGGTGAAGGTGCGGATCCCCGGGCCCGACCAGACGAGCGAAAAGCCGAGCGCGAGCTCCACCTGTCCCTTCCAGCCGGTGCCGGCACCGTGCACGAAGCCTTGCCAGAGGGCCGCCGCCTCGCTCTCCTTCATCCCGGGCCGGAGCTCGGCGGCCACATGCTCCATTGCAGCCGCCGCAATCTCGTTGGCGAGGCGCATCCGCTGTATCTCCTGCTCCGTCTTGATCGCGCGCGCTCGGGCAAGGAGCGGCGTGGCGTCGGCGGCCTGTGGGAAGGCGTCGAACCAGGCTTTCGTGAACGTCGTCGGCTCACCCACCATCCGGTCCGCGGCCTGGGTGCCCAGGGAGAGCTCGAGACCGACCTTCTCATAGGGCCGAGAAGCCTCGAGAACGGCCTCGAGGGTACGCGCGAGCGGCGGCCGCGGGTCTTCGGGGTCATATCCGGGCACGAGCACGACGCCCGTCGTCCACGCGCTCGCGGCCGCATCGGCGGCCGACGGCTCAATCGTGATGAGCACAGGCGGCGCCTCGCGGGGGAAGACCGCGGCATCGTAGCCTTTCATCCCCCAGAAGTTCGTCAGGTAGAGGACATTGTCCGGCGCGCGGACCACGAGCGCATCGAGCCCTTCCTCGGCCATCAGCGCCTGGACGCGGTCGAGCTTGGCGTCGTCGCGCGGCCAGCTCACCAGGAGACGCGAGCGGGTGCGGGCTCGCCGTGGCCCTCCTGCCATGAGACGACCGGGTTGCGCAGAACACCGATTTTCTCGATCTCGGCCTCGATCACGTCTCCGGGCTTGAGGTAGAGCGACGCGGCCTCCTCGCTGAAACCCGCCACCCCGCTCACGGTTCCGGTCGAGACGACGTCTCCCGCGGAATAGCCGAGCGCCGAGTAGTGGGAGAGGATCTCCGGGATCGTCACGGACATGTTGCCGCTGTACGACTCCTGGCGAATTTCACCGTTGACCCGCAGCTCCATCCGCAGGTCGCGCGGGTCGCCGATCTCGTCCGGCGTGACGATCCAGGGCCCGAGCGGACAGAACGTGTCGATGCCTTTGCAGAACGAAAACACTCCGGAGCGCATCTCGCGACGCTGGATGTCACGCGCTGTGATGTCGTTGAAGATCACGTACCCACCGATGTACTCCGCGGCTTCTTCGGAGCCGAACCACTTGCCCGACTTCGAGATGACGACGGCCAGCTCGAGCTCGTAGTCGAGCTCCTCGGTGAGGTGCTCCGGATAGACGATCGGCTCGTCTGGGCCGACGATCGCGTCGACGTTCTGGAAGAAGACGATCCACGGTGCGATCTCGTGCGACCAGCCGACCCGCTTCGACTCCTCCTCGTGCTCGCGAAAGTTGCCGGCCGTGTGGATGAACTTCTTCGGGATGATCGGGGCGCGCAGCTTGACAGCTTCGAGCCTGAGCTCTTCGCCGGTCGCGCGCACAGCCCCGGCGCGCTCGAAGTACTCGCGCATCGACGCGACGTCGAGCTCGACGACGATGTCGTCGCGCAACTCGCCCACGCGCCCGTCGTCGAACGTGACGAGCTTCACGCGGCCTCCGCACGACGCTTCGCCGCCATGAGCACGCGCATCCGGATGAGCCCGCTGAAGGGACGAACAAGGCGCCAGTAGTGTGAGAACTTCCGTCGCGACGAAGGATCCGGAACGTGGACGCGCGTCTCGGTCGCCAGGCTCCCGGGCAGCGCGCGGAAGTCGATCACAGCGGTTGCCGGAGCTTCAGGCCCTCGGCCTCGGAGTCGCCAGAATTGACCGGTCAGCTTCAGAATGAGCCCCTCGCCCGGCACGTCTTCGAGCACGGTGGCGCGCGGAACTATCGTCGCCAGCACCGTTTCCTCCGCTCGGCGCAGGCCGAGCCCGCGCACAAGCAGGAGCCCGCGCACGAGCGGAACTTCCCTGAACGTCACTTCGCGCAGGGCTCGGTCGGCCCGCGCGGGGTCGACGCCGATCGAGACCTCATGGCGTGTCGAGACGTCGTACGCCGGCAGGAACGCGTCGAGCCTCTTCACGCCGTCTCGCAGATCCGCTGGGCCACCAGGGCGTACACGCTCGCGATCTTCACCAGACCGTCGATGTCGAGGTTCTCGCCCAGCACTGGATCGGGGAGTCCGCTCGAGGTGCCGTAGTTGACGCTTTCGATCCCGTAGCGCGTCAGCGCAGAGGCATCGGAGAACCAGCGCACCGTGTCGCGCTCGGGCTTCGCGCCGAAGACCTCGGTGTGCGCCTCGTCGATCGCAGCGATGAGTGGATGCGCTTCGGCGATCTCGGAGCCCGGCGCGGTGACGTAGAGCTCCGACTCGACGCCGTAATCCGGGAAGCGCTTTCGTAGCCCGCGCACGAAATCCCCGAGCTCCGCACGTGCCTGGGCCATCGGCATGCTTGGAGGCACGCGGAAGTCGACGAACAGGTCGGTGCGTTGCGGCGTCCGTGAGACGCGCCAGGCGAACCCGCCGTTGATCGCACCGATGTTGACGATCCCTTTCCTGCCACCGTACGAGGTGCGCTTCTCCCACTCGGGCGCGAACTCCAGCACGGCGTCGAGAACGTCGCGCATGCGGACGATCGACGTCTCGTCACGCCGCCCCTCGCTGAAGGCTGTGTGGATGAAAGGACCGGTTGTAGAGATGCGCATCCAGACCGCGCCGTAGTGGCCGAGCACGATCTTCTGCTCGGTCGGCTCCCCCAGGATGCACATGTCGGTCACCCCGCCATGCGTCGGCAGGAAGCGCGACCCGGCCGCGTAGCCGCGGTACTCGCGGCCGACGAAGTCGGGATGCCACTGCGTTTTCTCGATCTCGCCGCACACGCACGCGATCATCAAATCGCCCTTGAGGCGCACGCCGGCGTCTTGCAACGAGCGCACAGCTTCGATGTAGCACGCGAGCGCTCCCTTCATGTTCGAGATGCCGAGCCCGTAGATACGACCGTCCTGGACGAACCCCTCAGGCTGGAAGCCTCGAATGCCCGCGAGCCACGGCTCCAGGCCCGAATACGAGGTGTCCATGTGCCCGTTGAACATGAGCGACTTGCCGCCGCCTGAGCCTTGCCAGAGCCCGACGACGTTGGGACGCCCGTCCTCGACCTGCTGCCACTGCACCTGCAGGCTCATGGCCGTGAGCTCGTCGCGGACGCGCTCGCCCATCGCCTGCTCGTCGCCGGTCGGGCTCGGGACCGAGACGAGATCCACCGCGAGCGCGACGAGCCGGTCGGCGTCGATCTCAGCGGAAATGTGGCAGCACCTCGTTGCCGAATAGCTTGATCTGCTCGTGCCGGCGGTCGCCCCAGAGCTCGAGCATCACGTGCGTGCAGCCGGCGTCACGGTACTCCTCGATCGCCGCGATGCAGTCGGCCGGCGTGCCCGCGATGGGCCTGCACTTGTTCAGGATCTCGTCGGTGACCTTCGCCTTCGCCGCGAGCCGTCCCCCCTGCTCCATCGCCTCGGCGACGGGCCGGATCTCGTCCTGGCTCAGCCCGGCGAGATCGAGGAGCGTGTCTGCGGCGCCCTTGATGTTCTGCACCTTGTTCGCCAGGTACATGCCGGCGATCTCGCGGGCGCCGTCTCGCCCCTTGTTGCGGTCGGTCTCGTGGATCGAGGCGACGACGGTGCAGCCAATGTCGATGTCGGCCGCGACGTTCTCGCGCGTGTAGCGGACGAAGGCCGGTGTCGTGATCGACGGCGTGAGGCAACCGTCGGCGATCTCGCCGGCGAGAGCCTGCATCCTCGGCGCGGTCGCGGCAACGTACACAGGCGGCACGTAACGGGGTGTCTCGGCTTCGGCTTGCAGACCGGGAACGTCCGCGCTCCAGGTGTCGCCCTCGTAGGTGAACGGCTCACCGGAGAGGACGCCACGGACTATTGCGACGGCGTCGCGCATCGGCCCGAGTGTCCGCTTGCCGTTCAGCCGCGCGTTGTTGAGGAAGATCTTCGAGGTGCCGAAGCCGAGCAGGAACCGCCCCGGCCCCGCAGCTTCTTGCACAACGCGCGCGTCCATCGCCACTTGAACCGGGTGGCGCGTGAACGGCGAGATGATCCCCCACCCGACCGTCAAGCGTTCCGTCTCCTTGGCGATCAGGCCGGAGACGACGGTAGACGAGCGCGCCTCCATCCCATGCTTTCGCCACCAGGGGTAGGCCTCGGCAAGCCAGATCGTGTCCATCCCAGCGCGATCCATGACGCGAGCCGACTCGAGCATCTCCTCGAGTGGCTCCATGGTCAGCTGCATCACACCGATACGGAATGGCGGCGCCATCAGGCCGATCTTCTCACGCGGACAACTCCTTGAAGTAGAAGGCTCCGGGCCAAAGCGTTCCATCCGGCCGCCGCGAGTAGTTCGGCATCGTCCCCATCGGTATGTAGCCGGCCGCCTCGTAGAACGCACAGGCATCCGTGCCGGCATGTGTCGTCAGCCACAACAGTGTGACGCCGTGCTCGCGGGCGGCCTCCTCGACCGCCGACATCAGCTGCTGGCCGATTCCACGTCCACGCGCCTCGCTGGCGACGCCGACTCGCTGCACCTCGGCCCGGTGGTCCGCGTTCGTTGCGCCACTGAACACGAGCTGGGCCATACCGACGACCTCGCCTTCCTCCTCGCCGACAAGCAGCAGACGCTGGCGCTCGTCGAGCCCCGCAACCACGTCGCGGTAGGAGCGCTCGAGAACTCCTCGGCCCATCGAGTCGAGCGCGCCGAGCGCCATCCCGGACCGGAGAGCGTCGTGATGCACCTTCGCAAGGTCTACGCAGATCTCGTCGGCCTCGGACGGGTCGACACGGCGAAAGCGAAGCAGCGTGTCGGCTACGGGCCCTCGGTCGACGTCATGGGCCCGGCCTTCGCCTCCTGCACCTGCTTGTCGAGCGCGCCGAGCACTTGCGACACCTGTTGGTTGACGATCGGCTGCAGCACCCGCTGTCCCATCGACGCCACTGGACCGAGCAGATGTACCTCTGCCTCCCACTTCATGTTCGTGCCGCCGTCTGTCTCGCTGAGATGGAAGGAGGTGTCCATGTTCAGCACCGCACCGACGCCGTTCCCCTTCGCGTGCAACTTGGCGAACTCCGGCTCGCGCTCCTCCATCTTCTCGAAGTCGATCGACATGCGCAGGCCGCCGAGTCCGAGCGGGATCTTCACGTGTGCCCGCCAGTGCCTGTCGTCCTGGATCTCGAACGACTCCACGCCCGGCATCGTTTGCGCCATCTGCGCCGGGTCGTTCAAGACCAGCCAGACCGTGTCGGGCGGCGCTTCGAACTGCTTTTCCCCGGTGACCTTCATCTGCTCTCCACGCTGACGAGCTTGCGCGTCTCCTCCGGTTTTTGCAGCAGGTCCCACACGCCTTCGTACGGATTGCAGCTCCGCCAGACGATCGGTCCTTCGCCGCGGCGGCCGAGCGCGTTCTGGAGCGCTGCGCAGACAGCATGGATCCCGGCGCCGCCGCCCTCCCCCATGCCCTTCGCGCCGAGCGGCGTGAACGGCGACTCCGACTCGATGAAGCCGTTCTTCATCGGCGGCATGTCGAGCGCGTGCGGCACGTGGTAGTCGTAGAAGTTGGGAGTGAGCAGGTTCCCCTCCTCGTCGTAGGTGAAGATCTCGTGCGTCGCGGCTCCGAGCGCCTGCGCGGTCGCCCCGTGTACCTGGCCGTCGACGATCTGCGGGTGGATGCGGTTGCCGCAGTCGTCCACCGCCGCGTAGTCGACGATGTCGTAAACCCCGGTCTCCGGGTCGATCTCGAGCGCGCAGGCATGGATCTGCGTCGCATACGTCAGCGTCAGGTTGCCAAACTTGCGCTCCAGATCGGGCTTCTCGAATGGCGGTCGGTAGACATACCGTACGTTCAGCGTGACGTCGAGGTCCGGCGGCAGCCCGGCGTTGTTCGCATTGAGGATCGCACCGAGTGCCATGAACGGCAGCGCGGCTTCCGGATTGCCCTTGATGCGGGCCTGGCTCTTGACGAGCTCGATGTCGTCGGGCGAGCAGCCGAAGACGGCGGCCGCAAGCTGCTTCATCTCGCCCGCCAGCTTGTCGGCGGCGCCCTTGACGGCGCCCAGGCCGGTGACTGCGAACTGCGACGCATACGTCCCCGAGAACCCTGCAGTCGAGTTCCAGTAGGTGTCGTGACCGGCGCGGACGTTCACGTCGTCGGGCGTACAGCCCAGGATCTCGGCGACGACCTGGGACGCCGTCGTCTCGTGGCCCTGGCCCTGTGGCACCGTTCCGAGCGTCACTACGATCTCGCCGAAGATGTCGAGCTTGACGGTCGCGACCTCGTTGTTGCCGGAGAACTGCAGCTCCGGGTTGAGGAGCATCGACTGCCCGAAGTTGTTCGTCCCGGAGTCGAGCGTGGAGCCGATGCCGATGCCGAAGAGCTTGCCGCGCGACTCCGCGTCGCGCCGCTTCTCCTCCAGCGAGTCATAGCCGATCAGGTCGAGCGCGATGTCCAGGCAGCGGGCGTAATCGCCCGAGTCGTAGACGCAGCCGTTCGGTGTCTCGTAGGGAAACTCTTCGTGCTTGACGTAGTTCTTCTTGCGCACCTCGATCGGGTCCAGGCCAAGCTCGCTCGCGACAATGTCGACGATCCGCTCGGTCAGCCAGAGGTGCTGCATGCGCGAGTAGCCGCGGTTGGGCGCAACCGGCGATTTGTTCGTGCAGACCTGCGTGAAGTCGACGCGGACGTTGCGCCAGCGGTAGCAACCAGGCGTGACCTGCGCCCAGATGATGCACCCGAGCGGCTCGTAGCGCGGGAACGCCCCACAGTCGTCGATCGCGCGAACGAAGAAGCCAAGCATCGTCCCGTCTTTCTTCACGGGGACGGTGACGTCGAGGAACGTGCGCTCGTTCCCGTGCGTGTTCGCCGTGTGCTGGTCGGTCCGCCACTCCGTCCACTGCACCGGGCGGTTCAGCTTCCGCGCCAGGAGGCAGCAGGCCGTGTACTGCGGATGGAGCGTGATCTTGTTGCCGAACCCGCCGCCGATGTCCTGACTGACGAAGCGGAGCTTGTCGATCCCGACTCGAAGCGCCGGCGCCATCCAGATCGCCCCCACTCCCGGCATCTGATGGTTCCCGTGAATCGTCCACTGGCCGGTGCCACGGTTGTATTCGACGAGGCAGCCGGAGCACTCGAGCGGTGTCGACGAGAAGCGGTCGAAATGCAGGCGCTCGATCCTGACGACGTGGTCGGCGTCCGCGAGCGCGGCATCGAAGTCGCCCCAGTCGAACACGCCGGACCAGACGGTGTTCGACCCGGCTTCCTCGTGCAGCACGACCTCGTCCTTCAGCGACTCCTCGCCGTCTAAGACGTGCCGCAGCGGGTCGTACTCGACTTCGACGAGCTCGGCTGCGTCGCGTGCGAGCTCGCGCGTACGCGCGACCACGGCCGCGACCGGATCGCCGACGTGGCGCGCACGGCCTACCGCGAGCGCGTAGTCCTTGATGTTCGCTCCCGGCGGCGTGGAGAGCTCGAAGAAGGGATCGGTGAGGATCGCGACTTCGTCGCCCGTGAGCGTCCCGTACACGCCGTCCAGCTCGAGCGCCTTCGAGACGTCGACCGACTTGATCCGTGCGTGGGCGTACGGCGAGCGTACGAAATGGACGTAGCCCATCTCGTGGCGCTTGACGTCGTCGAAGAACACGCCCTCGCCCTGGACGAGTCGCTTGTCCTCTTTACGCGGGACGCTCTGTCCGATGAAGCCGGGCTTGACGTCGCCTTCCTCGACGACGAGTGGCCGCTCGGGAGTGACCGTGGTTTCGGTCATTGCGCGGCCGCCCTGATCGCCTCGACGATGTTGACATAGCCCGTGCAGCGGCAGATGTTCCCCTGGATGCCCTTGCGGATCTCCTCTTCGCTCGGGCTCTTGTTCTCGCGCAGGAGCGCCGTGGCGCTCATCAGCATCCCGGGCGTGCAGTAGCCGCACTGGAGCGCGTGATGATCTGAGAACGCCTGCTGGAGCCCGTTCAGCTCGCCGTCGGCAGCGAGACCCTCGACGGTCTCGATCTTGGCTCCGTCGGCCTGGACGGCGAGCATCATGCAGCTCTTGACGAGCGTGCCGTCGACGAGCACGGAGCAGGCGCCGCAGTTCCCCGTGTCGCAGCCGATGTGACTACCGGTCAGGTCGAGATCGTCGCGGATGAAGTGGATCAGGAGACGGCGGGCGTCGACCTCGCGCTCGTATTGCTCGCCGTTGACGTCGATGGTGATCGTCTTGCGGGAGACAGCGTTCAAGTTAGTGTCCCTTCCGGTGATGCTGCCGAGTTTCTGGGTCGCGAGCACCAAGCCAGAGGCCGCACTCAACCGCAGCAAGGCTGGTTAGCCTTGCTAAGGGCGAGGGCGGACTCTGGCGCCGCGTGATCGCGGGCCAGAAGCCGGTGAGCATTGCTGGGAGGGACACTAAGTCCTTTCAGCGGCTTGCGCGACCGCACGTAGGGCGAGAACCTCCGCGAGGTGACGGCGGTAGTCGGCCGAGGCATGGACGTCCCACGGTGGATCGAGGTTTGCATCATGCACTGCCTTGCGCACGGCAGCGTTCTCCGCGGAGTCAGGTGTAAGGAGGACCGGGACGGCGTCGACGCAGCCGATTGCGAGTCGCGTCGCGCCTCCGTTGAGCGACGCCGCGACGTTGACGATGCACGTCCCGTCCTTGCCTATCGGGACGGAGGCGAACCCGTCGCTCTTTCCCGGTGGCAGCGAGATCTTCGTCAGCAGCTCCCCCGGTCCGGCCGCAGTCATGTAGACGCCGAGGAAGAACTCCTGCGCAGACACCGAACGCTCGCCGCCCGGTCCGACGATCGTCATCGTCGCGCCGATCGCGACGAGCAGCGGAGGCAGATGGTTCGTCGGGTCGTTCGAGCAGACGTTGCCGCCGATCGTCCCGCGGTTGCGAACCTGGACGTCCGCGATCTGGTTGCAGACCTCGCCGAGGATCGGCCGAGCACGCGCCTCCGCCGAGTCGATGATGTCGGTGTACGTCGTCATCGCACCGAGCTCGAGCGTCCCGTCGGCGCCCAGCTCGATCCCCCGCAGTTCGGCGATGTCGGCGAGATCGATGAGAACGTCCGGCGACGCCGCCCGCGCCTTCATCACGTTGATCAGCGTCTGGCCGCCGGCGAGGGCGCGAGCACCCTCGTTGGCGCCGAGAAGGCGCAGCGCATCCTGAACGCTCGCGGGACGAGCGTACTCGACCTCCCTCAAGAGCATGCGCTATTAGTGCAGAAACCCCTGCTCAGGTCAAGAATCTAGGTGTCTACGCAATTGCATTGGCTGTAAGTGCGGCGACGAGAGTCGCCTCACCCCTCGAGAAATGAAAGAGCCCGCTCGCACGGGCTCTCACGAGGCTCCCCAGGTTGGACTCGAACCAACAACCCTCCGGTTAACAGCCGGATGCTCTGCCAATTGAGCTACTGGGGAACGGCAGCGCGGCTAGTTTAGCCTCTGAAGACGAGACTCGACTTCGCTCAGGTACGCCGGATCGCGCGCCTGCGCACGCCATCTGAGCGTGGCATCGAGACCGGCGCGGATCTCGCCAACTAATGCATCCAGGGGAAGTTCCTCATTGCCGTTGTCCACGATGAACAGCTTGCGCGGCTCAGGCTGTGCGCCCCATGCTGCGTGGAACGCGACCAGGTTGCGCCACGCGTATGCAGGCCAGACGGGCACGACACACACATGGAGGGATGCGGGCTCGAGCGCGCGGGCGACATCCGTAGCCACCTCTCGACTGGAGAAGAGCGGCTGCGCGTCCCCGGCGGGAACGATTTCGAGCTCGCCGTTGTCGTCGAGCTCGCCGACGGCGAAGAGCGGGTTCCCTGCGGTCGGCGTGCCGAGGGCGAGCGCATGTTCGAGCTCGTCTCGCTGGGACTCCGCCGGCCGGCGCCCCGTCAGCAGCCGGTGCGCGTGCTGACGGGTGACACCGAGCTGTGCGGCCAGGTCCGTGACCGACAACCCCTTCCGCCGGAGCAACGCTTGCCAGACGTCGGATTCATCCCGCATGGGCGACGATCGTAGCCATAACCGGGCAAAGTTACGAGCGTAACCTCAGCGCGAGAAAGCCTGTGCGGCAGCCAATTCCTCGACCGTGGCGACGATCTTGGCCAGTGACGCTTGCAGCTCCAGCGTACGGGCCGGATCGGCCTCGGTGAGCTCGCGCCTGATCTGGCGCTCGCGCAGACGGAGCAGGAGCTGCTCGGCTGTCCGCTCGTCGATCCCTTCCGACGTGGCACGCGCGTCGAGCTCGGCGGCGAGGCCGACGAGCTCTGCGTCCGGCTCGCCACCCGAGACGAGCTGCTCTCGTAGGCGCCGGTGCTCCTCGCGGTCGAAGTGCTCGGGCCCGAGCTCAGCGAGGACCGGCACCAGCGCGGGATGGGCGGCGACCCCGGCGAGAGCGTTCTGCTCGAGCCGCTCGCCGGCATCGAGCAACCGCGCGGAGACGCTTCCGGTCCTGGACGCAGAACCACGCGGCGCAAGCCCGGCCTGCGTCTCCTTCGGCAGATCGAGCTTGTCCGCTGCATAGCGGATCGCGTCCTGCCGTTCGGGCGAGTCTTCGGAGCGAGACAGCACCTCCCGCACTCGAACGAACGCTTCCTGCCGATCGGCGGCTCGCTCGATCTCGAGCCGAACGCGATAGCCGAGGTAGCTTTCCGCGCGCGCAAGCAGCTGCTCGAACCCGTCGGCAAGGTCGGCCGGATCGAATCCCGCCGGCAGCGCGACCACGCGGACGTCGAGACCCTGTGCAAACGCGAGCTCCATTCCCCGCAGCGTCGCCGCCTCACCTGCGGCGTCGCCGTCGAAGCAGAGCCACACGCGCGTCGTCAGTCGCCCGAGCTCCTTCAGCTGCCGCTCGGTGAGCGCGGTTCCCATCGACGCCACCACCGGCTCGATGCCCGCCTGGCTGAGCGCGAGCACATCGGTGTTCCCCTCGACCACTACGGCGCGCTCCTGCTTCGCGATCGCGGCACGTGCACGGTCGAGCCCGTAGAGTAGATCTCCCTTGCGGAACAGCTCGCCCTCGGGTGAGTTCACGTACTTCGCTTTCAGGGGATCGTCTTCGCGAAGCTTGCGCGCCTGGAAGCCGAGCACCCGGCCTCGTGCGTCTGCGAGCGGAAAGAGCAGCCGTCCGAAGAAGTAGTCGTTGCCGCGCCTGTTGATCAACCCAGCCGCGACCAGCTCTTCGCGCGTGAATCCACGCTCGAGCGCCTTCCGCGTCAGTGTCGTTCCGCCAAGCGCGAGCCCGAGCCGGTACTCACGGCAGACCCCTTCGCCGAGACCGCGGCCTGCGAGGTAGTCACGAGCGAGCGAGCCCGCCTGCGAGTCCCAGAGGTAACGCTCGTAGAACGACGCGGCAGCTTCCAGCAACTCGAGCAGACGCTCGCGCCGGCGCCGGCGAGCATCCTGCTGAGGAGACGTCTCCTCGTACTCGATCTGGACGTTGAAGCGGTCGGCGAGCCACTCGATCGCTCCGGCGAAATCGAGCTGCTCGGTCTCCCGCACGAACGTGATCAGGTCGCCCTTCGCCCCACAGCCGAAGCAGTAATAGAACTTGTCCACCGCGTTGACCGAGAAGCTCGGCGTCCGCTCTTCGTGGAACGGGCAGCGGCCCATGTAGCGTGCGCCGGCCTTGCGGAGCTGAGTGCGCTCGGACACGACGGCGACCATGTCCGCGACGGCTTTGACCTCTTCTACCGATGTGTCCTTGATCCGGGCCATCATTAAAGCTCGGCGACGTAGCTGAGGGCGAACCGGTCCGTCATGCCAGCGATGAACTCGACGATCTGCTCCGGCTCCTCCCCACTGTCGGCCAGATACTCGAAGATGCGCCGGATGGTTGCCCGGGCGCGTTCCTGTTCGTGCCGCGTGTGTGGGCCCAGATAGACCCGCTCGAACATGAACGACCGCAGGGCGAGCATGGCGCCGCCGATCTCGTCGCTCTGCACGATGTCCCCGGCACGCTGGGAGCTCTCGACCAGGTCGTGGACAAGCGTGTCGATGCGCCGCGAGCCCCGGTCGCCGAGGAGCGCAACCTCCTCCCGCGGCAATTCTGCGGGATCCAGGATCCCGAAGCGAACAGCATCGTCGATGTCATGGTTGATGTAGGCGACGCGGTCGACGATCCGGACGATCTTGCCCTCGAGCGTCGCCGGCTCCCTCTGCCCCGTGTGCGTGAGAATCCCGTCGCGCACTTCCTCGGTCAGGTTCAGCGACTCGGCGATTCGCAACGACTGCTCGTTGTGCCGGAAGCTCTGGCCGAAACGCTCTTGCAGAGCGGCATCGAGCGCTTCCTCGCCGGCATGGCCGAACGGCGTGTGCCCCATATCATGACCGAGCCCAATCGCCTCGACGAGGTCCTCGTTCAGCCGCAAGGCCCGCGCCGCGCCGCGGGCGATACCCGTCGTCTCCAGCGTGTGGGTCATTCGCGTCCGGTAGTGGTCGCCTGCTGGATCGATGAAAACCTGAGTCTTGCCCTTCAGCCGGCGAAACGGCTTCGAATGCAGGATCCGGTCGCGATCGCGCTGGAACGGCGTGCGAAGGCGGCAATCGTCATCAGGCCGAAGCCGGCCGCGCGTCTCGTAGGAGCGCACGGCCAGCGGCGACAGCCATCGTTCCTCTTGCTCGCGCACCTGACCCTCGAAGGCATCCGCGACTCTTCCCGCTAGCTCAGGCATCGGCCACCGTTCCAGGCTAGATGATGATCGGGACGGTTCCGCCGTCTGCGCTCCAGGCGGAGCCCGTCACGTAGGAAGCACGCTCCGAGCAAAGAAATACGATGACAGAGGCGATTTCATCGGGATCGGCCAGTCGGCCCAGCGGCCGGCCCGCTCCAACCGTTTCCAGTACTTCTAGACGCGTCTTAATAGAGGCGGCTGCCTGCTGGTCTGCCAGACCCCCATCGCCAAGCCATGCCTGGGTCGCGGTCGGGCCGGGCGCGACAGCATTGCAGCGGATGCCGTTCCTGGCGTAGAGATCGGCCACGAGACGGGAAAGCGAGAGTACCGCCGCCTTCGTAACTGAGTAGTTCGGCATCCCGGTGGAAGGGCGTTTGCCTGCCGTGGACGACACGTTCACGATCGTGCCCGCGCCGGCATCCTTCATTCCGGGAAGAACGGCGCGGATACAGCGAACGTAGCTCATGACGTTCAGCTGCCACATGGCATTCCATTGCTCGTCGGCCAGCTCCTCGAAAGCGACCTGATAGGCCTCGCCGACGTTGTTGACTAGACATTGAACCGGCCCAAGGGCCACAGTGGTCTCGGCGACAAGCTGGTCGGGGGCGCCCGCCTCCGCGAGGTCGCAGGCAACTGCGAGTGCCGCACCAACTTCGGCACGCACCTGTTCGGCCCGATCGGCGTCCCGTCCGTTGACGACGACGCGCGCACCTTCGGCGACGAGCTGGCGCGCCGTCTCGAGCCCGATACCCGCAGTCGAGCCAGTGACGAGACAAATCCGATCCTTGAGGCCGAGGTCCATCGGCTGGGTAGCCTAATTGCCGTGACGACACTGCTCCTAGTTCGGCACGGCGAGACGGATTGGAACCGCGACGGCCGCTGGCAGGGGGGCTCCGACACGCGTCTGAACGACCTCGGCCGCGAGCAGGCCCGCGCGCTCGCCGAGGAGCTCGACGGCAGCATCGACGTGGTCTACTCGAGTGACCTGGCCCGGGCGCGCGAGACGGCGGACATCGTCGCGACGACGTTGGGCCTCGAGGTCCGAGTCGATCCGAGGCTGCGCGAGCGGAGCTTCGGATCGTGGGAAGGACTGACGACCACTGAGATCGAGGAGCGCTTCGCCGATTCGCACCGGCGCTGGCGCGAAGGCGAGGGCGCCGGGGCAGACGACGCCGAGACCTTCGAGGACTTCTTCGCCCGGGTGAGCGCGTTCCTCGCAGATGTGCTTCGCCTCCACCCTCGTGAGGAGGTTCTCGTGATCTCCCACGGGGGCTCGATCCGGGTCATCCATGCCCTCGCTGCGGGCGTCGACTACGTCCGGGATCACAGGCTCATTCCAGGCGTGGCGAATTGCTCGGTGGCCAGATACGCGGCTCGGGACGGGAAACTGGCGCCGCTAGACTGAGGCCCCTGGTGGAGGACTACACCAACAAATACAAGGGCGAGCAGGTGGAGGTCGCACTCTTCGGCGGCGAGTACCAGGAAGGTGTCCTGACGGCCTACTGCTATGTGGAGGATGTCGCCCACATCGAGCTGAACGGGCACATTCTCGTCCCGTTGCAGAACATCGCCTCGCTCCATTGTTCGAGCCGCTGCGACGCGCCCGAAGACGACTGGCCTCCACGCGGGCTCGAGCAGGAAGACGGCAACTAAGGCCCCCGTCGTGGGCGGCCGGCTCGTCGTCATTCGGAACGTCCTAAAGGCGTGGGCCCTGTTGCTCGGCGCCTGCGCGGTGCTCGGCCTGATCGGCTGGACACTGGGGGGTTACCGGCTGCTCTCGATCTTCGTCTTCTGCGGCGCCCTGCTCGCCGGTGCGCTCTACTGGTACGCGGACCGTGTCGCACTCGGGCTCGTCCGCGCGCGCGAGCTCCCCGTCGGGGGGGCGCCCGGGCTCCACTCCACGATCGAACGCCTCGCAGCGCGTGCTGGCGTCGCGAAGCCGCGGCTGTACCTGATCGACGACGGGTTACCCCGCGCGCTCGCCACCGGCCGCGGGCCACGCGGCTCGACACTCGCAGTCAGCGCGGGACTTCTGTCCGCGGCATCCCCGGCGGAGCTCGAGGCGGTGCTCGCTCACGAACTCGCGCACGTGCGCCATCGCGACGTCGTCGTGCAGACTTCCGTCGTCGTGCTCGCCGCGACGCTGCTCGAGCTGAGCAGGGTCGGCGGCTGGTTCCAGCGCGTGCTGCTCTGGTTCCTCGGACCGCTGGCCTCTGCGTTCGTCCATCTGCTCCTCTCGCCGAAGCGCGAGTTCCTTGCGGATCGCGCCTCGGCAGCTATCTGTGACTCTCCCCATCCGATGGCCGACGCTCTCGTTCGGCTCGACCAGGCTGCCGAGCTCGTGTCGTTCGCCGGAAGTCCAGCCACCGAGCCCCTCTACACGATCAACCCGTTTCTCGAGGTGGGCCTGGCTGCGCTCTTCGTGACGCATCCGCCCGTCGGCGAACGTGTACGCAGGCTCCGTGAACTCGATCCCGACTGGCGTGAGAAGCTCCGCGCCGCGTGACGGTGACTCTCGCGATCAAGCTGTCGGAATATGAGGAGCGGCTGGCAGGGCTGGCCGAGCACCTCCTCGAGCGCAAGCTCACAGGCGCGGTGCTCTTCGACCCGTACTACGTCCTCTACTACGCGGGCTTTGCGTTCGCGCCCACCGAG